>Ga0316208_1000071_pt1 | contig 153796 bp, 125 predicted proteins | sample 3monopyrite_MG_FD_204944 | JGI IMG/M metagenome (GOLD analysis project Ga0316208, IMG submission 204944) | Microbial mat bacterial communities from mineral coupon in-situ incubated in ocean water Damariscotta River, Maine, United States -... | ecosystem: Environmental > Aquatic > Marine >... | reverse complement strand
CAGTCCCCAGTCCCCAGTCCCCAGTCCCCAGTCCCCAGAACCCAGCGACCAGCCTCTCACACTAAGGCAACGAGAACCGATACACCGCCCCGCCCCCGATCCCCGCCACGTCGCTATTCGGCGCCCCCACCACCACCATCGACTCCGGCGTCGACATCAGCGCCGTCCCCAGGCCCGAGTACCGCCCCTCTGGACCCATCCGCAGCATCCGCCGATCGAAATCCGTCGTCATCCGCCAGCCATCGACCCCACCCGAAGCATCCGCTGCTCCCGGGCGGCCCAGCAGCACCAGCGCATCGGCCCCCGAGCCCACGATCGCGATGTCTGCACCGAGCTGCTCCGCCTCGACCGTGCCCGTGAGCCGAGCCGCCGGAACCACCGACACCTCGCTCAGCAAGCCGACCAGATCCCCATCCCCATCGGTGTTTTCCCACACCACCGGCGCAAGAGAAGCGCCGTCGATGAACCACGCCGCCCCGGCATCGGGGATGCCGCTGAGGTCCAGAGCGACCGAGCCCACGACCAGATCCACCACCCCGTCATTGTTCACATCTCCCACCCCCAGCCCGCCGCCCCCCATGCGCTGGCCATTGGTGTCCGTCGTCCAGGTCTTCCAGGTGGCCCCCGTCCCCGCACAGCCCCGGAACACCCGCAGCGCACCGCGACTGCTACCCGCCACGTCATCCTCCGAAGCCGATACCGCCAGCTCGTCGCAGCCATCCCCATCCAGGCTGGGCACCGCTGCGATGCGGTTGCCAAAGCTGCTGGAGCCCGGCCCTACAATGCTCGACTCCGGGTCGCAGCGCTCGACGATGACGCCCGGAGTCGGCACCCAGGGCCCATCGTAGACCCACACCGTCTCCTCGCGAGAGCTGCTCACCGCCAAGCCTTGCTGCCCATCCCCATCGAAGTCGAAGGCCGTGGTGACGGCATTGAGCCGCGCGCTCGACACCTCTCCGAACACGGCGAAGTCGGGCTGATCTCCGACCCCCACCGCGCTGCCGAGCCACACATAGACCGCCCCCGCCGCATACCGGGTCACCGCCGGGCAGCTCCCCACCGCATAGGTCGCCGGCAGAGGCGCTGAGTAGGAGTGCGAGGCCCCCACCACCGCCAGGTCGTCGAAGCCATCCCCGTTCAGATCGCCCACATCGATCATGCGGCTGCCCAGGGCCTCGTCCCGGTCCTGCTCGTCGATCTGGGCCCGAAGCACCCCCGCACCGGTTCCCCCGGACCACAGCCCCATCGCCCCCGAGTCGCTCCCGATCTCCAGCGCGATGCCCGTAGCCCCGGCGAGCACATCCGCCCCCCCTCCATCCACATCGAACCATGCGACCGAGGTGCCGACCGAGCCCCCCACCACCGGAGTCGGCATGTCGAGCTCGACCCCGTCGACGAAGAGCGCCCCATCGGTCCTCCCTGGAGGCACCACATCGGGGTGGTTCTGCCGACTGGCGAGGACCACCAGGGAGCCGCTATCCGGCGCCACTCCCACCACCGACCCGAAGTAGGACCCGCTCTCGAAGCCGTCCACCTGGGGTACATCGAGGCTGCTCACCGGAGCGCTCAGCCCAAAGTCCACCCCCACCTCGAACACCACTCCCATATCCCCGCCCCCGCTCAGCGGCGCCGAACGAGAGCCCCCGATCCGCAGGCTGCCGTCAGGAGCCACCGCCAATCCATGGCCGACCCAGTCATTGCTGGTCGCCCCCTCAAAAGACCAATCCCAGTCGGAGTATTCGACGAGCTGGGTCGCGGGCCCCCCATCCCGGAGCGACTGGCTGCGGTAGGCGAACACCGCCCCGGCCCGAGAATCCCCCGCCCCATTGGATGCGTAGCGAGCGGACACCACCACCGCGTCGAACTCCGACCCCGCGGCCGGGACCAGCTCCACCCGGGTGCCGAAGTCGATATTCGGAGAGGTGTCATCGGAGACCCCGATCACCCGGTAGGGCGGGCCCGGCGCGTTCATCAGCTCCTCGTCCCGCAGCAACCACACCCCACCCCGGGAGAAGCCATCGGAGACCGCATCCCCGTAGGATCCACCGACCGCGATATCGCAGAGCCCATCTCCGTCGAGGTCTCCAGCCGCCAGACTCGTGCCCGCCTCGGCCAGACGGGCGTCCGCCCAGCCCGTGCCGTCGGTGGAGGGGCGCTGGGCATACCAACGCCGGTCCGGGGTCTCCGACAGGCCCCCCGAGCCGCCGAAGTAGACCTGGACCCCGCCGGTAGCGCTCACTGTCGGGCTCACCGAGTCGTCATCGAGGCCCGGTCCCCCGGTGATGAGATCCGCCACCCCGTCCCCGTTCACGTCGCAGGAGAGCACGGAGAAGCCGATCTGGTCGTAGGCATCGGTGCCCTCCAGCGCCCACATCGCCCCCACATCTACAAATCCCCCGGCCACACCGGGGTAGATCGACACCCGGCCGAGGCTGATCTTCGACCCGCGGTCCCACAGATACTCCCCCACCGCGATGTCGAGCTGCCCATCGGCGTCGAAGTCCGCCACCGCCAGCCCCCTCCCCCCTCGGGAGTTGGGCTGGTCCGAGCCGAAGACCTGGGTGGGGAGATCTTCGAACCCATCCACCGTGCCGGGGTAGATGAGCACCGCTCCCCCCTGGCGAGCGGCGACGGCGCGGTCGAGGGTGCTGAGGATCAGCTCGTCGAAGCCATCTCCATCGAGGTCTGCGAAGCGGATCTCCCCGAGATCGAGGAACTCCCCATCCCGGGACAGGCCCGCCGGATCCACCGTCAGCGCCTCGGAAGCGACGACGGTGATGGGCTGGCTGATGCCCGTGGCCGGGTCGATGGCGGTGACGGAGTAGCTGCCCGGGGCGGTCGCGGTCAACGCATCATCCACAACGGAGAGACCCGCGATGGGTACGATATCGAAGCGTCCCGAACCCCCGATGGGCTCGGGTCGATAGGGGAACCCGACCGCGACCAGATGCACGGACTCCGAGAGCAGCTCGACCCCCTCGGCGACGACGATCTCGGTCTCGTCGGTGAGGCCGGTCTGGGAGTCGGTCACCTGGACCCGGTTGAGCCCCACAGCGCCGGCCACGAAGTCACAGCCGCTCAATGTCGCCCCCGCTTCGAGGGAGATGGCGTCGCAGCTCCACCCCCCGCTCCCCCCGGTGGCCGTGATGGCAAAGCTCTGACCCGGCGGCACGACCGCCCCATCGGGCTGGGCGGTGATGGGCGCGTAGATCACCACGCTGGCGCTGTCTTCGAGATCGCATCCCGCATCATAGGCGGCCACCACATCCGTCGCCTGGACCGGCCCTGCGAGCCACTCCCCGCTGCCGGCGTTGATCGCACCCCCCGAGTTGTCCTCCGCCAGGGAGTAGGTCCACGGACCGATCCCCCCCGTCACCGCCAAGAAGGCGGTCTGACCCGGCCCGAGGCTGGTCGGAGCGACCAGAGCGAAGTCATCACAGGGGTCACCCGGAGGCGGGGGTGGGGGTAGCGTGGGCACAAAAGGACCGGTGTCCTGGGGCTGCACATCGGTATCGGTGTCGATGGGATCGGAGTCGATGGGAGCGGGCTGCTTGCACGCAACGATCGCGAACAGCAGGCTACAGTGGCGCCACATATGCACCTCCTACATGCAACCGCCCAAGAGCGCTGCTCCCCGGGGTGCCGATGATGATCTCGTCGCCGAATACACTGAGATGTTGACCGAAGTCGCTGTCGTCCCGGAAGCTCTCTCCCGCGATCCACCAGCCGGGTTCGGTCTGGAGCACCCCGCCGATCACCGGGTAGAGCGCTACCCCTCCGGTGCGGACCTGGATGAGCTGGCTGGCATCGGGGATCCCCACCCCGACCCAGTTCTCGCCCCCCGAGCCCCTCAGCAGGGCGACGGAGCGGCCGAAGTCCGCAGAGGGGTGGGCGCTTACCAGTCCGGGCACGGCGACCACGGGGAAGGCATCGTCGACGATGGCCGGAACCACCCCCGCAACCGCAGGCCTCGAAGAGCTGGAGAAGCCCGCGAGATAGGCCCCGGAGATCAACCACGCCCCCCCGACCCGGTCGCCAGAGATGGCCCGGTCCGTGCTCCCGACGACCAGATCCGGGACCCCATCCCCAGTGAGATCGACGCCCCCAGCCAGGGAGATCCCCACCCGGGCGCTGCGGATGGCCGAGGCGAAGGTGGAGAACTCGGCGACGGTCCGGGAGCACTGGCCCCCCACCGTGGAGTAGCCCCACAACACCCGGAAGCTGCCCTGGTCGGAGATATTCGTGCTGTCGACGAGGTCCTCCCGGGGAGCGCCGATGGCGAGCTCGTCGCAGCCGTCTCCATCGAGGTCCCCGATAGCGGCGACGGAGATCCCGAAGTCCGAGCTGGTCTCGGCGACCGAGAAGTTCTGCTCCCGACACAGCTCGTGGATCTGCCCCGCGGCCTGGGCCGGCGCCCCATACACCACAGATGCGGTGTCATTGGACAGACCGGCCAGCAGGTCTTCGTAGCCGTCCCCATCCGCATCGAAGCCCCCAACGAGCACGTCGGGACGGGCGCTATTCACCGGAGGCCACCACAGGAAGTCCGGGCTCTGGGCCAGGGGACCGCCCCGCTGGAGGGTGATCTCGAGGTGGCCGGTGGAGCTGCGCGCGAGGCCCCCGGGACACTGGGAGTCCAGCCCGGGGTCGTCGGGACGGGAGTCGGTCCGGGCGCCGATCACCAGGTCAGAGGCCCCGTCTCCGTCGAAGTCGGTTCGGGAGAGCACCCAGCCGCGGCGGTCGGATGTGCCCCAGGTGGGCCCGATATCGCCGAGCTGGGTCCAGGCGCCGGTCCAGGCGTGGACCTCGCCGGAGACGCCGCCATACAGGCCATTCGCGGCCTCTGGACCGCCCACGACCAGATCGGGGCTGCCATTGCCATCGGTGTCGACCTTGGTGATGCCCCGCCCATAGAGCTGACCGCTGGGCTCGCCAAGCAACCAGGTGGTGGTGGTGCCATCGGCGAGCACGCCGTGCAGTCCGGGCGCATCTACAGCCTGCCAGCTGCCATCGGGGAGCTGACGGTCGTAGCGGCTGTAGCCCATGATCCCGTCGCCGAACTCCGCGGGGGCGTATCCGAAGTTGCGGAACTCCTCCCCCTCGGACTCGGCGGGCTTCAGGGAGAGCGCATCTGCAGGGAGGGTGTCGAGGTCGTACTGGCCGGGGAGGTAGTCGATGCCCCCGGGGATGCGGAGGATCCGCCACTCGCCCCGCACCGCGACCAGCAGATCGCCGTCGGTGGAGATGCCGACCCCCTCCCCCACCGAGTCGTAGTTCCCGATGCCGTACAGGGACCAGTCCGCGTCGGCGGGCTGGCGCTCGGCGAAGCCCGCCGAGGGGGCTCCGGGGTAGAGGAATGCGGCGCCCGAGTTGATGAAGGAGCCATCGTCGGGCTCGATCCCCTCGGCTCCGATGAGCAGATCATCGGGCATGCCCGAGGGGCTCGACACCCCGTCGACCTGGCCCACAGCGAGGTAGCGGCCATAGCGGACCCCGGTGTCGCCTGGACCGGCGTGCAAGACCTGGGTGGGCTCTTCGGTCAGGCCCCGCGCCGCATCTCCGCTCCACACCAGCACGAATCCCGAGCCCGCTTCATCGGCGGCCCAGTCGCGCCCATCGACCGCGGCAGCCACATCACACAGCCCGTCGTGGTCGAAGTCCCCGGTCACGAAGCCGACCTCGCCCAGCCGCCCATCATTGACCGGCACCCAGTCCGAGCCGTCCAGGCGCACCCCGTAGCGCAGCACCGGCGTCATCTCGAAGCCCCCGGTGGCAAGCTGCCGGTACAGCACGACCGCCCCGGCCCGAGTGGTGCTCGAGGCCGGCTCTGCGGTCTGCGAGGACATCAGCACATCGTTGAGCCCGTCTCCGTCGACATCGCAGATGCCCACCCCATTGCCCAGCCGGTCGTTGCTGGCGTTTCCGGTGAAGCGCGCGAAGGGCTCGTGCTCGAAGCGCCCCGTGCCATCTCCCCGATACAGGGTGACATCGCCCGCGGCCGTGAACCGCCAGTTGACCCCGGGCGAGCCGATGGCCAGGTCCTCGATGCCGTCCCCGTCGAGGTCGCCGAAGGCCACCCCCTTGCCGAGGTTGCCCCGGTCTTCGGAGCCCGCGTGCTGCCACAGCGGCCCCCCGGCGATATCCGGACCCGAGGCGCTGCCCCGGTAGACCGCGACCAGCCCGCCTTGGTTGGCCGAGACGCTGGCCTCCCGGTTGCCGATGATCAGCTCGGCGAAGCCGTCTCCGTCCAGGTCGCGGCTGTAGGCGCGCGGGTCTTCGAGGAAGATGCCGCCATAATGAACCGGCGGCATGAAGGGCTGGAGCACGCGGAGCTGCCGGGTGAGGGACAAGCCCTCGACCGCCGAGTCGGTCACGGTGACCGAGGTGAGCCCTGGCGCCGAGCCCACCAGGTACTCGGTGCCCCGATCCACATCCATACCCACGGTGGCGATGGATGGATTGGCGACGACAAAGCGGTACGACCCGCTGCCCCCGGACAGCTCCGGATCGAAGCGGGCTCCGAGAGGCAGCATCCAGCCCACGCTGCCCACCGCGCCCAGGGATGCGTCTGGGGTGATGTCGAGCACCGACTCCCGCTCGGCGCCGGTGATCGCATCGGTCACGCGCACCACATCGACCCCCGCCTCGGGCCCCGACACGTAGTCACAGCCCACCAGCGAGGCCCCCGAACCGTCGAGATCCAGCGCACAAGCAAAGCTGCCCGACCCGCCGATGACCTGGATGGACACAGCGCTATTCGGCGGAACCTGGGCGGATGAGGGCTGCACGACCATGGCCTCGACCACCACGACCTCGGCGCTGACCGACCCGGTGCAGCCGCCATCTTCCAGCACCACCGTGGCCACCGTGGGCTCCGAGGGCGCGCCATAGATGCCGCTGTCGGTGATCGAGCCCAGCGAACCGGATGATAGCGACCACCGGTAGTCTCCAGTGCCCCCCGAGCCGAACAACAACTGCACCCCGTCCGCCTCGATCGTGGACTGCGCCGGCTCGATCGCCAGATCGGTGCAGCTCTGGAACCCCGTGCCGTCGGGCGTGGTCCCCGTGTCCACCACCACGGGCTGCTGGGTATCCAGGGGATCGGTGTCGCCCATTGGATCAGAGTCGATCGGTGTAGAAGGCCCGGTGCAGGCCATCAGGATGCTAAGCTGCGCTGTCGTGAGGATTCGCATGCTGCTCTCTCTACTGGGGCTATTCCTCGGGTGCCCGAGCCCCGAACCCCAGGAACCAACAGACACCCAAGACCCGCCGACGGTCATTCCGCCGGTCCCTTGGCAGCCCACTGTAGTCGAAGTGGGCTCCGCTTCGGCAAATCCGGAGCCGATCAGCGACCTGCCCACCCGTGGCGCGGCCCCCATCGAGCCCGCAGAGGTGCTCGCCATCCAGGGCGACGAGGTCCAGCTCTACGACGCCCTGGGCGCGCCCGAGCTCCTCGCCTACGACGTAGCCCCGCTGCTGGCCGCCACCTGGTGGGAAGAGAGCCTGCTCTTGGCCACCGAAGCGGGCCTGGTCAGCTGGAACAACGGCCTCGTCCCCACCGAGCTCGACTCCATGGTCAGTGGCGTCACGGACCTGATCACGCTCCGCTCCGGCCTGTGGATGGACACCCCGAACGGACTGTTCGTGCTGCGCTCCGGCGAGCTGCTCGCGGTCACCGTCGACGGAGCACCGGCCCAGCGCTTCGCCCGGGGCTCGGCCTCTCTCGTTCCGGTCATCTGGACCACCGCCGGCGACCAGGTCGTCGCCATGAACTTCACCGACGCGGGGCTCACCCCATTCGAGTCCTTCACGATGTTCGGGCCGGTCCAGGATGTCGCTGCCACCCGCACCGGCCGGGCCTTCGCCCTGGTCGAGGGCTGGCTGGTCGAGCGCCAGAGCAACACCGAGTGGACCCGCCTCGATCTCGGCGAGCCCGTGCGCGAGCTGCGCGGTCGCCGCGGGGCCGACTCCATCTGGGCGCGCACCGACACCGCCTGGATCCATATCGGAGCCTCCTTCGAAGCCACCGATGTGCCCCTCGATGTAGACGTCACCGAAGACCGCTTCGGCCGGCTGCTCACCTCGGGCGACACCGGAGTGGTGCGCTACGCGGTCGGCTATCCGCTGCTGTTGCTCGATCTGCCCACCGAGAACATCGTCACCGCAGCCCGCATCCGGGTCATCCCGAGCTCCCCGGCTCTCGACCCCACCCTCAGCCTCACCGCGACCTCGGTCACCGGCGATACCGTCGATCTTCCCGTAGAAGACTATCTCGTGACCCTCGACCCAGACGTGCTCTCAGCAGGTCCGTGGACCCTCGACGCCCAGGCCGAGTACGCCGACGAGACCGCCACCGCCTCGGCCACCGTGGTGATCGGCGCCGACTTCGTGCCCACCTGGCCGGACCATATCCAGCCCATCTACGAGACCCAGTGCACTCCTTGCCACGACGGCAGCCTCGACATCCTGGTGCTCGAGACCGAGCCCGCCTGGCGCACCTACCTGCACGAGGGCTCGACCCCCGGCAGCCCCGGCATCCTCGAGCGGATCAACACCGACAATATGCCCAGCGACACGCGCGTGCTCTCCGCCACCGAGAAGTTCCTGGTGGCCGAGTGGGCCGCGGCCGTGACGCCCTGACCCCCCTCTCAGGAGTCCCAATGCTCCCCCGAGTCCTACTGACAGCCCTGCTCCTGACCGCCTGCAAGTCCCCTCAGGTCGACACGGACACCGACTCCGACTCCGACGCGGACACCGACTCCGACGCGGACACCGACTCCGACGCGGACACCGACTCCGACGCAGACACCGACTCCGACGCAGACACCGACTCCGACGCAGACACCGACTCCGACGCAGACACCGACACCGATCCGACCACCACCAACAACAACCCCGACGGGCTCCCCGAGACAGCCTTCACCATCTACAGCCGGGACTACGAGACCGAGGATGCTGCCGACATCACCAGCACGCCCAATATCGCCGTCGCCAGCTGGGGCTCGACCTATGGATACGCCGGCGGGGGTGCGTGGCGACTCCAGCCCGATCCCATCGTCGATCCCACCATCGGCTCCAATGAGAACTCCGCAGGATGGGCCTGGGGCCTACAGGCCGGTACCGACTTCCCCGTCGACGCTTACCACCTGGTGACCGTCTCCTACCTGCTCCAGATCTCCCCCGATCTCGCCCAGGAGATCGCCAGCGCCGGCAACTTCTGGGCCCACGATCAGAAGGCCATCGACTTCAAATACCACGACCCCAACGCCCCCGGTGGCGAAGGCAACCGCAACACCATCCACTTCGGCGAGCAGGGCGGCGAGGTCTCTTTCTCCCATGTAGATGGGGGCGGAGGGGTTCGTCAGTACTTCAGCCCGGACTTCGTGCCCCTGGCGGGGGAGTGGATCTGGATCGCCCACGTGATCGATATGCGCGGTGCCGCCCCAGCCGACCGCTACGTGGCGACCTATATCAAGAGGGTCGGTGACACCGGCGTGAGCCGGGCCGGGATCCGCTTCGAGGATGGCGCACCGGGCCTTCAAGCCTACAACGGCCGTGGAATCTGGGGATTTCTCTCTCCCTTCCACGGGTACTGGGACGATATGGTCGATCGAGACGGGCTGACCGGGGACCTCTCCCAGATGTACCTCAGCCTGGACCGGCTGCGGGTGATGCCGGGCTGGCCGGACGCCGTGAACGGGCCTCCCTTCTGAGCCGGGACGCAGCGCTCTTGTGCTAATCTGCCCGAAGGAGAACATGGACTGATGTGGATGCTGCTCACAGCGCTCGCGGCCGAGCCCCCCACCTGCCCCCCCGCCGACGAGCTCGTCGGGGCCGAGCGGTGGTTGCGGGCTGCCTCCCTCGACCTGCGCGGGGTCATCCCCACCCTCGAGGAGTACCAGCAGATCAGCTCCCCCGACGAGTTGCCCGACGCCCTCATCGAAGAGTGGCTCGACAGCGAGGAGTTCATCGAACGCGCCGTTCGACAGCATCGAACGCGGCTGTGGAATCGCTTCGACAACACCATCTTCATCGCGACCCGCAACCGCATGAGCCTGGTCAGCAACAGCTACCTCGCCGTTCGCAACCGCAACACCACCTACCGGGGCTCCAACCTCACCTGCGGGGACTTCCCCGCGACCGACTCCGACGGAGACGGCGAGTGGGACCTCAACGCCGATGGACAGGAGGGGTGGATCCTCGTCCATCCCTACTGGGAGCCCGATCCCAATACCCAGGTCGCCGTGTGCGCCTTCGACGGCAACGACGCGGAGTTCTCCCCCACGGGCAACGACTGCTCCACCCCCGCCGGCGCCTCCGACCCCGGCTGTGGCTGCGGCCCACAGCTCAACTACTGCGTCGACAACAGCGTGCACACGGACATCCGGGATGGCTTCGGCGCCGCAATGGACCACCGAATCGCGGAAGTCCTCCGCTCCCAGCGCCCCTACACCGACCTGTTCACCGAAGACCGCATCTACCTCAACGGCCCCCTCGCCCACTTCTACCGCGACCTGTCCCAGGTCCCTTCGGGGGTGCGCTTCAATATCCCGCCCTTCGATCTCGACCTCGTCCCCGACCTCCCCTACTCCGAGAAGGACACCTGGGTCGCCGTGCCCACCCACCCCGCCCACGCCGGCATCTTCACCGACCCCGCCTTCTTGGTGCGGTTCATGACCAACCGGGCCCGCACCAATCGCTTCTACGAGGACTTCCTCTGCCAGCCCCTGGTGGCGCCCGCCAATGGCATCGATCTCGACGCCCCCAACACCCTCGACCTGGCCAATCGTGCCGGCTGCTCCTACTGCCACGCGCTGATGGAGCCCACCGGTGTCTACTGGGGCCGGTTCACCGAGAGCGGAGGCGGCTTCCTCGATCCCGACACCTACCCCGCCTTCGACTCCCTCTGCTACCAGTGCAGCGAGGACAGCTCTCCCTGCCCCACCTACTGCAGCCAGCGCTATATCGTCGACCCCAACAGCGACGAGCTCGACCCCTATGTGGGCCAACTCCAGGCGCTCCAGTTCCGCCCAGATTCCGAGCACGACCGCATCGATCAAGGCCCGGGCGCTCTCGTCCAGACCCATATCGCCACCGGTCGCATCTCCCAATGCCTCACCGAGAAGACCTCCAGCTGGCTGCTCGGTCGCGAGCTCACCGACGCAGACGACCCCATTCGCGACGCCTTCGACGCCGAGCTCCTCGCCTCGGGGTGGAGCTACCGGCAGCTCGTGAAGTCCATCATCACCTCCGAGACCTACAGGAGGGTCCGATGATCGCGCTCCTGCTGCTGGCGTGCAATCCCGCCACCCAGTCCGATCCCGCCGCCACCCCTCCGGCCCCGGCTCCTCCCGCCCCCGCAGAGCCCCTCCCCGATGTGGGCACCCAGACCGTGGGCGAGGTCGAGTCCCCCGACTCAGCCCCTCCCTACCGGGTCCGCCGCCGCATGGACATCTCCCAGCTCGATGCCTCCATCCGGCGCGCAACCGGCGGCTTTGGCTGGGATAGCAACGGCCGCAACCAGTTCGAAGAGCTCGCAGATACCCTCGCCGTGCCCGACTATGTCGACCGCACGGCCGAAGACCTCTCCGCCGGGCTGCTCTTCCAGAAGTTCCTCGACGACGCGGCCAACTCGGTGTGCCAGGACCTCGTCGAGGCCGAGTTCGCCGGCACCTCGGATGTGTTCCTCACCGAGGTCGCCCCCGAGGACACCTCCCTCACCAACCCCGTCGGGGTCGATGCCACCCTCAGCAATGCCGTGCTCCGCTTCCACGGCTACCGGCTCGCCCCAGACGACCCCCAGCTCGACAGCTGGCGCTTCTTGTTCGACAGCACGCTCTCCGTGACCGATGACGACACCATGGCCGCCTGGCGTGCCGTCTGCATCGGCCTCATCGTCCACCCCGACTTCTACCAGTACTGAACCGTGAAATTTACCCGACGACAACTTCTCACTACCGGCTTCGGCGCTCTCGGAGCGGCCGCGTTGAGCCCTGGGCTCACCCGGCTCGCCCTCGCCAGCACCCATGTCGATCGGTACTACGTGTTCGCGTACTTCCCCGGTGCCTGGGACGTGCTCATGTCCCTCGATCCCCACGCGGACTCGATGTACTCGGACTCCGAGCTCCTCTCCAACGGGATCCAGCGCAGCCTCGGCTTCGACGGCATCGACGACTCGATGCTCTTCGATGACACCGGGCTCAACCTCGACTCTACGCCCTTCGCAGGGGGCACGGTCACCACCTGTCTCAACCCCCTGCTCCAGACCTTCGGTACCGGCCCCGCCTCCGGCCTGACCGATGTGGGCATGTGCATCGTCCGGGGCATGACCATGGACACCCTCACCCACCAGGTCGGGCGGCGGCGATTCATCACCGGCAAGCCCCCCAGCGGGCAGAACGCGCGCGGCAGCTCCATCAGCACCGTCTTCGCCTCCCTGCTCCGACAGGTCGAGCCCATCCCCAACCTCGCTGCCGGGGTGGAGACCTACAACGTCGACCAGCCCGAGTGGGCCACCGCGCTCTCCGTCGCTCGGGTGGACGATCTGCTCCGTGCCCTGCGCCCGGGCAACCTCTCCATCGCCCCCGAGGAGCGGGAGAGGGTCCAGGCCCTGCTCACCGAGTATCGGGACTGCGTTGTCGCCCGCCGCTCCCCGGTCACCCTGGCCGCCTCCGAGGCGCGCCTCTCCGCCAGCGGGCTCGTCTCCGGCGGGCTCGATTCAGCCTTCGACATCTTCGCCAGCACCCCGGAGATGACCGATCTACGCGACCGGTTCCGCATCTCGGGCAACAGCTCCGGCACCGTCCAGGCCCGGGCCGCCATGGTCGCCCAGGCCATCGCCACCCAGACCTCCCGGGTGGTCAGCTACCAGGCCTCAGACAACCTCGACACCCACTTCGACAACTGGCTCGACGACCAATTCGCCAACCAGTACGTCGGCTGGCGGGCTCTCGCGGCCATGGTCGACCACCTCGCCAGCGTGCCCCACCCCAGCTCGGGCCTGTCGATGATGGAGCACACCACCATCCTCGCCTTCTCCGACTTCTCCCGCACCCCCCTGGTCAATGGCAACACCGGTCGCGACCACTGGCTGATGAACAACTGCATGCTGCTCGGCAAGGGTATCCGACACGGCATCGTCGGTCGCAGCGGCGACGATGGCATGGCACCGGTCACCGCCACGGTCGACGGGGTCGAGGAGTACATCAAGCCCGAGCATATCCACCAGGCTCTGCTCCACGACATCGGGATGCCTCCGGACACGGTCGATCTGCGCGTTGCGCCCTATCTGGACGTGCTCTCAGCATCTTGAGCGGGGCCCGCTCAGTCCAGAGACTCCAGCTCCACCGGGCCGATCCCCTGGCCAAACGCAGCCCAGGCCAGATAGGCGGCGAGCTGGCTGGTTCGCTGCACCCACGGGGGCAGGATCTGGGCCGGCAGCAGGGTCCCGTCTTCGATCAGCGGGGCCAACTTCACCGCATCCCCACAGGTCATTCGCCCGGCGAAGAGCACCGCGGGGAGCTCGGCGCGGTGAGCCTTGAGCGCGGCCATCAGGAAGCCGTGGACCTGGCGCAGACCCGATAGATAGACGACATCCTTGGTGAACACGACACCTCCGCGCACATCGCCCCCCCGGAACACCCGCATCGCCGAGCGAAACGCCTCGACCTCGGGCTGCCCCTCTTCGAGCAGCCCCTCGAAGACCTCGATGAAGTCCGCCCCCTGCAGCGCCCGGTCCACCATGCGCACCCGGAGCGCGACGCGGCGCAGGCGGTTGAGGTCCAGGCTGTCGGTGATCAGCTCCCCAAGCGTCGCCAGCCCCTCCTGGACCGCCGTGGTGCGAGGGGTGGACAGGCCCAGAGTACGCAGCGGCTGGGCCAGACCGTTTCGCTTGGTGGCGCTGTGGACCAGGGCCTCGTGCTGGAGGAGCTGGGCGATCTGACTCGGCGCCCACTTCACGCCGCCCCGGATCCGAATCCGGCGACTGCCCGCTGCAGCCAGGCTCACCAGCTCGGGGTCCACGACCACGGGAAGATCGACAAAGAACGCGTCTACATCGGCCTGAAAGCGATCCCGGGCCTGGGCCGTGGACAGGGTCTTCTCCGGACAGGGCATGCCCAGCGCGTCTGCGGTGCGCAGCAGATGCTCGGCCTCGGCGAGCACGGTCGGACCATCTGGGACCGGCTGGGTGCCGGGGCCGCCGTACAGGTCGGTGGAGTGTGCGGTGAAGCGCGGGGTCCCCGCCGCCCGCAGCATGGCGATGGCCTGAACCGCCGACTCCGCTGTGCGCCCCACAAAAGCCTCGAGGGGGTCGGCCCAGTCGACCCGCCCGAGCACATCGCGCAGCGCCTCGTCCGATGGAGGAGCCGGCACCGGTGGGGGCACGGGGAGCTCGGGCTGCCCCCCACGGTACCGCTCCAGGAACCGGGCCTCCACCGAAGCGGGCCAGGAGAGCGCCGAGAGCACCCGAATCGACCGCGCAGCCCGGGCGACCACTGCGTCCTTGTCCACCATGCCGACCTCCGCGGGGTGGAATACCGGATACTCCACTCCCATGCGAACCATCGGCCTGCTCGGCGGAGTCAGCTGGCACTCCACCGCCACCTACTACGACCTCATCAATCGCGGCGTCGCCAAGCGGCTCGGGCCGTTTCGCTCCGCAGAGCTGGTGCTCCACAGCATCGACTATGGCCACGTCCGGGCCGCCCGCTCCGACGGGAACTTCAAGCGCCTCGGCGCCCACATCACCGCCGCCTGCAGGGGGCTCCAGCGGGCCGGAGCCGACGGGATCTTCCTCTGCTCCAACACCATCCACCGCTACGCCCCCCGCATCGAGAGCCAGGTCTCGATCCCCTTGCTGCACATCGCCGACGCCCTGGCCGACCGCGCCAACGACCAGGGGATCGACACCCTCGCCCTGTTCGGAACCGCCTTCACCATGACCCAGCCCTTCTACCGGGACCGCCTGTCTGCACGGGGGATCCGCGTGCTCACCCCCAATGCAGCCACCATCGCCGAGCTGAACACCGTGGTGCTCGAAGAACTCACCGCCGGAGTCATCCGCGACCCGTCCCGCCAGCGCTTCCTGGATGCCATGGAGGGGCTGACAGCCCAGGGCGCCCAGGCGATGGTGCTCGGCTGCACCGAGATCGGGCTGCTGGTGCGCCAGGAGCATGTCGACGTGCCGGTTCTGGACACGACCGAGATCCACGCATCGGCCGCTGTGGACTGGGCACTCGCGGAGGGCTGATCCCACAACCCCTCAAGCTCCACGCTCCCGGTCCGATAGGAAGTCAGGAGGTGCGCATGAATCCGGTGTTCATCGGCGGGGCTGGGCGCTCTGGCACCACGCTCCTGGTCGACCTCCTCGGCACCCACAGGTGGCTCTCGCCCGTCTATGAGACCGACTTCGTGCTCACCCTGCTCCGCGAGCTCTCGAGCCACGAGAGCTTCCGGGTACGCTCCCTCCGCATCCGTCGCTGGATGGATGTGTGGACCCGGTCCCTGCCCCGCAGACCCCACAACAAGCGCGAACACGAGCGCTATCTGCACGGTCCCCACTACCTGCTCTTCGAGCGGGGAGAGGCGATGGCCGCCACCGAGGCCATGCTCGCCCGAGCCGAGGTCGACCCCTTCGGGGCGCTCCGCGAGCTGGCCACCGAGCTCTTCGCCTCCCACACCCTCCGGGATGGAAAGCCGCGCTGGGTCAACAAGACGCCGGGCTATGTCTCGGCCCTGCCGGGCCTCAAGCGATCCTTCCCCGACCTGCGATTCGTGCACTGTGTGCGGGACGGTCGCGATGTGGCCACCTCGGTGCTCACTCGGCCTTGGGGGCCGAACACCCTCGAAGAGGCGCCGGGATGGTGGGCCGGCCAGGTGATGCCCGGGCTGGAGTTCGAGGCGGAGTTCCCCGAGCAGGTGCTCCGGGTCCGCTACGAAGACCTGCTCACCGCGCCGGTGCCCACCCTCGCCGGCGTGCTCGGCTTCATCGGTGAAGACCCCGACTCGGCGAAGTCCGTCGTAGCCAAGTACATCAGCGCCGGTCACGGCCTCGACCCCGGTCGCGTGGGGGGCTGGCGAGAAGCCATGAGCCCCGCAGAGGATGCGAAGTTCCGCGCCGCAGCAGGCCCCCTCCTCGAGGGTCTGGGCTACGTGGAGTCCGTCGCCGCCTGATCGGGTTAGTCCGGCGAATGAGGCAGACCTTCGTCGACTACTCCGGTGCCCCCGTCGACCGCACACGCTGGCGCACCCTGGCGGTATTCGCCCACACCTTCAGCGCCTCCACCCGCATCGTCGCTCGGTCCACCCTGGGCCGACTCGGCGCCGAGCACGTCGACGCGGTCATCGAGCGCTGGTGCGACCATGTGTTCAGGCTGTCCAAGACCACCCTCACCGCCGAGGGCCTCGACCGATTCCCCCACGGCCAGCCCTACCTGCTGCTCTCCAACCACAGCTCACTCCTGGACATCCCCGCCGTGTGCACGACCTTCCCCGGCCGGGTCCGCTTCGTCGCCAAGGCCGAGCTGCGGCGGGTGCCGATGTTCGGCAAGGCCATGTCCCGGTCGGGCATCATCTTCGTCGACCGCAGCGACCGCAGCCAGGCGATCGAAGCACTCCACAGCGCCAGCGACCTGGCCCGCAGCGGCACCTCGCTGTGGATCGCCGCCGAGGGCGGGCGCTCACGGGACGGGAGTCTGGGACCGCTCAAGAAAGGCCCGTTCCACACGGCTCTCCAGCTGGGTGTGCCCATCTTGCCGGTGTGGATCTCGGGCACCGCCGAGGTCATCGAAGCCGGCTCGCTGTACTCGATCACCGGGCAACAGGTCCATGTACGCTACGGAGAGCCCATCCCTACGGACGGGCTCGACGTCGCCGACATTCCCGCGCTGCTCACCCGAAGCCGAGCCGCCCTGGAGCAGCTCGCCCAGAGCTGAGCTCAGCCCACGCCCACGATCTCGCCCTTGATCACATCGACCCGACCCGCTGAGGGTTCCCGGGGCAGCCCGGGCATCCGGAGGATCTGCCCCGCCAGGGCGACGATGTAGCCCGCACCGGCCGAGAGCTGCAGCGCACGGACCTCGATCGTGAAGCCCGTGGGGCGTCCCCGGAGCTTGGGGTTGTCCGAGAGCGAGGACTGGGTCTTGGCCATGCACACGGGCAGGTGCGCGAGCTTGAGCCGAATGGCCCTCTCGATGCCCCGCTTGGCCGCAGCCGTGAGCACGACATCGTCCGCGCCGTACACCCGGCGAGCCACCGCGCGGAGCTTCTCCTCGATGGGAAGCTCTGGAGTGTAGGCCGGCACGAGGGGCCGCTCGGGACCGCTCGCTGCCTCCATCACCAGCTTGGCGAGCTCTGTCGCCCCCGCGCCGCCGTCCGCGAAGTGAGTGCTGGCAGCAGCCGGGACGCCCCGACTGGCGCAGTAGTCCAACACGACCTGGACCTCGGCGTCGGTGTCCGAGGTGAACCGGTTGACGGCGACCACCACGGGCTTGCCGAAGCCCTGGATATTGTCGATATGGGCGGCGAGGTTGGGCAGCCCGAGCCGCACGGCCTCGCAGTCCTCGTCCTGGAGGTCCCGCAGTGCGACACCGCCGTGGTACTTGAGCGCCCGGACCGTCGACACCATGACCACCGCTGAGGGCTCGAACCCCCCGGCCGGACAGGCGATATGGAAGAATTTCTCGGCCCCGAGATCGCTGCCGAAGCCGGCCTCGGTGACGGTCCAGTCCGCGAACTTCATCGCCATCCGGGTGGCGAGGATGCTGTTGCAACCATGGGCGATATTGGCGAATGGGCCGCCGTGCACAAAAGCGGGAACCCCCTCGGTGGTCTGCACGAGGTTGGGCAGCAGCGCGTCCTTGAGCAAGGCGAGCGCGGCACCGGTGGCGTGCAGATCCTTCACATTGGCCCACTCTCCACGGATGGTGAACCCGACCAGTGTGCGCGCGAGACGCTCCCGTAGGTCGTCCATCGAGCTCGCCAGACAGAGCATGGCCATGACCTCGCTCGCCGCGGTGATGTCGAAGCCGCTCTCCCGAGGCAGGCCCTGGCTGCCCCCGCCGAGGCCCACAACCACCTGGCGCAGAGAGCGATCGTTCTGGTCGAGCACCCGCTTCCAGACCACCCGGCGCGGGTCGATCTGAGGGTACTTGCGGAAGTGGAAGTGGTTGTCGAGCAGAGCGGCGATGAGGTTGTGGGCCGCAGTGACCGCGTGCAGATCCCCCGTGAAGTGCAGGTTGATATCCGTGGAGGGCTCCAAGCAGCTCTTTCCCCCGCCCGTGCCGCCGCCCTTGATCCCAAAGCAGGGCCCCAGACTGGGCTCGCGCAGCGCCGCCGCGGTGCGCTGGCCCAGCTTGGAGAGCGCTTGGACCAGGCCGATGGTGGTGGTGGTCTTGCCCTCGCCCGCCGGAGTGGGAGTCATGGCCGTGACCAAGATGAGCCGCCCGGGATCGCCGGGCCCGTCGAGCACATCGAGGGGCACCTTGGCCTTGGTGCGCCCGTACGGGATGATCGAGTCGGCCAGACCCAGTGTCGCTGCAACCTCGCGGATGTCCTTCATACTTCCTCCGGACCCAGAGACTACCTCTAGCCAGCCCGAAATGCGCGTCGTAGGGTGAGCCGAGTGGGGGGATGCTCTGGACCTGCGGAATATCGAAGATCGTCTCGGATTGACCGAGCCGCTCCAGCGCTTCGAGCGGGGCTCGGTATTCGTCGGGCATAGCGGCGATCAGGTGGTCAAGCTCTTCCCGCCCGGCGAAGAGCAGCACGCTCTGGTCGAGGCGTCCTGCCTGGCCGCTCTGGCGGGTGCGCTCCCCGTCGCCACTCCGATCCTGCACGAGAGCCTGGTCGTCGAGGGGCACACCTGCTTGCGGATGCAGCGGCTGCCTGGGGTCGAGCTGCTGGAGCTGTGGCCCACCCTGGACCCGGCCGCGCGCATGGACTTGGGGCGCCAGCTGGGCGAGCTGATGAGCGTGCTCCACGCCATCCCACCGCCCATCGCCCTCGACCGCCCGGACTGGGAGCAGTGGGTGACTCAGCGCAGCGCCTCTGCGGTGGCCGACCAGCTCGATCGCGGCGCACCCCCGTCCCTGGCGAGCTCGATTCCAGCCCTGCTGGAGCGGGCGGATCTCGACGCGCGGCACCTGGGCTTCACCCACACCGAGCTGATGCGCGACCACCTCCTGGTCGAGCGGAGCCCCAGCGGTTGGCGGCTGTCCGGGCTGTTCGACTTCGAGCCGGCGATGGTGGCGCCCCTGGACTACGAACTCGCCGCGGTCGGGGTGTTCTTCAGCGGCGGCGAGGGGGCGGTGTGGAGATCGGTGCTCCAAGGCATGGGACGCGACCCCGAGGAGCCCGGTCTCAGCGAGCGGGTGATGGGCCTGTATCTGGTGCATCGGTATGCCAACCTGCGCTTCGCGATGGACCGGACATCTGCCAATTCATCCCTCAGCATCGAATCTTTGGCGAATATTTGGTTCTCCTCCGACCCCTAGCCTCGCTCCTGATCCAAGTCGTACGATGCGCTCGTCTGGGTGGAAAGATGTGCGCGTAGCCGTCGGTTCACGTGCTCCGCCCGGGTGACCGTCAGTCCGTGTGCTGCGTCGGACAGGTACTCCACCGTCGCGTGAGGGATGCCCTCTCCGAGGGCCCGTACCAGCTCCGGCTTCGCGATGACGTCCAGTTCGCCTCCGAGCACGTAGGTCGGCACCCGGATCTCTCCGAGGCGATCCACCACGTTCCAGCGTGACATCGCACGCACTTGCTTGAAGACGATCGGGGGGGTCACTGCCAGATCGTGTCCGAATACCGGCTCCAGCTCCAGCGCTTTGGCGTCGAGGTCGATCTGCTCCCGCTCCGCTGGCGTGAGTACCATCTCGAGGAAGGCCCGCCTGCGCGAACGCAGAGTACCCAGCTGCATGCGCAGGCCCCTCCAGAGCACCGCCGCATCCATCTTCGTCAGCCCCGCACCATCCGCAGAGGTGCAGAGCAAGGCCAGGCTCCGGACGCGCTCGGGCGCGGCGAGGGCGAGGGCGAGGGCGATGCATCCACCGAGGGAATGCCCCACGACGTGGGCGTTCTGTACGCCGAGGTGGTCGAGCACGGCGAGCGCATCCTCCGCCATCTGCTCGATGCGAATCGGTGCCGCCCCCACCGGTAGCGAGCGCCCCATTCCGCGATTGTCGAACCAGATGCACCGGTGGTCCGAGGAGATGTCCTCGAGCTGTGGCAGCCACCCGTCACCGTGCAGGCCGGTGCCCTGGATGAACAACACCGGGGGACCCTGGCCTTCTTCGGAGAAGCCGATGCTGCAGCCAGCGTGCTCGAAGCTCCGGTTGCCGTCCGCATTGGGCCGCATGATTCCTCCTCCTCAGATGGCTCACTAGCTCGGGGCAGGCGCGGGCGGCGGACCGATACGAGGCTAGAAGGAGCATTGATCGAAGAGACAGGAGGGCGGCAGCGCTTCGCAGTTGGCCTCGCCCGCGTTGAGGATGTCGATCTGGCACTCGAATATCTGGGCCACATCGCCGCAGCCTCCGAACCCGAAGTTGGCGCAGAGCTGGGGATCGGGGATGTAGCGAATGGTGCGGTCTTCACACTCGACCGAGAACTCCTCGTAGTCGTTGACCACCTCACAGATGGAGAGGATGTCGTCCTCGGACAGCTCGGAGAAACCCATATCCCCGTGCAGCCCGAGGGAGGAGGCCCACAGATCGACCCCACAGCTCTGGAGAGGAGCACACGCCTCTACACCGGTCTGAAGCGCGCACGGGTCGGCCGCGATGGCGTCCTGGCATGCCTGCCATTCCCCAACCGTGACCTCGCAACCCTCCGGCATCCAGAACTCTACGCAGGCGGCGGGCTCCAGTGGGTCGACACGGACCGGTATCGGCGACCCACACTCCGCCAGCACCGAATCCTGCACCCCATAGGATGTACACACCTCGACCTGCTGGTCCCCATCGAGCTCGGAGATCGGAGTGCTGGAGTCGTACGCTCCGCAGGCTGTGAGCCCCACCGCCAGCACCACGAATTTCAATCGACTCACACAGACCTCCCCGACGACCCGAGCGCATTGTGCCCGAAATCAGCCAGGTCCGCGCGCCGGGTCAACACGACCCCTTCCCACGCGGTACAGTCGCCCCATCAATCGAGGCGGGTGGTGGAAGTAGGGATCGGAATCGCTGTGGTCGTAGGGCTCGCGCTCATCGGTGCAGCCCTGTACTCCTTGCGTTCCAAGCCGAAATCCGTCGATATCGCGCCGGATATCCAGCCGGTCGCAATCGAGGACCTGCCCCCCGCAGAGCCCACTCCTCCCACAGATGTACCCGGCGTTCGCGCCATGCCAGCCGTGCGATCCGAACTTCCGCTGGTCCCCACGCTACCCGAAGTCGACCTCCAGAACCTCCCCGCCCGTTCGGGCTTCGTTCCAGAGCGGACCGTGCCCGACCCCCCCCGCCCGAAGGTGGACTGGATGGGCGAGCTGATCATCGCCGCAAAAGCCGTCGCAGCGTCCCAGAACACTCAGCCCATGGAGCAGTTCCAGCGGCGCTTCGAGCAGGTGGTTCCGTGTCCGGACCCCGATCTGCGAGACATCTTCGACGAGGAACGCACGGGAGACTTCCTGCGCTATCTCGCGGTCCAGTCCGAGGAGAAAGACCCCCCGCACGCCCTCGCCCTCGCCACCGCGGCCTCGCTCCTCGATCCGGAGAGCGCCGAGGTCGTCGGCAGCGCTGCCCTCATCGCCATCGGAAACTTCGACGAGGGGCTCGCCCGAAAGCACACCGCCCGGCTCCGAGAGATCTCCCCCAAGCACGCCGAGATCGTCGAGCCCTCCCTTGCCCAGATCTTCACCCCGGCCGACGCTCCCGTGGACTTCCACGCCGGTGAGGCCCCCATCCAGATCGATCCCATCGAGCTGGTACGCGATGTGGAGTCCATCAAGGCCGCCCTCGGCGAGATCCACGCCCAGCTGCTTCACCATCGCCAGGTCTTGCTCGAAGCCGGTGCCCCCGAGGATGCCCCCTGGTTGCCCTCCCCGCCAGACAGCTGGAAGGGCTTCGACATCCCCACCGAGCCGGGCGACCCCGTCGAGCATGCCAAGGACGCCGGTAGGCAGTGGGCCGCGGCCCGGGTGCTCTGCGCAGCGGTGGGGTGGCCCGATCTCCAACCCCAACAGACCGTCGAACCCGTAGACCTCACCCGGTGGACGGCCTGGGCCGAGTACCAGCTGTGGTTCGCCCGAGATGTCGCCGCCACCGGTGGAATGGGCTCTCTGATGGACGACTCCCTCCCCGAGGTGGAGTGGCGTGGCTCGAGGCTCGCGGGTCTATCCCCTCCGATGGCGACCGCGGTGGCCGATGAGCTGCTCGAGGTGCTCGCCATGCTGCGCTGGCTCACCGACTCCGAGGCCAGCTCCCCCTTCGACAGCAGACTCCGCCGCACATGAATCGTACCCGACGCGACCTCCTCCGAGACGCCCTCAGCTTCGGGGCCGCCACCAGCCTCCCCTCCTTCGTCACCAGCTGCTCCATCGCCCGAGCAGCCCGTGGGGAACGGGTGCTACGCGGCCCCACGATCGATCTCATCATCGAGGACACCGAGATCGTGGTCAACGGTCGAAAGACCACCGCCACCACCGTCAACGGCGGTATTCCCGGTCCCGAGATCCGCCTTCGGGAGGGCACGGATGTACTCCTCCGCGTCACCAATCGGCTGAAGGAGTCGAGCTCCATCCACTGGCACGGCCTGATCGTGCCCTACAAGATGGACGGCGTGCCGGGGGTCAGCTTCGACGGCATCCCTCCAGGAGAGACCTTCGAGTACCGCTTCCGGGTCCGTCAGAGCGGGACCTATTGGTACCACAGCCACAGCGGCTTCCAAGAACAGACCGGTGTGTTCGGCCCCATCGTCATCGAGCCCGAGATCCCCGACCCCATCGAGGTCGACGCCGAGTTCACCGTGATGCTCTCCGACTGGACCTTCACCAGCCCCTACCGCATCCTCGCAAACCTCAAGAAGTACGGTGGATACTACAACTATCAGCGCAGGACCCTGGCGAACCTCTCCGAGGAGGCCGATCGGGTGGGGCTCCAGGAGGCCATCGCAGACCGCCTGCGCTGGGGACGGATGCGCATGGACTCCACCGACCTGGCCGACATCACCGGGCGCAACTTCACCTACTTGATGAACGGCCTCGCCCCCGACGACAACTGGACCGGCGTGTTCAAGAAGGGCAAGAAGATCCGTATCCGGGTAACGAATGCCGCAGCCGCCACCACCTTCGACTTCCGCATCCCGGGCCTGAGATTCCAGGTCGTGCAGGCCGATGGCCAGCCGATCACCCCGGTCGAAGTAGACGAGCTCCGCGTTGCCATCGCGGAGAGCTACGACCTGATCGCGGTGCCCACCGAGGAAGCCTACACCCTGTTCGCCGAAGCCTCGGACCGCAGCGGCCACGCGCGCGGCACCCTCGCCGTGCTCGATGGCCTGAGCGCCCCCATCCCCAAGCGGCGGCCCCGAGCCACGCTGACGATGATGGACATGGGGATGGACATGGACATGGACATGGGGATGGACATGGACATGGACATGGACATGGACATGGACATGGACATGGACATGGGTCCGATGGATATGAAGCCCACCTGCGAGGCCTCGCTTCCGTCGGCGCGGCACGATCGGAACAAGCATGGTGCCGGCAACACCATGGTCTCCAAGCTCGCCCGAAGCCGGGTCCACGAGCCCGGGGTCGGTCTGGGAAAGGACCCGTGGACCGTGCTCACCTATGCCGACCTCCGACGCGCCCTTCCCGCCCCCTCTCCACGAGACCCCGATCGAGAGATCGAGCTCCATCTAACCGGAAATATGGAGCGCTATATGTGGTCTATCGACGGCGTACCCTATCGAGAGGGCATGCCGCCGATTCAGATGGCCAAGGGCGAGAGGGTCCGCTTCGTGCTCATCAATGACACGATGATGGCTCACCCCATGCACCTGCACGGGATGTGGTTCGAGCTCGATGTGGGTGCCTGCGGGGCCAATCCGCTCAAGCACACGGTCCAGATCAAGCCCGGAGAGAGGCTGTCCTGGCTGGTCGATGCCGAGGAAGTCGGCTCCTGGGCCTTCCACTGCCACATCCTGTACCACATGCATATGGGCATGTTTCGCGTCGTCGAGGTCACGCCATGAGGGGGGTCGCGGTCGCAGGGGCGCTCACCCTGGCGTTCGCCCCAAGAAATGCCCACGCAGAGCCCGTCTACGCCCTATTTCTCGCAGACGAGCTCGAGGTCCAGGGCCCCGACTCGGAGGTCCCCATCGCTTGGGACACCCTCGCCTGGATCGGTGGGAATCAGAACCGCGTATGGCTCAAGACCGAGGGGGATCTGGACCTCGCCAGCGCCTCGGGTGAGGTCGAAGCGCAGCTGCTCTACAGCCGGCTGATCGCACCCTTCTGGGAGCTCCAGGTGGGCGCCCGCGCTGACTACCTGACCAACGGAGTCGACCGCGGCTTCCTGGTGCTCGGGCTCGAGGGACTGGCACCGTACTGGTTCGAGATCGAGCCCGCGATCTTCATCAGCCATCGTGGAGAGCTCTCCGCGCGACTGGTCGCCAGCCACGATGTGTTCATCACCCAGAGACTCATCGCCCAGCCCAGCATCGAGGCCAACCTCAACCTCCAGGCCGTGCCCGATGCCTTCGAAGGAGCCGGTCCCACAGACCTGATCATCGGTGCCCGGGTGCGCTACGAGGCCCGGCGCGAGTTCGCCCCCTACCTCGGCTTCGAGTACGAGCAGCTGCTGTTGGACACCGCGACAATGGCGGTCGACGCCGGCTCGACCTCCCGCACGATCCGCGGGGTGGCAGGCCTGCGGCTCTGGTACTGAGTCCAGGAGCGATATTACTCGCGAGAGAACTCGAGCTTGCAGCAGCCGAGATCGATCTCCCCATCCCGAGCGGCATCTGATAGCGCATAGATCACCCGCCGCTTGTCCTTTCGGCAGTCGACCATGCCCACGGACTTGAGCGCTGAGAGGTGCCTGGAGGCGCGGTAGTGCGGGATGTCGAGGGCCTCGCTGACCCCGCTCACATCGAGCTCGCCGCAAGCCAGCAGCTTGAGGATCTGGATGCGGGTGCCGTCGGCCAGGACAGCCAGGAAGTGCGCGCCGGAGTCGGGGTCCATGCTCCTACCCTACCTCACGCCGTAACAGATCTTCCCCTCTCCCGACATATGCGCGAGGATGCATGTATGGCGCTGCTCATTTCAACGCTCGCGACCGCAGCCGCATCACCGGTCCACCCCGGCGGTGGCGCGGTGATCGAGAGCGAGGACGGCCGCTTTGGGGTCAAGATCCAGTCTCGGATCCAGCTCTTGGAGACGGTCCAGTCCGTAGACAACGGTCCCGTCCAGCAGGGCTTCAATCTGCGGCGGGCACGGCTCAAGGTCTCGGGCTGGGGCTTCGGCCGCTCCAATCGCTGGCTCATGCAGCTCGGCCTGTCAGACTCCGACCGGGACAGCCCTGGCGGCAGTCCTCTGCTCGATGCCTACTGGGAGTACGCCCCCGACGCTCCGGTTCGGCTGGTGGTGGGCCAGTACAAGATCCCGATCAGCCGGGCGCGCATCGGGTCGAGTGCGGGGCTGCAGTTCGTCGACCGCCACTCCCTCGATAGCGAGTTCGCCCTGGGCAGGGATCGCGGCGCGACCGCCGTCGCAGAGGGCTGGAGCCCCTATGGCGAAGAGGCCCGGGTGGTCGGAATCCTCGGGATCTTCCAGGGGAGCGGTCGCGCCACCGGGCTCATCCAAGGCAATAGCGCCACCCCCATGGCCCGAGTCGAGCTCATGCCTCTGGGCGCCTTCGACTTCCACGAGGATGGGGATCTCGAGCGCAGCGAACAGCTCCGGATCGGCCTCGGTGCCGGGGTCGCGCGGGCCATCCAGGCCCCCCGCAGCAGAGGCGGGGTCGGCTCGGAACCCGCCGATGGGGGCACCACGAATATGACCGTATATGCCTTCGATCTGGGCCTTCGCTGGCAAGGCTTCTCCTTCGAAGCCTCGGTGGCGGGGCGGAAGGGCGAGCGCAAGACCAAGGACGTGCCCCCGAGCGCGATAGAGGCCCCCCGCAACGGAACCGGCTGGGTGGTCCAGGGCGGTGCCATGCTTCCCCGTGTGCCGGTCGGAGTGGCCGGTCGCTACACCTCGATCGTCCCCTCGGGGCGAAGCTCTCTCCTCCCCAGCCAAGAACTCGGAGGCGCGGTGTCGTGGTGGATCGCAGGGCACCCCTACGACCTCACCGCCGACCTCGTCCGGCTCTCCATCGGCGACGAGACCACCCTACGCGGGCGCCTACAGCTCGAGCTCTCCCTGTAGAGCGACTCAGGTGGCGGGGTGAATGAGCATATGGTTGATGAATAGGCAGTAGAAGCTGAGCGCACCGCCAAAGCTGCCCGCAGCGATGATGCGAAGCACCGACCAGTCCGCTGGGGCGTACCACCCCGTTATGCCTACGCACACAACAGCCATGGCCACAAACGTCATGATCAATGTATTCTTTCGGTAGATGCCGTAGTTGATCCCATCCGATTCCGATGCCATCACAAGACTCCTGTGTTGGATAGTGTAGCTCGTGACCGACCCGACTCGAGAGACCGATCCTGATCGCGAGTTTCGCCCTGTTGATCCCACTGCTGAGCTGCTCCAGAGCGGGTCCGGCACCCCAAGCGCCTCCCGTAGTCGAGCCCGCCGTGATTCCCCACGCTGGGACGGCCTTCCGGAGCGACCTGTGGTGTCTGGAGGTCTATGCCGACGGCTCCATCGTGCTCTGGGACCGCAACCCGCGGAAGCCCAAGGTCGGGATCTACGGCAAGTCCGCCAGGGCCACAGGCACGCCCACATCCCTCGTCTACCGATTCGAGGTAGAGCGAATCGAGCGCCACCGCTGGGTGAGCCCGTGCCGGAAGCGAGTCGCCACCGCCGCAGACCTCGACCGCTATACGATCGGTGAACAGGAGGCGGTGGTGGGGGAGAGCTTCGAGGTTCGGATCGAGGACCCCGCCGGCCAGCCGCGGTTGTGCATCCGCGAGCGCTGCATCGACGTGAAGTCCGAGGCGCTCGCCCCCTGACCGCGAAGGCTCAACGCGATACCAGCATCTTCCCGCAGCGGAGTCTCCGATGACCGTGCCCGTCTCCGATCTCATGACCGCCGATCCCATCACCCTCACCGTCTCCGACACCGTCGCGGATGCGATGGCGCTCATGGACAAGCACTCCTTCCGCCACATCCCCATCGTCGATGGCGAAGATCTGGTCGGCGTCGTCTCCCACCGCGACCTGGCCCGAGCGGTGCTGGGCCACACCGACGAGCTGCCCTTCCAAGAGCAGCGCCAGGTGTTCGCAGAGGTGTCCATCGACGAGGTCATGGTCCGCGGTGTTGCAACCGTCGCGCCAAACGACGCCCTCAAGGACGCCACCTACCTCATGCTCGAGAACAAGTTCGGCTGCCTGCCCGTCTGCGAAGGCACCCGCTTGGTGGGCATCCTCACCGAGTCGGACTTCGTGCGCCGGGTCGCCGAGTCCCTCTGATTTCAAAGCCGCTCAGAACGGCCGGGCAGATTGATTGAGGCTGTGGTCGCAGGGCGTCCTACCCGAATAGCTGGGCCAGAAGGCTCCGGTAGCCCCACAGCCCCATTCCCATCGCCATGAGCATCATCAATGCCTGAGATAGGTCATGGCTGATGCTCTTCCACTCGCGGCTGTCGAAGAGCGACCGCGAGCTGACCACACTCCCCACGCTGACCAGGAGGGGGATCAGGGCGAGAGACCAGCCCATATAGGCTGCGTGGTTGGCCACCTCCATGCCCGTAGAGAGCATCTGGTCCTTCAGCTCTACCCGAGCACCTGCGACCGCTTGAAATGTAAGTATTGCCCCAGCATACCGCCACACCTCACCCAACGCACCGATACCGATGAAGCCCGCAAACCCCATAGAGACCCGCATCGCCGCGACCCGAGCTCGGTGCTCGGGCTCTGCGCTGGCGCGAAGCGATGCCAACATCACCGCGCCCGCAGGAAACAAAGAGACGACCGGGAGCAGGTAGAGCGCCGGCCCCATATCCGGAACACGGTCGAACCCAATCAGCCCCAGCACGCCTGCCAGCGAGAGCAAGACGCCGATGGCCCACCCCGCGAGAGCTCCACTGGCTGCATCGGGGGTCGACTCGGGCTCCGGTCCCGGCCTGACGAGGGCGGGAATCCACAGCGTGCAGGCATAGGCCAACAAGCTCAGGGAGGCCGCGAGGGATGCCCCGACAAGGGTGCTGATCCCCGTGGATATGGCATTGGCCCGGATGCGGGAGAGCTCGCCGAGGTCGCCGGTCGCCTGCCCGAGATTGGAGAGCAGCATCAGCACCCGAAACGAGGCGAAGCCCAGCAGCAGGGTGACCAGCACCCAGCCTCGTCCGGCCCGGCTGAAGTCCTTGGCCCAGCCCACCCGCTGGCCCACCCCAACAACAATGGTTCCGACGAGAAGAGCGACTACAGCAGAGATCATGTCGGTAGGAATACTCATCTGGCATAGCTACCACAGGCGGGCCACAAGCACCGGGACGAACCCACCAAGGAGTGGCCTGCTCAGAGCAGCCGAAACTGCGAGGCCTCTTCCTGTAGGCGGGCGAATACGGCATTCTGAAGCATGCGCACCTCGCCGGGTGCGATCCCGAGCTCCCTGGCGGCAGGAGCCCAACATCCGATGGAGTCCTCCGCGAGTCGATGCTTCATGAACACGCGCTCCTCGGCGGTGAGCCTCCCGAGCGCGCCCCGCATGTGGCGCTCGAATTCCTCCCGACGATCTTCCCGAAGGAAGGCTCCGAGCAGCCACTCTCGACGTCCCCAGAGCCAGTCCGAGGCTCCTGTGAAGCCCTCACCGAGCTCGACCGCATCCACCTCGTCCTCGGACTCGGGACAGGTCAACCGGAGCTGCTCGAGCCAGGATTTCACTTGCGCGGTCGAGGGCTCGTCGGCCAACCGAACCCGGAACACCCAGAGGTGCCGGTCCTTGGTCGCGCCCTCCGGAGGCTCTGGCAGCGCGAGTCCGAGGATGACCTCGTCCCGCTCTCGACGCATCGTCACCGCGAGCCTGCCGTTCACGAAGATCTGGGAGCCGTCTCCGATGCTCTTTGCTCGCGGAGGCCAGATCCGCGTACCCGGCGCCTCCCTGAACGTCTTCACGAAGGCCATCCACGGAGGTTGGGGTTCCCCACGCCCGAGGATACGGCATATAGGCAGGTTGATCCCAACAAACTCGACCGGGAGGCGAACGGGACGGGCGCGCGCCACCAGCTCCGCCGGGAGCTCATCCTCGGTGAGCGTACCGGCGCCCTCGAGCTGGTAGAAGTCTTCGCCACAGTCGTGCTCGAAGCGGTACCAGGGGAGCCCGAGCTCCCCCAGCTCGCCCGGCTCGAAAGCGCACTCCACCAGCGAGGCGATGGGGTCTTCGAACTGCCAGGTGAGAAATAGCCCGACCCGTCCGGCCGAGTCGATCCCCAACCACTCCACCTCGACAGGCATGCTCCCCTCCTACTCGGTTGAAGCCCCCCGGACTCCGCCCCTGTTACAACTGTGTTGCAATGACAGAGTACCTGCCCGTGGTGCTGGCGATCCTCGGCTTATTCGTCGGGCCCCTGCTGCACTCTATCCCCCACTGGCGTCTGTGGGATCCCCTGCTCGATAGCTTCACTCTCGCAGCCGTGGCCGGGCTGTGCACGCTCCACCTGCTCCCACAGGCGCTCGAACACGGGGGCTTCGTCGCCATCGTCTTTGCCGGAGTGGGGCTATTGCTTCCCCCCTTCCTCCACGGGCTTCGGGGCTTCGGGCCCTGGGTGCTGCTGATCGGGCTGGCTGCCCACGCCGCCATCGAGGCCGCCGCCCTCGCCACACCTGGTGGGCACGGCAGCCTCGGCCTCGCTGTGGTCCTCCACCGCCTACCGGTCGGCCTGGCCGTGTTCGCGCTCTACCAGGAGCACTCTCACAAGAACGCCGTGGCCTGGTCCGCCGTCGGCTTCCTCGCCGTGGCCACCGCCCTGGGCTTCCTCTCCGGACCCCAGATCGTCGGTAGCTTCGGTGAATCGGGCCAGTCCGCACTCGATGCGGCCGTCGCCGGAATGCTCATGCACATCGTCTGGGAACATGGGACCGCGGGCCACGGCCACTCCCACGTCGACTCCGCACACGGCCCCGAGCACGACCACCACGCCCCGAGCGTCGCTCACGGCCCTCTGGTCGCACTCGTCACCACGGTCGGGCTCACGATCGCAGTCGCGGTCACCCTCCAAGACCCCCACGGAAGAGAGCTCGTCGACATCGGATCCACCCTCGCCCTCCGCTCCAGCCCCGTGCTGGTGGGCGGATTCGCCCTCGCCCTCGCGACCGGAGGGCTCGAGCGCCTCTCCACCCTCGCCGACCACGCGCTCCCTTGGCTGTGGTTCGCCCTGCTCATCGCCTCCTACGGCGTCGCCCTCCTGGACCCGACCGTCCCAGGCGAGCTCATCGACGCCCTGCCCGGAGCCCGGGTCATCGAGTTCATCTCGGCAACCGGTCTGCTCTTCCTCTCCCTCGCCACCCTGGTCCGCCGGGGGCCACGGGGAATGGTCCACACGCTGCTCCGCTCCCACTGACCCTCTCATGGGGGTAGCATCTCCGGAGAGGGGGATGTGGGCATGATCGGGTTGATGCTGGTGGGATGCGGCGTGCAGTTGGGAGACCACTGCATCATCGATCAGGCCCCCGGAGGCACGATCCGCCTGGTGACCGAGCGCGATATGAAGGGTGGGAAGCTCGTTCGCGAGCAACAATACTTCGCCGTCGCGGGCGCTCCCTCTGCGACAGCCGAACACGAATACGTCGACGGGCTCTGGGTCGAAGAGCAGTTCAACGGCGACCCGGGCTTCAGCGACGAGCCCACCCAGCGGACGGTCATCCGCTGGGACGATCTGGGTCAGCCCATCGCCCGTGAGGTCTACGATCTCCCCTCCGGCGAGCTGGAGAGCCTGTTCGAGTACAGCTGGGAGAACGGCCGCCTCACCAGCACGCAGAACCAGACCCTGTTCACCTCCTGGGAGGAGATCTGGACCTGGGAGGGGGACTCCGCCGTCGTGCTCCAGTCCTTCCTCGGAGGCCGCGTGGTTCGGGAGTTTCGCGACTACACCCCGTCGGTGCTCAGCTGGCCTGTGCTGCCTCCGGATGAGAACCTCCCCGGACTCGCCTTCACCTCCGTCGGGGTCGATCTCAACGAGAACGGCACCCGCGAGCCCGATGAGCTGACCTTCGAGCAGGAGGTCGACGACAACGGCGTTCCGAGCTTTTCACGCTTCTACGACGCCACGGGATCTCTGTTCACCCAGTCGGATTGGGGGGACTGCCCCGCCCTCGGCCCTCCCGAAGAATAGGATCCTACTCGCCGTTGAGCTCCCCGGGAGTGGGCGCGTCGATCACTCTCCAGCGCCCGTCACCATCGGGAAGACGGGCATAGCTCTGACCCGACTCCAGCTCGGGCAGATCGATCTCCTGCACCAGCTCTCCGGACTCATCCCGCAGCTTGAGCACCCCCGCGGCGAGATCGAAGCCGTCGACGACCCGTACATCCCCGGGCTGCACCTCTACCGAATCGGGAAGAGTCCACGGAGTGCGCAGATCGAGCTGGATGCTCCAGGCACCGATCGAGGCGACGCGGGCATCCTGGTTGTAGATCTCCAACCAGCTCGAACCCACTTCGTTGAGCCCCACGAGCGGGGATGGAGCGCACCCGACGAGCAGAGTGAGCAGGGCGATTCGCGACATCAAGCCTCCAGCCCGGCCCTCATAGCGCGGAGAACGACGACGAGGGACGGTGCGCTGAGGTAGAAGGGCGCACCAGAACAGAGAGGACCAAATGGCCAACCCGATCGCTACCTTCACGACCTCCATGGGAACCTTCAAGGCAGAGATCTACACAGATCAGATGCCGATCACGGGGGGAAACTTCGTCAAGCTCGCCAAGGAAGGCTTCTACGACGGCCTGCACTTCCACCGGGTGATCGACAACTTCATGTGTCAGTTCGGCTGCCCCCACAGCAGCGACCCGAACAGCCGTCGCGCCGGGACCGGTGACTCACCCTACGGCGCCATCGCCGACGAGCACCCCGCAGAGCACCGGCTCAGCAACGAGGTCGGCACCTTGTCCATGGCGAACGCGGGGCCCAACTCGGGCAGCTCGCAGTTCTTCATCAACACCGCCCACAACTCCTTCCTGGACTACTTCTCGCCCGGCCAGTCCAAGCACCCGGTGTTCGGCAAGGTCACCGAGGGGATGGACATCGTCACGGCGATCAACAAGACCCCGACAGATGGCGGCGACCGTCCCCGCACCCCGGTGAAGATGATCTCGATCACGGTGGACTGATCGGCTCCGCGCTCCAGCGCCCCCCGTGCAGCCCGGCCGCGAAGAGCCGGCAGAGCAGCTCGGGGCCCGCGCTGGCGCGGGGGTCCTCGCCCCGCAGTGTGAGGGCGACGAGCTCGGCGAACTTGCCCGTTGTGTGTAGCTCCGAGAGCGGCACGTCGCCGCACCAGTCTCGGAGCAGCCGGACGACGTCGCGATGCTCTCCGACCTCGTCTGGACCGTACTGATCGAGCAAGATGGCCAGGGCGCCGGCATCGCCGCGGACCCAGTCGAGCATCGCGAGCGTGGCCCACGCACCGATTGCGGCGCGCCGCAGGTGGATTCGCCGAGCAGAGTTCAGCAGCCGCTGCACCGCGACCCGTCCCGCGTCGTAGCGCTCGACCCCGAGCAGCAGCAGGACCCGCATGCGCAGCAAGAACAGGTTGCCATCCTCGATCTCGTCGGACTGGATGGCATCGAGCAGCGCCAGGCCCTCGTCGGGACGGCCGGATTCGGCGATGCAGAGCGCGAGCAGGCCCCGCGCAGCGAGCGAAGCACCGGACCAGCCCTGGGCCCGAGCCAGACGCGCCAGGGCCTCGAGGTGAGTGCGCGCGACCTTCGATGGAGCGATACGCGAGGCCACTACGAGCCGCGTCCACACATCGATCGGAGCGGTGTGCTCCGCGGTGTGCTCGAGGAAGCGCTCACAATCCTTGGAGCTGCCCACCCCGTCGCCCAGCGCGTGCCCCAGACGCAGTCGCTCGATCCGCGTGATGGCATCGAAGGACTCGGGAGCGGCCGAGGGCATGGAGCTGCCCAGCACCCCATCCAGCGACCGCAGGAACTCGCTCTCGAACAGCTCGAGGGCCTCGCGCTCGTCCCCTTCCCAGGCCCCCTCGAGCTCGAGGAAGCGCTGCTGAGCCTCGCGCGCCCATCCGCCGCGACTCGCGCCGACGAAGACGATCTCGAGCAGGGGCATGCGATCCGGCTGGGCGGCTTCGACCAGAGCGTCGAGCAGATCGAAGCGCAGCGCGCGGGCGGTGTGGGGGGTGCCCAAGGTGAGATCCCCGTGGTGATCGACGAACCACCGCCACAGCAGACGCCGCACGCTGTCCTGTTCGTCGCCGAGCTGGGCGCGCCCGAAGAGCCGAGCCGGGCCGATGATCTGCATCCACCCGCCTTCTCCAGCGAGCAGCCCTCGGTCGCGGAGCTCCGCCAGAGCGGCCAGGGTCTGGGAGGCATCGAGCCCCCCCAGGGCGATCGCGATGTGCACATTGAAGCGGTCGCGCAGGACCGAGCAGCGGCTCCACACGCGCTGGGCATCGGGCCCCAGGAAGTCCCAAGAGGTGCGAATCGCCGCGTCGAGGTTCCGCTGACGGCCCAGGGTGTCGGTGCCTTGAAGCTCCAGCGCCCACCGGCTGACCTGAGGCCCCAACATCTCGAGCACGGGAGCGATGAGCTCGAGGGCGAGGGGCAGACCACCGGCGGCCTCGATGGTCGCGCGGCTCGCCTCGGCAGATGGTGTGTAGCCGATGCGCTGCGTGAGCTGATCGAGGAGCGCTCGCGCTGCACTCTCCCGCAGCGGTGCGACGCGCAGATTGGGCCCATGAGACAGCCGGCGAACCGAGGTGAGCACCCAACGCGCGTGATCGCCGACGCCGACGAGCCCCTTCACGGCTTCGTCTGGAAGCCCGCCGATATTCGCCAGCACGATCAGCGGCCGAGCCAGCGCCGACACCGCCCGTCGGATCGCGGCGAGATCCGCCGCGGTCGAGCCAACGGCCGCGGAGAGCGCCGCGTGCAGCTCGACCGCGGAGCTACAGCTCGATGCGTCGACGAACACGGCCGAGGAGCACCCATCTTCCCATCGGCGGAGCAAGGCCAACCCGAGCGCGGCTTTGCCCACGCCATCGGGGCCAAATATGGCCGTGACCCCGGGCTCGGAGACGCGACTCCACAGCTCGGAGAGGTCCGCATCACGCCCCACGATCTCCGGCCCCCGCGGATAGGCGACGCGGACGCGCCACTGCTCGCTCACCGCGGTCTCTGTGACCCCGCGCAGCTCGATACCCACCCCTCGCCGGGATCGAAGAAATCGCGGCTGTGAAGGCTCGGGCTCGAGCTTCTGCCGGAGCCGACCGAGGGTGGTGTCGACCGTGCGAGACCGGACCGAGTCGCGATAGCCCCACACCTCGACCAGCAGCTGTTGGCGAGACACCAACGTGCCCCTGCGCTCGAAGAGATAGTCGAGCAGAGCGGCCTCGAGCTCGGTGAGCGCGACCTCTTCGCTCTCGGGATCCGAGACGACGCGCCGCAGCGTGTCGACACACCGATCGCCCATCCAGAACTCAGCCATTCATCCCCACTGGGTGAACCCCAGCCTACCCCACGCGGTGTGGTTCGGGAAATCAGGGCAAGTCGATGCGCCGTGGCGGCGGTGAACCCTCATTCGAGCGTACCCAGTCGGCGCGCTGGGCCGCATCGAAGCCCTGAGCGGCCACCGAAGCCGCGATGAGCTGGTCGACCGTGTCGACCTCCCACTCGCCGTCTGGGAGCGTGCGACTCCCCCGGTACACATAGCTGGCGATGGGGTAGTGCTTGGCCATCTCGGGCAGGCGCTTGGAGAACCCCGGAGCGAGCGCGGAGACCTCGGCAGGGAGCTCGACCTTCGCCATATGCTCGAGGTTGGACGTGGATAGCTTCACGTGGAGCACCTCGACCCGGAGCTGGTCCGCGTCGGCCCAGCGCGGCACCGGAATCAACAGCTCGACGGGGCTCCCGGCAACAAGCCGCCGATCGGCGATGCGCTTTGCGGGCCGCCCCGTGCCCTCGTCCCCCCAGTCCCAGGTCTGGCCCAGGCGGGTTCGGTGCTCGGAGAGCGACTCGCCGCCTCTCAGGAGCGTGACCTTGACCAGGAGGTGGCGCTCGGGATCGGCGGTGGGCACGTCGTGTGCGCTATCCGCGGTACTGAGGGTGATGGGCAGGACCGGCCCCTGCTCACCGGGACGAACCTCGCCGATCTCGGTCGCGACACCCGGCTTCCATCCCAGCGCCGAGAGTCGCTCATAGGCCTCGTAGGACTTGGGGACTCCACCGCCAAGCCACTGATGGGAGCGGGTGATGCGCGGCTGGGCCCCCACCGCTACCGGTCGCTCGACCTCGGGCATATGGCAGCCCGCGCAGTCCTGGCCACCCGCCTCGGTCCCGGTCTCGAACCAGCAGAAGAACAGCGGCGTGAGGCTCATCGTCCCCGGGCTGTGACAGCGCTCGCAGATATCGTGGAGCGCCTCGCGGTTCTGCTGCACCGCATGGGGCGCCCCCTCTGCACCACGAGGCCCGACGATATAGGCATCGCCCTGCGCGTCGGCGCGGACATGACAGGTGGCGCAGGTGATGGCCTCCTGGACCAGCTCCGGGCGGAAGTCGGGGTTGGGCTGCTTGACGAGCCCGCCGATATCGTACTCCCCGCGATCGATGATCTCGGTGTCGAGGGTGACCCGGTACGCCCGCTGATCAGCCAAGGGAATATGACAGTTCAGACAGAGCCACCGCGGTGAGGACCCCTTGGAGAGCTCTGCAAGATATTGCAGGTCATTTATGGCATTTGCGTGAGTCGACCCCTGCCACTCCCGGTACACATCGGTGTGACAGCTCCCGCAGTTCGCGGCGCGGACCTTCATGGACTGGCCCGCGATATCGATCGCGTCGGGGCTGTCGATCAGCTCGAGGAAGGGCCACGCCCCAAAGCGCTCCTGCAGGGTCGAGACGACGGGCTCCGCCGAGGTTTGGGGTGCGGGATCTGGGCTGGGACCCGAGCCCCGACAGGCGAGCAAGAAGAGCAGAGTCATTCCCCCCACTACCCCGACCTTGGGCATTCGCCACCACCGGTCCCCCATCAGAATGGCTCGACATGAACCAGTCTGCTCGACCGGTTCTGATGTACTTCGAGACTCTCGCGAAGGCCATACGCCCATCCATACCCAGATGAGCCCATCTCCGACGGAGATATTGCAGCACACCGGAGGCTTCCTGGAGTTGGCACACGGGATGCATTATCGGACTGTATGAACCGTCTCATTCCCCCGGCACTCCTCTGTCTGACCCTCGGGTTGGCCCCATTCACCCCCGAGCCCCACGTGCTCGGCAAGCTGCGCTGGGTCGCTGGCGGTGCCCAAGGTATGGGCCTCATGGACTGGGGCGACCTGCTGATGCACGGCGCTCCCTGGGTGTTGCTGGTCGTGGTCGCTCTGTTCGGCACCCGCATGGCCGCTCCAGACCTCGATCTTCCCGCCATGCTCGCCTCCGGAGCCAAGTTGGTCGACGTGCGCTCTCCCGCAGAGTTCGCGTCAGGACACCTCGACGGGGCGATCAATATGCCGCTCCCCGACCTCGACCGTCGCCACAAAGAGCTCGACGCCGACGGGGTGGTGCTGCTGTACTGCGCCTCGGGAATGCGCAGCCGCACCGCGATGAACAAGCTCAAGGCGAAGGGCTACTCCAGCGCCCAGAACATCGGCGCCATGGCGCGCTGGAAGTAGGGTCCTTTCACGGTTGGCCCAGCAGCTGGATCTCGCGCAGCCCCGTGTTTCCCCCGGTAGAGGTGAGCACCTCGAAGCGGACCTGGGATGCCATGACCGGTGAGCCAAAGTCGAAGGTGTAGCTCTGGGAGGGGTCTGGGGTGTCGAATGGACCCAGCACATCCGCGCCTACGACGAGCTGAAAGGAGCTGACGATAGAGGTGCCATCGGTCATCTCACGGCTTCGAACGCGCACGCCCGTGAGGGGCTGCTCGGCCTCCCAGGAGAGCTCCAGCCAGGCGTCGTCGCCCTCGCCATCCGAGGCCCACTCCGTGGACATCGAGCCGTCGATGGCCTGGTTGGCACCAAAGGAGGAGTCGTTCGCGCCGCCATTCCAGTTGGAGCTGACCGAGAGCACCGAAGCCGACTCGGAGAGATTGGGGCGAAGGTCCGTCGACACCAGGGTATCGAAGCTGAACACCTCGGAGAAGTACTCGCGCCCCTCGGGGTCGACAACAGTCGCTCGGTAGAAGTACTCGGTGTCTGCGAGCAAATCGAAGAGCGGCACGTCGTGGTCGATGTCGAAGGGGTTGTCCTCCCCCATGCTGAGGTCCGTCGCGGAGAGGTCCAGCACGTCTGCACTCAAGCCGTACTCGACCACGCAGCTCGACTCCCGGCTGGTCTGGAACCGCACGGCTGCGGAGTCCGAGGTGATGTCTTCGACGCGCAGATCGATGAACTCCATTCCAGGGTCTTTCTCGGATGTACAGCCCACCACGGAGAGGCTGATGCCCGCCAAGATACCCAACTTCTTCCAGATCATTCCGACTCCACTATCGACCTGCAGGAGCTTCGGTCCCCAGGGGGGCTCCGCGCGCTCTTCCCCGCGGGTACACAGGCTCTCTAGCCCAGCAGTTTTTCGATCAACGCGAACAGCTTGTCTTCATCGACTGGCTTGCTCAGGTATTCATTACAGCCGGCGTTCATCGCCCGTTCCCGATCCCCCTTCACCGCGTGGGCCGTGAGGGCGATTATCGGGAGATGTCGGGTATTATCGAGCGATCGGAGTTTCTCGGTGGCTTCCCAGCCATCCATCCGCGGCATGGACATATCCATGAGGACCAGATCGGGAGAGCAGGCCAGAGCTTGCTCGACCCCGACGAGGCCATCTTCGGCTTCGATCACCTCGAAGTCGTCCTCGAGCAGCTGCACCAGCAGGTCTCGATTGAGCGGGTTGTCTTCTACGACCAGGATCTTCTTCATCGGACCACCCTACCTCAGTCGGCGAGCACAGCCATGCCCACGACGATGAGGGCCAGCAGGAGGACCGCCCCACCGATGACGAGGAGCGCGATGGAGGCGGCTCCGGTCAGAGGCGAGGTGGCGGCCGGAGCCGGAGCGACCCCTACCGGCGGTTGAGCTGGCGGCGGCTCCGGCGTTTGGGGCGGCTTCGGAGCCCGCCTCACCATCACCGTGGGCTCATTTCCCGGGTCTTCTTCGATATCCAAGGGTCGCAGTGGAGCGAGTCCACCGTCGAGGAGGGTGATCACCGCGGTGGCAGAGCGAGGTCTACGAGAGGGGTCCTTGGCCGTCATCTCCCGAACGACAGCGGTAAGATAGCTCGCTTTTCCAGACAACTTCAGCTGTGGAAGCGGCTCCTCGATCTGGGCGGTGACCAGGTCCTCTTTGGAGCGTCCCGTGTAGGGGCGGTCTCCGCTGAGCATGTAGTACAGCAGGCATCCGAGCCCGTAGACATCGGCCCGGTCATCGACACGCTGGCCAGTGAGTTGCTCGGGGGATGCATAGCGAGGGGACCCGCGAAACAGCACATCCTGTCCGCCGGACTCTCGGACGACACCGAAGTCGAGCAGCTTGGCGAAGTAGCCGCCGCCGGGCATGGGGGTGACCACCACATTTCCAGGCTGGAGGTCGTGGTGGACCATCCCGCTGCGATGGAGATCATGCAGACCGAGGGCGACCTGACGGGCGACTCCCACGGCTTCATCTGGTGGGAGAGCACCGAGGCGCTTCATGAGCTTGGTGAGCGGCACCCCCTCGACCCACTCCATGATGATGGCGAACACCGTGCCCTTGATGTGCAGCAGCTCGTACACGGCCACCACATGAGGGCTGCGGAGCTTGGCCATCGTGAGCACCTCGGTGCGCAGATCTTCCCGGGCGAGCTCCTCGTTGAGGGCGGCACGGGTGTCTCGGGTGTCGATGATCTTGGCTGCAAAGAACCGACCGAGGTCGCGATCACGCGCCCGATACACCGCGCCGCTCGCCCCACCGCCCAGCCACCGGTCGAGGAGGTAGCGCCCGATGATGACCTCCCCGAGGAACCGGTATCGATCGCGGGGAATACGGGGCCAACCCCCCGGGGCCATGGTATTTCCACACTCTCTGCATGCCGTCGCTTCCGAGGCGATGGCGGTTCCGCACCGGGGACAATGGAAGTCCGTCCGATCGGCATCGACGGTGGGGACAGCGAGCTTTCGCAGAGCGCTGGCGCTGTGGTCCCGCTTTGAGCGACCGTGCAGCAGCCGGACGATTCGGGCGAGCAGGACGGGGATGTCGATGGGCTTGGTGACATAGTCGTTGGCCCCCGCCTCGAGGGCCCGAACGATGTCATCGCTGCCCGTACGCGCGGTGGCCATGATCACGGGGAGCTCGGTGGCAGCGTACTGCTTGCGGATCCGGTCGAGGACCTCGTAGCCGTCCATCTGGGGCATCTGGATGTCCAGCAGGACCAGGTCCGGGAGGCTGCTCTCGATCACCGTCAGCGCTTCGGGCCCTGACTCCGCCTGGATGACCTCGTAGTGGTCCTCGAGCTCCTGGGAGAGCACCTCCCGGTTGAGGGGTTCGTCATCCACGACGAGGATCCGCTGCGTGTTCACCACTCCCCCGGTCTGAAGCCTTCCCCAGGCTACCAGAACACCTCGGGCACCGGCGACGACGGCACGGTGTCACCCCTCTACACCCACCGCCCTATGGTACTTGTAGGCATGCAAAAGCGCGAAGACTCGTCTCTGTCCATGATCCTGGAGGTGGCCCGGTCCCTGGAGGACAGCTCCTCTACGGCCCAGGTCCTCACCCGTCCCAACCACTATCTGTGGAACTACGCCCTCATCGGTATGCTCTTCGGAGCGGGCTTCCCGGTCCTCGGTACGCTGCTCGACGCGGCGGTTCGGCTGGGAAGCGTCGCTCCAGCGGCACTGTTCAACGTCCAGTCCCAGCAGCCTTTGCTGTGGATCATCGACACAGCCCCGATCTGGCTCGGGATCTTCGCCGGGGCGGCCGGAGCCCACCAGGACCGTCTCGCGGCCACGCTACAGGTGCTCTCGAGAGAGCGTGTCCGCCTCGCTGAAGCGGTCACCCAGTCCGCGGAGCTGCTCGAAGAGCTCGAGACCGGCAACAAGGCGCTCCGGGAGAGCAACGCCGAGCTCATCGCCGCACGGAAGCTCAAATCGGAGTTTCTTGCAAACGTCTCCCACGAGCTTCGCACACCGCTCAACGCCATCATCGGCTTCTCCAAGATCGTGCTCCGCAAGACCGGCGACCTATTGCCCGCCAAGCAGCTCCGAAACCTCCAGCACATCCGCGATAGCGGGCACGCGTTGCTCGCCATCGTCAACGATCTGCTCGATATCGAGCGGATCGAAGCGGGCATGCTCTCGGTCACCAACAGCCAATTCGACCTCGACGATCTCTGCGCAGAGGTGATCGATACGCTCCGCCCCCGCGCGGAGGCCAAGCAGCTCACGCTCCACCACGCCACCCCAAAGACGGGGTTCCAGGTAAACCTCGACCGCGACCGCCTCCGCCAGATCCTCGCCAACCTCGTGGTGAATGCGATCAAGTACTCGGACAGCGGAGCCACCTCGCTCTCCGTCCGCATGGATGGCCCAGACCTCGCGATCACCGTCACAGACGAGGGCATCGGCATCGGTCCAGAGGACCTCGAGAATATCTTCCTGGCCTTTCGTCAGGTCGACGGCAGCGCGACCCGTCGCCAAGGCGGCGTGGGGCTCGGCCTGCACCTGGTCCGTCGCCTCTGCCTGATGATGGACGGCCGCATCGACGTCAGCAGCGAGGTCGGGAAGGGCTCCGAGTTCACGGTGTACTTCCCCACAGCCTGCGTCATCGCCGGCGCAGAACCGACCCCCGTGCGGCCCAACACGCCGGCGCCAGAGGGAGCCCCGAGCCCCATCGTACTGTGCATCGACGATGAGGCCCAAGCCCTGGAGATCGTCGCCGACGAGCTCAGCCAGGCCGGCTTCGAGGTCCACTGCGCGACCAGCGGTGCCCAGGGCATCGAGCTCGCCGGCCAGCTCCAGCCCGCGGTCATCATCACCGATATGATGATGCCCGAGCTCGATGGATGGGGCGTGCTCTCCGCCATCAAGAGCAACCCCGACACGGCCGCCATTCCCGTGGTGGTCCTCAGCAACAAGCCGACCGAGCCCGGGGCCGCCGAGGCGGGAGCGATGGCTTGGTTCTGCAAACCCCTCGACGGGGATGCCTTCAGCCGCACCTTCGAGGCCATTCGGCGGGCGACCAGCCCCTCACCCATCCTCGTGGTCGAGGATGACGATGCGACGCGCTCCATGGTCGTCCAGCAGCTCGAGGAGCGCGGACTGCCCTGTCTCGCCGTCTCGACCGGTGCCGCCGCAATCGCCCAGCTCAACACCTCCTTCCCCGCAGCGGTCATCCTCGACCTCGGGCTCGATGGAATCGACGGGCACGCGGTGCTCCGCCACCTGCGCAGCCTGGATGGGGGGCAGGCCGTGCCCGTCGTCATCTACACCGCACGAGATCTCGACGCCGGACAGCGCCTCGAGCTCAATGCAGCTCAGGTGCGAACCGTTGGAAAAGGCGATGCAGACGGTGTGGCACAGCTGATCGCCTTCATCCGGTCCACCGTCATGCTCCCGAGAGCCCCCTGAAGACCGAGCCGTGAGTCCGCAGCTGACATCCCACTGAAATCTCCGCAGGGTCCAGGGTGGTACCCTGCTGGAGGCCCCTAGAGCGGGGAACCACTGGGGGTGTCCCTCGATGAAATCCGGTGAGAGTTCCACATCCAGCCCCCACTGGCTCGATCCACTCGGAGCATTCCAGCGCACCGACCTCGACGCCCTCACGGCTTTTCGGCACGCCGCGCTATTCGCCGCTTCGGTAGCGACCACCTGTATGGCGCTCGCCATCGCACCCACGCGCCTGTTCATCGCCGCCTGGCCACCCGACTTCACCGTGGTGATGGTGCTCGCCGGATGGGCGCTCTTCGCGCTCTTCAGTGCCGCAACCGCCTTGTTGGTCCGAGCCAATCGGTATGACCACGCGGTCGTGCTCTACCTCGCCACCCTGCTCGCCGTCATCGCCGACTTCGCCCTGTTCGAGTCCCCGATGATGTTCCTGATCTGCGTGCTGCTCGGGCTCGCTTTCGTACTTCAGGTCGCCATGGCCCTCGACGAGCTGGCACACGCGTGGAAATGGACCGGACTCGTCACCGTCCTCTACCCCACCCTGCTCTTCATCCGGCAGCAGGTCGCCCCCGTCGAGATCCTGCTCGACCCGCTCGAGTTCCTCCCCGCCCTCGTCGGCCCCACCCTTGCCTTCCTCAGCCTCGGAGCCATCGGGCAGTTCACCCTCCGAGCCCTCGGAGAAGCCGTCAACGCCGCCAACCAGCGCGCCGATGCCCTGGTCGCCACCTCGAAGGCACTCGAGATCGCCCGTGACCAGGCCATGGCATCCAACCGGGCAAAGAGTGGCTTCCTCGCCAATATGAGCCACGAGCTGCGCACCCCCATGAACGCGATCATCGGCTACTCCGAGCTCGTCCTCGAGGATGGGGGTGCGGACTTCGAGTTCGCCGAGGACATCGAGAGCATCCGCAAAGCCGGGCGCCATCTGCTGCACCTCATCAACGAGATCCTCGATCTATCCAAGATCGAAGCCGGGAAGATGCAGGTCCTCCAGAGCACGTTCAACGTGGGCGGGCTCATCCAGGAGGTCAGCAATATCGCCACCCCCCTCGTCGAGGCCTCGGAGAGCGAGCTGGTCGTTCACCTCGGCAACGATGTCCACAACATCACGACAGACAAGGCCAAGCTCCATCAGATCCTGCTGAATCTGGTCGGAAATGCCGCCAAGTTCACCAAGCAAGGACGGGTCGATCTGCGGGCGCGCACCGAAGACAGCTTCCTCATCCTCGAGGTCCAGGACACGGGCATCGGGATCGCCTCGGACAAGCTCGAGCGGCTGTTCCAGCCCTTCACCCAAGCGGATGAGTCGACCACCCGGAAGTATGGCGGCACGGGCCTCGGTCTCGCCATCTCCCGCCAGCTCGCCGAGCTCCTCGGGGGGACACTGACAGCGACCAGCGCCATCGGTCACGGCGCGACCTTCTGCCTCTCCCTTCCGCTCGGGTCCGCCGCGCCCACTCCCGCTCCGGCCCACACCCGCCCTCCACCAGACGCCGAAAATGTCGTGCTCCTGGTCGACGACGACCCCGACGTGATCGTCATCGTGCGCCGCACCCTCGCCTCCCTTCCGGTCCGCCTGGTCGCGGTCTCGGACGGGGAGGCCGCCCTCCAGATCGCCCGTGCCACCCCTCCTTTGCTGGTGATCCTGGACGTGATGATGCCCGGAATCGACGGCTTCACCGTGCTCGAGCGTCTCAAGGCGGATCGGGCGACCGCCCACATCCCCGTCGCCATGCTCACCATCGTCATGGAGCAGGAGCGCGCACTCGCTCTGGGCGCCACCGAGTATCTGTCGAAGCCCATCGACCGGCCCAACCTGGCAGCCATCGTAAACCGCTACGCCAAGGGGGAGGCCCACCTGGATGTGCTTGTGGCCGAGGACGACCCGGCCACTCGCGATATCGTTCGCAGGACCCTGGACAGCCTGGGTCATAACGTGCGAATCTCCGCAGACGGAGTGGAGGCAATGAAGTCAGTGGAGACAGCCCGGCCCGATCTCATCCTCCTCGACCTGATGATGCCCACGATGGACGGCTTCGGGGTGCTGCGTGAGCTCGAGAAGACCCCCCACCACGCCTCCATCCCCGTCGTCGTCATGACCGCGATGGAGATGGACGAAGAGACCCGCCAGTGGCTGATGAATCGAGTGGTCGCCATCATCGCCAAGGGGAGCGGCGGCAGGTGGCTTCGGGATGTGGTCGATCACGTAGCCGATCTCCTCGAGCGTCCGGGCAGCTCCGGTTGATCGAGCGACTTCTCCCGCGGCGCATCCCCAACCGGATGGCGCTGTTGATGATGATCCCCCTCACCGCAGCCACCCTGGGGCTCGCATGGCAAGATCGGCAGCTCACCCGCGCGGCGGTGGAGGCTCGGCACGCGGCCAAGGTCACCGCCATCGCCACTACGGTCGCCCTGGGAATCGACGGAGACCTCCACGAGGCGCTTCATGAGCAGAGGCCGCAGAGAGATGCCTTCCGGTCCTGGAAGCAAGCGCCTTCCCAAGCTCGGGAGCTGGCCTCAAAGCTCCGGACTGCTCACCTGGCAAATGGGCTCAGCACCCCGATGTACACCCTCAGCCTCACCGATCCCGAACGGACAAGGGCGCAACGGCAGCGCGCCCACGACGACGGAACCCGCTTTCTGTTCACCAGCGCAGAGGTGCCCTACTGGTTGCACGAGTTCAGCTATCTGCCGCGTATGGGAGGGGCGTTCTTCGATGGCCAGGTCGTGACCACTCCGATCTACCAAACCCACAGGGGCTGGTGGCTGTCCGCCTATGCCCCCATCCGCACCTCTGATGATCGCATCGTCGCCATCCTGGAGGTCGACGCCCGGCTCGACGACCTCCTCGAGGCCGCGGACTCCGAGTGGCAGAGTCGGTTGCTCACCCATCTACTGGGGGCGTTGGTGTTGACCGGGCTGCTGCTCGGGGCCACCCGGCTGGTGCTCGCCCCCCTCAAACAGCTCGCCAGTGCCGCCGACCGCTTCGATCGCGACGCCAGCACCCTCCGGATATCGGGGCCATGGGAGGTCGAGCATCTCTCCGAGGTCCTCGAACAGACCCGAGTCCGCATGATGGCGGGGGTGACCGAGCTCGTCGAAGCCAGAGACCGCCTCCGCAGCGAGGTCCATATCCGGAAGCTCGCCGAGACCTCGGCCAAGATCGCGAGTCGAGCAAAGAGCCGCTTCCTCGCGAATATGAGCCACGAGCTCCGCACCCCTCTCAACGCCATCGTCGGCTACGCCGAGCTGCTATCCGAGGAGGCAGAGGAGATGGACGGCGAGCAGCTCCAGCTGGACCTCGATCGCATCCAGGGAGCCGCGCGCAGCTTGCTCACCATGATCGACGACATCCTCGATCTCACTCGGATCGAGACGGGCGCCCTGGAGCTCATGCCCGAACCCTTCGATCTAGCCGAGGTCGTCGAGACGATCTTCGCCCAGCTCAAGCCCCACGCGGAGTCCAGGAACAACGACCTGCTCGCCGATATCGATCCCGATCTGGGTCCGCTGAATCTCGATCCCCATCGCACCCGACAGATCCTGGCCAACCTCATCAGCAATGCCGTGAAGTTCACCGAGGATGGCACCATTCGAGTCCATGCTCGCTCCGTGGCCGGAGGGGTCGTCATCCAGGTCGCCGACGACGGCATCGGCATCCCCATCGAGAAGCAGGTCCGCATCTTCCAGCCCTTCGCCCAAGCAGACGACTCCGCGACCCGCGCCTACGACGGAATCGGGCTGGGTCTGGCCATCTGTGCCGAGCTCTGTCGGCTGCAAGGCGGAAAGATCGAGGTCGCCAGCGAGCTGGGAGCGGGAAGCACCTTCACCGTGCACCTGCCGCGGTCCTGAGCCCTAACCTCCCGACACCCCCGCCAATGGAACGATATCGGGCCTGCCGAGGCGCTGCTCCAGAGCTTCGAGGGTGCTGCGAGGCCACTTGCGCTGGATGCGGTTGACCAACCAGATCGGCATCGCTCCGCCGGGGTCGGTGAGCACCTCGAGCTCGACCTGAGTGCCCCCCGAGGCGTCCTCTCGAAGCGTCCACAGGGTGTGGTCGACCGTGGCCCGAACCGTGGACTCGACCACCGGAAAGCGCTCGTCCTCCACCGAGAGATAGCGGACGATGACCTCGTGGGCCTCGGGCCGCAGGATGACCTCCCTCTGCATCACATAGTCCCGGTCCCACACCGGCCAGGGCAGATCGTACAGATCGTAGACCACCGTGACTCCATCCGAGACGACGGGAGTGGAGCGCACCAACATGTCGACCCAGTCGGGCTTCTTGTCGTTGTCGATGATCGCTCCGGCGATATGGCCGATGGGGAAGTCGAGGTGGGTGGAGCCACGCACCGCAACGAAGGGGGTGCCGGAGACCTCGCTGACCCAGGTACGGACCCCCTGCTTGTCGGAGATGAGCTCCCAGTCCAACGCAGGTGACCCGGCGAAGGTAGTGCCGAGAAGAATGGGGGAAAAGATAGCCAGCATCATCCTGTTGTACCATGATTCCACCGCCCCGGAGCGCCCCCTGATCCCTCTGATCACTCTGCTCGCCTGCAGCATACCCGCACCCCCTGCGACCGTGGATGACCCGGGCGCCGCCCAGGCCTGCCTCTCCGCCGATCCCACCTGCGGGCCTCTTCAATCCTGCGGACTGTGGGCGGAGGGGGTTCGCTGCGACTGTCGGCCCGGGTACGAACGGGTCGACGAGAGCTGCATCAGTCCTTGTGAGAACGACGTCTCCAGCGGGCTGAATCGGCAGTTCTTCATCAGCCCCCAGGGAACGGACCAGCCCGGCTGCGAGGGAGGAAGTCGGACCAATCCCTGGGCCTCCCTCCGGGGCGCCAACGCAGAGGGCTGCCTCAGCCCAGGGACCGAGATCGTGCTGCTGGAGGGCGAGTACGACGCCCAAGACTTGCTGAATGGCGGTACCCTTCGTGTGCTCGGCACCCCAGAATCGCCCATCCGAATCATCGGAGACCCGCAGTCCAATCAACCCACGCCGGCCCGGGTCAACGGCCGAATCTTCATCGAAGCACGCTCCGTGGAGCTCGCCCGAATCGAGCTGCGGATGAGAGGAGATGACGGGCTCCTTCTCGCCGGCGAAGACCTGGTGGTGCGCGACAGCTTCATCCATGGATCGGGAGGGCCTGGCGGGTCGGACTGCATCAAGATCCTCGGCGGGGGGACCCTGGAGGGCCGTGCGGTTCGAACGCTCGACTTCGTAGACGCGGCCGCCCGCCAGTGGTGCGATTCCGGGGGCGATGGCTGCAGCGCGTGCGACAAGGCCCGCGGTCCATGCGCGCGGATCAGCTATCCCACCCGGAGGCTCGTGTTCGAGAACAACCTCGTGCAGGGCGTCGGCACCCCCGCCGTCCGCATCATCCGTGACAGCGAGCAGATCGTCCTGGCGAACAACCTGTACGCCGAAGCCTACCAGTTCGGACTCGACGATGATTTGTTCGAGCTCGGCGCCTATCCACTCGAGTCCAACAGCCGCATCGCCGACCCCCAGCTCGATGCGAACCTGGGCCCGGGGCCGAGCTCCCCAGTCATCGACGCCGCCACCGATCTCGGCATCTGCCTCGATGGGCTTGGCCAGCGCCGCGATGAGCAGCCCGATATCGGAGCGATCGAGTCCCGCTGACCCCAGCAAGTAGCCGCGGCGCTCTGGGGTTCAGAAGACCACTCCGACGATCGCGACGCACATCTCGTCGAGGGTGTCCTCCCCGACGGTAATCGTCTGGGGCCCGCTATAGCCCAACGTATCGAGCATCTCCGCGATCTGCGGGTTGTCGACGGTGTTGTCGTAGTGGCACTCAACGACGATTTCGTCCCCCTCGCGGATCTCGGGGAGCTGCTCGAAGCTGCCGTCGTAGCTGTAGCTGAACTGCCAGTTGAAGTCCCACTTGGGGACGTCCAGCAGGCACTCTTCACTCGCTCCTCCGCGCTCGATCGACACGGTGATCTGGCGTCCCGCGAGGTGCATATGGGGGAAGACACTGAACACCCGGGCGGTGCCGTCGGCCGGCTGGCGCCAGATCTCCACAGCATCCGAGTCGCCCGGTGCGATGGAGAACGGAGCGGTCTCGAGCCAGGGGTTGCTCCCGTCCTGCTCGAACACCGCGCCGATCACGCGCATCTCAGCGGAGCGGGCGAGGGGCTGCTCGCTGTAGCGGACGGCCAGGGCGCTCTGATCGGTCTGCTCCGTGCCATCGGGGCTGTAGTGGACCTGCACCACCAGCCCCCCACCGCCCGCAACCCGCATACCGGCATCCTCGGGCAACTCGAAGGGCTGGCCCCCGGGGGCCCAGGCAAACAGGATATTCCCCCCGTCTACACCGGCATCGCCGAAGCAGGGGTAGCTGCCCTGGTCGGTGATCTTGGCCGGCCCTTGGTTGGAGGGGTCGTTGAACACCACCACATGGTGCACGACCTTGTCATTGCCCGGGAGGATCTGCATCCCCGTCACCCACACATCGGCGGGATTGCCCCCGCTGACCGGAAAGCATCGGTACTGGTCGTCATCGAGGCCGGCTTGTAGGGTGTAGCTGGGCAGGTCCAGGCTGACCTGGGGGGTGCCGATGAGCTCGGTAGCGGGTGGCTCGGGCAGCGGGGCCGCGTCCGCTTCCTCTCCCACCGGAGCCCCGGCATCGAGCCAGCCCACGAGGAGCGCAATCTGCTCCGAGCTCAGCCGCGGGTCGTTGCGGAAGGGTGCTGTGGGCGTGCACTCGGCGCTCTCCCGGGCCCCGAAGGGGGGCATATAGTACGGAGGCGCGTCATCCCCTTCCGGTGCAGCGACCGCGATGATGGTGTCGCCCAGGGCGGCGATCGTAGCGGGGTCATCGAGGGGAAAGCTGATGCCCCCTTCGGTGGCATGACAACCCGTGCACCGCTCTACGATGATGGGGCGGATAGCGGAGTGCCACGTGACATCGCCAATATCTACGGGGGCTTTGCAGGCCGTCAGCAGGGCGAGAGCAGCGATCATCAGACCTCCAGTGGGCGCAGGATACCAAGAGTCAGGGTCATCGTCGCGAGGGGTAACGAAGCGGCCATCGGAATATTGGGGCGTGCACTCGAACGGGGAAGGACACGATATGAAGGATCTGGCCGATCTCCGGCGGGAGTACGAGCACGATGGGCTGAGCCGCGAAGATCTCTCCCCGTCGCCCTTCGAGCAGTTCGCCGACTGGTTCGAGGCGATCGGGAAGACCGAGATCGCAGATGCCAACGCGATGGTCCTGGCCACATCCACGCCAGACACCGGGCCCACGCAGCGTACCGTGCTGCTCAAATACTTCGGGGTCGAGGGCTTCGTCTTCTTCACCAACCTCGGCAGCCGCAAGGCCCAGCATATCCAGGCCCAGTCCCGCGTCTCCCTGCTGTTTCCGTGGCGCGAGATGGAGCGACAGGTCGAGATCAACGGGGCGGCGACCCGCATCTCCTCGGCCGAGGCGCTCAAGTACTTCTCGCGCCGGCCCCGCAACAGCCAGCTCGGAGCCTGGGTCTCTCACCAGAGCACGGTCATCTCCTCTCGTGCCATCCTCGAGAACAAGCTGGTGGAGATGCTCCACCGCTTTGCGGATTCCGCGGTACCGCTGCCCAAGTTCTGGGGGGGCTTTCGGGTGGTCCCCGACCGCTTCGAGTTCTGGCAGGGGCAGCCGAGTCGCCTGCACGACCGCTTCCAGTACCTGCCCGACGGAGACGGCTGGTCGATCAGTCGATTGTCTCCCTGATCACCGGCTGTAGTGGGCCGAGCGCAGATCGAGGAAGCGGTCGAGAGCCTCCTCCGGCTCGAGTTCGAGCACCGCGCGGGCCACCCCGAAGGAGAACCCGGCCCGGGCGAGCTTGCCCAGATCGCGGTCATGCTTCTGTTCGCGGTCGCGGTCGCGAAACGGCCCGATGCGGCGGCGTCGTGCGTACTTGAGCGCGCTGTCGAAGGGATCGGGAGACTGGGCATCCATCAGCTCGTCGATGAGCTCGGCCGGTACCAGCTTGTAGCGGAGCTGGGCGCGAACCGCTCGCTCGGACATGCCCTTCCGGAGCAGAGAGCCCAGCCGGCTCGTGGCCCAGGCCCGGTCGTCGATCAGCCGACTGGCGACCATCTCATCGAGCACCTCGTCCACCCACACCCCGATCTCCGCGAGGTCTCCCTCGTGATGGAAGAGGGACTTGCGGGCCCGATTCATCAGCAGCTTGCGCAGCCAACCCCGCGTGGTGGTGCGCTGCTGGAGGTAGTGGTGGGTGATATTGCGGAGCCGCCGCTTGGTCATCGGCTTGGGGATGCGGGCCATGGGTCCACGGTAACCGGGCAGCCTCTGTCGACCATGCGTCGACTCTCCAAGCTGAATATCCGACTGCCAGAGGTACCCTGTTGATCTGTGCGAGCTGCGGAGAGCCCACCTCCGGTAATCCATGCGAGACCTGCGGCTTCGATCCACTGCTCCAGGGACGCTACCGGCTCATCGATGTCGCAGGTCATGGCGGGCTCGGCACCACCTACCGCGCTCACGATACCCGGCACGATCGGACGGTCGCCATCAAGGAGCTCCCCCTCAAGCGAGCCTCCAGCCCCAAGCACAGCCAACTCTTCGAGCGTGAGGCCCAGGTCCTACAGCAGCTCGACCACCCCACCATTCCCGCCTATGTCGACCACTTCAGCGCCGGCCGGGGAAAGCACCGCGCGCTCTATCTGGTTCAGGAGTTCATCGAGGGGACTGATCTGCAGGCCTCCCTCGACCACACGCGGTATTCCGTACGCCACGTCCTCGAGATCCTCGTCGAGGTTCTGCCCGCCCTCATCTACCTCCACGAGCTCTCCCCTCCCGTGGTCCACCGGGACATCAAGCCCCACAACCTCATGCGCAGCGAATCGGGCCGGCTCTACCTCGTCGACTTCGGCTCGGTCCGGGATGCGCTCCAGGACGACGACCTCGGCGGAAGCACTGTCGCCGGCACCTTCGGCTTCATGGCCCCGGAGCAGTTCATGGGCGCCGCCTCCCCCGCCTACTCGACACCGACCGACGCCTCCATTGGTCTCGACACGTCGAGCTCTCAGCCCCCGTCGCCGCCCTCCTCGACCGTCTGCTCCACCCCGACCCCACCCAGCGCTTCCCATCGGCCCGAGCGCTCCTGGACCGCCTCACCGAGCTGCTGGACAGCGACGCCCCCGAGGCACGCGCAGCCCTGTCTCCCCAGGCCGCCCCGCCTTCAGCCCTTGTCCCCACCCCGTCCAATCCCGTAGCCCGCCCCTCGTCCAGCGTGAGCACTCTCCTCCTCGGAGCCCCCACCCAGGCCACCATCGAGCGCATCGTGCCCGGGCGGGTCGGGCCAGAGCACCATGCACGGCTGACCATGCTGATCGAGTCCGCCCTGCACACCCCCGGGCGAATCGAGTCCGTGGGAGAGATGTACCGCTGGGCGACCGCGCAGTCCGACGCCCGGATGGTCCGGATCAGCGTCCTCGAGGCCGGCGACGGGACCACCCGAATCCATGCCTGGGAGCGCATGTCCGGCCGCGCGCGGGGCGTCTATGGCTCATTGGTGGGAGGGGTCGGCGGAGGCATCGGAGCGGGATTCTTGGTACCCATCGCAGCCCTGTTCGGTCCCGTTGTCGCCGTGGCCTGGGTGGTGTCGGTGGTCTCCATAACAACCTTGACTTCGCGGCTCGTGTTCGGGGGCTCGGTCCGCTCACGAACCACCGACCTCCAGCGCGCGGTGAATGCGTTGGGAGAGTTCATTCCGCGGTGCTGAACGGGGAGTCCGAGGGCCTCTCGGATCCGGTTCGCCTCGGCCTCCATCAGGCTCGCCCGCCCGGGCTGGCCATCCTCCCGGGCCCAGCGGATTCCCCGCTCGAGGACCTCGACGATATCGGGGTCGTTCTCACAGGGCGGCATCATGGCCCAACCGTTCTCCCACCCCCGCCCCCTGAAGTCCGTCCGGGTGGCGTAGACCGCCCGATGAAAGAAGCCCAACAGCGGCGAGACGCTCACGACCGCGCTCCTCAAGCCCCAGGCCGCAGTCCGTGCAGCCCCCTGTCTATCCCCCAACATCACCAGCCCCTCGGTCAGGTTGGCGAGGATTCCCACCTGGACGAAGCCAAAGGACAACTCGAGGGCGACCCGGCTGTGCCGAACCGATGACTCGATATCTCCCATGGTGCCCAAGCAGGCGCCGAGGTCCCGATGCAGCCTCACTCGAGCCCCGCGACTGATGTCTCCCTCCAGGGCATGGGCCAGGTGTGCGGCGCAAGTCTCCAGCGGAAACACCTCTGCAGCCGCCTCGATCCACAGACACCAACCATCGCCCTCCCCCAAAGGGGCCTTGAAGCTATACTCCCGGGCCTCCACCAGCCGTCGGGCCTCCTGCTGTCGTCCCTCCCGCAGCGCGAACCACACCCAGCTGCTGGCCGCAACCCACTCACACTCCCCCAGGCCGCTCGACAGCTGGTCCGCCCGTTCCAACGCCCCACGTGCACTCGGCAGGTCGCGCCGGACGGACAAGGAGGCGAGCTTGTTCATCGCGACCGCCGCATGGGGGCGACTGACCACCGCCCACTTGTCCACGAAGCGCTCGAGTCGCGAGATATGCCGCTCGATAGAGTGCTCTCTGAGCCGGAGAAGCTCGAGCTCCAGTAGCTCTACCGGAGCTCGCCGGGGATCCAGCGCTCCGATGAATCCCACGGTGAACACCCGCTCTGCGGCCTCGCAGATACCCTGACTCCAGGGCCCGTCGAACCACTGCCGGGCTTCTGCGGCGGCCACGAGCAGCCCGAGATCTGCCCGGTGCGGGTCGGCATGAGCACGGTGAACCTCCCGCCTCACCGGATCGTCGATCTCCTCAGCGGCTCGTCGGTGGAGCGGCTTCCATCGCGACCCGATCGCCTCGCGAAGGACCTCGACCGCCGCTCTCGGCAGCCGGTAGGGCACCTCCCAGCCGACCCAGGGCTTCAGGCGCTCGAGAGCGAGAGGATCTCCGGTCAGGGCCTCGAGCTCCCCGGGTAGGAGGGCTCCGAGGACAGCGGCCCCCTCGAGGCATGCCCTCGTCTTCGCGTCGGCATCGAGCTCGAGGGCAAGCCGCCACCACTCGAGCACCCCGGCTGGCTCCCTCGGGAGGATGGCCCGCGTTCGGAGCATCGGCCACCCGGGCACGGGCATCGAGAACGGCAGCTCCGCTTCGAGGTGCGCCAGAGCGAGCCCGGGACGTCCGAGGGTCTGGGTGCTGTCCGCCATCCGCACCAGAGAGGAGATCTCGAGGGGAACCCGGTCGAGAAGTACCGCCCCGACTGAGACGGCGTCCAGGGCGGGGAGCTCGATGGCCTCGACCTCCGGGGGACCGCCCCTCGTCCAGACCACGACCACCGGTCCCTCGAGCCACGGCTCGACGACCTCCATCGGCAGGTCTCCAGCGTCGACCACCCACGGACCCGCACCCGGAGCGGTCTGGTGGGAGAGTCCGCAGCGCCCCCCGAGCTCTGCAGCTCTCCACCCCAGCCACCGAACCAGCGACCGCCTCCCGGAGCCGCGGAGCCCCATCAGGCGCACCAGCATGGGCCGATCTTCATCGATCGCCGTGCGGAGCAGCGACCACAGCCGATCTTGAACCGCGCCGCGACCGATGACCGGTGGATCTCCACGGGACCATAGGCGTGGTGTGGGCAGTCGGCGCCGCATGGGCCGGCTACTGCGCCACTCGTGGGGCAGCCGTCCGCTCCCCATCTCCAGCTCCACAGGGGGGGGCTCGGGCGCCAAGGACCCGAGCAAGGTCGTCAGGACGAAGGTCGTGCCGGAGCGCCGTGGGGTGGTCCCGCCGGACCGGCCGGGTATCGGAGCCGAGTCGCTGATCTGAATCCGGATCAGCTCCTCCCTCGCCTCGATGACGGTCGGCCGGTCGCGGGGCGGCTTGGCCAGCAGCTGCCCGATCCAGCCCCGAGCGGCGACCGGAATCTCCGGTACATCGAGGTCGGGAGCTCGACTCATATGGGCCTCTGCCAGCCCCTTGGTACCGCCGATGAAGGGAGGCAATCCCGTGAGTAGCGCCACCGAGAGACAGCCCACGGCGTACAGGTCCGAAGCGGAGCTGAACCGACCCGATGTCCACACCTCGGGGGCCAGGTAGGTGGGTGTGGCGACCAGCCCAGCGCCTCCCGAGCCCACCAAGCCGAAATCGGAGAGTCGAATCGTCGTCCCCGAAGGCGCATCCATATACAGGATATTCCCCGGCTTGATGTCCCGGTGCACCACCCCTCGGGCGTGGGCATAGCTGAGCGCATCCAGCAGCGCGAGCACGATGTCACGCACCTCCCCCCACCCCAGACAGCCACAGAACTCGTCCAGGGTCCCCGTCGCCAGCTCCATGACCAGAAACGGGGTGCCTGCGGTGAGCTCCCCGCGCGTCTGACGCTCCGCCGCCGGACCCAGCTTCCCCACATCCAATACCTGGACGATGGCCGGGTGGTCCAAGCGGGAGACCGCCTCGATCTCGGCCTCGAAGATACCGATCGCCCCGGGTTCATCCAGAGCCATGACCTTGATCGCCACCGCCCGCCCAAGCGCAGCGTGCTCTCCGCGCCACACCTCCCCCATTCCCCCGGCGCCGATGGGCTCGATGGCGATGAAGTCCCCCATCACCACAGGACGCTCGGGGAGCGGGGCCGAGAGCTGCGGTGCGAGGTCCACGAGCCTCGCCATCGCCCACGGCGGCATGCTGAACCGCTCCAGGATGGGGACAGCCGGTGAGTGGAGTCGGATGTTGTGGAGTTTGCTTAGAGCCGAGTGGAAGGCCCGAAAGTCCCCCAGTAGAGCGGTAGCGATGGCGCGCAGCAGTACGGACTGCTGCACATGGAGGCCGATGAGAGACTCCAGACGCGGCTGAATCCCATCGAGCCGATCGAGCGCTTCCTGGGGATGGTCCGGCAGCAGGCGCTCGACCTGGGTGAGTGCTCGGGTGAAGGGCCGATGGGACAGCTTCTGCAGGTGGGGCGCTCCTCTGGTGGAGGTCATCGCCGCGCGCCACGCATCATCTGCCCGACCGAGGACACAGTACAGGTCGATACAGGAACGGGGGGCTCTCTGCACACCGAACTCGAGGGCGAGCGCCTGGGCAAAGAGAAAGCGGTGCTCCTTCAGGAACTCGAGAGAGTCGTCGCCCTCCATGACGGCCTCGGCCACATCGACCATCACCCTCCTGCAGGGACGATCGATCGGGAGGTCCTCCCAATCCAACCGACCCATATTCACCGCAACGAGCCCGCGGATATGGGTCCCATGGGGGGTATTCGAGAGTTCGGCCAGGACCGCCGCCCGCTCGGGCTCCCCCATCACATGGTGCAACAGCGCCAGCTCCGCGAGCATCTCTCCCGCGTCTACCCCGCCATCGGCCAAGACCTGTGCCAGGGCCGTGGCCTCGTCTCGTCGGTACAGCCGAGCCAGTCGCGCAACCCGCAGGAAGGCCCATCGCCGCGCCGATTCCCCATCGAGGTGGGTGGCCCCCAGATAGGCACCCGCGATGTCTCCCTCGTCGAGGGCCATGGAGATCGCCGCCTCGATATCCCGCTCCATAGCGAACCGGTCTTCGGCCCGGGTAGGCTCTCCCGTGCCGGAAACATCGGACTCGATGGTGAGCGTCCGCCCGAACAGAGGGAGCCCGACCGGCAGGTCGATCGTCGTGAGGACCAGCCATGGATCCCGAGTCAAGGCGACCGCCACCGCGCACCGATCTGCCGCGACCACCGCAGCCCCCACCCCATCGAACCACGCGATGGTGGGCTCCCCACCCGACACCTGCTGTGCACCCAGGATGTCAAGACACCCGTGGGCCGCGACGAATCGCGACGCCAGCCCCCGAGCCCCAGCGCCCTCGATACGCACATGGGCCCCGTGCCCGGTGCGCTGCACCTCGGCCCAGATCTCCTCCAGCTCCTGGAGCGCGCCCATCCACTCTCTCCACCGGGGGACTCGCCCCCACCCGAACGGCTGTGCCGCCGAGCCAATCTATCCGGGATACAGACCCGATGCGCCGTTGGCGTCTCCGCATTCCCCCACACCGCGGCCCGAACATGAGCGACCCCCTCCGCGGAGGTTGCTGAAGTTCCTGCGCAAGACCCCCTGGGCCCGCAAGCGCGTCGAGGAGCTCTACGTCATGACCCCCCATACCGGGCGCTGCATGTGCGGAGCGGTGAGCTTCTCGGCCGAACAGGTTCCCGACCGGTTCGGTATCTGTCACTGCGAGATGTGCCGCCGCTGGACCGGGTCCGCGCTGTTGGGCGTCGCGGTGCCGACCGACCGGGTGACCTGGCACGGCCGAGAGCATGTGGCCACCTTCCAGAGCTCGGAGTGGGCCGAGCGGGCATGGTGCACCCGCTGCGGGACCGGGCTCTACTACCGGGTGACCGAACAGAACCCGTGGTTCGGGTCGGTGGAGATCCCCCTCGGGCTCTTCGACGACCCGGACCGGTTCAGCCTCGAGCACGAGATCTACATCGATATCAAGCCGTCCAGTTTCGCCTTCGCCGGTGAGGGGCACCCCCAGCTCACCCGACAGGACTGCATCGAGCGCTTCAGCAGGCTGGGATCAGGCGACGTCTGATGGGGGCGAGCCCGGAGGCGGGCCCGGGAGCAGCTCGGTGAGCACGCCGAGCAGGTCCGACGAGGTGACGATCCCCACCACACGACCCCGGGAGAGGATCACCGCAGCGTCGAGGCTTCGCCTGCCCATCTCGATGGCCACCTGGCGTAGGTGGACCGAGATGTCGAACACCAGCGGCGGGCTCGCGACGAGGTCTCCAAGCAGCACCCCGCCGCCACCGGCGACCCGAGCCGCGTCGAGCTGGCAGAGGCTCAACACCCCATCGAGAGCCTCGCCCCGGAACACCGGGAGGTGGTGGAAGCCATGCTCGCTGAGCAACTGCAGGGCCGAGTCGACGTCCCCAGACGCGTCCATTCGCACCGGGAATGTCGACATCACGTCCGAGAGAGCAAGCATGGGACAGCATATCTCGACGGGCCCGAGAGAAGAAGGCCCCCCACCGCGCATGCCATCCAGATCACCCCCGACAGTGATCCACCCATCGGGGCATCCCGTACGCAGCGACAGCCCCGTCCAGCGCCCGCAAAAGGCGTCTTCTGTGCGGGTAATCAGCCCGCGCCCTTCCCCTCTACGAAACGGAGAACGACCTCGATGCCGTACAACCGGTCCAAAGCCATCGTCGCAACTCTGGCCATGTGCGCCCAGCTCGCCCTGCCCTCCGCAGCCTCAGCCCATGGCGAGTCCATCCGCGGCTCGGGCGGTGGGGCGATCAACACGGTCGGCGGCGAGATCGGTACCGGTCTGACCCTGGGAGTCCGCTACGATCTGCGGCTCTTCGACCGCCTGTCCAACGACGATCTGCTGCGCCTCCGTGCCCAGGGCGAAGATGTGCATGCCCACACCCAGGAGCACACCGGCTTCGTGGGTGTCGGCTTCGCTCTCAGCGAGAACTTCGACATCAACCTTCAGCTACCGATGAACCAATTTCGCGACTTCAAGGACAACGGCGACGAGTTCGTCAACGCCAGCTGTCCCATCGAACGCGGCTCAGGAGACACAACCGGTGGCACCCCCGACAACTGTGTCTCCACCACCCAGACTTCGACCGGGCTGGGCGACCTGCTCGTGCTCAGCCGCTACCGCTTGTTCAACCAGAACCGCCAGCACATCGCGGCGGTGTTCGGCATCTCGCTGCCCACCGGGCGCATCCGCAACCGCGTCGACAAGGTCAACCCCGACTCGGGGCAGCGCGAGCTCATCGGAGTCCACAACCAGCCCGGAAGCGGGGCCGTAGGATTCCAGATCGGCCTCGCCTACTCCGGTCATCTCGGCCAGGGCTTCACCCTCTCGGCAGACATCCTCAGCAGAGCGCACACCGAAGGTCTGGGGTTTCGACAAGGCAACGGCGGCCAGGCCGACATCGGTCTCGCCTGGGAACACCCGAGATTCCCCCTCGCCCCGGTCGTCGAGCTCAACGGACTCTTTCTGCAACGAGACATCGAAGACGGCGAGGTCAAGCCCAACAGCGGCAATGGCGTGCTCTATGCCTCACCAGGCTTCAAGCTGCGTCTGGGTGATCGGCACCAACTCTACGGCTCGTTCTCCTATCCCCTGTACCAGTACCTGTTCGGGGTCCAGAACCCGGAGCGTTTCCGGTTTGGGGTGGGCTATAGCGTCGCTTTCGGCGGGAAGTCCGACGCCCGAACCCAGCCCCATTCCCACGAACACGGCTGAACCAGGCGCGGCCGGGACTCGGTCCTCTCGTCACCCCGAACGATCCCGGCACCGTACGGGAAATAGCGTGCGTCAACACCGCCAGGGTGATGGAGTGGAGCCCGATGAAGTAGGATGGGACGACCCGGCTCGAGCGAGGTGAGGTTGACCGACTCGGAGCGATTGCACGAGGGCCTCCAAGCCCTGCGTTCCGCACCGCCGTCGGAATTCGCGGAGCTCGTCCCCCCGCTGCTCACCCTGGCGGAGCGGGTCGGCGACTCCGAACAGCGGGCCGAGGCCCTGATCCACGCGGCGCGCCTGGCGCACCGACAGCGCCGTCTGGACCGGTCGTATCGCTTGGCAGATCAGGCGGGGAAGCTCGCTCGGAGCACCGCCATGAGAGCCCGGGTCGCAGAGCGGCTGGCCGCCTACCACGCCGCTGTCGGTGAGCGAGAGCGCGCGCTCCAGCTCCACGAACAGGCCGCCGCGCTCTTCGACGAGGTCGGAGAAGCCGCCCGTGCCTGCTCCGCGCGGATCGACGCCATCGCTCTGCATCTGGAGCGGGGCCATCCGATAGACCTGGGCCCCGTCACGGCCGAAGCCGAGGCGCTGCAGGCGGATCAGCTGCTGCACAAGCTCGGGTATTTCCGGATGCGCCACGCGCTCCGACAGGGCGACCTGGACGAGGCGATCGCGAGCTGTGTGTGGCAGCAGACCCGGTTTCCCGACCGGCCCCAGTGGTGTGCAACCGCCGGGCTCAACCTGGCCGTCTTCCGGGCCCTGCGCGGCGAGCTCTCCGAGGCATCCGAACAGCTCGAACGCGCCATCTCGGCACTCCCCCAGCTGATCGAGGTCCATGTGATGCAGGCCCGCATCGCAGCGCGCATAGGCGATATCGAGGCCGCAAGGGAGCTCCTCGACACCCTGATCCGCAAGCGGCCCGATGCCGGAGTTCGCGGCGCGCTCGCTTCCTACATCCAGCTCACCCGCATCGGCATCCGGGTCGCCGAGGAGAGCGAGATGGTCGCCTCCGACCTCGTGGCGATCGGGGGTATCCGAGCCGCCAACTTCCCACCCGGGCTTCCCGAGGGGACAGAGGCGGAGCACTGGGCAGAGCGGGCCTGGCAGCACGCGCTGCTCTGGCCCGAGCGCTGGGGCCGGTTCACCCGGCTGGCCGCCCTGGCTGTCGAGCTCCTCGACCCCATCGCCCAGATCGACACCGGCCCCCTGCGCGCGAGGCTCGCAGATGCCCGAAGTCGCGGCGCCTGTATACCTGTGGGTCCCTGGGAGCTGGAGACCCCCCTCGCGAGGGGCTCTCAGGGCGAGGTCTGGGCAGCCACCCACCTGGAGACCGGGCGCGGGGCCGCCATCAAGATCCTGCTCACCAACGCGCCGGACCACTTACGCAACGAGGCTGCCGCGGTCGCCAGCCTCCGCCACCGCGGCATCGTCTCCCTGCTCGACATCGGCATCCTGCCCCCCGTAGCGGAGATCATGACCGAGGGAGCCCTCCAGGCCGGTACTCCCTGGATGGCGATGGAGCTGGTGGACGGGGGGGCCCTCACCCGTCACTGTGGACGCCTGCCGTGGGCGGACGTGCGCGCCATCCTCCGCACCCTGCTGGACGCCCTCGCCCATGCCCATGCCCGGGGGGTACTCCACCTCGATGTGAAGCCTCAGAATGTACTGCTCGACGCCCGGGCCGGGGAGGTCATCGCCAAGCTCACCGACTTCGGGCTCACCCAGCCCACCGAGGGGGTGTCCACGGCGCGCATCGCCGGCACACCCGCCTATATGAGCCCCGAGCAGGCTCGCGGAGAGTGGCGCTTGTTCGGCCCGGCCACCGATCTCTACGGACTGGGCTGCCTGGCCTGGCAGCTCGTCACCGGCGCTCCACCGTTCGGGGTCGGTGCAGTCGAAAAGCTCCTCGACGCCCATCAGGTCCAGCCGCTCCCCAAGCTCGAGTCCGTGGTCGCGGTCCCCGCCGATCTCGAAGACTGGCTCGGCCGGTTGCTGGCCAAGGAGCCCCGGGAGCGCTTCCCCACCGCCGCTCATGCGGCCACCGCCCTGGCAAGGCTCAGCGAGCCCCTCCTTCCGCCGGCTGCTGCGACGAGCCTCCAGGTCCACCAGGTGGGGACCACCATCATCGAGGAGGGGGTCGAGGGCGTCAGCACCCCCGGGGCCGCCATTCCCGCGGCCTGGATGCCTCTATCGCCCTCATATGATGTAGCGGAGCGGGTCGAGCGCAGGCCTCTCAGCAGGCTCCAGCTCGCTCCCCCGCGCCCACCGCTCACCGGTCGCCAGGAGCTTCAAGCCACCCTCTGGTCCCACCTGAGCCAGGTCGTAGCCACCCGCCGCACCCGGGTTGTCGTGCTCCATGGTGCCGAGGGGGTGGGAGTGAGCGCCGGTGCCCGCTGGCTGCTCGAGCGGTCCGCCGAACAGGGCGCCCGCCCCCTCCGGCTCTCCGCGACCGCTCCGCTCGAACAGGGGCTGAAGCGCTGGTTGCGACTGGATGGGCTGAAGCAGCACGCGCGGCAACGCCGCATCGCCCTCTCCCTGGAGGTGCCCTCCACCGATCCCCGGGTGCAGCAGATCGACGAGGCGTCCGGGGCTCAGGTGGTGGACGCCATGGCCGTCGTGACCGAGCACTGGGCTCGCAGCCGGCCCGTCGTCCTCCTGGTCGACGACGCCCATCGGTCCCCCTGGGTCCTCGCGCTGATAAAAGAGCTCAGCGGCGCCGTGCTCGTCCTGCTCACCGTGCGCAGCACCGACCCCGACAAACTGGAGCTGCCCGAGGGCGCCTTCCAGATACCGGTCGGCCCCCTCGCCGACTCCGCCATCGACGAAGCGCTGGCCCACACCCTCACCCTCTCCCCTCCCCTCCAGGCGCGCTTGCTGGAGGCGGCATCCGGGAGCATCGGCTTCGCGCTCGGTTGTGTCGACCGCTGGCTGCGCCACGGGTCCCTGATACCGGGCCCTTCGGGGCTGGTTCTCGCCGCAGGCCACACCCTCGATGGCGCCGGGGCCGGGGACTGGAGGCAGCGCTTCCAAGAGGCCAGCCGAGGCGCAGCAGAGCAGCAGCTCGTCACCCTGGCTGCCACCCTGGGCACTCCCTTTCACCCCTCCGAGCTCGAGCTCGCCGCCGAAGCCCTCGGCCTCATCGTCGACTGCGGGGCCGCAGTGGACCACCTGGTCCTCGAGGGGCTGCTCCTCCGGGATGGCTCGGGGCTCGTGCGCTTCGGGGTGACCGCGAGTCAGCGGGCGCTGCGTTCCGATACCGAGGAGCTCCACGCGGCCTGTGCTGCGGCCATCCCCTCCAGCCAACCCGGCCGGCGGGCCGCCCATCTGCTGCGCTGCGGCCAGACCCGGGAGGCCGCAGAGAGCCTGCTCCGCCAGGCCGGTGTGGACCTGGAGCGCGGGCTGCTCGGCGCCGCGGCCGCATCGCTCCAGGGCTTCGAGGCTGCGATGGAGCGCATCGATCTCGGGGAGAGCGACCCGCTCTGGGAGATCGCTGGTGAGGTCCGCGAAGCCCTGGGCGATGGGGCGCGTTCGGATAAGCTATCGCAATGAGACCCCTACGCCTGCTTGCCCTGATGGCGCCGCTCACGGCCTGTCCACCGCCCGACGACAGCGACACCGACACCGACACCGGCTCTCCCGAGCTCATCGCCCTCGATCTGGAGCCGGTGGGCCAGGAAATCCCCTATGGCTCGAAGCTGTGGCAGGGCCCGGACGGCATCTATATGCACTGGGATGGGGGCATCTGGCGCAGCGCGGACGGCGGGCAGAGCTGGGCAGAGCACGTGCCTGGGCTGCTCCGGCCCGCGTGGCTGGGCGATGGCTCGATGTTCGCGATGAAGCGCAACGAAGACTATGGCCTCACCGGCAGCTACGACGTGGTGCGGATCGAAGCGGATGGTTCCCAGACCGTGCTCCCCGCGCCGTGGGCCGTGGGCGACCCCACCGAGGTCGATCTCATCGGATCGGGCGACGCGCTCTGGGTGCAGGTGGGCCAGCGCCTGGACGAGGCGACCCTCGGGCCGGCTCGGCTGTGGCGCTTGCTGCCTGGAGAGTCCGAGTGGACCGCCATCTCGCCCCCCGCGGAGGTGTTCTTGTGGGGCATGGAAGCGGATGGGTCCGGCGGGCTGTGGCTCAGCGATATCAGCTCCACTGAGGGCCCATGGCGCGTCTATCGAACCGAGGACGGCGTAGCGTGGACCGAGCTGTGGTCGAGCGATGGTGGGTCTCCTGCCGTCCGACACATCTCGACCGGCACCTGGTTCATGAACACCCGCGACACCGACGGCGACACGCTATGGCGCTCGACCGATGACGGCGAGAGCTGGGTCGCGCTGCACCTCTCCCCCACCCGCACCCAGATCGCCCAGGCCCCAGGCGGCCGAGTCGTTCGCTTGGAGCCCGGCGCTGGCGCTGCCAAGGTCGAGGTATCCAGCGACGATGGACTCACCTGGTCCGCCCTCGATGGCGAAATGACGGGGGCCACCCTGTCGAGCTGGGTCCCCCTGGATGACGGGGTCCTCGCGGTGGAGTCCGGCTTCCTCGTGCATCGGCCCGACACGGAGCTGGGCTGGCGCTTGGTGGCGCTGCCCCATGGCCCAGGCCACAACTACTACGACATCGAGTTCGTCGGAGACATCGGCCTGGCCGCGCTCTTCGACGACAACCCTCCCACCGGGGCCCGTCAGACGCGGATCTTGCAGTCCTCCGACGCCGGAGCGACGTGGCGGCCGAGTACGCAGACGAGCATGCCTCCTGGCAACGCCATCTGCGGTGGTGAGGACGGCTGGTTCGTAGCCGGACGCACCAACACCCTGGGGCCCGAGAACGCCTTGGGATTCCCCTGGGCGATCCTCGATGCGGAGGGGCTGGTCGTCCTCGACTCCGGCAATGAGTCCGCCGTCCCCGGCTATGACAATCGCCTCCCGGACTTCATTCCATCGGCCCTCAGCGGGGGGGAGGTGGTGGACTGCATCTGGGAGCCCCCGCTGATCAAGATGTCGGTCTCGGACCTCGACGCCATCGCCGGTGTGCTCGTCACCTACGATCGCTCGGCCACCAACGGCGCCTGGACCTACGAACCCGTCCCCGCCGGCTATGACTACGTCGCCCCCGCCGGTCTCGATGGCAAGGGGGTGGCGGGCCAGTTCGGCACCTCGGCAGCGGCTGGGGTCACCCCCGGCGCCTTCTACTGGGCGGCGGATCTCGATCCGTCGGTGCAGGAGGAGCGCGGTGGCGTACCGTGGCCCCGCGAGCTCTACGCCCCTGTCGAGGGTGGCGACGGCTTCTGGGGCTGGTCGAGCGGGCAGATCGCGCCCATCGGCTCCATCATCGACACCACCTACCGCACAGCCCCGGCCGCCGTCTCGGGCTATCCCGACGGCGAGGAGCTCTTCGGACTGGCGGCGGACTCCCAGGGGCGTACCTGGGTGGCGACCGCGCGCGGGCTGTATCGCGAGAGGCGGTAGCGGGTCGCGTTTGCCTCAGCGGGCACGGGCTGGAAGTCTTCGTGGAAGATCTCGCCCACACCGGTGCTGGTACCCGCTGAGATGCGGCGTTGGCGGTTCGCAGCGTCAGGCGTGCGCAGCATCTCGTCGTGATCGACGGTGACGTCCACCGCGGGCCGATTCACCGCTGCCGAGCCCCAGCACCCCACCCGGCCCCACCCCCAACAGCCCCAGCAACCACGCCTTTTTCTGGCGGAGCGCTGAGGCCCAGGCGTGCGAGGGCTAGGAGCAAGGGAGGACGCGTACTTTTGTACGCGACGACCGCAGCGACGATGTCCTCGCGCGTCTGGATCCAGCAATCCAGCCAGAAAAGTCCAGCCAGAAAAGTGGAGGCGGCGGGAGTCTCACGGGGGATGGCGAGGAGGACGGGGATGAGGGGTAGATTGGCCTGGGGGCTGGATTTCTGGTGAGGGATGTGGGAGGAGCGTGAGGGACGATTCGGGGTGTTCAGGGAGGTGGGTGTGTCCCTGGTGTGTCCCGTCAATTTGTCAATCCCGCCAGTCTCGCATGTGAAGCCGGGCCAAGGCGCTCTCGATCGATGCCGCCGCGCGGAGCGGCCAGACGAGGGGCAGCTTCGAGCATCTCACTTGGCAATTTCGTCCATAGTGGGGCGGAATAGGCCCAGGCCGAAGCTACTGGAGTGCCCGAGGCGTAGGGGCCCGGAGATTGGCTCGGAGAAGGTCAGTCGCACTCGCTGGCCCATTCGGTCGCCGATGAACGCGCGCCGGCTCGCTTCTCGTCGAGGCACATGAACGGAGACCCAGCGCGGAGGTCCGATAGGCTCGAAGGCGATGTCTTCGGGGAGCCCTCGTTGTTTGAGTTCGCGCCGGATCTGCTTGTCCAGCGTGTCGCGCTCGCGCACCTTGCCACGTCGAAGGTGATGCCTCGGCGGGACGTAGGGCGTGACCGATTCCCAGACAAGAGAGGCCCGCTCGTCGAAACCGGGAGGAGGCGGCACGGAGCGGTCCAGTGGGATTAGCCGCACCTTCCACTGATCGGCATCGTTACCGGGTGCAGCCCACGACACGTCACGTGAGGCGGCCCGGAAGATCGCCTCCTGCTCGTCTGGATCGAACGCGCGAGCGCCTCGCCAGACCAACAGACGAGTCGGTGCTTCGTCTTCGCCCCAGGCGAAGAACTCGGAATGACGGTGCCCCCGGAGCGGCGTGCCCTCGGAGTCCTTGCCTACCATGTCGGCAATGGCGTCACGTACCGCAGGGGAGGCGCGGCCCCACGTCGCTTTGGGATCGTCAGTCTTTATTCGCAGTAGCTCGCGCAACACCGTGCCCCGAAAGCGGGACGTGAGGCGGGCGATGGCGCGAGGCTCGGGAGCAACATTCCACCCGATCGCGAGCTGGACGAGGTGGACGTCCTTCAAGTGGGCAGGCGCTCTACGCCGCTCGCGCATAGGCGGCGGATGGGGCCGATGGGCGTAGTGCCAGACCGCCCCCGGTGGGACGCTGCGTTGTTTGGCCTTGGGGTGGTCGGTCGTGCGCTCCACGTCCTCCCGCGTCGCGCTCTGAAGCGGCACCAACACGGGGATGGCGCCAGCGGTCCGAGCGTCGCGAAGCGGGCAGTTCGGCTCGGGAACCCTGTCATCTGGGCGTGTTACGCGCACCCGGGTGAGCGTCTCGGCGCGGCCAAACCAAGTCAGGCGTTCAACACATTCGCCAAGCGTCAGAACCAGGTCGTCTTGAGTCCAAGCGTCGCCTTTGATGAACCACCAGACGGGCTCATCCGGCGAGACACACCAGTAGTTGTCCTGGACGAGGCTGGTGCCGTAGCTGCGCATACCGGGCTTCTTCTTCGCAGCTGGGTTCCAGCCGAACGCGGTCGGATGGTACTGCCTCAGCGGGGCCCCCTTCCGGGCCGACGGTGGAAGATGAAAGGAATAGGTGCTCCCACAGAGCGCGGCTTGGAGGCGCTCAAGCTCGGCGATGTGTTCGGCTCGCGCTGGATCCTTGCCGACCTCGCGGGCCCACTGGTACCAGCGGGCCGTCACCGCGCGGACCAGGCGCCACGGGCTCGGCGGCCACTCCCCGTGCGGATCGTCGTACGGGTTCGCCCGCCATGGCGTCGCGTGGAAGCGACCGAGCGGAAACTCCTGGCGGAGGACGACACGCATCACTCGTCGTCCTCGTCTGCGCTGGCGCCGCCCTCACGGTACAGCTCCTCCCGCGGCCAGAAGACGTCGGTAATGGGCTGATCGGCGAAGTCAGCGGCCTTGATCGCGTCCTGGATCCTCACATCGATCTCGACATCCTCACCTTCGCTCTGGAGCGCGGTGCGGCGCAGGTGACAGCCTGAGCGGTAGCGGAACGGCCGGTCGAGGAGCTGTTGGACCTTCCAGAGCGCGAGCGCCACCAGCAGCTCCTGCTGCTTGTCCGAGATGCCGAGTTGGGTGTCATTCTTCTTGCGACCAAAGGAGCGGATCAGGCTCAGGTCCAGCACGAAGGTCGCTCGGATCGACTCTGCAGTGGTGTCGTCGACCGCGAAGATCGGCTGGCCGGAGGTGGTCTTGCCGAGCCGGTCGAACTTCACGCCGGATCGATCCACGCGGCCCGCGCCGAAGGCCTCCAGATGCGCAGTGAGCGCGCGCGGGATCTTGATCTGCCACTTCGGGAAGAGCACGCCGTGAACGAGGGCGTTTGGATCCAGCTCAAAGAGGGTCTTGAAGACACTCCACCATTGCCCCGCGGGAGGGTGGGCCTTGCTGCCGCTGGGAAGGACGATCCCGAACTTCGTGATGAGGTACTTGTTGAACTTGTCGTTCGTGTTGCTGTCCCCCTTCAAGTGGATCCCATCGAGGAAGTAGGTGGAGGCGATGCGATGGCCTTCTGTGAGGCTCGTGACGACGACCTCGCAGTCCGTGTTCGGCTTCGGCCCCTCTGTAGCGTTCGTGACGCAGCGGATGTACGGCAGTCCATCAAGTTCCTCGACAAGATCGAGATCATGGGCGCCACGCTGGCACACCGACTCCAGGTGGTTGGCCATGCTCGCCGCGCTGTCCACGATGCAGATGTGCTCGACCGTGCCGTTCTTGCGCGGCGCTTTGTAGATGACATGGCCGATCTCGGGAAAGCCCGCTGGCTGGAAGCGATCCCCGGCGACGGGTTCAAGCGTGGCGGTCAGGATCAGCGGGGAGGGTCCCTTCAGGACATCAGCGGGGGTGAGGGTCTTGGACATGGGCGTCTCCTTGTTGCCGGCGTCGCGGGCGCAGCCAGTGTTCAAACAGGGTCGCGCGCTCGCGGCCCGAGAGGGGGAAGAGGAGGGCCGCGATGAGGCGGTCCGGGTCGTGGGTCCGCCAGCTCGCGTCGAAGGTGGCAAGGCAGGCGCCCGCCATGGCGTAGCGGCTCGCGGCGAGACGCACGGCAGCGTCGAGGTCGCCGGAGCGCAAGAGCGCGACGAGTGAGCGAGCCGCCTCGGGCGTGCGGGCGCCGCGCTCCTCGGCGAGGAGGTCGTCGGTCGAGAGGGCTTCGACCACGAGGCGGCGTCGGTCGACGAGAGGTTGGGCAAGCGCGATCAGCGCGATCTCGCCGTTGGCGCTCCGGGACGCAGTCGCTGGGGCGGCCAGCGAGCGGACCTCTTCTGGGATGCGCGTCCAGTCGAGGAGCGCGAGGCGGGAGAGCCACGCCGCGAGGAGGGGCTCGTCGAGGTGGCCGGTGAGCCAGCGGCGCATGTGGGCCACCGACGCTGGGAGCGGCGCGCGACCACGCCATGGCTTGCCGGGAACGTCCAGCTTCGGCTCCTCCAGCTGCCTACGGGAGAGCACGGCACCGAGGACGCGTGACACCTCGCCCGGTCGCCAGATCCAACGAGCCGGCGCTACCTTCGAGTGCGTGAAGCGGTGTGGGCGCGTGCGCCCACCGACCTTGCCGTCCCTCGTCCAGGACACACCGAAGCGGAAGGCGGTGAAGGGCAATGCCTCGGAGAAGCCCGACACCAGCGCCAACGCGAGGCGGGCTTCGACGGCAGGTTCCTGATCAGCGAACAACGAGAGGAGCCACTCGATGGGCAGGGGTTCCCATTGGACTCGTTTCTCGCGGAAGCTGCGGTTACGATCGATGCGATCCAGCGCAGAGACGATCGAGTCGAGGAGGGCGAGGCCGGCCTCGGTGCGGTCGGGCGCGGCGGCGAGCTCGAGGAGCGCGAACTCGATGGGGCCGCGTAGCCCCGCGAACCGCTTGCCGTCGCGAGGAAAGCCACGTTGCTCGATCAACGCGGTGACGCGCTCCAGTACAAGCGACGTGGCGGCATTCGCGGCACGCGAGAATCGGCCCATTAGCCGAGGCTCGAACGTGTTGCTGCTCGTCGTTCTACCGAGCGTGAAGCGGCGGAACTCGTCGATACCTGCATCCACTCCGCGCTTGTGGATGGCGGTCGCGAACGCGGCTGGCGTCAGTGCACCTCGGCCGGCCAGCTCGGCGCGGCCGCGCAGGAAGAGCGCGCTTACCTCGGGCAGCGTCATCGGGCGGCCCCAGAATGGCGCCCAGATCTCCGCGCGGAGGCGGTCGGCCTCGTTCTCGGCAGTAGCGGCGATAGGTCCCGTCACGAAGGGGAAGGCGCCGACGGGCCGGGTGCGCGCGCCGAGCCTTCGGGACGCTCCACCCGCAAAGAACGCCAGCCCCTCACAGGCGAGCGCCATCGCCCATGGGGTAGCTTGGCTGTTTCTGGCCGGTTGTTGACCACTGTTGTAGAGCTTTGTTGCGTCCGCGAACCATGAGCCCGCCGCGAGTTTGTCTAACACCCAGTCAACGGGCAGCCCCATCAGCCACGCTGAGAGCGAGCTGCGCCTGAGGTCCGCACCCTTCTTCGGTGGTTTGGCCAGCGCATCCACTGCGGTCTTCCACCCCTTCGCGAAATCTCGCCTCCCCGCATTGCCGCCACTACCGAGGATGGGGTTGAAGCTGACGCGGGCGTGGGGCACGGCGTGGGCCACAAACATCTCCAGGATGTCCTCATCGGCTTCCGCCTGCCAACGCGCGAGTGGCACTCCTGACTTAGCCTTCGTGGCTTCCTTTTGCTTGCTGGACCACGCCTTGTCGTAGGCGGTCCACTTTGTGGGAGCGTTCGCTACGTTCATCATCTCGTCGAGCAGTTTATCCAGAGTCGTGGGCCCACCGACCACCTGGAGCACGTCATCGCGCCAGGCGACGCGCGTGGCCGGCCACCTCCGGCAAAGCACACGCAACAGTCCGAGGGATGCGAGGTAGTTGCCGAGGCTGTCGGGCGACAATCCGGGGATCGGGATCGCGGGCAGGCGTGAAGAATGGAAGGTCGTTGTGCCAGTGGAAGAAGTGGGTGGAGCGACCGAAGACGCTGACGCGAGTTCCAAGGGCACAGTCGTCGCTGGGACCCTTCGCCCCACCGCGGAATCCTGATGCACAGCATTCTCCTCGGTCGCAAACATCGTGAGCTGTTCGCTGCGCCCGGCGCGGCAGTCGCGACAGTAGGACTGCGGCCTGCTCTCGACCACCGACCGGCCGTCTTTGAGCGTGCGCCGCATATTCCTCATGCCGAACATCACGTGGATGGGGCCGCTGCGGTCGCACTTCGGGCAAGTCTTGTCAGCCACGCGGCACCTCGCTCGGCTTCAGCCTCGCACTCGGCTGGTCGCTCGCGCGCCAGTCGGCGATGCGGACGAGGGCCTCAAGGTACGCCAGCGCGAACGGCCCCAGGTTGCGCGGCTCGGAGGCAGGCACGACGCCAGCGCTACCCGAGTTCTTCGCGCGCCACGGACCCAGCAGGTCGGCGACCAGTCCCGTCCAGCCGTGACCGGTCAGCACGAATGCGTCGCCGTCCCACGTCCCGCCAGCCCCGTCCTTCGCGATCGACAGATCGAGCGACCAGTCTTCTCCGTCCAGAGACAAATATGCCGGTTCGCTTGCCACGCCAAAGGCGTCGTCACCCTCGGCGGTTATCGAGCGCAACACGGTGCGCGCCTTTCCGTGGTGCGTGGCGGCCAGGTAAACCGCGAGCGCAGGGAATGGCTTGTCGCCGCTGTGACGATACCTCACCCACATGGCGAGTGCCGACGCAACCTCGTGGCGTAGGCCGGGCCTGAACCCGGCGTGGCCCGCCCAGCGCACCCCTGGGAGTTCGCGCAGCCTCGCCAGTTCGTCCTGGTTCAGCTTGTCATCGATGGCCCAGCGGAGCCGGGTCACTTGCTCGCGGCCCCGGCGTCGCGACTGGTTGGTGAGCCTCAGGGCTGCGGGGCGCAGCTTCGCGACTTCGGCCATGACCTCCTCGCCATCGTCCACCATGTCGACGGCGGCCACGCGTGGGGTCTTGGCGAGCAGTGCATCGGGGATGGCCGATCGGTCGGGCAACGCTCGCTGCCACTGTGGATGCGCCTTCCCGAGATCGTGAAAGGCAGCCGCTTCGACCACCGCCCTGCGAAGGTCGGCGGGGAGGTCGAGCACGTCACAGAGCCCGTCGGCTTCGGAGCGGGCATCGCGCAAGTGGTCTGAGAGCTTCGACCAGTACCCGACCTCGGTCCACGCGTCGTCTCGCAAGGTCGCGCCTCGCCCGGCGCGCGGCGCCTCGGTGAGGACTTTCGACTCGTCGCCCGTCCAGCCTTCGGTCGAGTCATACCCGCCCACGTCTCGCTTCAGCATGACGAGCATGCCCGGTCGCACTTCCCAGTGCTTCACGCGATCCCACTGATCGTCCTCTTCATTCCAGATCCACGCCGCGCCCTTGCTCTCCTCCAGCATGTTCTGAAGCCGGAAGAACGAGACGGGGCAGCCCTCCCGAGCAGGCTCCAGCAACGGGCCGTCGAGATCGTCGCCTGCAGGAGGGTGCTTGCCTGACCACTCGCGCCAGAACACGGTCACATCGAGGTCGGGGTCTGTCCCGCGGACGAACGCACTGACGTCGGTGAAGCCACCATGGACATCGCGCTCCGTGGAGAAGAGCCCATGGACGTCGAGCGCCCGCGGGAGCGGGCTCGGACTTGGCTGCAGCGCGGCGGAGACCTCCTTCTGTTTCTTGCTGGCCAGCATACTGATCGCTTCGGAGAATGGGTGTTCCTGTGAAAGCGGCGAGAAGGCTTCCACGAGCTTCTTCGCCCGTGCGATGTCCTCGCGCTCGTAGGGCCCGATGCGCACGACCTTGGTCCTGCCACCCTTCTTGGGTGTCTCCCACACGTAGGCACGCGCGTCCTGATTATCCCCCTTACGGTTCAGCCGGCCGAGGCGCTGGAGCATAGAGGGCCACGGCGCCAGCTCCGTCCACAACCGGTGCGCGGAGATGTCGACGCCTGCCTCGACCACCTGGGTGCTCACGCAGATGAGTCCCGGATCGCCCTGCGGCAGCGTCCCCGCCTTCCGGTTGGCTTCAAACGTGAGGAGCCTCTGCTCGTGTCGCTCGCGATCCGCTCGGCGAAAACGCGAGGTCAGCAGAACCCTGTGGTCCACCGACGACAACGCGCGAAACACCTCCCGCGCCGTGTTGACGGTGTTGCAGATGACGAGCGAGAGTCCACCCGCACAGTGCTTCTCCACGACCGCCTTGGCGATAGCCTCGGGTGTCACCATCGACGCCTTCACTCCACCGGGCTTCTTGCGCTTCCCCGCCGAGGCTGGCTGCCACCACTCGACCGGGCGCCTCGCGTCTTGCCACCACTGGAGGCCCACATCATTCTTGAGGGCGGCCGCAAGACGACTCTCGAACGCAACCTGCTCCTTCGGCGACTCGCCGAGGCCATCACGCCTCCGATCGGCGGTGCTCAGGAACGACGTGCCAACGGTGGCGCTCATCCACGTCGTCAGGCAGGGCTTCAAGGAGCGGAAGCGTTCCCTGCGCATCCAGTCGAGCTGCGAGGTGGTCCACAACCCCGGCCCCATGAGCTGAACCTCGTCGATCAGCCACCGGCAGTCGTTGTTGAGCAGGCCGAAGTGGATCGGCCACTTGAAGCGACTCATCGCGTACCCGCGGTTGAGCGCGCGGGAGAGGAGTTGGTCCTGGGTGCCGACGAGGACCCAGGGCTTGTCGGGCTGACTGGCCCATTCGCTGTCGACTGCACCGCCCATGAGTTGGTAGACGGCGATATCACCCATCCCAGCGCTGCTCAATTCATCGAAGTAGCCTTGAAGGCGTAGCACCGTCTGCGTCACGAGGCTGCGCATCGGCAGGCAGACCACAAGGTGCAGAGGTTCAGGCTTGTTGTCGAGGAGGCGACGCCACGCCCACGCAAGCGCAACCTCTGTCTTGCCCAGTCCCGTCGGTACCGGAAGCACGTCTGGGAGGCCGTTGAGGGCAACTTCGATCTGCCAGTCATACGGGGTGAACCCACCTGTCACGGTCTTGAAGAAGGCCGTGAACGACTGTTGCCTTGAATCTGTGTTCATCGGCCCTCCAGGGCCCGCCGCCCAGCGGGGGTGGTTTGGTACCGCTGGCGCGAGCTCCGCGGCTTCTCCGGGATGGTCATCTCCAGCCACACCGCTTCCAACAGGGGCTCAAGGTACGCCTTGCGAAAATGCTCCCGGTCTTTGAGCCCAGCTGCCTGCTGCAGCTCAGCGCGCGTGCATGGGGACACAGCAGCCTTCAGGATCTCAGCAACTTGCGGGGTGACTTGCGGGGGCACTCGCTGTCCCAACTCCGCATCCGTCAGGATCTGCGCCCGGAACGTCACATACACCGACCCACCCCGCTCCTCGAACGTTGGCGGCTCGATGCCACACCGCTGGCACACCTCGAGCACCCCCATGGTCAGGCCCCCCTTCTCGGCAGAGTTACTGCGATCATGCACCGGGTCACCCAGCACGCGAGCGACACCAGCGACCACTTGGGTCATCGAGCCACCTCAATCAACAGCCCATCAACACGTTCTGACCCGCCAGGATCGGCCCCTCTACGCACCTTTCTCGAACCGACACGGGAGGTCAGATGGCCGAGAATCAACAGCCCGTCAACACAGATCGCCGCGGTCATGAGCACACCTCAACTGCCCACCAGGGCACGTACTTCCGCTGGCTTGGCGCGGCGTCTGGGTCGTGGAGCGCGATGGCCTTCTGGTCGAGGGCGCTTCGGATGAGCCGCGACGCCATGGCGCGGTTTCCGAACGTGATCCTGAAGCGCTCACGCACCGATGCGTTCGTTAGAAAGCCACCATTCAGGTACATCAGACCCGAATGCAAGTACAGCGCGCGAACGCGTTCTGATCGGTCCATCGCCGACAGGGGCCGGCTCGCGAACAGTGTCACCTTGGTGAACCCAGGTGGCGCCTGAAATCGCGGGGGAGGAAGCCGAGCAGTCTCTGTCGCGGCCACCACTTTGTCGATGCCGCTTCCCCGCTCCTCGCAGATGTTGAAGCGACGCATCAGCGAGGCCAGATCCTCGTTGCGGGACGCTGGAGGGGAATCTAGGAAACGGTCTGGCGCGACCAGAGGGTCGCCTGGGTTCGTGACTTCGATCCGCCCGTCGAAGATCTCCACCATCGGACCCGCTCCGCCCACGCTGAAGTCCTGGTGGATGAGGGCGTTGGCTATCAACTCGCGAACGGCAATCTCCGGGTAAGCAGGGATCGCCCTGCGCAAGCCGTGCTCAATCTCCTCCTGAGCTGGGAGCACGGCCATGATGTGGGCAAGCATGGCCTCGAATGCTGCGGCGTAGCCCCTCACCTCAATGTGCTCTCGCTCGGTCTCAAGAGGCCCGGTTCCCCGGTAGACGATCACCCGAAGTGCCTTCCTCCCGAGCCGGCCAAAATCATCAAGTCGACGCGCGAACAGGACCGCGCCGAGGTGGGTGATGTCGAAACCGCCGGCCTCACAGCGCGCGATCAGTCGCTCGCTCGCGAGCGCGTCCAAGATGGCATCACGCCCGTCGGGCAGTGGCACACCGAGCAGATGGAAGTAGGCAGGGTAGTCCAGCCTGAGCAGGACATGTTCGGCGCTCACGCAATCGGCTGCAACGCCCTGCTCGAAGGACACCTGGTCGAAAAGACGCCACAGCGCTCTCTCTTTCTCCGGGTAGTCCTTCAGCTTCTTCTTGTAGGTCCCCACGCGCACATATTCGATGCCGCTGAACGCTACCGGATGTCGGGCAGCGCGATCGATCTCCAGCAGCACTAGGCGCTCACCATCGAGTTCGACTTCGTAGAAGCGGAAGTCGATGCGTGGGGTGAGCAGGCGCAGCAGCCAGCTCTCGAGTTCCTCGTTCCCCTTGCGCGCCGCCCTCGGATCGAAGGTGGTGCCGACGATCGCGTGGTCGTCGTCGCGGACACCCCAGAGCAGATAGCCTCGCGTCTTGCCGGTGAGAGCAGCGGCGTTCGAAGGCGCCGAGATGTACTCGCCGATGGCCTGGGGGTTGTCGTTGCCAACCTTGAACTCGGCCCATTCCGTCTCCTGCGTGAGCTTGCAGAGCTCTCGAACAAGCCCTTCGAGGTAGGCGGCAGAGCGTGGGGCGGTCAAGGACACGCCTCGCAGTTGCCGATGTGCCCACTTGCTGCGGCCGGAATCTGGGAGCCGCCGACTCCCGCATTCATCCACGGACCGCTTCCGCACCTACGAAACCTCTGCGGAAGGCCACGGAAGCGGCGCGAACGCTCGGAAAAACTCCTCATGGCCGCCTTTGCGCGTCGAGCGTTTCTGGCAACTGGGGTCAAGGCTATGGGAGCTGGTGTCAGAGCCACCCGAGCTGGTGTCAATGTTCGGGGAGCTGGTGTCAGAGCCACCCGAGCGGGTGTCATGTAGATCACCCCGTTCATTTCTTCTCCCCCGCTTCCTGACCAGCCGGCGTGGTGCGATACCTCTGACGCGAGCTCCGCGGTTTCTCCGGGATCGTCATCTCCAGGAGGCCGGCCTCCAGCAATGGCCGCAGGAGTTGGTCCCTGAACCGGGTTCTGTTGGTCCATCCTCCAATCAACATCAGGGCGGAGCTAGGCTGCGGCTCCATCGCCGCCACAAGAACGGCAACTTGGTCCTGACTTGGGACGAACTTGGGACGAACTTGCTGTCCCAAGTCGTGTCCCAAGTCCACCCCCGGCAATATCTGCGCCCGGAACGTCACATATACCGCCCCATCCCGCTCCTCGAAGGTCGGCAGCTCGACCCCATGCCGCTCGCACTCCTCGATCACCCGGTTCGTCCCTCGCCCCCAGATCTCGACCGCACCCGTCCGATGAAACGCCTCGGCGATCAGCGGGTTCCTCAGAATCGACCTGTGGTCACCCGACAGCGACTCCGCGCTGACGCCGCGGGGTAGCCCACCGACGCTTCGAACCTCGATCCGGTCATCGAACACCACCAAGGCGACGTAGCTCCCCGGCTGTGTGTAGTCCCGGTGCATCACCGCATTCAAGATGACCTCGCGCAGCGCCTCAGCGGGTACGGGCTGGCGGTCCTCGCGGAAGATCTCCCCCGGTGGGAAGATTGCGGCCAAAGGCAGTATTCGGTCGAGCCAGGCGACCGCCTCACGCACCATGGCGAAGGCATGGAGGTGATCCTGTTGGCTGTCGAGGATGTCGCCCGTGATCTTCGAGCCCCGAAAGCGACCCATCTTGATCAAGCCCTGGGGGTAGTCGGGCAAGAAGCGGGTGCCGTAGAGGATCTGGGCGGCCTGGGTGATCACCTCGCCACGCCGCAAACCGAGGCGGTCGAGAATCTCGCCCACGTCGGTGGACGTGCCTGCTGAGATGCGCCGCTGTCGAATAGCGGCGTCACGCGTCCGCAAGATCTCCTCGTGGTCGAGGTCGTCGAGGGTGACATCCACCGCAGGCTGGTTCTCCCACCGCCTCCGAGCGTGGGCGCGCTGCAGGAGCATCGCTTCGTAGCGCTCTTGCGGCATCACCGAGGTGGACGACTGCACCCGCTGGTAGGCGCGACCATCGTAGAGGAACGGTCGGGCCTCGTCGTCGGCGCGCGCTTCCAGGACGATCAGCTTCTTGCTTCCGCCGGGCACGTCTATGAACGCCACGTCCACCGACGCGGGCGGCTCGAAGCGATCGAGCATCCCGGCGATGTCCCGGCGGGTCTTGTCGGAGACGTCCTGGCCAACAACCGCGCCACCATCCACCACGCCGAGCACGACCTTGCCACCACGAGCGTTGAGGAATGCGCACAGGGTCTGCCCGGCACGGGGGAGCTGTCCCGTGGACCGCTTCAACTCGAGAATCTCGGACTCGCCTGCGGCGATCTCGTCCAGAAGGGTGGTCATGAAGCGCTCCCAACATCGAAACGCGCACCCGAGCCGGCCCGAATTCGGGAGTCACCGTCTCCCGAATTCATCCACGGACCACTTCCGCACCCGCGGAACCCCTGCGGAAGCCCGAGGAACCCGCCCAAAACCACGGGGAAGCGTCTCATGGTCGCCTCCGAAGCGCATCGGGCCAGCACTCCTTCATCATCGCCACCAACGGCTTCCCACGGGTGAACAACGCCTCATCCTCCACCAGATCCGGCCGCAGCCAGATCACCGCGTACCCGCGCTCGCTCAGCCCATCGGCGATCTCGTCTGCGATCCGGTGTAGCTCCCAGCCCTCCCACGCCTCAGCCCGCTCACCACGCAGCTCCTCGTCGAGGAATGTGAACGCCCCAGCCAGCGAGTCCAGGTGGTGCACCGCCATACTCACGTTGCCCATCTCCAGCTTGCTCACCGTCGACGGAGGCAAGCCGATCTGATCCGCGATCTGCTGCTGCGACGCATTCAGGCCGCGGCGGATGATCCACGCCACCCGACCGAGCACCTCCTGCATGAGGATGCGCCTGCCAGGCTCGTCTGGGAGCGGTTTTGCGGGCACCAGACGGGGACCGCGATGTAGGTTCCGTGGCATGGGGAGACGAAACTTTCTCTTAGAGATTGAAAGCGAGAGCCAACGTGAGTAGTTTACCAACATGGAATGGGAGAATCAGTCATCATTGGACGAGCTGCTCGCAGAGGCCGAAAACCTCGATGCGGGCTACCTCTCTGCTGCCCGCGTCCTTCCGGATCGCCGGGAGGAGCAGCTCGCCTCGTGGCGCATCGGGCCACTCGAAGAACTCCGCTCCTGTCTGGCAGAAGTCGCCAACGAGGTCCCCGCCGGAACGCGTCTCCGGATCCGCCTCTACCGGCAAGGAGGCAAGTCCGTCCGAGGCGTCGTCTGCCGCACGCCCACCCCATGCCCCAACTGCGCGGGACTGCTCGCCGCCGTCGAGGAGCAGAACCACCGCATCGAGGACGTCTCTGACGACCGCGATGACGCCCAGGTCCAAGTCGACGAACTCAGGTCCGCCCTCGCTGACGCTCAACAAGACCTCAAGGCCGCCCGCCGCGATCGCAAGCAGCTCATCCAGCACCTCCACACGGCCCGGCGCCGCGCCTCCGCCTGGAGAGAGCGCACCGAGGCCCTCTCGGCACTGGTGAACACCGTGGAGCTGGGATGACCTCCGCGGCTCGCAAACTCCAGGCACCCGAAGCCCCCAGAATTACGTCAACTTGGTGGCGGCACAAGCACGTCCTTGCCCACCTTGACGTGGACCCCAAGACCCTGCGCTCCCGCATGAACAACAGCCCCGACCACATCGAACAGCCCTGGGTGAACATCGGATCGGTTCGCCGACCCGAGTACCGCTGGCTCGCCGATGATCTCGATCGGTGGTGGATAGAGGTGAACCGATGGCGAGTATCGACCGAAGAAATGGAGGCTGGCGCGTCCGCTGGCGTGACCCGGATGGCAAGCCGCGCAGCCGGCAGTGCCCGACGAAGGCCGCCGCCCGCAGGCTCCAGAACGAGGTCGAAGACGCCCTCGCCATCGGCCGACGATGGGAGCCTCGTGACGCACGTTCGCAAGCGGATCTCCGGCTCCTCCTGAAGGACTACGCAGAGGAGTGTGCTCGTGTGCTCAAGCCGAACACGGCGATCCGCTACGCCCGCGCCCTCGACCTGTTCCTCCGGTACCTGAACCAGGTCCACGGCACCGGACCGCTCCCGCCGACCATTTTCACCCGCAGGATGCTCGCCGACTGGCACGCCGCCCTGAAGCACAACGGCCTGCACGGCCGCGACCGCTCAGACGCGACCCGCCGCAAGATCGTCGAGGTGGTTCAGCTCGCTTGGGCCTGGCTCTACGACAACGACGAGACCGGCGCAGTCATCCCGCCCCCCAGAAAACTTCGCATGAAGCGCGAGCCCGCCTCTCCGACGGTCGCGCCCACCTGGGCCGAGATGGACGCCTGCATCAGCACCCTCAGCGGCTGGCAGCGCGATCTCGCCACCGTCCTCCGCTACACCGGCCTTCGTGTCCAACAGGCCATGTCGCTCACCTGGGAAGACATCGATCTCGTCAACGCCAGCCTCCGTATCCGCGGTGAGCTGGGCAAGAGCCTCCAGGAGCAGCGCGGTCGCTCCGTCCCCGTCTCGCGACACTTCACCAACCAGCTCGCCACCTGGTCCCGCGGCAGGTTCCTGATCCACAGCAACCGAGCCCGAGGCGGCGACCGCGAGCGCCTGGCCCGACCGCGAGACCTCACCCGAGCCTGGCAGCGCGCTGGCGTCCGCCCCGAGGTCTGGCGGCAACGCCCGCACCACAGCTTCCGCAAGGGCTTCGTCTCCGAGCTGCGACGTGCTGGAGCCGATGCCGACGCCGTCGAGTTCCTCGTCGGCCACTCCCTCGGTCTGCGCGGCATCTACACCGACCCGAGCGCGCTCCCGCTCCGCGCGGCCGTCGACCTCATCCCAGCACTCGACCTCACCGCCGAACCGAGCTTCGACGGCCTCAGCACAGACGCCGGCCCCGTCCGCGAGATCACTCTCTCGGACAGCGACCGGCGCATGCTCGATTCGCTGTGTCCCACACGTGTCCCGCGTCGTCAGCGACAGCGCGGAAACGTCGTGTTCATCGACTTCTCAGCGAGAAAAAGTGGAGGCGGCGGGAGTTGGAGCGCTGGGATGCCGTTCCCCAGCGGGCCGGGGAAGTGCCGTTCTTCCCTTCACTTGAACTCCGACAGGAGGCGACACGGTGGTTCAAGAAGGGTCGGTGCAGAACTCTGGCGTGTACGCCTGATGTACGCCCCAGGGTGTCTCGGCCGGCCAACAGCTCACCTCACCCCCCGCTCGTTGGCTTCACGGTGGTAGGGACCGTCGATGATCCGAAGGGCCGCCGTGGCCAGGCCGTGGATGTCGAGGCCCTGCACCTGGTCCAGTCCGTCGTCCGCTCCTTCGCGAAGGATCCTGATGGCTCCTGTCCAGCCGGACGGCTTCGAGTAGGTCATCGTGATTCACTCGTCGAGCAGGTCGAAGGCAATCTCTGCCTGCCGTCCTGGGTTGCCCGGAGCCTGCTTCTCAAGCATCGACTTCCGGGTCTTGTTGTAGAGGGCGTCGCCGAGGGCCACGAACCTCTCCAGGGTGAGGCCCTCTTTCAGTCGGGCGGTGCGGGCCTCAACGGCGGGGTGCTGAGCCGGAGCGGCCTTGGCGCGGAGCTGCGGGCTCATTCCCACGCCAGAAGCGCAGCGCCTAGAAGTCCAGTTCGTCGTAATCCATGCCCCGAGCATCCATCTCGCCTTCGAGCAGCTCTGCTGTCTCCTTCCAGTCCGAAAACGTTCGAACGAAGAACTTCTTACCTCCAGGGGGCAGTGAATCGTCCTCGGTCAGTGCATCTCGCACAGCATCGTGGAGCTTCTTCAGGGCTCCATCAGAGAGTCCCCGCACATCCAGCAGTGGGCGGGCGGAAATTGCGTTCCAGATCGCTCGGAGCTGCTCGCGGACGGGGACGCTCGCTGACCCAAAGGCGGCTCGAAGCAGATCTCGGCCATGCTTGGGATCTCGTTGTCTTCCGGCGATCTCCATCAGAGCCTTTTCCAGGTCGCCCAAGGTCTTCGTGGTTCGCAGTTCCTCCAGCAGATCCGACGTGAGCGGGATGGCGTAGTTGCCGTTGGTCAGAACCGGGATCGGTCCCTCATGTTCGAGTCTCCAAGTCATCCGGCCTCCTCCTCTCAGGGGGATACTCTACATTGTCCTGTGTGATTCGGCGAATCCCAGACACGGCATATGCGGACCCGCTCCGAGGGGGGGGCCGCAATAGTGGTGGCCGCCGCTGCGGGGGCACGCCCCGGGCTTCAGAGGTCGTTGCCTGCTGGGGGGTCTCGACGACTTCGTGCAGCCCGCCAAGCCCGAGCTACAGCACAATAAGGTGGTCGAATGGACTAGGTCTGGAGATGGTCGCATGTTCGTAGGCGACCCGGCGGATCTCCATGACGCTTCGGATGGTGCTCGTCAGACGGGATGCAAGTTCCCCAAGGGGCTTCAGCCCGAAGTGTGGCAGCCCGTGGTGCCAGGACCCATCCAGAGAGGACGGATACCGGAATGCGTCGCCGTCCTGGTCATAGTGGTGGAGCAACTCGACGAGTGCGGCGAACTCGTCCGGAGCCACCTCTGGCGGCGGCACGTCGAGCCATGGGTCGTAGCTTCCGCCGGACGGATGAAAGGATCGCACAAGGTGCTCCGCCTCCGCCCACAAGGCGGCGAGGCTGTGACCGGGGAGCCGGACCTGGCAGCTCAAGGCAAAGCGAGAACGATTCAGTTCGGGGCGTCCCCTCAGGAGCACGAGTGCCTTGTTGGCCCATCGTTCCTCCATGCGCTTCGACCATGGGTTCGAGTCCGGGAAGCGCATTCCATCTTCGAAGATGTTGCGAAGGCTACATAGGGACCGCTGGAAGGGAATCCGCTCGCTCCTCGACAGGCCACGGGCCTCGCAGACTTCGGAGAACGACTGGTCCGTGTGCCGGAAGACGTGGGCTAGGAAGCGGTCGATCTCTTGATTTCGAAGGAGGCACTTGAACCACAGCTCCAACCCGTGTCGGAGGCTGTACAGCGCTGCGAAGATCCTGAAGTCGCCCATGCCATCCGGGCGGCACAAGGCAACAGCGTTGTCCGCATACAAGAGGGCATGGTCGCTGAAAGCCATGGAGTGCGAGTAGACGCTGGGTACCGCGATGCTCTTTCCTTGCTGCAGCTCATGGAGAAGAGCAGCGGCGGCGGCAGGTAGGGGAGGCTTGTCGGCGGGTTTCACTTCCACCCCGCTATCTCGGCGAACCTCTTGCGGAAATTTTCTCTGAGGGTCGTGTTCGAGGGGTCTCTTAGGGACGCCATGTAGTCGGCGTGGTGTCTTTCGATGGCACCAATGAGCTTCGAAGGGTCGACATAGAGAAATCGGTCCGACCCGAAGCCCACTGCGGTCGCCATTCCGGAGCGGACCCTGACCTTTGGGCCTGCGAAGCCGGTGTGGAACAAGCCGCACCTTACGCTCTCCCAGAGCTGCTTTAGCTCTGCCGAGTTCGCCGCCAAGCCGAGGACTCGTGCGGCACATCTCTTGAATGCCTTGCCGTTCCCGCCCTTGTCGTGGCCCTTGTGGAGATACTCGACCCCCTCGAAGTAGGCGCAGCCCATCGCCACGATGATGTAGTCCTCATCAACCTGCGCCTCACCGTCGAGCAGCTTCTTCAAGGGGGCGATGTACCAGTGGCGTTGCCGGTCGTCGTAGATGTCCACGGAAGCGTCGATGTACTGCGCCGGTCTTCGCCGTCCCGCTGCGTCTACGATCTCCCCGGAGGAGGGGTCCCGGCGGAAATTAGCCGAGACAGAGACAAGCTGACCAGGCAATAGCTGCGTGCCGTCCAGCATTTCCTGGGTGACATCCTCGGGGCGTAGCTTCAAGTTGGCCTCCTCCTACTTGCCTGCGGCTTTCTCAAGAAGTTCCGTCGGGAGGTACTTCTCGTAGGTCTCCTGCAGGTGGCGGGTCGCATCGTCCGCCTGCACGCCGAGGTTAAGCTGCTCTCGGAAGAACTCGTGGCGACTCTCGGCTTCCCGCAGCAAGGTGCCCCATTCCACCGCCCAGATCCTGCATCGTCCGTCGTCAGACTCCCACCAGAGTCCCTCGGGGCGGTCCTTCTGAGTGGTCTGGCCCTTGGCGTACTTGTCCAGTTCGACGCTCAAAGCCCAGAAGTCCCACCGGGTGTCGGTCGACTTGAACTTTGGATGGTTGGCGAGTGCGTTGGCGTACTTCCAGCACTGCTGGAGTGCGCTACTGTCGATCTTCACTCCGGGTCGTTTCAGCTCCACGACCAGGTACTCTCTGGAGTTTGCTCCCCAGTGCTTCTTTGCCCGACCGAACATGAGGTCGACGATGCCCGCTCCACCGGTGTGGGTCTTTACGGGATCCAGAACGTCTCCCTCGATGCCCTCATTCTTCAGCACCTGCCTCATCACCTCGGTGAGCCCGAGGTCATCCACCATGAGGTGGTACTCCTCCCCGAACACCCACGTCTCCTGGGCGAGAATCCGGTGGAGCTGGGTCCGCTCCTTGAGCACCTTGGCTACGTCCCGCTCGAACAGAAGCTGGTCGAGGCCCTTCAAGAAGGTGAGCCGATCAGTGACCACCTTGCTGGCGTTGATGATGGCCGAAAGAGACGTCCGCTTGAGCAGGTCCGCGAACTCCTCTCGCTCCTTCGCGGGTAGTTCCAGCACCTCGGTGAGGATGGTCGCTAGCGCTTCCGGACTCTCCTCCAGGGCCTGTCGCACCAGCCGAAACGTGAGGCGTCTACCCCGAGCATCCCGCTCTGAGAAGTCCGGCAGGCGACTGTCGATCTGGAGGGCGACGACATCAAAGACCTTCCGCTCGGCCCCCTCTACCGGTCCGGCCGCCTCGCCTTGGTAGGGGTAGACGTCTTCGTCTTTCCACCGCTTGAGGGTGTCGGCGGCCTGCTGGGCATCTCGCTTGGTGAAGTGGTTTTTGAGCGAGGTCTTGGCTTGGTCGATGAGCTGGGAGAGACCAGGGTGCATCTCGGCGACCGCGAGCTGGTTCTCCTGCTCCAGCTTCCGGATGTAGTCGGACCGCAGGTACGCCGTGAACCTGTGGCCCGGAGCCTGAATCCCTGGGGGTAGCTCGTTCAGGGTGCAGCCGTCGGAATCGCACAGGTAGAGGCGGCGAGACGTGGTTTTGTTCCACTCAATGACGGTCAGTTCGGCGGACTGCTCGCCTTCTTCAGTCTCCACGGGGCCGACCTGGTAGTTTTCCCGATGGACCTGGGCTTCGGTGGGGTCGACCTTCTTCCCCTCATACCAGACTTCTAGGTCCGGGTATGCCTCCAGGTAGACGGCGATTGCCTCCGCAACCTCGTGCCGGGCGTCGTCTCCGAGGAGGGACCGCCAGTGCTTGTCGATGTTGGTGATGGTCACCTGCGTGCCGGTGGTGCCGGACTCAAGGGTCTTCAGGCCCCGCATCGGGAAGTTCTTGAGGTCATCAGCCCGTCCAACCAGCGAGTACGACACCAACCCGCTCTTGGTTTTGAACCGAGTGGACCACTCCACGCGCTCACCGAGGCCGAACGCCTTGAAGCGACCCTTGCCCAGGCTGCCGTGGAGAGTTCGGCCCCCATCCGTCTTCTTCTTGGCCTGCTTCCACGAGCCCCCGAGCCCGCCAAAGAACTGCTCCAACTTCTCTGGATCAATGCCGGAGCCATCGTCGGTGACTGCGATGGACTCGAAGCCAGAGAGCTGGTTCATCGTGATGCTGACCGAGACCTTGGTGGCGTCAGCATCGAGTGCATTCCAGACCAGCTCCATGATGCCGTTGATCGGCTTTCCCCCCACGGAGGCAAGGCGCTGGATGTGGTCACTCTCGACGTGGACCTGAATCGTCTTCTCGCTCAACGTGCCCCCTCTTCGCCACTCGTCAGCTCCGCGTACACCTCATCCAGCATCCGCTTCTTCAGGTACGCCAGGATCTCCGAGTCCCCGAACACCTGGTCGATGAAGGTGCCGTGCTTGGAGTGCCGCTCCACAAGGGCATCCTCCATCGCCGGGCCACCCACGTAGTCGAAGTTGGCCCGGTCGTTGGCGGCGGCGGCCTGCTGGACGTTCGCGTCATCCATGAGCTGCTGCTTCACCCCGTCCAGCAGATCCTGGGCATCGAACTCGGTGCCGAACCTGTCGTTCACCACCCCGATGAGCGTGGACAGCTTCTCGGTCAACAGCTCCTGCTGCCCGGTCCCGGTCTCCTTCGGCCCGTACAGCTCCTGGGACCCGTCGGCGGCGAGCAGCAGGTCCCCGTCCATCACCTTCTGGAGCCGGTAGTACTCCAGGGCGACATCTTCCCCGAGGTCGACCTTCGGCGAGGTCTCGGACTTCGAGGGCAGCTTCCGCAGCAGCATCTTCGCGAACACGTACAGCTTCTCCAGGTCGGCGTCCGAGAACGGCACGACCTGGGCCATGAAGCCGTAGAGGTTCACATACGCCTGGAGCTGGGTGCGGAACTCCTCCCGTGGGTCCTCGTCCATGTCCTTGAAGCGATCCACGGCGGGGTCGAGGGCAGCGTTCATGGAGGCGTTGTCGCTGGCACGCTGCTTCTTCTTGGGCTTGAAGAACACCCGTGCGAAGCGGTCGACCTCCTGCTTGAAGTAGACCTGGGCGGCATCGAGCTGGCCGGACAGCTCGTAGAGCCGCTGGGGGTCGACGGTCTCCAAGACGGTGGTGCCCTCGTAGAAGGTCTGGAAGCTGCCGAGGATCTCCTCCCGCTCGTTCACGAAGTCGAGCACGAAGGTCTCCTCCTTGCCCGGATGGGTCCGGTTGAGGCGGGAGAGGGTCTGCACGGCCTGGATGCCCGACAGCCGCTTGTCCACGTACATCGCCACGAGCTTCGGCTGGTCGAAGCCGGTCTGGTACTTGTTGGCGACGACGAGCACGTTGTAGTGCTCGCCTGAGAACGCACGGGGTAGCTCGGACTCCTTGAGCGGCTTGCCCGTCTTGGGGTCGGCGTTCATGCCTGGCTCGGTGTAGGGCTTCTCCTTGGTGATGGGCTTGTCGGGGTCCACCACGTCGCCGGAGAAGGCCACCAGGGTGCCGATGTCGGTGTACCCCTGCTCCTTGATGTAGGCGTCGATGGCGAGCTTGTAGCGGACGGCGTGGAGCCGGGAGCTGGTGACCACCATCGCCTTGGCCTGGCCCCCGAGCTGGTTCTTCACGGTGCCCCGGAAGTGCTCGATCATCACCTCGGCCTTCTGGGCGACGTTGTGGGGGTGGAAGGACACGAACCGGGCCAGGGCTCGGCTGGCCTTCTTCTTGTCCAGCTCGGGGTCGTCGGCGATGGACTTCACGAGCTTGAAGTAGGTCGTGTAGGTCGTGTAGCCCCGGAGCACGTCGAGGATGAAGCCCTCCTCGATGGCCTGCCGCATCGAGTACAGGTGGAAGGGCTCGTATAGGGGTTGGCCGGTCTCGGGGTTGGTCCCCACCTCGGTGCCGAACAGGCACAGGGTCTTGAACTTCGGGGTCGCGGTGAAGGCGAAGTAGGACATGTTGCTCGGCAGCCGACGACGCTCTGCCGACCACTTGGCGAGCTTGTCGGCCTCGCTCGTGGTCTCGTCCTCGTCCTCTTCGTCGGGGATGCCGATGATGTCCCGGACGGCCTTGGCCATGTCGCCGCCCTGGGAGCTGTGGGCCTCGTCCACGAGCACGGCGTAGGTGCGGTCGGGCAGGGCATCGAGCTTGTCGGAGACGAAGCCGAAGCTGTGCAGGGTGCAGATGATGATGGGGGCGTTGTCCTGGAGAGCCTCGGCGAGCTGGGTCGACTTGACGTTGCCCTCTCGGATGCGGCGGATCACGCCCTGCTTGTGATCGAACTGGTAGATGGTGTTCTGGAGCTGCTGGTCCAGGACGCGACGGTCGGTGAGCACCACCACCCCGTCGTAGACCTTCTTGTCGTGCTCGTCGTGGAGCGAGGCCAGGCGGTGGGCCAGCCAGGCGATGGAGTTCGACTTGCCTGATCCTGCGGAGTGCTGGACCAGGTAGTGGGTGCCTGCACCGTTGTCCCGGCACGAGGCCACGATGGACCGCACCGCATCGAGCTGGTGGTAGCGGGGGAAGATCATGGTCTCCCGCTTGTACGTGGAGCCGTCGGGACGCTCCTTCTCCTCGACCTGGAGGTGGAGGAAGCGGGCCAGGATGTCGAGCAGGCTGTGCCGCTCCCACACCTGCTCCCACAGGTAGAAGGTGCGGTGCTTGTCGCCGGACGGCAGCGGGTTCCCGGCCCCGGTGCCCTTGCCCCGGTTGAAGGGCAGGAAGAAGGTGGAGCTGCCTCGGAGCTGGGTGGTCATCCACACCTCGTCGCTGCCGACGGCGAAGTGGACCAGGGCACGCCGCTTGAAGCGGAAGATCGGGGCGTCGGGGTCCCGGTCATGCCGGTACTGGTTCATCGCGTGGGACGCCTTCTGGTGCGTCATCGCGTTCTTCAGCTCGGCGGTGACCACGGGGATGCCGTTGACGAACAGCACCAGGTCGAGGGAGTCCTTGGGTCGCTTGGGGTCGTGATGGACCTGGCGGACGACGGCGAGGCGGTTGGCCTGGTAGAGAGCCTCGACCTCGGGGTTGAGACCGTGGGCCGGGCGGAAGGTCGCCACGCGGAGGGTGGAGCCGTAGAACTTGAACCCGTGGCGGACGACGTGCAAGACGCCGAAGTCCTTGGTGGCCTTGTCGAACGCTGCCAGGAGGTTGGTCCGCAGGGCGGGACCGTGTATCTGCTGCTGCTTGGCCCAGGACTTCGGCTGGGTCTGCTCGATGTAGCCGAGCAGACCATCGGGGAGCAGGGCGAGATCGGCGTCGTAGTCGGTGTGCGGGCGAGAGACGTAGCCGTGTTCGAGCAGGTGCTGCTCGATGACGGTCTCGAAGGCGGCTTCGGAGGTGGGCTTCATCGAGCCTCCGGGGAGGCGTGCAGTGACGGCTCGGCGGCGAGAAGGGGCTGGTCCTCGGCGGCGGTGATGTCTAGCTGGCCGGTGACGGCGGCGGTGATGAGGGCTTGGCGGTACTCCTTCATGGCTGCGAGCTGATTGCGGATCTTGGCCGCCACATCTTCGACCATGCTCGCCGCCTTGCGGGCTGCCCGGTTCACCTCGTCCTGCTCGTCACGAGGCGGAATGGCCACCCTCAACTCTCCGATGATGCCCATGTTGAGGCCATCCATCGTCGAGCCTTGAGCTGCTTCCAGCAGCGGTGCCTGTCCCGCGTCGCTGAGGATGAAGAGCTGCAAGAACCGGACGCTGACCTGGGACTGATCGATTCGGTACATCACTAGGCGAGGGTTGATGATGCCAGGCTCTACGTCAGGTGGCACGACCGCAGCCTTGCCTACGGTGCCCATGACGCTGATGAGCAGGTCGTCGGGGCGGACCTCATACCGCCTCATCGTCTCGAACTTCTCCGGTGAGATGTAGTAGTCGCCCACCTTGAAGTCATCAGGAATCACCTGCTGCTGTCCGTACACCCGGTAGCCCTCGGTCGTGTACATCGCCTTTGTGAGCGACGAACCGTATGGCCCGGCGATGGACTCCGTTGTGAGGAACTTGAAGCGGCGAGCATCCCAATGCTCCGGAATCTCCCCAATCCACGGCACCCCCGAGTCCTTCATCGGCACGCTCGGGTCGAGCCCCTTGGTCACGGCCCGGTGGATGAGGGCGGCCCGCTTCTCGGCCAGCAGCTCCAGGAGCCGCTCCTTCTTCTCGATGAGGGCGTCGATGGCGGCGGTCTTGCGGTCGAGGAAGTCGGCGATGGCTCGCTGGGTGGGGAGGGGGGGCAGAACCACCGGTATCGAGCCGACTTCCGATGCGTTGGTCGCCGGGTAGCTGATTCCAACGGACCGGGCACATACCTCATCAACGACGGGGTCCGACCGGAGCCAGTGCCGCATGAATCCAGGATGCACACGCCTTGGGTTCGGGCGAACTACCGCAAACCCCGTCGACGCGATGAGTCTCGGGTCCTCCTCCTCGACCGCAGCGATGGCACGCAAGTAGGTCCTTACGGTCGAGACCACGACATCGCCGCGACGGACGACTCGCCGGGCTCGGGATGGAGCGTTTCCGAATTTCATCGCCTGGAGTGCCGTGATATTGCCGTTGCTGTCGACGTTCCCGATGTCGATGTAGAGAATTCCGCGATCTTCATCGGTGGATTCTCCCAGGGACTCGGGGTTGATGGACGAGACGTACTTGATGGGGACGGTGTCCCCGTTGGACGCCACGTTCTCCAACCAGGGAGCGTTCCGGTCACAGGATACGAGAGCCTTCACGCCAACACCTCCGCCAGCATCCCCTGGATCTCCGACTCCAGCATCCGGATGTCCTGCTCGATGGCCTCCAGGGGCCTGGGCGGCGTGTACTCATAGAAGTGCCGCGTGAACGGGATCTCGTAGCCCACTTTGGTCTCGCCCTCGTCCACCCAGGCATCGGGCACATGGGGCAGGACCTCCCGCTTCATGTAGGCGTGGATGTCCTCCTTGAGCGGCACATTCTCGTAGTCACGCAGGTCGGTGTCGGGCTCGGGCTTGCCCTTCTTCATCGCCACCGCTGCGTCTTCATTGCGCTCACCGAGAGCACTCTCAATGGCCCGTCGAACAGAATCCGCCATGTTCAGGCCAAGACCCTTGCTTGCGGCTCTGAAGTCTCGCCAAAAGGCATCCCGACTCATATAGACCTGGGTTGGATCAAGAGAGTCTAACGCCTTCAAGATCTTCGACTTGTCCGCGCGGCCCTTTCGGATCGCATTGCTTCTCTTGGCAAGATCCCGGTTCTTCGATTTCGCGATGTTCTGCCAGGCGCGCTGCTCGTCGAGCCGCTTGATGCGTTCGGGGCTCGCCTGGAAGTCGAGCTGGAGCGGACGCTCCACCCGGATGCGGTGGAAGCCGAAGTCCTCGTTGTCGAAGACCTTGACCATCGGGCCTTCCTCGAACCCGGCGAACAGGCGGGTCAGCTCGGCGATGTGGTCGTCGGAAAGCTCCTTCCGCTTGTCGCCAAGGGACTTGCGCATCTTCTGGAACAGGCTCACCCCGTTGATGAGCTGCACCTTGCCCACCCGCTCGGCGGGCTTCCGGTTCGTCACCACCCAGATGTAGGTGTTGATGCCGGTGTTGTAGAACATCTGGTCTGGCAGGGCGACGATGGCTTCGAGCAGGTCGTTCTCCAGCAGATAGCGGCGGATCTCGCTCTCGCCCGACCCTGCGGCCCCGGTGAACAGGGGTGAGCCGTTGAACACGATGGCGAGCCGTGACCCGCCCTGCTCCACGGGCTTCATCTTCGACAGCATGTGGAGCAGGAACAGCAGGGAGCCGTCGTTCTTGCGGGGCAGGCCGGGGCCGAAGCGACCGGCGTGGCCCTTCTGCTCGTGCTCGTCCTTCACGGCCTTGGCGGCCTTGCTCCAGTCCACGCCGAAGGGCGGGTTGGAGATCAGGTAGTCGGCCTTCAGGGCCGGGTGATGGTCTTCCGAGAAGCTGTTGCCGAGCCGGATGTTGTTGGCCTGCTGCCCCTTGACCAGCGTGTCGGCCTTGCAGATGGCGTAGGACTCGGGGTTCAACTCCTGGCCGAAGACCTCCAGGCGGGCGTCGGGGTTCAGCTCGGCCAGGTACTCCTCGGCCACCGACAACATGCCGCCCGTGCCACACGCGGGGTCGTACATGGTGCGGACGATGCCCGGCTTGCGGAGGGCGTCGTCGTCCTCCACGAAGAGCAGGTTGACCATGAGCCGGATGACTTCGCGGGGGGTGAAGTGCTCTCCGGCGGTCTCGTTGGACTGCTCGGCGAACTTTCGGATCAGCTCCTCGAAGACGTACCCCATCTCCAGGTTGGTCACGGTGTCGGGGTGCAGGTCGATGGCCGCGAACTTCTGGACGACCAGGTAGAGGATGTTGCCCCGGTCGAGCCGCTCGATCTGGGCCTCGAAGCGGAAGTGCTCCACGATGTCGCGGGCGTTCTGCGAGAACCCGTTGATGTAGCCGACGAGGTTCTGGGCGATGTGCGTGGGGTCGGCCAGCAGGGCCTGGAAGTCGAGCTTGCTGGTGTTGTAGAAGCTCTCCCCGCTGGCTTTGAGCAGCATCCGCTCACGGAGGGCCTCGGGGCTCTCGGCGAACTTCTCGGCGGCCTGGCGGACGGCCTCGCGGTTGGGGGCGAGGACCTGGTCGAGACGGCGGAGCACGGTGAACGGGAGGATGACCCTGCCGTACTCGGACTGCTTGTAGTCGCCGCGAAGGAGGTCGGCGACGGACCAGATGAAGGAGACTTTCTCGGAGAAGCGGTGCATGGGGTCGAAGCTCTCTCGGGGTTCGTGGACGGCGATGGTAGCGGACCCGTGGACCAACTTCACCTGCACGTCCAGGATGACGCGGAGGCTCGGCGGATCGGACACGAACTGGCCGGGAGCGATCTCCGCCGGGGAGTGAGGAGGAGGTAGGGATCCCAGCGACAGCCCGTCGTGCGAGCAGCAAGGTCACGACTTCGATGGCCCGCTGCCTGGAGCCTCCAGCCCCCATGTCCGCCACCCCGTGCGGGGCTGCCGGGCGAACAGCTCCACCCGTCGAGCGTCGGGGCACACGTCTTCAACGAGGGAGTAGAACTCGTCGGGTTTGCGGCTGTGCTCCGCGAGGGGGCGTGGTGCGGAGATCACGTTGTCCACGGATGCTGGGGACCAGACCGGACGCCCTCGGACACCGAGCACGGCGAACTCGGTGCGGCCTCGCATCCAGTGGGCGACGACGGGCTGGGCGGTCTTCACCCAGGTTAGGACGCCCTTCACCTGGAAGCCCCAACCCTCCACGATGCCCTTGGCATCGAAGATGGTGGAGGTCGTGGCCCAGAGCCACACCACGGCGCTGTCATCAGCGAGGCTGTCCACCGGCAGGGCCTTGATCTCGTCAATGCTCATGACGGCGTAGGGAGCCGCCTGGCGGTGTTGCCCCAAGTAGTCCCATGGGGGATCGACCACCAAGACGCCGAAGGGGCCCTCGGGATCATCCAGCTCTGTGTCTTCCAGGGCTTCGAGCTGTTTGATTCGTTCTCGCTGCCGGAGCAGCCGACGAGCATCGAGAACGCTCGCTGCTCCACCGATGAGCGTCTCCACCAGGTCCGGAAGCTCTGCCTGATCGCGGACGCGGGCCAGTTCCACAAGAGCCCGGGTCCTGTTGGCCAGAGCTGTGCCCCTAATGGCTTCGCGGATGCTCTCGGGGAGCCTCTTGGCGATCTGAACTCGCTCCCGTACCGTTCGTGCCGACAGGCCCACCTGTTCTCCGATGGCCGCCGTGGTGACAGGTGCGGCGACCGTCGCCGGACCTGCGTGTTGGTTGTCGCCGGCTTGGGCACGGAGCCCGAGGTGTTCCAGCTCTTGGTCCCGCATCAGGAGGTGTTCACCCTGCTCCAGCACACTGAGGTCATTCCTGACGAGGTTCTCGTCGATCTCGGCGAGCCTCGCGAAGCGGTCCTCGATGACAACAGCGGGAACCTCCTCCCAGCCGAGCTGTTGGACAGCTCGCAGCCGATGAAGCCCCGCGACCAGCTCCCCGGCCTCGGTGACGACCACTGGTTGGAGCAGCCCCTGGAGCTTGATGCTGACCGCCAGGTCGAGGACCTTTTCCTTGTCGAGGTCTCGGAGCCGTGAGCCGACGTGGATCGAGTTGGTGGGGAGGTGTCGCACACGACGATGGTAGCGGCGTCGTGAGGTGGTGTCTCGCCAGGAGCCCCGCCACCTTCACTCCGGTCGAGTCGTCCGTATAAGGGCCCGGAGGTCACGATGTACGCCTGGTTGGAGCATACCTACTGGCTCGTCCAGGGCCTGGTCCTGGCGGTCCGGAAGCACGGGGCAGCGAAGATCATCGTGCAGCTCACCGAGACGCTCCAGCTCATCGTCGAGGTCGTCGATCAGGAGGAGCCCGAGCTGGTGACCGAGTGGGAGCTGGCCCTGCCCGAGTTGCTCGTGGGGCTTCGGGATCTCGATGTGTTCGTCGGCGGGCAGGTCGAGGAGGTCGAGCAGGCACGGCATCGAGAGGAGTTTCGCCGGGAGTTGGCGGGCCGAGACCGCCTGCCGGTCATCCAGGAGATTCTCCACAGCGGGTTGATCCGTATCCGCCATGCTGCTCGAACCGGGGACACCAACACGGCTGACCTCCTGGCCGAGGTGCTGCACGACCTTCCGGCAGCCATCGACGATGAGCAGGCGTGGCGGCGGTGGTGCTGGCAGGCCCTCACCCTCGGCGTCGAGGCCGCAAGTGACGACCTCAAGCCGTTGATGGTCCGCTGGCAGACCCTCGCTGCCTCGACCGAGGCCGAGGTGCCGTTCTGACCCGTCGGTGGTGAGCCTATCGCCGACGCTGGGCATGGAGGACAAGCCCATGCCCCAGCAGACCACCGCACGACGAGACGAGCCCTCCCTGGCAGAGGTGTTCGCCGCCTTGGCCCCATTCCGGGCCGTGCTCGCGAGGGTGAGCCCCCATCGCCGCGACAGGCTCGCCCCGGTGATCCTGCGGGCCATGGGCGTGCTCCTCAGCGATGCCCAGGTGGTCGTCGTGCCAGTAGGGCCAGATAGCATTCCCGCTCTCGGGGACGAGATGATCGCCCTGATGGACGAGCTGCTGGGCGACGCCGGTGATCTCGACGAGCGGCTGGCCGTGCTCGATGCCGTCAGTGGCGTGGTAGGCAAGCTCGATGCCCGGGCGTACTCGGCGCTTCAGAAGACGGGGTTGTAGGCCCCACAGGCCAGAACCTCCAGCACCTTCGCGATCAACTCGGGCTTGTGGACGAAGCGGCTGCCCGACCGCAGCTCGCCTTGGATGAGGCCATGGAGGAGGAGCTGAGCGTCTTCAGCGGAATCTCCGGCCTCTCCCTTGGACCGACTCCAAGCCTGTGCCTGATCAATCTGGCTGCTGACGCCGACGGCGTATGCTTCGGCCAGGAACCCCTTGAAGAACTCCATGTTTGACCCGAGCATCCGCATGGCTCGGTCGCCCCGTCCGTCGTCCGCCATCTCTACCGGTCGGCTCCCGACTGGTCCTGGGCCTTCCGCTGTCTCCTCCAGGATCATGCGGACAAGCTGCAGTGCCTGCACTTGGTCGGCTTCCAGCGAGGGCCAGCTTTCCTCTGCTTGAATCAGTTGCACAAGGTCGGCTGGTTCGAGCCCGTTGGCTGCAGCAGCCTTGGCGATGAGGGCCAGTAGTGGCTCTGACAGACTGGTCACCTGACGCCAGACTTCCTCCGAGGCACCGAAGACAGCGTCGGTCAACCTTGGAGAGGTGGGTACAGCCCGCGAGGGCCGTTCGCCTTCCGACGGCCAGAACTCCCGACTTTGGCGAGTCAGGAAGACGATTCCGACGGCAAGCCCGAGTATCGCTCCGGGCAGCCCCGGACACAGGATATAGAACACCCAGGCAACCAGTGGTTGTTCGGTTGGCAACAGGATAAATCCGGACGCGATCCCCATGCCCCATAGCGCCACGAACGGGATGACGACGGCAAGGGGAGTGGTTCCGACTCCACGACCGTCCACGGCCTGTACGGTGTTCGCCTTGCGACACTTCGGACAGCGTTCGGAGCGGTCGCTGCCCCTGGGACGCCACGTATGGCCACAGTGCGAACAGGAGTTCTCCGGTCGCTTGAAGCGTGGCATGTCTACTGCCCACACGCCGAGTCGATCTGCCGCATGAGCCTGTACCGATCATCCCGGTCCGACATGCTGTCCATGCGGCGGCGGAGGTAGTCCAAGGCGGGCTCCAGTTCCCGAGGGCCACGCCTCTCGATCTCTTCCTGGAACCTCCAGGCTTGTTCCTGGGTGCGGATGGACCGACGGCGAGGCTTCACCCAGGCAAACCAGTCCCGACACGCTTGGAGGGCCGCTGCGGTTCGGTAGGCTGGGCTGCTCTTGATGGCCCCAATGCGCTCGTCGATGCGTGCGACGGCAGACGTTGCGTCCGTGCTCGCCTGGGAGTCAGGTGCGAACTCGATGATCGCTTCGCAGATCACCCTTGTCTCCTCCAGAGTGGCAACGTCGTCCAACGTGCTCGGGTCGACTGCGCACAAGGGTCCGAAGGCGGTAGGGGTGTTCTCTCGCAGATAGGGGCCGATGGCATCGCTCACCACGGTGCTTCCGTCGGACTCCTTGATGAGGGTGATGCCGAGCATGACCCGGTCGAGCTGGGGCTTCTCGCTCTCGATGGTCCAGGCGTAGCCGGTTGCGAAGATGTCCTTGTCCGTGGTTTCCGGGCTGTCATCTCGGTACCCGGCCACGATCGGGCCGAAGTTCTCCAGAGTGGTGGCAGAGTGTTTCATGCCTTCCGCCGCGAGCACCCCCGCATCCCAGGGAGCTTCCTCGAACTTCGCAGCAACGGCAGCGCCGTACCTGTCGGGAAGAAGGGCGGCGGCCTCCGCGGCCGGACCAGGAGCCTGCGAATCTGCAACCAGGAGGGTGAGGGCGAGTGCCTCGCCCGCCGGCACAGCGTCGGTCCCAGCCAAGGCCAACCTGGCTTCCTCGACCCTGAGTTGTGCCACCTGCGACTCGTCCGACTCCGGATACGCCGCGAGCACGCCTTCGTAGGCGAGAATGGCTGCAGGATAGTCTTCCGACTCCAGCAACTTCTCTGCTTCGGCCAGCTTGCTGCCCGCCGGGTTGAGGAAGCCACAGGCCAGGGACAGCCCCATGAAGACGGCTACGCCGGCAGAGGGGATCAGGATTCGGGTGAGGGTCATCTCGCTCTCTCGGATTGCAGACGGACACTACCACTTGCGTCAACGTTTGGAACGCTGACGGTAGTGGTGCGGTGGGTCTCCATGCTGGAGGCTCTGCTCATGGCCCGCACCGACACCGACATGGCCGAGCTGATCGGCCGCCGCATCCGACAAGCTCGACTGGCCGCCAGCCTCACACTGGAGGGCATGGCCGAGCACCTGGGGGTGGAGCCGGTGACGGTCTCACGGTGGGAGATGGGGCAGCGGACCCCCGGCAACGTCTCGTTGCTCGCCAAGATCGCCCAGGTGTGCGGAGTGGAGCCGGGCACCCTGCTGGCCGATGGCCCGCCACCCCGCCCTGCAGTGGACAACGACACGGCCGAGATCCTGGCCCTGGTCGGGCAGCTTGGACAGACTCGACGGGCGACCGCCATCAGGATTCTCCAGGCTCTGGTGGACGAGCACGGGTGAGCTGACCGGCCTCGAAGCCGACATCGAGGGCGGTGGCTACCTGCGCCTGGAGAGCGGTCTCCAGGGCCAGGACGAGCTTCCAGACTTCGGGTTCTTCTCCCAGGCGGGCTCTCAGCTCCTGGAGGACCCTGCGGGTCTCTGAGCGGGCAGCCCGGTAGTTGGGGTCGGCACCAAGCTTCTTGTCGAGATGGTCGGACATGCCGTGCTTATACGGCTGACTCGTCGAAGGTGAACCCTACTTCGCTGCAAGCGGTGGGTTGCTGCTGGTCGCCTCCTCCTGCTCACGAAGCCTGGCGTCGTTTTCGCCGTGAACCAGTGCGAGCTTCTCCCTCTTTTCGGGGGTCAGGTTGTTCCAGTTCGGGCCGTGCCATGCGAGGACGATGCGTGACTCCCCGTTGATCACTGGTGCATCGCCGTCGTCGCCGGTGCCCTCCACCCATCCGGCGGCCAACGCAGCCTCCATCTCGTCCGGAGCCACGATCCGGGAACGCGACCCCCCAGTCGGGATCATGGCGTCCTCCTTTCCTCCCTCGGAGTAGGTGACGTGGAAGTTCGAGGGCAACACCTCGCGGGAGACCATGGTGACGGACTTCGTGTAGGCGTAGAACTCGATGCTGGGGAAGTCGGACATGACCCGAAGCCACGCCGCCAGGTAGTCCTCCTCGAAGAAGTCTCCAGAGGAGTGGAGCCGGATGGCAATCGACTTCGTGGGGTGCTTGGCCACCGCGACCTTCACCATCGCAGCGAGAACGCCGTAGTAGGCATCTTCGCGGGGCACGTCGTCGGACTCCGCCAGTGTTGCGGCGTTCATCAACGCACTCAGGTTGTCCTCGTACCGCCACTTGGCCTTCTGGTTGAACGAGCATCGAGCGTAGCAATCCCTGATGCAGTGAAGTGCACCCGGACAGGTCAGCAGGCCAGTGACAGAGCGATACGCGGGCAGGTCGAAGGAGAGCACCACGGCGGCCACCGCATCGGCCGTCTTCTGGGACTTCCGATTCCCTCCACGAAGCTCGGCCTCCGGTGTGTGCCACTTCACCTCATGGCCACCGAAGTGGCACATCGTCTCCCGGGCTTCTGCCTCCCACGCAATGTCTTCTTCGATAGCCACGATGCTACGCCCAAGGTCCAGCGCGACCATCGCGGCGGTACCATCACCGGCGAACAGGTCGATGACGCGGTCCCCCGGCCTGGTGGAGAGCAGGATGCACCAGGTCGCCAACTCCGCTGGGACCCGTCCCTCTCCCCGGTCAGCAGGCACCTCCCAGAGATTCGTCAGCGGACGAACAGAGCCAGTGGCGACCGGCTCCTCGACGGCGTGCGGGAAGTAGATCGGGAGCTGTTCACGGGAGAACCTGAGGAGTCGACGTGGCGATGGCGGCACCACATCCCCGTTCTCGTCGGGATCGCTGTAGCAGGGCCACCAGGTGATCTCTGCACGCAGAACCCATCCATCCGACAGCATCGCCGACAAGAACGGTCCGACGATGTCGACCACCCGGTCATCGGTCTCGAAGTTCCCGATGTCAACCCAGAGGGTTCCGTCCTTCACGAGCCGAGAGCGAGCTGCCTGGAGCTTCACCATGACCCCGTCGACTTCGCCCGGTGACTGAAGCGGCGGCAGGGAGGCTACGATTGCCTGGGCGTTGTCCTGTGCCCTCGCGAGCACAGATTCGGTGCTCATCCCGTACACCATTCGGGCCTGGTCGCGGTTGCCCCTCGGGTTCGACGCGACCCGAGGACACTGCTCGAACCAGTGGTGCCGGTGCTGCCTTGCCAGCGCCTGGTGACGGGCGGCGAGAACGCCAGGCCCGTCGACTTCGACCGTGTCCTGCCGCTTTTCCTTCCCCTTGGGCCTCGAACTCCGGCTTCGGTTCTTCCGAGGTGCAAGCCCCAGCAACCGGCGGGCGTCGGCCTCCAGAACCTTGGAGTTGCAGACGACCGTTGCGTCCAAGGAGAACTGGGCATCGTCGATGTTGAGAGCCATACCGATGTTCGCCCACCGATGGAACATCTTCTGGCCGAGGCCCCAGTCGTTGCTCTTGAGGACCGCATCCCTCGACATTCCCGCGTCGAGCCCCTTCTTCATCTCCTGACCGAACCAGCAGGCTCTCGCGATGAAGAAGTCCCACTTGATCTGGTCTGTCTCCCGAGCGAGGTCGGCGAAGTGTGCGGCATTCTCTTCGGCTCTTCTGGTCTTTTCGCGGATCTCCTCTGCGAAGTCGCTGAGGTCGCCATCCAGGTTGAATCCGGTTCGCTTGCTGATCTCGGCCCGCAGCTCACGCATAGTGGGCACACTTGTCCCCTTCTTCGACATGGTCTTCTCTCGTCGCCCCGGGGTTGGGATTCGGTGCCTTCGTTCGGCTGAATCCCGGAAGTTCGCGGGGGCGTCGCTTTCTTCTGATTCCTTATACGGGCGACTCAGAGATAGTGAACCTGGGGTTGTGAACCACCAACGAATTGTCCGATTGATTCGGTCCTAAGTTCCGATCCACCACTCGCCCTTTCGAGACCAGCTTCGTCGCCGCAGGAGCTGACTTGCCTCCCAGAGGACACCGAGCCGGAGGTTGTCGTGCAGCAGCACCTTCAAGTCCGGCCTGTGCCTGATGGCGATGGCCCCGTCGATCTCGGTCGAGACGGCAGCGACGGCTTGCCACCAGCTCCAGATCGTCGACCTCGACGGGACGGCCGCCCTGGTCTTGCGATGCTCACCGTCGGGGCTCACCCAGGTCACCGTGCACCGCATGTTGGGGCCGGGGGTGCCAACCCTCAAGATCACCGACGCCCCCGTGGGCCTGGTTGGAACCGCCCGAGGCGGCTTCCACGCCCGTCGGTAGAGCTTGACGAGCTGGCCTCTCGGGTGCGGGCTTCGACTCCTAGCCTCCCAGAGGGGGTCTTCCTTGTTTCCGAGAAGCCGGGGGTCACGGATCCAGGCATCACCGGGGTGAACAAGCACCCACGCCTCCTTCCGGATGGCAACCAGGTCGACGGCCTCGGCCACCACCTTCCGGAGACCTTCGAGTTCCACGGGCTGGTTGATCCGGCTGAGATCAACCACATGGCCCTTCAGGTCCTCTCGGTTGATTTGCCGCTGGTCATCTTGATCTGCGGCAGGGAGTAGGGCGGCAGCAGGAGGGTCGAAGACTTCCCCCCTGCTGCTTTCAGGATCAGTCACGACCCCAAGGCTCCTCTCTGGAGCCTCCCCTGGTGAGCGTTCTACTCCCTCTTCTTCAAGAACAAGTTCCTTAGGAAGAAGGTAGATAGACTGGTAGTAGCTCCTTGATGGACTACTCCCTGCAAGAGCTTCATCCCCACGACGACTCCCCATACAAGTATCGGTAGAGTCATGAGCACCTACACTCTTGCTCGTGTCCTCGATGCCCCTCTCCTGATCCTCAACCAGGACATCATGGCCACCGCCGTCGCTCCCACGACAGCACTGCCCGCTACAAAGGACTACCTCCTCCAAACGGTGCGTTTCGGTCGATACCTCTTCGGGATCGACGACAGCCCCACCAACACGCCGAAGGCGTCCTGGGTTGGCGGTCGTCTCCTCCTCGGAGGCGGATGTCTCGGATGACGAGTGGACGGCTGGTGAGATCAGCCCCTCCTCCCTCATCCACGACTTGCTGATGATCTTCGTGCCTGCGAGCTGCCTGATCTCGGCAACGCTCACGGCCCGGTTGATCTCCCGAAGCTTCTTCCGGAGCCTCTTGGTCTTCTTCGCGGTCAGCCCCACCTGAACGTGGACCTGGTTGTCCGGATCCGTTCGCAGGTTGATCCGGTAGGTCTTGATGATCTCGAAGGCCCTGTTCGCCTGGGGGAGGTCGAACTCGGAGAACCGGACGACCCTGGTGGGCTTCCGGGGATCATCGAGACCACGGACGTTGGTGAAGCCCATGTCCCCGGTGATCTGCTTGAAGACCTCGAAGTGTTCCTCCCCCTTTCCCTTGGGGGAAACGAGCACGATGTCGTCCCCGAACATGGCGGCCTGGATGCCGTTGTCCTGGAGCATACGAGCCACGAAGGACATGACGACGGAGAAGACGAGCGGTCCCAGGGCCGAGCCCTGCTCGATGCCTTCGCCCCTGGTGGAGTCAACGGGCCTGCCAGTCTTCTCCTGCGAGAAGAGCCGGGACAGCTCGACCACGAGGCGGCGGTCCGCCAGGTTGAGGCCATGGTCCTTCAGGGCGGCATGGATGGCCTCGTGGGGAACCCGACCGAAGGCGTCTGCGAGATCAACGACAACTACGTCCGCCTGGTAGGCGAGGCGCTTGATCAGGGTGACGATGCGGCCGGCGTACTGATCCTGGATTGTGGCCCCGGGCACGGGGACGTAGTCGAAGTCCCGGCCGCTTCGGAAGCCAACGACCGCATCGTGAAGACCGCCCCTGGCGGTGATGATGTTCTCCAGCTCGTGGGCGATGAGCACCTGGAAGAGCTGGAGCGGGATCGGGGCCTGGTCGATGGGCCGCACCTTGCCGGTGAGGTCGTTCCGCACGTAGGTGCGGGTTGACCGGATCAGGCGACGGCCACGCTTGAACGCCCGCTGGAGTGCCTGAGAGAACCAACGGTAGTGCCGCTTGCGGGTGTGGCGGATGACCTGGAGCTTGGTGATCCCGAGAGCATCCTTCGCCTCCGGGTGCCGGTTCATCGAGCCAGGAGCCTTCGACGCCGCGTCCCCCGAGGTCGTCAGGTACGCGATGTTCAGGAGCTGCTGGCCTGTGGGCTTGCCGGTGAGCTGCGTGCTCATCGGACCACCCAGCAGGACAACAGCCTGTCGGTGGGTGCATCGAAGCCCCGGGGCGTCCACGGCCGATCCCGGTAGCCGAAGTAGATGGCCCTCTTGCTCGTGTCGATGACCGGGTGGACTCCGAGATCAGCGGTGCCCTGGAAGTGGTCGACCAGCAGCTCGTGGAAGATGGGCTCGGACAGCAGGAAGAACTGGGTGCCGGGCACGAGGAGCTGCTCCGCGTGTGCGAGCAGCCCGGAGAGGCTGGCCTCCTTGTTCTCGACAGCCACGTCCCGCCGTCTCATCCGCTTGCCGTTGGTGGCCTCGGAACGCTCTGTGAGGGTGTTGGCTTCGCACACGTTGAGGACGACGGCGTCGACCTCGTCGATGGTCGGGGCATCCTGGCGGAGGCTGTACCAGGCGTGAACGGCCGCCCACGGGACGTGGTGGGCGAGGACCTGTGCTGCCGAGGAGTGCCCGAGGCCGAGGCCCATGATCCTGTCGCACTTCCCGTGCTGGTTAATGATCTCGGCGATGAGCTTCATCACCTCGACCGGGGGCCGGTCCTCTTCTGCGTAGAAGAGCAGATTGGCTCCCGCACTCGCGTGCTCGGGCTGCCAGTCGCAGAGAACGACCTGACCGCCGATGTCGCGAAGGAGCGGCGGGATCTCCCGCACCTGGAGGAGAGCGTCGTTCGACAAGGCCCTGTCTTCGTTGATCCCGCCGACGGGCCGGCCCTCCTTCCACAGAGTGTCTCCCACGAGGTCGACGCGAGCGAGGGCCTTCAGACTCATCACCTGGTCGACGGCCCAGGTGGCACACACGTCGAGGTTCGGCTCGCTCCGATGAGCCCGGAGCGCGTGTGCGATGGCCAGATTCCAGCCCCAGGTCGTGAGCCCACGCTCGATGCAGACACACTGCACTGTGTGCTCCAGGGTGAAGAGGGGGAGCTTGTGGTCCTGGAGAGCAACGTCCGCGTTCAGGGCCGGAACCGACACGCGACCCAGCTCCCTCAGCTCCTGCATGGTGGGGGCGTTGGCCATGGTCTCGGCCACCACCCTGTCGAGGGCTCGAACTCGCTTGTTGATCTCGGCGGCGCGACGGCTCACGGCAGCTCCTTCGTCGTGCTGCCGTTTACGCCAGGATCACCAACGTCGAACCCACTGGCGCAGAACTCCCCTGCGGGAAGGAACGCCAGGTCAACACGGACCAGCCCTGGTAGGACCTCGATGGTGCGGAACCTGCCGAGCTTGTGGGCCTTGGCCACCGACGCCAGGCTCACGCCGAGCAGGTCCGCCAGCTCGGACATCGAGACCCATCGCCTGGTTGCCTCTGATCCCCTCGGATGATCTCCCACGCTCTCCTCCTTGTTCTTCTACTAGGAGGTGGCGATAGGCAAACTACCGAGGCCGGAGCTGAACTCCGGACGCCCCTGGTTGCGAGAACCATCGTGGGGTGTCCCGGGATCTGCTGGGACAGCAGGGACACCCGGGACAGGCATTGCCCCTTCCTCGGAGGTGATGTCCCAGGTGTCCCGGGTGTCCCGGTGCTCTGACGGACCAGTAGGCTCAAAGGCCGTGATCCTGGCGTAGGTCGGGAGGCACCCCAAGAGGAGGTCCCCATGACCACCAACCACTTCGTCGACGACTTGACGGTCGACGACGCCCCCGACAACGAAGCTGACGACAACTGCACCGCCAACAACGGGTCCGTGGCCTTCCCGCCGCCGTACTTCGTCAACGAGGAAGACGAGGTCGTCCACATCAAGCAGCTCGCCAACGGAAACGAGCGGGTCACCCTCGTCAGCCATCGGCCGATCTGGCTCTCCAAGATCACCATCGATGCAGACACGAGCGAGCAGAGCTTCACGCTGTCTTGGGACACCGGGCTCGGGATCGAATCCGTGGTGATCCCCAGGAGGCAGGCCCTCTCGACCAGCGGCCTGCTTGCCCTCACCAGCAGGGGGTTTCCGACGGACCCTCAGAAGGTCCGGCACCTGGTGGCGATGCTCTCCGCCTACGAGCGGGCGCACCTCACCAGTCTTCCCAGGGGAACGGCTGCATCTCGGCTGGGCTGGCATGGCAACGCCTTCGCCGTGGGCCACGAGGTCCTTGGGGTTCAGGCCCTGTCGGTGATGACCGATCCCGGTCTGGATGATCTGGTCAGTGGCTTCCGGGCACATGGCGATCCCGCCACCTGGCAGACCTTGGCCCGGAACGTCGCCCACCTGCCTGGACTGGTTTTCGGGATCTACGCAGCCGTGGCCCCCGCCGTTCTTGGGCTCCTCGATGATGTCGAGGGGTTCACCGTCGAGTGGGCAGGCACTACGTCTACGGGGAAGAGCACCGCGATGCGGCTCGCCGCCTCGGTGTGGGGGAGCCCGGCCAGGATCATCGGCTCGTGGGACACCACCCGGGTCGGTCTTGAAGCTCGGCTCGCAACTTCGGGCAACCTGCCGGTGTTCCTCGACGACACCGCAGCCGTGTCTGATCCCAAGATCATCGAGGACGTGGTCTACGACATCACGAAGGGACGGACCCGTGCCCGGGGGACCTCCTCGGGATCATCCCAGCGGCTCCGTCGCTACCGCACGGTGCTCATCTCCACCGGAGAGCAGCCCATCACCAGCTTCGGGTCGAAGGGAGGAGCACGGGCTCGTAGCATCGTCTTCCGTGATCCCCCGCTCGGCGTGGTCACCCCTTCGGCGGGTGAGCTGGCCAAGGACATCCACTTCGGCACCCTTGATGCCCACGGCCATCTCGGCCCTGCTGTGGTGGAGCTTCTCCTGAAGACCGACGCCGCGAAGCTCGGGGGTGTCTACCGCGAGATGGCACGGGACTGGTCATCGAAGTCGACCTCTCCGGTGGCTACCAGGATCGGCAGCCACTTCGCGGTGCTCCACCTGGCCGGGAAGCTCATCGAGCAAACCGAGCTGGCCCTGGGCGCTGATCCCGAAGAGGTGCTGTCCGCCATCTGGGATCAGGTTGCCCCCACCTTCGAGGATGTTGATCCTTCCATCCGTGCTCTGCAGCACCTGTATGGCTGGCTGATCAAGTACCAGAGCGAGTTCTACGGGCGGGGGGAGAACCGCACCTCGGGTTGGTCGGGAGCGTGGCCGGCGGGATCAGCCTGGAAGTCGGTGGCACTGCTTCCGGGTGCCTTGGAGCGCGCCTTGGGCAGGAAGTTCGACATGGAGGCCACCGTCGACGCCTGGGATCGGAGGGGGTGGTTGGACCGGGACGGGGACCGCCGCCAGAAGAGGTTCACCGTCGGGGCAGACCGGCCTCGCTGCTACGCGATCCTGAGGTCGGCCTTCGTCACCATCGGTGAAATCCGCGATGAGCAGGTGGCTTCGGGCCAGAGGAGGTCCTCAACCTGGTCGCCGACCAAGCCTGCGTGATGAACGAGAGACCTTTCCCCGAAGGGAAAGGGAAACCCCACAACGGGATCAGCGACCCTCGAAATCTTCGATTCGGTAGTTCGGTGGAGGATCTGGCTGGTGATCTCAAAGGGTTTCGGCGACGGATTTGAGGGGGTTCTCGGGAGGGGGGCAACTTCGGAGCCGTGAGGGGTAGCGGACGGCAGGGGCCAGCATGGAGCTGGTGCCTCAAACGCCTCGAACAACAAAGGAGCTTCATCATGGAACACCTTGATTCCATCACCCGCCACCTGCGGAGCCTGAATGTCACCGCGTCCACGGCCGCCTTCTTCGATGCGGAGGACCGCCCACATGGCAGCGGCATCGCTGCAGGCAATGCGCTGTACTTCCTGGACATCCCCGAGAGTGACCGCGACCACCGCCCGGTGGAAATCCATCACTGGGACCGCTCCCTTGGGTGGGTCCGGGTCACCGACACCCATCGCCACGGGCACTGGCGTGTCCGCATCGCCCACGCGATCAAGGCCGACCTGGAGACTCGGTCTGCCTTGAAGCCCGAGACGAAGCGGATGACGACCACGACGTACTTCGGCGAGTCCCGTCGGTCGGCCTGGGCCTGACGGTCCAAAAACCCGGTTCACATTCATCGAGTGCCGCGTATAAGGAACCAGGTCGCAGGAACGGCGGCCACCAAGCATCGAAAACACCAGAAGAACCGAAGCATCCACCTCGCTCAACTCTGACGCCCACGGTGGCGACAACCACGACGAGGTCAAGCTCGGGACCCTGGAGCCCAACAACTACAGATCCGCCCATAGAGGCGGAAGGAGTACAACTATGTCCAACAATCCTCACATGGCCTACGGCGACCCCCTTGGTGCGCTGCCCCCGCACAACGACCGCATCGACATCACCGCTTCCACCGGAGCAGGCCCCAGCTTCTTGGCGTCGAACTACCGCCATGGTCGGCTCTACAGCTCGAACTTCTGGGAGACTGACCTGGCACGGTGTGGAGTGTTCTACCTGTCGATCCACGCGGACAAGGTCTGTGTCCTCGTGCCGCAGCAGTTCGTGAGGGAGGTCAAGAGGGAGGTCCGCACTGCCCGCCGGGTTCAGGTTGACATGGCCCCGCATCGACCGGCACCGGGACAGCCCCCTTTCGGCTACCGCCTCATCTTTGACGATGGCTCCGACAACCCATTCTTCCTCGCGGTCGGGTCAGGGCAGTTCGACGGGGTCCTCCCTGCGAGTGCCCAGGGGAAGCCGTTGTGTGTGGAACTGTACGGCCGTGGCCCGAAGCGGTTCGCGTCGTTTGCGGCGACGTTCCGGGTACTCGGCCACATCGCCGAGTTGGACCCTCATCGGTAGTTCGGGCAGCCGCAGGGGGTTCATCCGCCCCTTGGTTGGCGTAGAGGTCCATACCTGCCTCGGGCAGGTCGTGTTGAAGCAGGTCGCGATGAACAACCCCGCGTGCGTGGGCGTGACCCTCAGTCCCCGATCCGGCAACCAGCCCGGTCATCAGCGATGCTGACGCTGACGAGGACGCACGCTGGCAATCCAGTCAGCACCACTTCGAGCTGAACGATGATCTCTGAACTCTTGGCCCTCAGGCTCGCGGTCCTGTCCCACACCGCCGACCACGACCTCCTTCGCCACCACACCGCCGCTGCCTTCGGTGACCTTGCCCAGCAGGACAACCGGCACTGGCACCTCGACTACTCTCGGCAGCTTCTCATCGACGGCTCCCACGAGCGTGTCTGGGAAGACCTGCTGTTCATGTACAACGGCAACGCCTTGGACACTGCCGAAGGGACCCGCTCCGTCGCAGCCGACATCTTCCGGAGGCTTGTGTCCTGGTACACGAGTGGCAGCGACCCCAAGCTCCTTTGCTCTCGCGAGGCCCGCCTCATCGAGGAGCACCTGGATGACCTCGGCGGTCATGACCTCTCCACGGTTGGTGCGGTCAAGGAGTTCATCGAGCACACCATCGTCGTGAGGGCCACCGTCACCGACGAAGGCACCCGGGCGAGGGTCTTCCATGAGGTACGGCGTCGGGTGTGGACCTATGGACAGGATGTTCGTCGTGTTCACCACCTGGCAAACCTGGTAGCCAACCGGCTGGGCAGGATGTCGCGGCTGTTCGAGTGATCGGTCTGTCTTCTGGTCCAGAACCTCCAGCTTCCTCACCCACGGTCCAGATCACCTTGTGAACATGGGTAGCGGGGGCTCCCGGAGAGGGGGGTTCTGGACCCCCTACTCTTCGCCTGGGCGTGCTGCCGATTCGAGAGCACCGGCAGAAGCGCCGTAGACCACCCCGCCAGACCAGTTGAAGAGACGGCGGTTGAGATTTCGCACCTCCTCGTCCGTAGCCGTCCGCCTCTCGGCCGCTCTCGCGTCGGAATCGAAGTCCAAGACGACGGCCAGCTTCGGAGACAGCGGGTAGAACAGTGCAAGCTCGTTCGGCTCTTGTGCTCCGTCCGCCCTTACATTGAAGACGGGCTGATCTCCCGTGATGAACTCCATGCCGGAGCCGGCATCCAGAAAGGTGGTCTTAAGCTTCTCGCGACGCCTGTTCAGGCCCGCGCCTATGTTCGAGGAGAAGATCGTTCGGAGCAGCCCCCAGCACGCATGGACGTTCACGCCTGGGAAGCCTGCGAGGGCTCCCTGCGAGACGTTCATCATTACCGGCGTGCGCATTTGCTGCGACGCCATGAACCAGCAGAAGTGGACGAACGCCTCGTCGTCGTCCATGAACGAAGTCTCGCCTCGCCGCAGTTCATCCAGGTGGGGGCGGCCGAGCACCTCGATCTTGGCGTGGAGGTCCTCTTCCAAGTTGTTGAGCGTGATGTCGATCTGCTTCTCGAAATCCTCGTTCCTATGACCAGAGTTCTCGTACAGCCGCCGCATTTCGAAGGGTGCGACGAACGGCTCTATCCAGCCCGCAGCGACCTCACGAAGGTGAGGAGCCGAGCCTTCGACGGCAAATCGCCAGACAAAGTCGAGGTCGACAGGCGACATCTCCTGCAACCGGTAGAAGTCTCTGATGTTAGCCACGTTGTCGGGGCTGCTGCGGAAGATGCGGCCGGCCCTCATGGCGTGCAGCCTGCCCTTGGTGGTCCACGTCTTCAGGTAGTACTTCCAAACGTGGTGCTGACGCCGCTTCTTCTGACCCATCTCGTCACTCCCCGAGAGGCATAGTTGGGCATGGCGGTCACGGCCGGGGCCACTCCCCGGCCTCCTGTAGCCGACGACGTAGGGTAGCCCGGCTGACGCCCATGGCCTTGCTCACCGTGCGTAGGCCATGCCCCTCCCGGATCATCGCGAGCGCAGGGCGGAGGTCGATCTCGACCTTGGGCCGACCGCAGTGGACACCGTCGGCCTGGGCACGACGGATGCCTGCGACGACACGTTCGCGGATGAGGTTCCGTTCGAACTCCGAGAACGCCCCCAGCAAGCTGAACATGAGCTTCTGTCCGCTCCCGCCGCCCATGGAGAGGCCGGGATCACGAGCCGACACGAAGGAGATTTTCGCCGCTTCGAGCTGCTCCAGAACCTGGAGAAGGTGCTGGAGGGATCGGCCGAGCCGGTCCAGCTTCCAGACCAGCAGGGTGGAGAACTTTCCCATGTGGGCGTCGGCCAGCATCCGGTCGAGGGCCGGGCGACTCGTTGCTGATCCCGAGATCCCTTCGTCCAGGTACGTCTCGATGATCTCCAGGCCACGCTGCTCGGCAAGCTGCCGCAGCTCTCGGACCTGCATCTCGACGTTCTGGTCGGTCGTGCTCACCCGTGCGTAGATCACCGCTTTGGTGCTGGCCATGAGATCACCTCCTGAGGGATCAGGACCGATCCCCCAGGCTTATACGGGTGGCCCCCTTGAAGTGAACCCGGCTTGTTGGTCCGGCCTCGACACCCAGAACCGCAGAGAAAACCTCCCAGGGTCCCCCGCGAACGCCGAGAAGGCGAATGGAGCCTGTGAGGAAAACGGGAGCCCGAATCTGAAACGGGTCCTTGGCCCGGAACGGGGGGTCAACTTCACACCGGTGGGGCGTATAAGGATGGGTGACCCGCAGAACACCGACATCAGCAGCTCGTAGCTCAACAACGAGAGCGGCCCTGTCAGCCAGGGAAGGCGGGAGTGGAAGGCTCCCCGAGTTGCACACGCCGACGCTCACGGCGGCATCGTCTGGCCATTCCTGGCCTGCGTTGCGACGGCCCCTTGCCGTCAAATGGACCGAAGAGACCCGAGCATCTCTTCGTCAGCGTGGTGGTCACGATGACGGACAAAGTGTGGACCACGGCGGAAGTCGCCGACTTCCTCCGCGTCTCGAAGAGGACGGTGGAGAGGCTTGTTGCTCGCTCCCGGAGCTTGGGCATCCGCCTGGAGCCCTGGATGCGAGTGGGCAACACCCTCCGATGGATCCCCGAAGAGGTTCGCCCGTGGCTTCTGGAGCTTGAATCATGGCAAACATCAGAAGAACATCTCAAGGCAAGTACTCGGTCAGGTGGCACGCACCCGACGGTCGGCACCGGCAGCGGACCTGCCCGACGCACAGGGCAGCCAAGCAGCTCAAGCTCGAAGTCGAAGCCAGCCTCGCCCTCGGCAGGGACTGGGAACCTGCGGTTGCTCGCGGCATCGTTGACCTCGAACACGAAGTCCTCGTGAAGTTCGTGCAGTACAAGAGCGCACGGCTTCGTAGTCGCACCCTTCGCAGGTACGCCGAGAACCTGGACATCTTCGTCCGCTTCCTGCGGACACGGCAGCGGGGAAGGCTCACACCGAGGTTGCTCACCCGCCCGAACCTGGAGGACTTCTACCACTGGCTGCAACAGCCCGAGAACGGCCTCTGGGGGCGTGCTCGGAGCAAGGACACCGCTCGCAAGATCGTCGAGGTCGTGCAGCTCGCTTGGAGGTGGGCCTACGACTCCGAGCGGTGGCCTGACCTGATCCCCCTTCCAAGGAGGATCGACATGATGCGTGCCCCAGCCGTCGCCGTCCACGCACCTACCTGGGCCGAGATGGATGCCTGCGTCCACCAGCTCTCAGGCTGGAAGAGGGAGCTTGCGGTCATCCTCCGGTACACCGGCCTCCGGGTGTCAGAGACCATGCAGCTCCGCTGGGAGCTTGTTGACCTCGAACGCGGGAGGCTCACCATCCTTCGGCAGATGGACAAGAGCGGTCGCGGACGGACAATTCCCATCAGCCACCACTTGTCCGCCGAGATGGCTTCCTGGGGCCAGCGGGACGGCTACGTCGTGTCCTACAGCGGGAAGCAAGAGAGGCACAAGGCCGCCCTCGCCAAGTACTTCAACGCCGCATGGGCCGCTGCAGAGATCCGGAGTGAGGTCTGGACGGGCAACAGCACCAAGGCGTTCCGGAAGGGCATCAAGAGCGGCCTCCTGCGGATGCAGGCGTCGCCGGACGCGGTGGACTTCCTCCAGGGGCACCAGCTCGGGGTCGGAGCACGGCGTTCGTACATCGACGCGGGCTTCCTTCCCCTGGAGGAAACCGTAGCGTTGATCCCGAAGATCACCAGGCCGAACCCGGCCAGCCTGGTAATCGTTGGTTGACCCCGTGTACGCGTGGTGTACGCGGGCCATCAACAGAAAAGCCCGACCCCAGTTGGGATCGGGCTTTTCCCTATGAAGAAGTGGAGGCGGCGGGAGTCGAACCCGCGTCCGAAATCACTCAACCGAAACGTCTACGTGCGTAGCCTCAGTGAATCTCCCCCGGTCGGCCCTGAGACATACCGACAGTCGGGTTCGACGGCGACTGTTTGTTTATTTATCGTCCTCTGGTCAGCGCGCCGCGCTCAGCCTCGGGACTATCCTGGTCATGACATGCTCAGACGGGTCCCCAGGCAGGCGTCGTCCGAACAGCTGTGCTGGGTGTTTAGGCCAGCGCCTCAGTTGACTTAAGCAGCCATCCGAGCAGCGAAGTGATTGTTGTTATTGGCAACTATCGTTGTTTACCTGGATGTTTTACGAGGTGACCAAGCATCCTCGACACGCAATTCCTAGTCTACCATGACCCCGTCGAAACCGTTGCGCCCCCCAAATGAGCGGCATCAGCCGGATGGCTGACTCCTGATCTGTGCTCCCCCGCCGCCCATCCGTCAAGTCCATCCAGCCAAGCACCCGCAAATATCATTTGCGCCTCGGCCTCCTGGCGGGTCCAATCCCTGTAGAGAGAGGAGATCCACCATGCGCACCGCCGCCCAGCTCGCCGCCGTCCTCACGACGGTCGCCCTGTCCACAGCCTGTACCAGCACCGTCACCGGGAACGAGGGCAACTTCCGCTTCAGCTACGTGGCCGACGAGGCCTTCTTGGACTTCAACAAGCCCATCGCCGTCGGCGCTTCCCTCGATGTGAGCGTCACGGCGGTCGGCGACGACGCCCCGGTCGTGCTCAGCGACGCCAGGGTCGCAGACGACACCGTGCTCTCCGCCACCCTCGCCGGGGGCAATGTGGTCACCGTCACCGGCCTGGCCGATGGCAACACCGAGCTGGAGGTCAAGGGCGCCGCGGCGGGCCAAGAGGACCTGTCGGACAGCGTGAACCTCCGCGCTCGGGTACCCGATATCCACAAGCTGTGGCACACCTGCCAGAACTTCAACGGCGTCGATGCCTCGGACTATGCCTACCTGGCGGGCCAGCCGGTCTACATCCCCTTCGACTTCGAGGTCACCGTCGCCTCGGGCACCGAGCCGGTGATCGGCTACGGCTACTACCCCGTCAGCTCATCCAGCCCCGAGGCGGTCCTCGACACCACCCACCAGGGCAGCCAGTACATGCGCTACGAGCTCGGAGGGGCGGGCGATGTCACGCTCACCAGCGACATCGACGGCACCACGCTTCCGTTCAAGATCATCACCCCGGCCGAGATCGACGGCGCACTTCAGCCCATCGCCTTCGTGCTGGAAGACATCGACGTGGGTGACCGCAACCCCTTCTATGTGCTGCCCAGCGCCGCAGGACGCCCCGTCTGCCAGGCCGATATCACCGTCGAGGTCGCCTCCACCAGCCCCAGCCTCTGCACCGTGAGCCTGCTGGCCGACAACGCAGCCGGCGAAGCCTCGGACGCGGGCAAGGAGTACGGCTGGTTCCAGATCGAAGGGCTCGCCGCGGGGATGTGCACCTACACCGTCACCTACCCAGATGGCAACGCCGGGGCCGGCGCCACGGCAGAGTTCAGCTACGAGATCCAGCCATAGCCACAATGCTCATGGACCGTAGGTCTCCACCGACTCCAGCTGGAGTGGGGAGGAGAACGCGCCGCTGCGGAGGGCGGCGGCGAGGTTGTCGGCCTCTACCGCGTCCTGGTCGACCCCGAGATCGATCACCGCACGCCCCCCGGTGATGGGCTCGAGCACCTTGGGCGCCATGACGACGGTGCCGTCCACGACGATCGCCAGGCGAGAGCCGACGATTCGCGCCGTGCCCTCTGCGAGCCCCCGCTTCCCGGCTTCATCGAGCTCGATCCACACCTGGGGTCGCTCGCTGAATTCCTCCAGCCGCACCTCGGCCGAGGCGACCTGCTCCCCACGCACCATCGGGACGCGGACCAAGACCAGCGGGCCTTCCGACGCGGGACGCATGATGCGGTCCGAGCCGAGGTCCAACTCGCTTGGCCACGCCTTACTGAGCGCCTCGTCCACCTCATACATCCCGAGGACCCCTCGCAGGCCAAGCAGAGCGCCCACCGATTCCCGAGACCCTGGAGACAGGTAGACCGCAATATCTGTGTGCCCCAGAGGCTCGATCCACGACCGCTCAGCCGCTCGCTCCCGGACCACCTCCAACACCTGTTCGAAGGACTTCTCCCGCAGCTGAAGGTCTGCCTCATCGGTGAGGACCCAGGCGCCGGAGAGGTCGGTCCCAGCGGCGAGCGGCCGGTACCCCCAACCCTCCACCGTCCCACGGAAGCCGGGCAGGACCGGGTCCGGCTGGGCACCGACATGCAACACCGGGCCATCACAGCTCGCCTCCAGATCCGGGTAGGCCGAGCGGAGCTCCGAAGCGGCCCGCTCACAGCGATCCTCCACCACTTCATCCAGGCCCACCGAGTAGGTCATCACCACCCCCGACGGCGGGGGCTCCTGCAGAGGTCCCCCCGATGGCCACATCCCACAGGCCATCCCCGACAGCCACACCAGACCCCCGACCCATCGTCCCCGCATCTGCACTCCACCCGAGCGCGTTAACATCCCCCATGCCCGACCCATCCCCCGCGCTGCTGTTCGTGGACAGCGCCATCATCGCCATCAACAAGCCCTCGGGCTGGCTCGTCCACCCCGCCGGCACCGATGCCCCCGACCTCACCACCTGGCTCGAGTCCCAGGACACCCCCGCGCACCTCGCGCCCGTGCATCGCCTCGACCTTGGCACCAGCGGCATCGTCGTCTTCGCTCCCCCTGATCGGGTGGCCAAGCTCACGGGCTTCCTCGCGGAAGGGCAGGCCCAGAAGCGCTATCGGGCCCTCGTCTTCGGCACCACCCGTCCCAAGGGCACCATCCGGCGCAAGCTCCAAGATGGGCGGCGCGGCAAGTCCCTGGAAGCCACCACCCGGTACCGCACCCTGGAGAGCTTCGGAGAGGGGCGTACCTGGTCCTACCTCGAGGCCCGCCCCGAGACCGGCCGCAAGCACCAGATCCGCCGGCACCTCCAGGGCATCGGCCACGCCATCATCGGCGACGACCGCTACCGCCCCCGCGGAAAGCCCACCGTGCCGGCCTTTCCCGGGCGCCTATGGCTGCACGCTCTGGAGCTGGAGATCGACGGGCATACCTTCAGAGCCCCCCTACCGGACGAGCTCGAGGCCCACCTCGAGGCCCTTCGGAGCCGTGGGTGAAGCCTTCCCGTGAGGCTGTGTTGCGGCTCATGGGCACCGCTACGGCGGACGCGAGCGGCATCGCGCACCGGGTCCGCGTCGCCATCCTCGCCCTGGTCCTCGCACGCTTGGTATTCTCCTTCGGCGACGAGATGCTCGCCGGAGAGCCCAAGCACTGGGTGACCACAGGCTTCCTGCTCGCCGGTGGCTTCGCCTCTTTCCTCCTCAACCGGCGCGCCAGCCAGTCCCTCGACCCGGGCCTGCGGCTGATGGTGGCCACCCTGCTCGACGCCTTCATCGCGACCGTGGTGGTCCTCCCCAGCGTGCTCTGGCCCCGAGACACCTACCTGGGCGCGCTCCGCGCCCCCGAAATCCTCATCTTCCCCGTCGTCGCGGCCGCTGGTGGGCTGCGCATGACCTACCGCTCCGCTGCCACCGGGGCCGCAGCAGCGATGGGGGGCATGGCGGTGCTGGTCGGCATCGACCTCACCCAGAACGCCCAGCTCATCCACTACGGCTTCCCCGAGATCCTGCTCGCCAGCGTCATCATGGTCGGGGCGGGCCTGCTCGCACTCGGCACGGTGCGCTTAGTCCAGAGCCTGCTGATCCAGACCGCCACCCGCACCACCGAGGCCACCCGGGTCCGGCAGCAGTTTGGCGCCTATATGGCCGAGGAGTTCGCCCAGATCGTGCTCGACGCACCCGGCCAGCCCGAGGCCAAGCGCACCCATGCCGTCGTGTTGTTCAGCGACCTGCGCGGCTTCACCCAGTACAGCGAGGGCATCGAGCCCGACCAGCTCATCTCCGAGCTCAACGACTACCTCAACGCAGTGGTCGGCCCCATCCACGCCTATGGCGGAGTGGTCGACAAGTACATCGGAGACGCGATCATGGCGGTCTTCGGCCTGCCCGAGCCGTCCCCCCAGGACCACACCCGGGCCATCCTCGCAGCAGCCGCCATGCAGGCCGCCCTCGAGGAGCACAATACCAAGCGCGCAGAGCGCGGGCTGCCCCCCATGCGCCAGGGCATCGGCGTCCACGCGGGCGAGGTCATCGCCGGGCCGGTCGGGACTCCAGAGCGGCTGCAGTTCACCCTGCTCGGCGACACCGTCAACGTCGCCGCTCGCCTCGAGAGCGAGACCAAGACCACCGGGCACTCAGTGCTGCTCTCCGCCGAGCTGGTCCGCCGAGCCCAGGCCGAGGGCGCGGACCTGCCCCGTATCGAGCCCGGCCCCTCGCTCCAGCTCCGGGGGCGCACCGAGCCGGTCAGCACCTACATCCTGTCGAAGTTTACCTGACACCTACATCTGGCGCCAGCGGGCTGTGGATCGTCTACAATGGGTGCATCGGAGGCTCGATGCTCGCCGCAGCTCTGCTCATGCTCTGTTCCGCTCACGCCCAGGTGGTTCCCAACAACTCTATGGAGTCCACTTCGGGCAGTTCAGTCGTCAGCTGGACCAAAGTAGCCGGAGATCAGTGCAAGTCCAAGGCCGATCAGAACCCCGAACCTGACGGTAATCTCTCGATGGAGATCAAGAGCGCAAACACTGTCTGCCGAAGCGACCCCTTTTTGATGACTACCACGGCCATCGCTTTCTGGGAGAAGGGAAAGGGCAGCGACGATCAAGGTGGCGCATTCGAAATTCAACCCAGCGGTGGTGGCACCGCTTTGGCCGGCACAGATTTCGACTCCAGCAGCAGCTGGAATCAAAGAACAGTGGACAGCAGCGCCGCATGCAGAACGAATGTCCAGGTTTTTGCGCGCAACCGCGGGACCAACGGCAATGATGACTGGGTCATGGACCTCATCGAGCTCGACTACACCCTGCCCTGCGCCCAGTACACCGACAACGACGGCGACGGCTCCTGCCCCTACGGCACCGTGGGCGACTCCGACGGCAACTGTGCCGAGCCCACCGGTACCAGCGGCGACACCCAGTCCCCCACGGTCATCGACTGCGACGACACCGACGCCGCCATCGGCCCCTTCGCCGTCGAAGACCCCTGCGATGGCATCGACAACAACTGCAACGGGATCGTCGACACCGATGGCGGCACCTGTGTGCTCTACTACCCCGACACCGACGGCGACGGCTTCGGGGACGTGAACGCTACCGGTGGCCCGGACCTCGGCGGCTACGTCCTCGACAACTCCGACTGCGATGACAGCGACGCCGCCATCAACCCCGGCGCCGCCGAGCTCACCTGCGATGGCATCGACAACGACTGCGACCCCCTCACCCTCGACTCCGAAGACCTCGACGGAGACGGCGAGGACTCCTGCACCGACTGCGATGACACCGACCCCAACAACTTCTTCGCCAATTCCGAGGTCTGCGACGGCGCGGACAACGACTGCGATGGCACCGCCGACAACAGCCTGAGCTTCCTCGACTACTACGCCGACGGAGATGGAGATGGCTACGGCGCCGGTGCTGCCACCAGCGCCTGCGCCAACCCCGGCGGCCTGCTCCTCGACAATACCGACTGCGACGACTCCAACGGGGCTGTCAACCCCGGCGCCTTCGAGGCCACCTGCAACGGCATCGACGACGACTGCAATGCTTCAACCGTCGACCAGCCGGACAACGATGGCGACGGCTCCAATATCTGCGCGGCCGGCGGAATCGACTGCGATGACAACGACTCCAACAACTTCCCCGGCAATACCGAGATCTACTGCAACAGTGCCGACGAAGACTGCATCCCCGGCAATGACGACGTAGACCAAGACGCGGACGGCTTCACCACCTGCGACAGTCCCACACCCGACTGCAACGACTCCAACGCCGCCGTCAACCCCGGCGCCGCAGAGGTCCAGTGCGACGGCATCGACAACGACTGCGATGCCGCCACCCTCGACGGCCCCGACGCCGATGGAGACGGCTCCGCCACCTGTGTCGACTGTGATGACACCGACCCCAACAACTTCCCCGGAAACCCCGAGGCCTGCGACGGCGCCGACAACGACTGCAATGGGATCGCCGACGATGGCCTGAGCTTCCTCGCCTACTACCCCGACACCGATGGCGACAACTTCGGCTCCGGCACCCCCCAGAGCTCCTGCACCGATCTCGGCGGCGGCTTCTCCACCGCCGGCAACGACTGCGACGAGACCGACCCCGCCATCAACCCCGGCGCCACCGAGACCTGCGATGGCATCGACAATGACTGTGATGGATTCGCCAATGTCGATGGCCCGGGCAGCGAGGTCGACCAGGACAACGACGCCTACCGCATCTGCGAGGGCGACTGCAACGACCTGCAGCCTCTCGCCAACCCCGGCCAGGCCGAGCTCTGCGATGGGTACGACAACGACTGCAACGGATTGGCGGACTTCTCCGGTGGCGAGAGCGACTTCGACGGCGACGGCTACCGCGTCTGCAATGACGCCAACCAGGACTGCAACGACGGAGACGGCAGCATCAACCCCGGCGCCACCGAGCTCTGCGATGGGCTCGACAATGACTGCAACGGCCCCATCGACGACGGCCTGATCTTCACCGACTACTACAACGACGCCGACAACGACGGGTACGGCTCCGGGGTCGCGAACAACAGCTGCGCGCCCATCCCGAACTGGGTCACCCTCGATGGGGACTGCGAGCCCATCGACTCGCTCTCCTTCCCCGGCGCGGTCGAGGCCTGTGATGGGGTCGACAACGACTGCAACGGCCTGGTCGACGATGGCACCCAGTTCCAGGACTACTACGAAGACCTCGACAATGATGGATTCGGAGACCCCAACGCCTTCGTCGCCAACGCCTGCTCGCCCCCGGTCGGCACCAACCCCGTGCCCAATAGCCTCGACTGCGACGACACCGACTTCAACCTCAGCCCCAACGCGGCCGAGGTCTGCGACGGCATCGACAACGACTGCAACGGCCAGGTCGACGATGGGCTGGTCTACACCGACTACTACGAAGACCTCGACAACGACGGCTTCGGAGACGCCGCCAGCATCCCCGTCAGCTCCTGCGAGCCCGTCCCTGGGCTCGTCCCAGACAGCACCGACTGCGACCCCAACTTCGCCTTCACCTACCCCGGTGCCCCGGAGATCTGCGACACCCGCGACAACAACTGCGATGGCGCCATCGACGAGGGGCTGGCTGTGGCCGAGTTCTTCCAGGACGCCGATGGAGACGGCTTCGGAGACGACCTCAGCGGCATCTCGGCCTGCTCCGCTCCCCCGGGCTACCTGTCCAATGGCGGGGACTGCGACGACAGCAGCGAGCTCATCAACCCCGATGCGGTCGAGGTCTGCGACAATATCGACAACGACTGCTCCACCGCCATCGATGATGGCCTGGTCTTCGAAGACTACTGGGCCGACGGCGACGGAGACGGCTTTGGCGCGGGGCTTCTCCAGGGCAATGCCTGCGCCATCCCTTCGGGAATGGTCACCAATGAGGACGACTGCGACGACAGCAACAACGCCGTCTACCCCGGCGCTCTCGAGCAGTGCGACGGGATCGACAACGACTGCGATGGGGTCGCCCAGGACGACGCCCCCTCCACCCTCTGGTACGAAGACCTCGACGACGACGGCTTCGGAGACAGCACCGCCACCGGCACCCTCTCCTGCGCCGAGCCCACCGGCGGCGACTACGCACCCAATGCCGAGGACTGCGCGGACGCCGACAACGCCATCAACCCCGAAGCAGACGAGCTCTGCGATGGCATCGACAACAACTGCGACGGTGCGGTCGACGACGCCGACCTCAACGTCGTCGCCCCGCTCTACTACCCCGACAATGACGGCGACGGCTACGGCTCCGACTCCGGAAACCCCATCCGCGCCTGCGACCGCCCCTCGGGCTACAGCCCCACCGCGAACGACTGCGACGACAACAACGCCACCATCAATATCGCCGGTATCGAGGCCTGTCCCGATGGGCTGGACAACGACTGTGACGGCCTCGTCGACGCCGACGACCCCAGTTGGACCGCCGATCCCATCACCTACTGGTTCGACCAGGATGACGACGGCTATGGCACCCCCTCGCTCACCTACGAGGGCTGCCCCGGGACCCAACCCCCCGGCTATGTGCCCTCCCTCAACGGCTTCGACTGCAACGATGGCGAGTCCTTCGTCAACGTCGGCGCCACCGAGATCTGCGATGGACTCGACAACAACTGCGATGGCATCGCCGACGACGGGCTGCCCTCCCTGCTCTACTACCCAGACGAGGACGAGGATGGCTTCGGAGACGCCAGCGTGCCCGGCATCGAGGCCTGCGGAGACTACCTCCCCGATGTCTTCGGCATGGTGCCCGACGGGACCGACTGCGACGACCTCGATGCGGTCGTGAACACCTCCGCTACCGAGATCTGCAACGGTATCGACGACGACTGCGATGGCTCCGTAGATGCCGGGCTCACCCAGCTCTGGTACCAAGACGCCGACAATGACGGGTACGGAGACGCGGGCTCCGGGGTAGAGGCCTGCACCGAAGCAGCCCCCGCCGACCTCCCCTATGGGGCGGCAAGCATCGCAACCGGCGAGGACTGCGACGACTCCGATGACGGGATCAACCCCGACGCCGCGGAGGTCTGCGACGGGCTCGACAACGACTGCGACGGCACCGCCGACAACGGTGGGGGGGCCAGCGAGTGGTTCACCGACGCGGACGGCGATGGGTACGGAGCAGGAGACCCCATCCTGGCCTGCGATCAGGCCCCCGACACCGTCGACAACAGCGACGACTGCGACGACACGAACTTCGAGCTGAATATCCAGGACAGCTGCAGCCTGGAGATCGCTCGCCGCAGCGGCGGGTGCGGCTGCGACAGCGGCTCCGTGCCCGGTGCAGGCTGGTTGCTGCTAGGTGCGGTGGCCCTGCTTCGCCGGCGCCGCGCCGCCTGAGGTCCGTCGCCGCCTGGTAGGATTCCCCATGCTCCTGCTCGCAGCCACCGCCCTCGCCGCCGAGTTCGACGTCACCGATGACGCGAGCCTCGACGACGCCCTCGAAGCCGCCCTCGCCGGGGATACCCTCAACCTCGCGGCCGGCACCTATGACAACCCGTGGGAGCTGGACACCGATCTGATCATCCAAGGGGTCGGGTTCCCTGTCGTACTCATCGACAGCGTCGGGTCCGGCACCACGGTCCGTATCATCAACAACGCCCAGGTCGAGCTCCGCGACCTCACCATCGATGGGCTCGGCCTGATCCGAAGCCTTCGAGTCGATGGGGGCTCGGGTGCCATCCTCCGCAGCGTGGTGCTCCAGAACGGGAACACGATCAACTCAGGGGGCAACCTCAGTATCAGCGCCGGGGGGACGCTGGACTGCGGCGACTGCACCCTCGTCAGCGGTACAGCCACCGGGAATGGCGGCAATGCGTATATCTGGGGAGAGGCGAGCTTCCGCGACAGCCGACTATCTCTCGGGGTGGCCGACGATGGGGCCGGCCTGGGAGTGAGCGGGGTCACTACCCTCATCGACACCGTGCTCATCGACAATATCGCGCTCTCCGATGGCGGCGGAATCAGCGTGAGCGGGTCCGGCGAGCTCAGCCTCAACGGCTGCAGCGTGGACACCAACAGCGCAGCCCAGGACGGCGGAGGCATCCGCATCGGCGACGGAGGCATGGCGACCCTCCAGAGCAGCACGATTCGCGACAATGCGTCCAGCACCGGCGGGGGAATCTTCGCGGGTGCGGGGAGCGTGCTCTCCATCCGGGGCGGCTCCTTTCGGCACAACAGCGCATCGGGAGCCGGAGGCGGGGTCTATTCCCAGGGCTCCCTCGATCTGCGCTCCACCCTATTTCATGCCAACACCTCGGGCAGCTACGGAGCCGCGGTCGCCCTGGGGTCAGGGGCGGGCCCCGCCACACTCCAGCAGACCACTTTCTGCGACAACGCCGCCTCCACCTTCGCTGGGGCCATCGCCATCGGTGGCGCCGTGCCCGTCGAGGCCTCCAACACCCTGTTCTTCCGCAACACCGCTCAGGCGGATGCGGGTGCGGTCCACCTCGTCGGTACCGCCTCCTGGACGGGCTCCAACAACACCTGGGCCGAGAACAGCGGCTTCGATGGCGGGGCTATCGCCGTCGACGACGCTGCAAGCGCGACCGAGACCGGCAGCCTCTTCGTCGCCAATGACGGGGGCAGTGGCGTCGCCATCCAGAGCTTCACTGGCGGCACCACCTCCCTCATCGACAATCTCTTCTACCTCAACACCCCACAGGACACCGACTGGCAGGACAACACCGGCGCCCTCTATGCCGACCCCCTGTTCGCCGAGCCCTCTCCCCCACCCGATCAGTGCCGACGCTCGGACTTCTGGCTCACCCCCGGCAGCCCCGCCATCGATTCCGCTCCCGGCCTCGACCCCGACGGCAGCCCCGCCGATCGGGGAGCACACGGTGGCTCCGACGCCGACGACGCCCCGTTCAACGATGACGACGCCGATGGCAGCCCCGCCTACCTCGACTGCGCTCCAGATGATGCCACCGTGTACCCCGGCGCCCCGGAGGTCCCAGACAACAGCATCGACGAAGACTGCGACGGCTCCGATCTCATCAGCCCCCCTGTGGACACCGCTGCGCCCCCCGACACCGGGCTCCCTGCCGATACCGCAGTCCCACCCGACACCGACCTCCCACCCGACACCGCAGTCCCACCCGACACCGACCTCCCACCCGACACCGAAGCGCCTCGGGACACCGGCTCCATCCCCCCGATAGAGGTCGATATCGGCGCCGGCTGTGAGGGGTGCAGCTCTGGGAATCACCCTGTGAGTACGGGCTTTTTCATGCTCGGACTGCTCGCTCTCGGGCTACGGCGCCGCAAAAGCTGAGCCCAGCGCGACTCCGCGCTTGCGGGCGGGTCCATCCCCCATCTACCCTGGCCACCACGGGAGGCGGACATCCGCCCCCGATCTGGAGAGTCCCCCATGGTCATCTGGCTACTCGCAACCATGTACGCCCAAGCTGCCGACATCGACACCGATGGGGACGGGCTATCCGATGCCGCCGAGGGGATCGTCGGCACCGATCCCAACGACCCGGACACCGATGACGATGGGCTCTCCGACGGCCAGGAGCTCCAGCAATACGGCTCCGACCCCTTCAACCCCGACTCCGATGGCGGTGGGGTTCTGGACGGACCGGAGATCACCGCAGGCACCAACCCGACCAATGCCGCCGACGACAACGCCGCCGCCGACTCCGACGGAGATGGGCTGTCCGATGTCGACGAGGCGCTCAACAACACCGACGTGAACAACCCCGACTCCGACGGCGACCAGCTCTACGACGGCCAGGAGGTGCTCCAGTACCTCACCGATCCCAACAACCCCGACACCGATGGGGGCGGCGTTCCCGATGGCCAGGAGGTCTTCCAGGGCGACAACCCCCTCGACGACACCGATGATATCGCCGGCGACGACGATGGAGACGGCCTCGAGAACCTCGACGAGATCCTCATCGGCACCGACCCCAACAACCCCGACACCGACGGGGATGGGCTGTCCGACGGCGAAGAGGTCGCACCGGGCCTCAGCACCGACCCCCTGCTGGCGGACACCGACGGGGGCGGAATGCCCGACGGCACCGAGGTCGGGCTCGGCCTCAACCCCAACAACGCCGCAGATGATGACGACCTCGCCGATGCGGACTTCGACGGGCTGCAGGACTTCGAGGAGAGCCTGTTCGGTACCGATCCCAACAACCCGGACACCGACGGAGACGGCCTCACCGACTACGACGAGGAGATCAACCTCGGCACCGATGGCACCGTGGCCGACTCCGACGGCGGGGGCACCAACGATGGCGACGAGATCGCCAACGGCACCAACCCCAACGACCCGGCCGACGATGATGTGGCCGATGACGATGGCGACGGCGTCATCAATCGCCTCGAGATCAACACCTACAACACCGATCCCGACAACCCGGACTCCGATGGTGACGGGCTCTCCGATGGCGAGGAGGTCTTCGACTACGGGACCGACCCCAACGATATCGACACCGACGGCGGTGAGATGCCGGACAATATCGAGATCGACCAGGGGACCGACCCCAACAACCCCAGCGACGACCTGTCCGGCGACTTCGACTCCGACGGCTTGCTCGACTACGAAGAGTCCCTGCTCGGCACGAATATGACCGTCGCAGACACCGACGGAGACGGGCTCTCTGACGGCGACGAGTTCATACTCTACAACACCGACCCCAACGTCGCAGACACCGACGGGGGCGGCGTGAACGACGGCGGCGAGGTCGCCAACGGCACCAACCCCCACATCCCCAGCGACGATATGGTCACCGATGTGGACGAAGACGGGCTCAACTCCAACGAGGAGCTGTTCTTCGGAACCGACCCGGCCAACCCCGACACCGATGGCGACGGGATCATCGACGGCGACGAGGTCACCATCTGGAGCACCGACCCCACCAATGAAGACACCGACGGGGGCGGCATCATCGACGGCGCCGAGCTCGCCCTGGGGCTCAACCCCAACAATGGCCAGGACGACGGCGATCTCGATGACGACGATGGAGATGGGCTGTCCACAGTCGAAGAGGTCCAGAGCTACGGCACCGACCCCTTCAACGCCGACACCGACGGCGACGGCTTGCTCGACTCCACCGAGGTCCTCACCTGGGACACCGACCCCCTCGATCCGGACACCGATGCGGGCGGCGTCAACGACGGCGACGAGGTCATCCAGGGAACCGACCCCGGCCTCCCCAGCGATGACAATGTCACCGATGTCGACCAGGATGGGCTCTCCAATATCGACGAGGGCTTCTTCGGCACCGACCCCACCAACCCCGACACCGATGCCGATGGCATCCTCGACGGCGACGAGGTGCTCATCTACAGCACCGACCCCCTGGTCGAAGACACCGATGGGGGCGGGGTCAACGACGGGGTCGAGGTCTTCCAGGGCACCAACCCCAACAACGGCCAGGACGATCTCGACCTGCTCGACGCCGATGGAGACGGCCTGGCCGACTTCGAGGAGCCCGCCTATGGCACCTCCCCGTCCAACCCCGACAGCGACGGCGACGGCATCCCCGACGGCCTCGAGGTGCTCCAGTACTTCACCGACCCCACCAACCCCGACTCCGACGGCGGCTCGGTCAGCGATGGCCAGGAAATCGCCAACGGGACCGCCCCCCTCGACGACCAGGACGATGCGGTCTCCGATGTCGATGAAGACGGCCTCTCCAACCTCCAGGAGAACTACTACGGGACCGACCCCAACAACCCCGACACCGACGATGACGGCCTGAGCGACGGCGACGAGATCGACGTGTACTCAACCGATCCCCTGGATGAAGACACCGACGGCGGTGGGGCCACCGATGGCCAGGAGATCCTCTTCGACACCAACCCCAACAACCCCGTCGATGACGGCGACAGCATCGATCTCGACAACGATCTGCTCCCCAATGTCGTCGAGTTGCTCATCGGCACCGACCCCAACGACCCCGACACCGACGACGACGGTCTGTGGGATAGCCTCGAGTTGCTGCTCGGCACCGAGCCCACCCAGTTCGACACCGACGGGGGCGGCGTAGGCGATGGCGAAGAGGTCGGCCGGGGCACCGATCCCAACAACGACCTCGACGATGGCATCACCGATGACACCGACGGAGACGGCCTCAACGACGTGACCGAGGGGCTCATCGGCTCCGACCCCAACAACCCCGACACCGATGGCGATGGCCTCAGCGATGGCGAGGAGCTGCTCACCTACGACACCGACCCCACCGTGGTCGACAGCGACGGCGGCGGCGTCAGCGATGGGGACGAGGTCAACGCCCTCCCCCCTCGCAACCCCACCAACGCTGGCGACGATGACGAGCTCCTCGACGACGATGGCGACGGCCTGTCCAACGCCGAAGAGGCCGATATCGGCAGCGACCCCAACAACCCCGACAGCGACGGGGACGGCCTCTCCGATGGCGAGGAGGTCCTCCTCCGCACCCACCCCAACCGCACCGACTCCGACCAGGACGGCATCCCCGATGGAGAGGAGGTGGCGCTCGGCATGGACCCCACCAATAACGACTCCGACGGGGACGGCATCGTCGACTCGGTCGAGCTCGACCTCGGCCTCGACCCCACCACCGACGACTCCGATGGAGACGGATTCCCCGACGCCGACGAGATCGCTGCGGGCACCGACCCGCTGAACCCCGACTCCGACGGAGACGGACTCTCCGATGGGGACGAGATCGCTGCGGGGGCCGACCCCACCGTCACCGACAGCGACGGCGACGGCATCAACGACGGCGATGAGATCGCCCAAGGACTCGACCCCTCCAGCGCAGACTCCGACGGAGACGGGGTCGATGACGCCGACGAGATCGCCCAGGGCCTCGACCCCACCTCCGACGACTCCGACGGAGACGGCGTCTCGGACGGGGACGAGATCGCCCAGGGACTCGATCCACTCTCCGACGACACCGATGGAGACGGTGTGTCGGACGGAGACGAGATCGAGATGGGCCTCGACCCCACGAACGAAGACTCCGATGGCGACTTCGTCAGCGACGGAGACGAGATCGCTGCCGGGACAGACCCCAACAACGAGGACTCCGATGGCGATGGCATCTGGGATGGCGACGAGCTCGCAGCCGGTACCGACCCCAACGACCCCAACGACCGGCCCTTCGCGGGTAGCAACCCCGTCAACAACAAGGGCTGCGGCTGCTCCAACAGCTCCGGGGCCCCGGTGGGCTTGTTTGGACTCGGCCTGCTGGCCGTGATCGCCCGACGCCGCCGCAGCGGATCAGTTGCTGGGGTCGTCCGGTCGACGGTTCAGCACTCCCGCTAGCTCCGTGCGCTCTCCCGCACGGAGCACGACCGTTCGAAACGCCTTTCCAGCGCCCGCAAACGCGACCTGAGTGCGAAACGCATCCATATCGCGCGTGGGCTCGCCATTGAAGGAGAGCACCACATCCCCGGGCAGCAGACCCGCCTGATGGGCCGAGCCCTCTGCAGCCACTTCGATGAGCACCACGCCCCGCTCGGTCTGCCGGAGCACCACCCCGAGCCAGCCCCGGTCCACCTTCCCATCCTCGAGGATATCGTCCACGATGATGTGGGCCATCTTGCTGGGGATCGCGAGTGAGATCCCAGAGAACCCGCCCGTCTTGCTGAAGATCGCCGTGGGGATCCCCACCAGTCCTCCATCGAGGTCGACCAGAGCCCCGCCTGAGTTGCCCGGGTTGATCGCCGCGTCGGTCTGGATGAAGTCCTCGTACTCCGCGATACCCACCCGAGCGCGCCCCTTTGCCGACACGATGCCGCGCGTGAGCGTGTGCCCCATCCCATAGGGGTTTCCGACCGCGAGCACCGTCTCACCGAGCCGCAGCCCCTCGGAATCTCCCCAGAGCAGGGGTTGCAGCCCTGCGGGCGGGTCGACCATGCGCAGCACCGCCACATCCGAGCGCGGATCGGAGCCCACGACGACGGCCTTGTGGGAGGTGCCGTCCGCCAGGGTCACCCAGACATCGAGGGCCTCTTCGATCACATGGTGATTGGTGACGAGGGTGCCATCCACATCGATGACCACCCCGGATCCCAGCCCCTTGATCGGGTAGGACGAGCCTTCGCCCGTCAACCCGGCCCGCCGGGTGGTGACGCTGACCACGCCCTGCACCACGCGCTCGGCGATGTCCGGGAGCGAGACCACATCCGCCGAGGTGACGGCCTGGTGGACGTGATTCGGGGGGGCTGCCGAGCCTTCGGGCAGGGTGCCGAGGGCGCAGCCGGTGCTGAGTAGCGCGAGCAACACGAGCTTCATCGAGGGGCCTCCTCCTGATCCCCTACGCTGGTCTTGGCCACCAAGAGGGCTCATTGACAGCTTGTGACCCCCGCTCACGACTCCAGACCGGCTTCCTCCAAGCGGGCCTTGAGCGCCTTGCGGGTGACCTGACCGACCACCCCGGTTGCCACCACCGTCGCGACCAGACCGCCCCAGTAAATGGCCTGCTCTGCGGGCGTGTTGCCCGACTGCCCCGACATCACCTGGGTGAGCCGCGTGAAGGTGGAGCCCACATACACATACAAGAAGGCCGGTAGCGCCGTGCCGATGAGCGTGGCGAGCACATACCGCCCCAGGGAGATGCTGGTGAGCGCCATGGCGTAGTTGAGCACCGAGAACGGAATCAGAGGGGAGTGACGGATGAGGATGAGCAGCGAAAAACCGCGGTTCTTCATGGCTGAATCGAGGGCACGAAGAATGGGCCGCCGCTGCACCATCTGGGCCACATAGGGCCGCGCCACGAAGCGCCCGATCACGAAGCAGGCCAGGGCGGCGATATTCTCGGAGATCCACACGACCAGGAAGCCGGTGACCGGCCCGAACACAAAGCCCCCGCCCACTGTGAGCACGGAGGTGGGGAGGAAGAACAGCGTCACCAGCAGGTACGCGACGCCGTAGCCCACCCAGCCCAGGGGACCGGCGGTCTTGAACCAGGCCAGCGCCACCTCCGTCCACGCGCGCACCGGGAAGAACCAGATCGCACCGAATAATACGGCCACGAGCACGCCAACCAGCGCTCCGCGGGCGATCCAGGGTGCGGCCCGCTGGGGCTCTGGGGAGGCATCGATCACGGCGGCCCATAACGCATCCGAGCCCCACATCGCGCCCTACATGGAGATCGAGCCTTTGCGGAAGTCTGTGTTGCCGATGTGCACATTCACCAGCACCGCGTAGCCCTCTCGGGAGAGCTTGAGCGCGCGCTTGAGTGCCGAGCGGATCGACTTGGGGTCCTTGACCAGGATGCCCTTTGCGCCGCAGCCTTTCGCGACCTCGTGGTAGTCCATGCGGGTGAGCATACAGCCCACATCGTCGTGGAGGATCTCGATCTGGTCACGGAGGATCTGGGTCCAGCAGCCATCGTTGCCCACGACCGCGATCACGGGGAGGCCATGCCGCACGAAGGTGTCGAACTCCATGATCGAGAAACCCGCGGCGCCATCGCCATAGATGAGCCAGATGTCGTGGTCTGGGCGCGCTACCGCGGCCCCCATCGCAAAGCCCGCACCCACACCCAAAGTGCCGAACACACCGGGGTCGAGCCAGGTGAGCGGCCCCCGTGGGCTGAGCGTGTACGCCGCGCTGGCCACGAAGTCCCCGCCGTCTCCGATGAGCAGGCTGGTCGGAGCGAGGTGCGCGTCCATCTCCCCGAAGAAGGCCAGCGGATTGACCCCGACCTCGACCGGCTTCGCCGCCATCTCTGCGATCTCTGCGTTGCGGGCGGCCTCGCGCTCCCGCAGGGTCTCGAACCAGGCGGACCGATCCGGCGGTGTGGACATGGCGCTGGAGATGCGCACCAGGGTGGTGTGGGGGTCTGCCAGGATGCCCAGATCCGGGCGCCGGTTCTTGTTGAGGTCGTGCTTGGACAGGTTGAGCCCGACCACCTTGGCCCGGCTCACATGGGCGCCATAGTCCAGCCGGAAGTCCGAGGGGACCCCGGCCAGTAGCACCACATCCGCGCCCTTGAGCGCGAGGCGCCGCTTGTGCCGCATCTGCAGCGGGTGGCCCTTGCCCAGCAGCCCGCGAGCCATACCGCTTAGGTAGACCGGGATGCCCATCGCCTCGACCGCGGCGACCAGCTCTGCGGACTGGGAGGTGCGCAGCAAGGTCTGGCTGCCCAGGACCATCACCGGGCGCTCGGCCTTGTGAAGCAGCTCTGCTGCGGCAGCCACTGCACGGCGCTTGGGCTCGGCCGGCTGAAATAGCGGGGGCGGGCGAAACTGCGGGGAGCCGCTGCCGATGAATAGCTGGGCGAGGTGGGCCTTGATGTAGGCAGAGGTCGCGTGCTCGACCAGGTTCTTGTCGTCCTTGTCGGTCTGCTTGGCGACCCACTCCCGCACCACCGACTCTTCGTAGAGCAGGTCGACCGCGATCTCGACGAACACCGGCCCCGGCACGCCCTCGACCGCGATCCGGAATGCTTTCTCCAGAGCCGGGATGAGATCGCGCAGGCGGTTGGGGCGTGCGGCGAACTTCACATGGGGCTCGATCATCGCGAGCTGGTCGATATCCTGCAGCGAGCCGCGGCCCCGAAGCAGCGTGGCGGTCGCCCCGCCGAGCAGCACCAGCGGGCTCTGTGCCATCTGGGCGTTCTTGATGGCCGTGATGGTGTTGCTGACGCCGGGCCCCGCCGTGACCGCCGCAACCCCCGGGATGCCCGTCAGCCGCGCGTACGCATCGGCTGCGAACACCGCATTCTTCTCGTCGCGCACATCGACCACGCGGATGCCCTGGCGCTTCGCCTGGACGAGGATTGGGGAGATATGCCCACCGATCAGGGTGAACATGCAGGACACGCCGTGGGCCTTGAGCACCTCGGCTACGCGAGATCCACCGTCCATACGGGCACTCCTCGACAGACTCAGTTGAAGCGGCTCATCCGGTCATGGCCGGGAGGAGCAGGAAGAAGAGCACCACCAGGCCTACCTGGAGAGCCGAGATCAGGAACCCAGCCACGCCGAGCCCCAACGCTGCCCACGGCTGCCAGCTGGGCACGAGATTCTTGTGCTCCGGCTGCATGGTGAAGACCCGAACGGCGGCATTGATGCCCGCCGCCATCGACAGACCGCCGATCACGAAGATGGGGATCATCATGACCGTGCCCGACACCAGACCCAGAGATCGAATGGGGAGGCAGCAGCCCGAAACCAGAGCCAGGGCCAGGGCCAGCCCGCCGGACCACCAGGTGCTGCGCATGACGCCGATGGCGATAGCGATGTCCCAGGGGTCTGCGACATCGTTTCCGTAGGGGTCTTTGGCCATTGAGCATCCTCGATGCGCAAGAGTAAAAGATCCCCGCCCCCAAGGCCAGCCCTACGGCGTCAAGAATCCGCCGCACCCGGCGTCGGTCAGGGCTCTGCGCTCCGCAGCCGTGCCCTCATTGCCTCCATCACCGCCTTGCGGGGATGCCGCGAAAGGTAGTAGGCGCGCTGTTCGTGGGCCGGCTCGACGAGCTCGGGCATGACCTGGAAGTGCAACGCATAGCCCGCTACCAGCTGCCCGGCCTCCACCTGATGGACCTCCTCGGAAGAGCCAGGGAAGCGCGCCTCGATCCCCGAGCGGAGCTGGGTGGCGCGTTCGCTGTCCGCGCCGGGCAACACCACAACCGCTGTGCAGGGCACCGCCTCGCAGCTCCACTCCACCAGGGCATCGTCGGGGATCAGCGCAGCCACCGCTTGGCGCACGGTCTCGGGCTCGATGCCCTGGTTGAGCTCGACCGGCCACGCCTGCCCCATCTGCTCGGCGCGGCTCTGGGTCCCCCGGACCTCGGCCCGAACCCGCGCGGCCTCCGCGTTGATCTCGGCCAGCTGAGGCTCGAAGCCATCGAGCCCCCCGGGGCACTCGGCGCGGACGGGGCGAATTCGGGTGCGGCGCGGCGTGAGCTGCTTGGGCGTGAGCTGCATGGGCGCGAGCCCCCTGTCCAGAGCGTGCACCTCGGGCTCCAGCCTGGACAGCCGAAACCCATAGGTAGCCCCCGCCGCCACGACAAAGCCCAGCACCGCCACCAGGCCTGGAATGATGGCTTGTTTCATTGATCCAGCCCCGCAGCCACGAGCTCGCGGATGATGATCTCCTCGCGCAGATCGATGCGGTGGTTCAGCAGCGAGTCCGAGCTGTCCGGCCCCAGCGGGATGGTCATATACTCGCCCTGGTCGCCCCCGATACCGAACCACTCCCAGGCAAAGCTGGACCCCAACGCGTCGCGCATGGGATCGGCCGCGCGGCGCATGGTCTCGACCTCGTCCGAGTCCGGCCCCCGCATTCGCAGCACCACCACACAGGGCGCCTCGGAGCAGTCGACCCACTGGAGCTCCGAGATTTCCTCGTCGATGAGCGCGAGCACGGTCTCTTCGATGGCATCGGGGAGCAGCTCCTCGGGGTACCCGTCGAAGCTCGGCTCCTCGCCGATGACCTCGACCAGGCTGGCCTGAACCTGGGCCTGCTCGGATTCTGCCTCCTCGAGGGTGGCCCAGGCGGTCTCGAGCTGCTGGAGCTGCTCGCCGCGCAGGTCCGGGCAGTCCCCTTCGCGGTCGGCCCGCCGGGATCTGGGCGCCACACCCGGTTGGGTGGCCCGTCCTCGCACGTACACCCGCTCTGGCTTGTTTATCGGGGCCAGGGCGCCGAATGTATTGCCCACGATGAGCCCGGCGATGAGGGAGTAGACAACGGGCTTCACGGGGGGCTGGGCTCCACACAGCTAGCCGTCTTGATGCAGGCACGGAGGTCGGCCTTGATGTCTTCGTTGTCTTCTTTGATCGTGAACCAGAACGCGCCCACCCGGTAGCGGCCCATGGGGAGCAGGCCATCGAACTGCCCGGTGGTCTTGAGCAGCTCCACGGCCCGGTCGACCACCCGCGCGCGCTCCTGGTCGAAGTGGCGCCTCTCTACCTGGAGCTCGGCGCCGGCATCTGCTCGCAGGGTGACCTGGGTGTACTGCCGGCTGTAGGTCGTGAGCCACTCCAGGGTAGCCGGGTCACGCTCGACCTCGTAGGCCGCCAGCAGCCTGGACCGCGCCGACCGGGCGTCTCCGCGCTGCATGCTGGAGCGCGCCCCTGAGATATGGGTGTCGTGGGAGAGCGGCGCGCCGGTCTTGACGGCACTGATGTACAGCCTCTCTACCCCCGACCAAGCACCCTTCTTGACCAGCCGATCGACCTCTTCGCTGAGGCGATAGGCCTCGGCCTGTGCCTCTCGATCCGCTGACCCCGCGACCGCGGGATTGCACCCGAGCCCGAGGATGACCCACACCATCCACATAGAGCGAGTGTAACGCCGTTTCCGCGAGGGCCTCTCAGGGATTGGTGTCGGTGTCCGTGTCTGCATCGGTGTCGGTGTCGGTGTCGGTGTCTGCATCGCTGTCCGCGTCCGTATCGGTGTCCGCGTCCGTATCGGTGTCCGCGTCCGTATCGGTGTCCGCGTCCGCATCGCTGTCCGCGTCCGCATCGCTGTCCGCGTCCGCATCCGCATCGCTGTCCGCGTCCGCATCGCTGTCCGCGTCCGTATCGGTGTCCGCGTCCGTATCGGTGTCCGCGTCCGCCTCGACCGCCACGCGGAAGTCCGTGTCCTCGGTCCTGTACACCGTGCAGCCCACAAGCAGCAGCAACCAACCCAGACGGCTCATTTTCTCTCCTTCCCGTACACCCTACATCCCCGCCGCATCGACCCGCTCAGGCCACTCGACCAGCTCGCCCTCGAGGGCCAGGGTCATCGAGTCGAAACGCGGGGTTCCGTCTTCGTGGTGGAGCAAGTCGACCAGCTCGACCACCCGGCTGACCGTCACATCCCCCACCGGTTGGATCCATACCCGGTCTGGGGGCGCGTCACCCCCACCGAACTCCTGAGCGTTGAGCAGGGACTCCCGCGCGGCCTCGATAGCGTGGAGCGCATCCGCCCCGCGAGCTTCCAGCTGGGCGCCCGCAAATCCGTAGGCGAGGCGCACCTCGGTCGAAGAGACGGCGATTCGCAGGCTCGCCGGGGCATCGAAGGGATCGAAGAGCAGCCCGTACACCGGCGCCTCTTCTTCGAGCGCCCCCTCGGGTGGGAGCAATGCCAGCCAGGCCCCCTGTTCCGCTTCGATCTTCGCCGCCCGGGAGCGTCCATCGACGATCCACACCTCGGCCTCGTCGACCGGAGGCAGTGGGATGCGGATGCGCTGGGACTCCGGGAGCACCACCGAGTCCGCCTCTGCGGCGATGGACCCGTAGCGACCGGGGAGCCGTCCGCCCTCGATGCCCGCGAGTCGGCGCCCGATCTGGGCCGCCAGCTTGTCGGGGATTCCCCCGTCGATCAGGCGCTCCGACACGGTCCAGCCGAGGATGAGTGCACCCGGGCCTACCGCGCTCTCGGGCTTCCAGCCGCGGATCTTGCAGGACTTCGCGACGCCCCGCATCCGGGCGGAGAACCCCGGCGAGAGTGCGCGCTTGAGGTCGCCACGGGCCCGGGAGCAGGCCACCGCCGGCCGCGACGAGCGCTGCCCCTGGAGCCGAGCCCGGACCCACTCGCCCGCCTCGGGGGGGAGCCCGGGGCAGGCGGCGAGCACCGCCTCTCCGAAGCCCTGGAAGTCCGCCACCTCACCCGCGGCCTGGAGCGCCCCTGCATCGCACCGGTCACCTGCGGGTTGGCCCGGGATCGCCGGTCTTGCCAGGGCGATGGAGAGCCAGAACATCATCGGTCCAGGGCCCGGTCCAGCTTCTTGTCCCCCAGCAGCACCTCGAGCAATCCGTCGTCCTGCTGACCCACGCAACCCCCGAGCAGCACCGGCTGAGCACACCATCCCGCCGGCGGATCGAGCTTGGCGAACAGCACCTGGGCCCGAGCGAGAGCCGGAGCGGCGAGGGAGGCGCGGCGTGACCGGGTCTGAGCGTCGACCTGCTCGGCCTGGCTCCGCAGCTTCTTCAGGGCATCCGTGTCCGCACCCTGCTCGATGGCGACCTCGAAGGGCAGCCGGGCCTCTTCGTCCAGGCGGTCGATGCTGCGCAGGCGGTCGCCCACCGCAGCGCGGAAGAATCCCGACACCTCGACCCAGCGGGACCCACCGGTTGCAGCGACAGGGGTAGAATCCTCCGTGTACACGGGCCACTGGCGCTGTGCGATCTCTTCGAGCTCCACCCGGAGCTGGGCATCGGCGTCGATGGCCGCGGCCAGGGCGATATTCAGCGATGGACCCGAGCAGTCCGGATTGGCGCGGGTACGCTGACGCATACCCGGGAGCTTGGGCCCATCTGCGACCTCGGCCCGACAGCGAACGGCCCCCTGGTGAGCCACCAGAGCCCGGCTCAGTGCTGCCTTGAAGGCCGAGTCGAAGTCGCCGACCAGCACATCCGCGAAGCGCTGAACCTCGGCAAAGTCGCGGTTGTACTGCTTTTCGAGAGCCGCCAAGCGGTCGCGCTGGCCGCTGGGCTCGGCATCGGCGAGCAGGTCGAGGCCCTCCTCGAAGCGGCGGAGCGCCGTGGCGATGGCCCGGGAGCGAGACTGTGCGTCGCGGGCTGCGGCCCCCAGCTGGTCGCTCGACTGGCGGAATGCGTCGCTCTGCATCGCGACATCGGAGGGGTGGTAGGAGCCCGCCAGAGCGGCGGTGAGGAAGATCAGCATTCGGATTCCCGGACGAAGAGATCGGTCTGGAGGGAGGCGCCTGGCTTCACGGAGTAGCCCTCGAAGTCGGTGACGCCGCGCTCTCTAAGCAGGTCTTCGTCCAGATACGACCCCCCGGTCACCACCGCAGCGTCCGAGCTGATCAGCGCGTAGGCGGCATCCGCCATGATCTGGGGCGTGCGGCTGACCTCCATCAGGCCCTTGCCACCGAGCATCTCCACCGCCGCAGTCGCGATGGTGGTGCGGGGCCACAGGGTGTTGCAGGCGATACGCTTGGAGCGCAGCTCTGCCCCGAGCCCGAGCGCGGTCATGGTCATGGCGAACTTGCTGACCGTGTAGGCCGCGTGGTTCGAGAACCAGCGCGAGTAGTCCAGATCGATGGGCGGCGATAGCGTGAGCAGGTGGGCGTTGTCCGAGCGGGCCAGGTGGGGCAGCGCGGCCTTGGCCAGCATCCACACCGCGCGGACGTTGATCTGCATCATCAGGTCGTAGCGCTTGGGAGCGAGGTGCTCCGTGGGAAGCAGCTGAATCGCCCCGGCGTTGTTGACCACCGCGTCGATCCCCCCGAAGCGGTCGACGGTCTGCTGCACCGCCGCGGCGATGGAGCCCTCGTCCCGCACATCGACCTGGATTCCCAGCCCCTGGCCCCCCGCGGCGTCGATCTCGGCGGCGGCGTCGTGGATGGTGCCCGGCGTCTTGGGCGTGGACACCACCGTCTTCGCCGCCACTACCACATTCGCCCCATCTGCCGCACACTTCAAGGCGATCGCCTTGCCGATTCCCCGGGTGCCTCCCGTGATGAACACGGTCTTGCCCTGTAGGCTCATCCGACCTCCCCGCGCTGCCCGCGCGCGCAAACCCTATCACTGAGCGAACCGGCACAGGCCACACCGTTCCCGGCGACGGCGCGAGGTTGTCGAGTTCGGTGTTGACCGCCCTTCCAACTCAGAGGAGTCTGGATATACCTCCGCCCGTCCACCAGGCCCGCCAACTTCTCTCGTGCGGGGCCCGCTGGACGGGCGGCGTTTATTCAGGCAGCAGCTCGAACCTCGCGCCCTCGGAGCCCTGCTCGGAGCCCACCGCTTCGAGCCGGTTCGATGCGATTCCCACGCCGATCAGCCAGCTTCGCAAGGCATCTGCGCGCGCCTGGGCCCCCGCACCGCCCACCGTGATTCGCATCGCCCGTCCCGGGTGCGTGTCGAGGATCGACGCGACCTGATGCAGCGCGACCCCGCTGCTAGCCGACGGCTCGTCCTGCTCGAAGTCGACGGGCTGGCTCAACCGAATCCGATCCCCTTCGAGCTTGGCGATCGGCGGCCCGAGCGCGACGGAGAGCTCGGTGCTCTCCCCTGCTCGAACTCGGATCTGGCCCAGGAAGGCACCGACACCGGGGCGGGCCTCGATGCGAACCGCTGTGCGCCCCGAGGGAACCTGGACCTCGGCCACACCGCTTGCGAACCGGACCTTCTTTGCGCCAATCTTCGCTTCCAGCCCGTCTGGGATGGCCCCGATGCCCGGTGCGAGCACCAGCCGCGCCGTGCCCGGTGCGGTCCCATCGAGCACCACCTGCAGCACCCGGTCCTTGCCTCCCGTGACCTCGAGATCGACCTGGGCTGGCTTATAGCCCCCCGCGAAAGCCACCACGACGTAGCTACCCGGGTGCAGATCGAGCTCCTTGGAGGAGGTGGGCTCCATCTCCTCGCCCGAGATCTGGAGGATGGCCCCGCCCACGGGCACCCCCTTGGAGTCGACCACCCGGATCAGGATGTTCTGGGTGGGGTCTGGACAGCCATCCGAGTCCTCGTAGCCGTCGACATCCTCTGCTTCATCCGGGCAGGCATCCATCGCGTCTACCCGGCCGTCTCCGTCATTATCCGGGTCCGAGCAGCCGTCCGAGTCCTGGAACCCGTCCAGATCCTCTGCCTCGCTCGGGCAGGAATCATCGCGGTCCACGATGCCATCGCCGTCTGTGTCCTGGGGAGTGGTGCGGGGGGTCCAGACCACATCGACCAGGGCCCGCATCCGAGGCGCGCCGATGCCGCCCGAGAGCCCGGCTCCGAGTGCTCCTCGAAGCGCGATTCCCTCGACCGGAGACAGCCAGCCGCCGCCCAGCAACTCGGCAGGAGTGGGGGCCCCGCGGGGGGCGCCCAGGGTGTCGACCGAGCGCGCCAGGGTGGAGACCACCGCCTCTGCGGACAGGCCGCTGTCCTCGGACAGGGCCCAGGTCGTCGCCAGCCGGCCGAACACCAGATCGTCCCAGACGATGTTGTACAGGGGCTCCTTGGGCAGCCCCCGGTAGCCCGCGTTCGCGATCACGGTCAGGTCGCCGAAGCTGCGCTCGACCGCACCCGCCAGCTCGAACCCCACCCGGGGGCTCGCGACCGCTCGCCGGGTGTCGCTCGGGAGGTCCAAGCGCGCAATCAGCCCAATACCCACGGGGGATTTCGTGGGATCGAGAGCGGTCAGCCGGGCATCCAGCCCGACATTCCCCAGAGAGGTCCCCGAGTCGCCGATGTCGCTGGTCGCCAGGGCATAGAAGGGCAGATCCAGGCCCAGCCGGAGCCGGTCGAACTCCAGCGTCGCGATGGCGTTGACCCCCACGAGGTCGCGCACCACACTCGCCTGTTCCCGCGTGCCGCCCGCGTCCCAGGACACCACCAGCGGGGCATTCGCATACCCCATCCCCAGCTGAAAGCCCGCCACAACCTCATCGCGGATCCGCCCCGCATCCTCGGTGACGAAGGTCCCCCGGGTCGCCAGCGCCCGGTGGAGCAGGTCGGCATCCAGGCGGGGAACCCCGATATTGTCCGATCTCGGGACGGTCTGTGCGAGAGCGATGGAGACGAGGAGCATCCGGCGGATCTTTGGTACTGGGCAGGGGGTTTCAGTGCGCGGGAGTGACCGCGAGGGTGAGCATACGTGTTCCCAGCGCGTCGGTGAAGGTGACCGCGTACATGACCCCGTCCACAGAGCCCACGATCGCCGAGGTCTTCATGCCCGCCATATTCTTCGAGTCCACCATCGCGTCTATTCCCTCGCCTGCGAACCACTCCTGGTAGAAGGCGAGCAGCGCCTCGGCGTCTTCCTCCTCGCCGAGTCGATAGGCCAAGGTGGTGGGGCTACCCTTCGAGCCCGTCAGCACCGAGTCCAGAGAGGCTTCACCCGGCGGCTCCGGGATGGGGAAGCCGATCGGCCGCGTCGCCTGATCTCCCTGGGTGACCACCTGACTGGAGCCGTCTGCGTTGGTGATGGTGACCGAGCCGTCCTCCGCGACATCGATCTCGCTACCCGAGATCCACTCCGCAAGCCCCTGCTGGACCCCCGCGCATCCCAACAAGAAGAACAACCCGATGATGGCGAGCGATCTGCCCATGACTCCCCCGCCGGACCCGCCGGCGACGATGTTGTACCATCCCCAGCATGTGTGGACGCTTCGCCCTGACCGCCCCCGCCAGCCGCATCGCCGAGGTGTTCGGCGTGGACGTGTCCTTCGACCTCCTTCCCCGGACCAATATCGCCCCCTCTCAGGAGGTCCTCAGCCTGCTCGGGACGGGCGATGCTCGCAGCTTGGCCATGCTGCGGTGGGGGCTCATCCCCTCCTGGGCCAAGGACCGAAAGATCGGCTACCGAACCCTCAACGCCCGCTCGGAGACCGTCGCCAGCAAGCCCGCCTTCCGGTCGGCTTTCAAGCGCTCGCGGTGCGCGGTCCTCGCCGACGGCTTCTACGAGTGGAAGCGACTGTCCAAGACCGACAAGCGGCCCCACCTGTTCCGGCTGAGCTCCGGCGACCCGTTCGGTATGGCCGGGCTGTGGGCGAAGTGGACCGACCCCGAGACCGGCGAGGAGGTCCGCTCGGCCAGCATCCTCACCACCTCCGGAAACGCGCTGATGAAGCCCATCCACGACCGGATGCCGGTCATCCTGGGTCCTCGCCAATTGGATCTATGGCTGGCCGATGACACCTCTCCGGCGGAGCTTCAAGCCCTGCTTCGGCCCTACGATGCCGCACAGATGACCGTCCGAGAGGTCTCGAAGTACGTCAACAACGCCCGGCACGAAGGGCCGATGTGCCAGGAGCCACCGGGTTTGGAGCAAGAGCGCCGTGCGACACCAAAATCCGAGGATACACAGGAGGTATGAACAGGAAGATCCGCACTATCGAAGTGAACAGAAGACAGTACCGGTGGACCACACGGCGGAGAGCCCTCAGCGTGGCTTCGGTGAACGGGGGCTTCGCGGTTCGCTATCCGCTCAGTAATATCGGAAATCACTATATTCATGTGACCGGCTCTGAGTTCGGCGGGACTGACAAAGCTGTTCTTCCAAGTAGGTACCTAAAGTTTCCTGGGTTCATGGAGGAGGTCATCATCACTCCCCGCCAAGTGCGCGAGCTGATCGAGTGGTGCAATACGCCGCGGTCATGGTCTGCGGCCAATCCCAACCGCCCACAGGAGCTGATCACGGATGGCCTGCGCTATCAGTGGTTGGTGGTTCCGATACGCTTCAACAGACAACCCACTCTGGATTTTCGCGCCGAGGATGCCAGTATCCATCTGCGGCAGGTCCTCGGGCAGTCGGAGGTGTTGAGCCTGGGCGAGCGTTGGAAGCTCTATCCTTCGCCACAATTTCATCAGGGTAGCAGCAGAGTGGTTCTGCGAGAGGATGTTCGGCGCCTGCTGGCGTGGTGGAGCGACGAGAAGCCAGAAGCATCTGCCGACTACCCCGCCGTCTGGCCACCGGGTTTTCGTCGCTTCGAGCGCAGAGCAGAGGCTCGCGGGGGGACGCTGGATAGGGCAGAGCCACTGCTCGAGTATTGGCAGATCGGGATCTTCGAGCGCACGGTCCGCACCCATCGAGGCCAGGTCGGAGGACGCGCGTTGGACTCGGACACGCAGGAATATGAAACAAGGTCAAGAGCAAAGCGCGCCGCTGGCGTTGCGATCGAGGCCCAAAGGAATTGTCGTTTTCGGGAGATCTCGCCGGAAGACGCCGTAGAGCGGATACGGTCCACATATTGAAAAGGATGAGACCACCGCTGGGTAGACCGGGTGCTGCCGGTGGTCACTGGGACCGCGACCCCCACGCTGCTGCAGGCCCAATCAGGCCAGAGCGACGTTCTGCAGCGTACCGATGAGCCCATCGAGGGCACCCTGAGGTCGCTCAGGCCATCGCCGGAGAGCCGCACCCAGCCGCCCTATGGGCTCCCCAACACGATCTGCACCTCGGCACCCTGGGTGGCATCCGGTCGGGAGCCGATCGCGATATCGCCCGACCCGTTGCCATCGAGGTCCCCGATCGCGAAGCCCACATTGCTCTGGGTCTGTGGAATGGGAATATACGCCGCCTGGTCGGTCTCCTCGGTCCGGCCGAGCTGCGGGCCGTAGTAGAGCTTCGCCGTCTCGGTCTGCGACGAGAACTCACGGATCAGCAGATCGGACACCGAGTCGCCATTCACGTCTCCAATCCCCAGCACGCCACTGGGAAAGGTCTGCACACCGCCGTCACTGACCACGGTCCACACCGCCGTCTGGGCGCTCTGGTCGGCCACAGGTCCCGCGAGGACCGCGAGACGCACGCCGCGGAAGTCCACGACCAGATCGTCGATCCCGTCGCCGGTCACGTCCTCGCACTTGTCGAGGTCGACATTGCCCCGGATGCGGTACGCAGCGGTCGACCGGATGCTGAAGGCCCCTCCGGTCAGCGGACCCTCGACCACATAGAGGTCGCCGCCGATCTGGTAGATGAGGTCGTCGACCCCGTCGCCTGTGACGTCCCCGGCGACCATGTCATCCATCTGGGAGGAGTCGGTGAGCAGGACCGACGCCGCTTCGCCAGCCACGCCACCCGAAAGCGGACCGAAGAACACCCGCGACTCCATCGTGGTCATGGTGATCAGATCGGTGTTCCCGTCGTTGTTGATATCGGCGAGGGCAACCGTGCGGCCGAGGTATCCGCCCACGGGGTCGGAGATGATGTATGCCGTCGACAAATCGCTGTGGTCGGCGAGGGGCCCGGGAATGACAACCACCCCGTCCCCGGGGATCACGACGTCGGGGCTGCTATCCCCGGTGAGCTCGCCAATCAGCGGCCGATTGTTCACGAAGTTGGACGTGTCCTGGATGACTCCGTCCGCGACGGCGGATAGCTCTCCAGAGATCGGCTCGTCGAGCCAGTACAGCGAGAAGCCCGCCACCGCCTCGTTGCCCGCGACGAGCAGCGAGCTACCGGTACCGCCGAGGTCGCCAATCGCGATGTACTCGTCGAACGCGTCGTTGTCCCCGGAGATCGTGAGCACGAAGTCCGCTGGAGTCTGTACCCCCGAGAGCTGTGCATGGGGGGTGGGCGTCGCCGCCCCCCAAGGCGTCGTGACCGGTACCCCGCTGTAGATGGCGATGGTCGTTCGGATCGGTGGTAGGGACGCCTCATTCTCCTGGACGACGACCACATCGGGGTGCCCGTCGCCGGTGAATTCCCCGATGCCGAGCCGCCCGAGTTGGCCGAGGCCCCCGTTGAAGCTGGCGTCTTCGAATCCCTCGAGAAGCTCGGCCGGACCGGGCCCGTACTGCAGTCCGATATCCAATCGGTCGCGGGGCCAGATGATCTCGCCTACGCCATCCCCGTCGAGGTCTGCGATGGCGCCATCCAGGTAGCCACCGCGTTCGGCCCGCATATTGGCCAGCCCCATCGTCGCGGAGGGTGGAAGCGGGCTGTAGAACACACCGATCTCAACACCCGCGGTGATGAACAGGTCGTCCACCCCATCGCCGTTCGCGTCTCCGACGCCCTGGACGAGCCCTGGCAGCGTGTGTGAGGCATTGCCGCCCCCATAGAAGCCAGAGGTGATGGGGCCCGAGAGGACCACACCGTCCACCACGAGATCATCGGAGCCGTTGGCATCGAAGTCTCCGAAGGCGAGCTGGCTCGGAGCGGAGGTCGGGGTGTAGGTCCACGATGCCGCAGACCAGGTGGTCGGCGCCGAGATGGGGCCCAGGAACACGTGCACGGTGCCGCTGTCCGTGGAGAGGAGGGCGAGGTCGGCTTGCCCATCGCCGTCGAAGTCCGCCACCGTCGCTTCGTCGATATTCCCGGCCGCCGAGGTGTCGATGGCGATGGCATCGCCGACGGTGCTCGTCGACGAAATACCCCCGGGGAAGATGAGGTAGCTCCCCCCGTAGAAGGCGCCGGCGCCAAAGTCATCCACTCCATCTCCGGTGAGATCCCCGGCGGATAGAGCCCCGAAGCCATCGGGGAGTGCCCCCGGATCGAGGGAGATCGACTGGGCAGCGAAGTCCCCCTCGACGGGCTGGGTGACGAGCTGCAGCGGGCCCGCTGTGGTGGCGATGGCGATCGTCCAGGTGCCCTCGATCTCTGCGACCAACAGATCCCGCAGAGGCTCGGCCTGCATGCGTACCCAAGGGTCGACCACGCCCCCTCGATATCGATCGCCGAGCACAGTGGGGTCGGTGTCGGTGTCGGTGTCGGTGTCGGTGTCGGTGTCGGTGTCGGTGTCTGCATCGGTGTCGGTGTCGGTGTCTGCATCGGTGTCGGAATCCGCATCGGTGTCGGTGTCGCTGTCCGCGTCTGCATCGGTGTCGGTGTCGGTGTCGGTGTCCGCGTCTGCATCGGTGTCGGTGTCGGCCTCATCGGGTACGCACACCCCATCGACCTCGGTCGTGCCGAGGCCACACTCGACGCTCTTGCACCCGGGCAATGCGAGGGGGGCAAGTAGGAGTGCAAGGGGGACAAGCGAGGATGTACGCATAGCGGGCTCCGAAGTTGGACTGGCATCCTACCCGATGGCGAAGGGATTGAGACCCCCTCCGCCAAGACCGCGACCCCCAAACTGCTGCAGGTTCAATCAGGCCAGAGCGACGTTCTGCAGCGTACCGATGAGCCCATCGAGCGGTATCCGGAGGTCGCACAACCCATCACCGGAGAGCCGCACCCGGTCGCCCTCCCCGTCGATGCGCAGGTAGCCGTACCGGGTCCGGAAGGGCAACACGAGGTGCGCATCGGGGCCCAGAGAAGGTAGCGCCTCGTCGAGCAGGCGGGCCAACCAGACATCGGCATCATCGGGAAATACGAAGCGTTCCGAGCCACAGTACAGCTCGAGCGCCTCGCCGCGTTCCAGTCGCACGGCACCATCGGCATCCCGTCGCGGGGGCGCGTCTGGAATGGGGCCGAGGATCGCGCCGTCGGTGTTCTCGGTCCACCTCCCATAGGCCTGGGATGCCGCGCGGCGGTCTTCCTTCAACGCGCGCACATCGAAGCCGTCGAGCCCCAACGCCACCAGCAGCGAGACCAGGCGCCCCGCACACCCGAGCTGGCCCTCGATGAAGGGCCGGGCCGGGACACGACCGCTAGCCAGCCCGTCGCCACCGAGTCGAATCCACGTGCCCTCGACATCCATCCGCAGATAGCCGTACTCGGTGAGGCGACTCGCGACGGCGTGCCCGGTCTGGAGCAACGGAACCAGCGACTCGAGACACAAGGCCTGAACGAGGGGCACGAGGGTATCTTCCCAGTCGATCTCGACCTCTTCGGATCGGAGCTGCCAGGCGCCTTGTAGATCCCAAGGCCGGGACACCTCCGGCAGCTCGGCGGCCTGCCGAAGCGCATCATCGCTGGGGAGCTGGGCGTCACCGGAGCGGACGGTGAAGTCGATTTGCATTCGGAAATCCATAGCGGAGCACAGGCTCGCTGCACCGTAGCAGAAGCGCCGAATCAGGTGGGTCTCACTCCAGCGGTCCGACCACGCCGGGTGCGCACGCGTGTGGAGGTCGACCCAGGCGCGCCAGTCTCCCTCCGGCATCACCAGCTGGTATACGCGCTCGTCGCCCCCGTCATGGTCGACGGTCGCGGGCCAGCAGAACTTCTGCTCCCAGTACCGGGTGTTGTAGCGGTCGACGCCCCCGAGGGTGTGGCCGATGACCGTCTCGTCGCAGTGGATCTGTGCGGTGATGCAGTCGGGCCCCACGACCGCGCCGCCGCCGAGAATATCGTCGCAAGCGGAGGCGTCGAAGGCGGGCTCCGTGAACGGCGGCTGGGAGATGTTGGAGGCGATTCGTCCGGCGGGATGCGGGCGCGGAGCGAGCGGTTGAACGCCCACCTCGGGGGGAGGCGCTCCGACGGAAATCGGTCGCTCACCCAGTCGATCCCGCAGGTAGAAGCCCCCGGCAGCGGCGGCGAGCAGCAGCAGAAAGAGTAGGCCTCGGCCACATCCTCGACCCGATTCCTCCTCACCCATTGCGCTGGACCAGAGCGAGCATGCAACCTCCTCGGATGGCTCCTATCGCGCGAAGTCCAGCCGCCGAACACCGGACAGCTCGGGACAGCTCGGGACAGCTGTCGGCCCCGCGATGACACCCTGTAGACAACGCTCGAGCGTGCTCTTCGAGCTCGATGGTCCCCAGGGCCGCGTGACCCTCGAGGTGGAGGGCAAGGACTTCCCGGTCACCCGCGATGCCTGGTGTCCGCCCGACTCGGCGATTCGCTAGAGACCCCTTGGAGATGACGCCCCAGGAGACTTCGAATTCGTGGGACTGTACCCTTTATGAATGGTGAATGGACCAGGTGCGTTCGAGTAGAGGGAACGTGATATGGGTACCGGGGAGCCGTGCTCCTGGACCGTATGGGAGGCTCATGCTCGTCGAGCTCACCGCCGAGAACTTCAAGAGCTACCAGCAGGGAATCCTACCCCTGTCCGATCTCACCCTCCTCATCGGCGCCAACGCGTCGGGCAAGAGCAATCTGCTCGAGGCGCTGCACCTTCTGGTGTGGGCCGCGAGCGCCCAGCGGCTCACCGACCTCAGCTATGCCGACGGACTGGAACTCCGTGGCTCGCCATCAGACCTGCTGCCCCGGGGGGGCGAGAAGAAGCCGATCCGCTTTCGAGCTGTTTTTCGAGAACCATCTCCCGGTCAGTGGGGACCCGAGCTCCAACAACTCGACCTCATCCTCGGTCTCCAGGTCGATGCCTCTGGGCTGCGCGTGGTCGAAGAGCAGCTCACCGCCCCACACACTTCGGGGAAGCTCCCCCTGTATGCCGTGGTGGAGCCCGCCCACCGCGACCTCTTCGAGATCCAGGTCGAGTACAACAACTTCGCTCGTGGCGGCAAGAAACCAAAAATCCCCGCAACGAATCTCCAACCGATCTTCACCCAGCTCACGACCCCCGCGCGCCTGGCCTCCTCCAGCCACCAGAAGAGCGCACGGCTGATTCCCACCGCCTGTAGGCACATCATCGACAGCCTCCGAAGTACGCTCTTCCTGGACCTCTCGCCCCGCCAGATGCGCGGCTACGGGTTGATGCCCGAGCGTCGCCTCCGTGAGGATGGCTCCAATCTATCCGCCGTGCTCTTCCACCTGTGGCGCAACCACAAGGTCGAGGATGTGCTCGCGTTCGTACGCACGCTGCCCGAGCAAAACGTCGTGGGGATAGAGTTCATTCAAGCGCCGCGCGACGAAGTCATGGTCCAGCTCATCGAGTCCTTCGGGGGTCAGGATCGCCCCATCGAAGCCGCCGTGCTCTCGGATGGCACCCTGCGCGTGCTCGGTATCGCAGCCGCGCTGCTCTCGGTCCCCTCCGGCTCTCTCGTGATCATCGAGGAGCTCGACAATGGCGTGCACCCGAGTCGCGCCCGTGCACTGCTCTCCCAAATCGAGGCCGTCGCCAAAGATCGGGGACTACGGGTGTTGGTCACCACCCACAATCCCGCACTCATGGATGCTCTATCCCCCAGCGCGCTGCCCAATGTGGTGGTCTGCTATCGCGACGCCTCGAATGGAGACTCCAGGCTCGTCCAGCTCGCCCAGCTCCCCCGGTTCCCTGCTCTCGTCGCCCAGGGGCCCCTCGGCCAATTGGTCACCCACCTCGTCCTCGAGCGCTTCCTGCCCGATCTCGCCCCACCTCGAACGGATCCAGTCGAGTGGCTCGGCGCCTTCCTGGCCGACGGGTAGACCTTGTCCGCCCTGTGCATTCTCGACACCAGCATCCTCTGCGAGCTGTTGCAGATTCCCAGAAAGAGCCAACCGACGGCTGGGTTCACGGAGGAGTTCAAAGAGAAGGTCGAGGATCGGCACGAGTTCCTGCTCCCCCTCGCCGTCATCTTCGAGACCGGGAACCACATCGGCCACTCCAAAGGGGATCGGCATCGACTCGCTGGCAAGCTTCGCGACCTGGTCCAGCAGAGCCTCGCTGGCAAAGCCCCATTCACCATCACGCCCCTCCCCCAACGAGAGGAACTCCACGCCCTGCTTGATGGCTTCCCCACCTGGGCGCGGGGCGGTAGCGGCTTGGCGGACTTCAGTATTCAGCAGACCTGGAACGATCTTCATCGTCAGATGCCAAACCGGCGGGTCTACATCTGGTCCCGAGACCAACACCTCGAGGGATATGACTCCGGAGCCACCTGACCCCCCACTCACAACCCACTCAGCCCCCCGAACCCCGCTCGCGCCATTTTCAGGTACTCCTCCGAGCGCTCCAACCCGATCGCCTCGTACCCAAGCGCCTCCGCCGCCGCCAAGGTGCTGCCCCCGCCCGCGAACGGGTCCAGCACGATACCCTCCGCGAGGGGCAGGGCCGCGCGCACGATCTGGCGCACAAATGCCTGGGGCTTGAGCGAGGGGTGGTCGACGAGGCCCCGCTCCTTTTTCGAGGTCGGGGCCGAGCGGATCACATCGGTGAACGGCCTCTCCGCCGAGCTCCGACGCAGGGCGCCGGTGCCATGGGCCTCGAGGCAGGCCGCCACCGTGCCGCGAAACGGCTTCCGGAACAGGCCCCAAGGCTCCCACGCCGACCGGGGCATCACCGTCACCTCTGGGTAGCGCTCGTGAGCCCCCTTGGGCCGGTCGCCGCCACGCAGGGTCTGCACCAACCGGATGATCTCCCCGCGCTTCTCCATCCCCGCCGACTCGATGGCTCCAAACACCCGGCTCGACACCAGCGGATTGCTCGCCAGGAATAGATGGCCCCCCGGACGCAGCACCCGCATCGCCAGGGCTCCAAACACCGCAAAACGCTCGACAAGACGGGCCCGATCGCGCTCACTGAGCACCGAGAATCGCGGCACCGGCCGACGCTGCTTGCCATCCAGGACCGGGGGAATCCGCCACAAGCCCCCGCTCCCCGCCTTCATCTTCGCGAGCTGGCCCGGCTGGAACTCGTCCAGGCCATAGGGCGGGTCGGTGACGATGGCATGGACACAGCACTCCGGAGCCGCCGCCATCCAGCTCGCCGAGTCCGTGCCGATCAACGCCACCCGGGGCGACAGCCGGTCGTCGGGGTCGGTGAGTGCCTGGATGCCTGGGCTTGCGGTCGACATGCCCACCCCACTATACGCTCCCGTGCCCGATGCCCCCCCAGCCGACTGGCTCAGCGAGCTGCTCTCCGACTCCCGCGCCGTGGTGCACACCCTACTCACCGAGCCCGCCATCGATCCCCAAGTGCTCCGGGAGCAGATCCGAAGCTACCGGGTCGAGATCGACAAGGCTGGCCCCGCCGCCGATCGGGAGCTCGGTGCCCTGCTCGCCGAGCGCAGCCTCGCGCTGCTCGACCGGGTCGACCCCGATGCCCTCCAGCTCGCCCAGGTCGCGGTCCGCTACTTCGTGCTCGATGATGATGGCGACGACGATCTGATGAGCCCGTTCGGCTTCGACGACGATGTCGAGGTGTTCAACGCCGTGGTCCAGCAGCTCGGTCATCACGATCTCGTGATCCGCTACGACTGATCACAGCGCAACCCCAGCCGTCCTCGGTCGCACACCGCCTCGCGCTCCCACAGGTTCTGCGACCCGCCCGCCCCCTCGACCCGACACACCTCATCCTCGGGCACCTCGAAGCTCGCCCTCTGTCCTGCTGACACGGTGAACACCTCGCCGCTGCAGATCAGCTTCAGCGCGTCGGGACTGCGGTTCTCCACCGTGCGAGTCTCGTAGGCCGGCGGGCTGATGCTCACGATATCGCCCATGATCACCTCCTCGGGAACCACTGCCTGGCGGGGGTCGGGCGGCTCGACCTCGGGGATCTGCACCTCGGGGATCTGCGCCTCGGGAGGCAGCGGCTCGATCTCACCCAGCATCGCCGGCTCCTCTCCACCCACCAACCACTCCACGATCCAGTCCGACCAGTCGCCCTCCGATCCCGGAGCCGCCTTGCCACCCGCAATCGCCGGAGCGGAGGCGAACACCGCCGAGAGCACCAGGGCCGCCGCCGTGAGCCGCTGCCCCCGAAAACGCACGTGCCCATCGGGTCGAACCCGGTACCGCCCACAGATCCCCGGCTTGGAGAGCAGCTCCCGGGCCTCGGGCTCGGTGAGCGCCGACAGATCGTGCACATGCTTGCTGCAGTGGTCGCAGAAGCGCTTGCGCTCATCGCCCGTCATCGCGTCCCAGTCGGCGTCGCAAGGGGTGTTCACCTGAAGTCTCATGTCGTCCTCGTCCGGTCGGGGTTGCGAGTGGTGAACGCGGGCAGGGCCGAGTCCTTACACGTCCGTTAAGAGCGAGGGTCACGGAGACAGAATGCAGGTCCTCACCGAATCAGAAGCGCGCCTCGTCCGCAAGCTGGGACAGGCCGCCTTCCCACGGGACACCACCGACATCCCCGACGGCATCGACGCCGATGTGGTGGGCTATATCGACACCCTGCTCCACACGAGCCTCCCCTTCGAGCGCGCCCAGGTCCGGGCCCTGTTCCAGCTCTTCGACAAGGGCTACAGCGTCTGGGCCGCCAGCCCCACCGCCCGGCTCGCCACCGCCCACCTCGACGAGGTCACCGACTACCTCCGCACCTGGGAGGAGTCCTCGGTGTACAGCCGGCGAATGGCCCACGAGGGGCTGCGCTCCCTGCTCCTCATGGCCTGGTTCGGCAGCGACGAGGTCGCCCGCGTCCTCGGTATCCTCGACGCCGCCGATGTGTACGCCCCCCTGCCCTCCCATCCCGCAACCCCCCAGCTCCGCGAAGAGCTCGACGCCCGCTTCCTCCGCCGCCCCGATGGGCTGTTCGAGTTCTCCGACTACGGCAGCTCCCTGCAGGAGCGTTGCGATATCGTGGTCGTGGGTTCGGGTCCGGGCGGGGCCATGGTCGCCCTACAGCTCGCCCGCGCCGGAGTGGACGTCATCCTGCTCGAGGCCGGCCCCGTCGGACGAAAAGCCGATCTGGTCCGCGATGGGGGCCTCACCATGGCCCGCCACTTCTGGGACTCCGGCATGCGCACCACCCGGGGCAATGTCATCCTCCCCACCATGCAGGGCAAGATCCTGGGCGGGGGCTCCACCCTCAACAGCGCCATCTGCCTGCGCGCGACAGAGGCTGCCCTCGAGACCTGGGCCGATGACTGGGGAGTCGAAGGCCACGAGCCCGGGGATCTCGCCCCCCACTACGACGCTGTCGAGTCCTTCATGGGCATCAAGGAGGTCGACGAGAGCGTCATGGGCGTCCGAAACGACCTCTTCGCCAAGGCCTGCGAGTCCGTGGGGCTCGAGCCCTCGCGCATCCGCCGCAACGAACAGGGCTGCCTCGGCTCCGGACACTGCCTCTACGGCTGCCCCAACGGCGCCAAGCTCTCCATCGACCGTCGCGGCATCCCAGAGTTCCTCGCTGCAGGGGGCCGGGTCTACACCTCGGTCCAGGTCGACCGGGTGCTGCTCCGTCATGGCAAGGCTCAGGGGGTCAGCGGGCACCTCACGGAGCCCTACACCGCCCGCGACGCCGGCCCGGTGAAGATCTTTGCGAACACGGTGGTCCTGGCCGCGGGGGTCATCCACACCCCGATCATCGCCCAGCGCTCCGGGCTCACCCAGTCCCCCATCGGCTCCAACCTCCGCATGCACCCCAGCACCGTGGTCGCCGGCCAGCTCCAAGAGGATGTCATGCCCTGGTACGGGGCCACCCAGGGCTACCACACCCTGTCCCTGCTCGACTATGGCATCAAGCTCGAGAGCCTGTGGGCCGACCCCGCCCTGATGGCATTCCGGATGCAGGGCATGGGCAAGGGCCTCAAGCGACAGCTCGCTCAGTACCGCCGCACCCTCATCTGGGACGCATGGGTCAGCGGAGAGGACAGCGTCGGCAAGGTCAGCCAGCTCCGCGGTTCCCCTCGGCCCAGCATCCGCTACGACATCGGCAAGGGCGATATGCGCCGCCTCCAGGAGGCCACCGCCGTGCTCGCCGAGATGCTCTTCTCCGTGGGCGCCACCAAGGTCTTCCCCGGAATCCACGGCCTGCCCCCCACCCTCACCGACCCCTCCGATGTGGCCTCGATCCGCGCCGCCACGCTCCAGCCCCAGGAGCTGCCCTCCGGCAGCAACCACGTCTTCGGCACCATGGCCATGGGGGACGACCCGCGAAGGTCCGCCACGGACTCGGACTACCGCGTACACGGCGCCGAGGGCCTCTACGTCAGCGACACCAGCCTCTTCCCCAGCAGCCCCGGCGTCAACCCCATGCTCAGCGCGATGGCCATGGGGCACCGGCTCGGCGGAATCCTCACGGAGCAAATCTGATGCCCACCTGGACCCAGAACGACAGCACAGCCGAGATCTTCACCTACAAGGCGGGCCTGCTCAGCCGGGTCGCCCACGATCTGCTGCTGAAGTGCACCGCCTTCGAGCTCACCCTCGAGGGCGACAAGGTCCACGGCCACTTCGACGCCAGCTCCCTGGTCGTCATCGGCGCCATGAAGAACGGCGTGGTCAACCCCAGCACCCTGTCCGACAAAGACAAGCGCGATGTCCTCGACAATGTGCGCAAGCATGTGTTCAAGCGCCACGATCCCAAAAAGATCCACTTCGAGTGTGACGATCTCGAGATCGAGGACGACCACATCGAGGGCGAGGGCACGCTCACCATCCCGCCCCGGTCCCATGATATCGACTTCGAGGTGCAGATCAGCGGCGGCAAGGCGGTGTGCGAGGTCACGCTTCACCAGCCAGACTGGGGCATCACCCCGTTCACAGCGCTCATGGGCACCCTGAAGATCAAGCCCGATATCCGCGTTCGAATGACGGTCCCATGGACGAGCTGACCGAAGCCCAGCTCACCGAGCTCCATCAGCGCCTGCTCACACTCCAGGCCGAGCTACAAAAGACCCTGTCCACCATGGCCGATCACGCGGGCACCGTGCACCTCGACCAGGCGGCGGTGGGGCGGATCAGCCGGGTCGATGCGATGCAGCAGCAGCAGATGGCGGGTGCCCAGAAGCGCCGCAACGAGCTCCGGCTCAAGCAGATCGCCGTGGCGCTGCGTACCTTCGACGAGGACGAGTATGGCGACTGCAAGGTGTGCGGCGAGCCCATCGGATACGGGCGATTGTCTGCGCGCCCGGAGTCGCCCGCCTGTGTAGCCTGCATGGCGGAGCTGGAGCGTGGGCGCTGAGCCTTAGATCGTCGGCCGGTCCGGCGACAGCACCACGATCGCATCGCCCACCCGCACCCGATGCTCTGGCCCCGGGTTCACCACCCCTCCCACGCTGATCACCACGGCCCGGTGGCGATTGTGCAGTGCCGAGACCAGCTCCGACACCGTCTTGCCATCCCAGCTGTCGGGGGCGGGCACGCTGTGGAAGCTGTTGCCATGGCGCGCGGTGAGGATCTCGTCGAGCACCGCTACCAGGCCCCGGTTTCGGGTCGCCGAGCCGATGATCATGCCCGCGAACCAGTCGCCCACCACGATCTCCTCGACCCCGGCCATGCGCAGGATCTCGGTGTGCTGGGGTGAGGTGAGCTGGGCCACGGTGTACAGGCCCGGCGCCATTCGCTCGATGGTGAGGGCCGCGGCGACGGTACGGGCATCGCGGTCGGCGGCCGAGCGGGGCACCAGGTGATCGGTCAGCAGGATGGCCGTGCTGGCCCGGGCCATCTGCACCTCTTCGAGCAGATCGATCCGCACATAATCCCCGACCACATGGAGGAATAGATCCGGCTGAATCTGGTCGAAGGGCACCGATGTGGGCACCGGGCCGACCTCGGTGACCAGCACCACCCCGCGACTCATGTCGTGGCCCGGGGTGAACAGCTCGCGGAGCAGCGCCGGCCCCGCATCATTCCACCCGAACACCACGATGTGTCCGTCCATCTCGTCGAGTTCCATTCGCTGTACTCCGAGCCCATTCGACAAACGGGTCACCATCCCCGCGCTCACCGTACCGACGAAGAGCCCGAAGATCGACATGCCCCCGATCATCAACCCCAGTGTCGTCCACCGGCCCAGCTCCGAGGTCGGCGTGGCCCCGATGGGCTCGCCCCCGACCACTGAGAGCATCGCAAACCACAGCGCATCCTCGAACTTGGCGAAGGCCGGGTTGACCGCCCCCTCGCCCACGTTGAGCACCATGGCCGCCGCCAGGACCAACACCACCGTGCTGAATGCCAGGGCGATGAGGTCGTTCGCGCTGGAGCCGATGCCCCCCCGGAAGGCCCCGACCCGCCTCGAGAGCAGCACCCCCGCGCGGAACAGGCGCAGCACCCGGAGCACCCGAAACACCCGCAGCGGACGGGCCAGAGGCAGGACCGAGAGGATATCGACCCAGTACCGTGCGAAGAATCGCCGCTTCTTCCGCGCGACCCACCAGCGGATCGACAGCTCGAACCAGAACACGACGGTGAGCGCATCTCCGGCCCACATCATCGCCGAGCGCATCGGCCCCTCGACCACAAAGAGCTCGAGGACCAGAGAGGCCACCGAGAGCGAGATCAAGACCAACAGCCCGTACTCGACGGCCCGGTGGTGGATGAACCGGTCGGCGCGTCTTCGGAGCGAGCTCGACCCGGTCATGAGGCGGCGGAGAGAGCCCCGATGAGCTCGACCACGGCGGGCTGCTCCATGCCCAGGGCCACCCCGGCCTCGATCAGCACCGCGACCTCTTCCTCGGCCATGCCGTCGACCGCGCTCGCGGCGTAGAGCAGCTCGAAGATCTCGCGCTTCTCGTCGCCATCGGTAGAGCCCGGCAGGACATTATGAGCCATGTCGCGGTACTCCCCGAAGCGGGGTGTGAGGTGCCCATCCTCGCCCAGAAAGCCCGCCTGACGCAGCAGCGGCCGGGTGAACACCTGGCCGAAGAGCTGGAACTCCTCGAAGGACTCCACGCCGTCCGCCGCGGCGATCCGGCTGGCGTACTCGAGAGCAAAAGCGAGCTTGAGATGGTGTCGCTGTTCGATGTCCAAGTCGACCTCCTGGCCTGCCGCTATCCGGTTGAGCACCGACACGGTGGATCGGAACCCCTCCCAGCTTGTTACCCGTCGTCCATGAACAGCCAGATCTTCAGGGATGACCTCCTCGCAGGGGAGGTCGCAATCGTCACCGGAGGGGGCACCGGAATCGGCGCCTCCATCACCCGCGAGCTCGCGCGGCTCGGCGCCCATGTGGTCATCGCCAGCCGCAAGGCCGAGCATATCGAGCCCGCCGCCGCCGCCCTCTCAGCAGAGCTCGGCCGCGAGGTCGTCGGCAGGGTCTGCGATATCCGCGATCGCGACAGCGTGCAGCAGCTCGTGCAGGGCACCATCGATCGCTTCGGCCGCCTCGATCACCTCGTCAACAACGGCGGCGGCCAGTTCTTCTGTCCCGCCGAGGCCATCACCCCACGGGGTTTCGATGCCGTGGTCAGCACCAACCTCACCGGCACCTGGAATCTCACCCGGGCCGCAGCCGACGCATGGATGCTCGAGCACGGCGGGGTCGTGTCCAATATCACCATGCTCACCCAGGGCGCCTTCGCCGGCATGGCCCACTCGGTCGCATCTCGGGCCGGGGTCGAGGCCATGACCCGCACCCTCGCCGTCGAGTGGGCCAATCGCGGCATCCGCCTCAACTCCGTCGCTCCAGGATACGTCGCCAGCGCCGGCCTCAAGCGCTACCCCAAGGGGCTCGGGCTGGTCGAGAAGATGCAGTCCATCGTGCCCATGAAGCGCCTCGCCACCCGGGACGAGGTCGCCTGGATGGTCGCCTTCCTCCACACCCGCGCCGGCGCCTACATCACCGGCCAGACCCTCACCGTGGCCGGGGGCAAGGATCTATGGGGCGACTACTGGCCCATCCCCGACCCCACGCCCATGCCTCCGCTGCACCTGCCCTCCGACCCGTGGGAAGAGGATTGACCCGCGCTCTACTCCTCCTCGCGGTGGTCGCCTGCAAGAAGTCCGGTCCCATCGAGGTCGCGCTCCCCGAGCCCGTCGACCCGTGGTCCCCCGCCGCTCTCCAGGCCTATGTCGACGAGATCGCGCCCTTGGTCGAGGAGCACGCGGGCCGCCGCTTCGACAGCCCTCCCCCCCTCGAGGTCTTCGATCCAGCCGCCTTCGCCGAGTATGTCGGCAAGGAGTCCAAGCTGATCATGGACGCCGTGTACCGCGACACCCCCGAGCCCATCCGCCAGGCCAAGGCCGACGCCGCGGCAAAGGCCCAGATGGGAGGCCTGTTCGGGAAGTTCGGCATCTTCGACGGCAAGACCTATATCGTGCCCAAGGCCATCGAGGCCGCCGCCGAGCACGACCAGGCCGCTGCGGTCGATATGGCCAAGATCGTCATCGCTCACGAACTCACCCATGCGCTGCAGAACCAGGAGTACGACGCCCGGGACCAGCTCCAGCACCTCATCGATCTCGACCAATTCCATGTGTGGTCCTCGGTCAGCGAAGGCGGAGCCAACTACGTCGCCGTTCGGGTCGCTCGAGATCTAGGACTCGAGGCGGAGTTCTGGGACCTCACCAAGGAGCAGGGCTGGGGTCCTGATGGGCTCGATCAGCCCTTGGCCTACCCCATATGGATGCGCTACGGCCGCGGCATGACCATGCTCGAAGAGGTCGTGGCTGCGGGCGGAATGGAGGCCTTCTGGAAGTGGCACGCCGCCCCACCCGTCAGCTCCTCGATGATTTTCCGGCCCGAGACCTACAGCACCGAGCTCCCCGCCCGAGCGCTCGACCTCCCCGAGGTCCTCCGGGGCACCGAGCAGCAGCTCACCCGGGCCGACTGGATGACCAGCAACACCCGGCTCGGCGAGTTCGCTCTGCGCGGAGACGCCATCCGCACCGGCAAGGAGGCGGAGTTCGAGCCCCTGCTCGCCCACCTCGTCGACGCCCAGCACCTCGACCTCAGCCTGCCCGACCGCAGCGGCGATATCCGGGTCCTGGTCTTCGATTCCCCCGACAACGCCGGGGCCTATCTCGAGCTGCTCCGCGCCGAGCAGACCGTCGAGGGCCAGCTCCTCGCGAAGATGTTGGGGGTGACCGTCGAGGTCACCTATGCCGAGGTCAAGGGTGTGTCCGCCGATGCCACCCTGCTCCGCAGCCAGTTCGTGCCCATCGGAGACGGTCGATTCCGCGAGGAGCGCACCGCCTGGGCTCAGCGGGGGCCGTATATCGTCGCGGTGAAGGCCGCGCGCTTCCGGCCCGGACTGCGACTCGCCAACACCCTCAACGCGGTCCTCGAGCGACTCTAACGGGCCATCTCCCGTAGCCGACGGACCCGCTCCTCGATGGGGGGGTGAGTGCTCATCAGGCCCGACAGCCCGCCCGTGAAGCCGTTGACCACCATGTGCACGCTCTGGGCCTGAGCGGTGTGCATCGGCTGTCTGTGGACCCCTCGGGACAGGCTGTCGAGGGCGCTCGCCAAGCCGAGCGGGTCGCCGGTGAGCTCGGCGGCGCGGCGGTCTGCGGAGTACTCCCGGGTGCGGCTGATCGCCATCCGGATGATCAGCGCAGCCATCGGAGCGAGCAAGAAGACCAGCATCTTCACCAGGGGGTGGATGTCGCGGTCGCGGCTCCACATCACCATATAGGCCGCGTAGGAGATGGCCCCGGCCAAGGTGGCCGCCACGGCGCTGGTGAGGGTATCGCGGTGCTTGATATGGCCGATCTCATGGGCGAGGACCCCGCGAATCTCCCGTCGGTTCAGGGTGTTCAGCAGGCCCTGGGTGACCGCCACCACGCCCTTGCTCGGGCTGCGGCCGGTCGCAAATGCGTTGGGCGAGGGCTCGGGTGTCCAGTACAGGCGCGGCTTGGGGATGTTGGCTTTGCGGGCCAGCTCGGCCACATCTTCGTGCAGCCAGCCGAGCTCTCCCGGAGGCACGGGCTGGGCGCCGGTCGATCGCAGGACGAGGGTATCGGCGAAGAACCAGGTGCCGAGGTTCATCAGGGCCGAGATGCCCAGCATCAGGGTCATGCCGCTGCGGCCTCCGACGATCTCGCCGATCAGCAGCAGGAATCCGGTCAGTAGCCCGAGGAGCAGCGTGGTCTTGAGTGCATTCACGTCTCACCTCCAGAGGGCAAGGGTGTGCACCTCGGGGGGCGGGGTCAAGGGTTGGGAGAGTATCGGCTCCAGACCGCCCCACCCACTCCGCCTCGGCATAGACCGAGGACAGGGTCGGGTCTACCGCAGTCCGTCAACGAGCGAAGCGAGGCGGAGGCCGAAGGCCGGAGTAACTGGAGCCAACACCACGCTCGAGCCCCCGATACCCTCGTCTACGCCGGCCTGGCAGCCCGCTCCTCTCCCGACGGGCCCGGCTGGAACTGGAACTGGAACTGGAACTGGAACTGGAACGGGAACTGGAACTGGAACTGGAACTGGAACTGGAACTGGATCGCCCGCTCCAGACCGCCCCCGAGCACACGTAGACCTCGGTTCTCGGTCGGGTACAGCGCCCGCCCCATCGACACCGCCTCGGCATAGACCGAGGACATGGTCGGGTCTACCGCAGTCCGTCAACGAGCGAAGCGAGGCGGAGGCCGAAGGCCGGAGTAACTGGAGCCAACACCACGCTCGAGCCACCGATCCCCTCGTCTACGCCGGCCTGGCAGCGCGCTCCTCTCCCGATCGGCCCGCTCCGATCAGACCGCCCCCGTGCACACGTAGACCTCGGTTCTCGGTCGGGTACAGCACCCGCCCCATCGACACCGCCTCGGCATAGACCGAGGACATGGTCGGGTCTACCGCAGTCTGCCAACGAGCGCAGCGAGGCGGAGGCCGAAGGCCGGAGTAACTGGAGCCAACACCACGCTCGAGCCACCGATCCCCTCGTCTACGCCGGCCTGGCAGTCCGCTCCTCTCCCGATCGGCCCGGCTGGAACTGGAACTGGAACTGGAACTGGAACTGGAACTGGAACTGGAACTGGAACTGGGACTGGAACTGGATCGCCCGCTCCAGACCGCCCCCGTGCACACGTAGACCTCGGTTCTCGGTCGGGTACAGCGCC
>Ga0316208_1000069_pt1 | contig 157780 bp, 150 predicted proteins | sample 3monopyrite_MG_FD_204944 | JGI IMG/M metagenome (GOLD analysis project Ga0316208, IMG submission 204944) | Microbial mat bacterial communities from mineral coupon in-situ incubated in ocean water Damariscotta River, Maine, United States -... | ecosystem: Environmental > Aquatic > Marine >... | reverse complement strand
TTGGCCGATTCGGTATCCATTTTCAATCTGTAGGACCACCGGTTGACTGTCATGGTATGAGAGTGCCATCTTTCTTTGCCGGTGATGACCTGCTAGCTATGATGCACAAGCGACCGGATATTTGGTCGCTACTTGGTGCGGATGCTTCTTCTTTTTCTCAGCCACAAGCTTGCAGAAGTCTCGCGGTAGTCTGATCGACTGAGACCATTCCAAATTCACGAATTACCATGGCCAGAGTGATTGGTCTGCGGTGTCGTGCGTATTGTCCCATGAGCGTCTACTATTGGGAGTGTGGCCTTAGCATATGTGATTATGCTGGGTCTGCCTCAGTGTGCAGTCAAGCAGAATGGTTGTTGCTCTGATATGTGTGTTGATGCTGCCTCTGGATGTCTATGCTCAGGCAGATAAAATGGATCTTTTAAATCAAGAGGCGGAGCTTGAAGCGCTGGACTTTAGCCAGGCGATCAGGGATATCTCTACCAATGAGCGGCTGTGCTGAAAACTACTGCCAATCCGGCACAGGTGGAAAATGAATTTTACTATGTAATCATTCTCGCCCTGCTATGCTTAGTGTCACTCAGTATAGTGCTTACATTTTTGACCAGACTTAAACAGGATGCTCAGCCCAAGGATATTGTTAGTTGTGCCGGATTGATACTGATAGTGTTTGGTACGATTATTCTGGTCCTGATTGTTGATACTTCTGAACAGCTAACGGCTGCGATTGGTATCTTGGGCGCGATCGCCGGGTACCTGTTCAGGTCAGCCCAGGAGGGTCCGGAAAGGCAGCAAAAAACAGCCATTGAATAAGATACAGGGTCTTTCTTTGTCAGCCTTGCGGTGAGCCTAATGGCTGTGGATTTTTACGCTGATGTGATGCTTTGTTTTTACTGCCAAGTAATCTTTTCCAGTCACTGTTTTTAATCTTAAATCGTCAACCTCTTTTTGTCTCGAAGATAGCAGTGGCGATCTCAGCTTATTCATGGCTCAGGCTTGTGATCAGTGCGGCGATAACTAAGAGTAAGGTCGCTGCTGGTGAAAAAATCATTATAAGGCTAAGCGCGGGTAGCGCAGATAAATTTAATCACTGTGATTGTTTTGGAGGCGTGCAGTTATGGCTGTAAGCTCTCTGCAACATAAAGTGTATTTTGCAGTAGTGTGGCAATGGTCATCGGCCCGACACCGCCTGGTACTGGTGTGATCCAACCAGCTTTTTCAGCGGCGCTGTCGAATTCAACGTCACCAACCAGTTTGCCACTGTCGAGGCGGTTAATGCCGACATCGATGATGATCGCCCCCGGTTTGATCCAGTCGCCGGGGATGAAGTTGGGTTTGCCCACAGCCACCACTACCAAGTCGGCGCGACGGACATGCTCTTCCAGATTTTTGGTGAAACGGTGGCAGGTGGTGACGGTGCAGCCAGCCAGCAGCAATTCCAGTCCCATGGGGCGGCCAACGATGTTTGAGGCGCCGACGATGACGGCTTCCATGCCGCGGATGTCTTCGCCAGTGTGCTCCAGTAGTGTCATCACCCCAAACGGGGTGCAGGGCCGAAGTTTGGGGATGCGCTGGGCCAGCAAGCCGATGTTGTAGGGGTGAAAGCCATCGACATCTTTGTCGGGATGGATGTGCTCAATAACAACCTCAGTGTCGATATGCTTGGGCAGCGGTAGTTGCACCAGGATGCCATCAATCTCAGGGTCATTGTTAAGCTGCTCAATAATATTCAGCAATTCTTGCTGTGAAGCGTCGGCGGGCAGGTCGAAAGACTTGGAAATAAAGCCAACCTCGGCGCAGGACTTGCGTTTGTTATTAACATAGACCTGTGAAGCGGCATCAGAGCCTACCAATACCACAGCCAGTCCGGGGGGCCGTTGGCCATTGGCCAGGCGGTAGTCGACACGATGTTTGACGTTTTGGCGAACTTCGGCAGCGATGGTTTTGCCGTCAATGAGTTTGGCTGTCATGGTATGACCCTAATCCCGTACTGGAAAAGCGGCCAATCATACCAGAAATGCTCCGTTGGCTGAATGTGGTCACCGCTTAGACAGGTGACTTAGCCGGTTCCGTGGGTGATTTTCTCACTTGGCCCGGAATGCGCCACCACAGTATCAGGGCAATGGCTATCAGGGCCGTCTGTCCCAGTGCCAGATGGCTGGGCCGTTGACTGAGCAGCGGCACTGCCAGGCTGGCGATCAGGGTATTGCCTAGCATCTGCACAAAACCCAGCATGGCGGAGGCGGCGCCGCGGTTATTGGGAAAACAGTCCAGCGACAGCACCATCATGGCGGGCATGGCAATGCCGATGCCACAGGTATAAATTACCAGCGGTAGTATCACTGTAACAATCATTGGTGTTAGCCACAGCGCTTGAGCGGTATTAAATAAGGTGCCCAGTGCCATTAATGTCAGCGCCAGTGTCAGGGTGCGTTGCTGTGGCCAGCGGTGAGCAAGTTGGCCACTTAGCCAGGCACCGCAGATCATGCCCGCCACCATGGGCATGAACAAGATGGCAAAGTCGTCGCTGGCCAGATTCATGAAATCAAAAATCACCGTTGGTGCCCCGGCAATATAGAGAAACATGCCACCGAAATAGCAGGCTACCATAAACACCAGCGATTGAAAGCGACGATGCACCAGCGTCTGGCCATAGACACGGGCAACGTTTACAGGATGAAAGGACTGACGCAGCGCCGGGGCCAGGGTTTCCGGTATGCGTATCAACACCAGCAGAAACACCAAAGTACTATAGAGGGTCAGAAAATAGAAGACGCTGCGCCAGCCAAAGGCGTCGTGCAGCCAGCCGCCAATAATTGGCGCTATCGCCGGGGCCAGGGCAAACATCATCATCACCCGTGACATGACCTTTTGTGCGTCTTTCGGATTGTAAATATCGCGGATCATGGTTCGGCCTGCTACCAAGCCACCACCTGCCGCCGCACCCTGCAACAGGCGAAATAACAGAAAGCTGCTGTAGTTCGTCGCCAGAGCACAGCCGATTGAAGCGGCAATATACAACAGCAGTGTGCTCAGCATCACCTTGCGTCGTCCCAGGCGATCTGACAATGGTCCCAGTACCAGGGTAGAAATGGCAAATGCCGCCAGATAAAAGGCCAGACTTTGCGACAACAGGGCGCGGCTGACATCAAACTCCGCCTCAATGGCGGGAAAGGAGGGCAGATAGGTATCAATACTAAACGGCCCGATCATCGACATCATGGCGATGATCATGGTCAGGCCCTTGGCTGGGCTGGGTTTCATTATTTATTGTTTACCACAAAGGTTACGACGGTACTGTAACAACCGTTAACAACAAGCTCTGCCACAATGATCAATTTCGAATTCCATTGTCGAATGAAAAATGGAGAATCTCGTCGCAAGTTCTAATTTCAATGCCATTTTTATTTGTTCTGTTTCACCAAAGTCAGCAACCACCACATGGGCCTCCAGGGCGTTTTTATGTTCATCAAGTTGCCAGAGATGAACGTGATGGACGTTTGACACTCCCTCGACTTTTTCCATTACCTTGATCACTTCCTCGATGGAGATATTTTCCGGTGCACCTTCCATCAGAATATGAATAGTCTTCGGAAGCAGTGACGCGGCCTGATAAAGCACGTAACCGGCAATGAGCAGTGTCAACAAGGTATCTGCCCAATACCAGTCATAAAGCAGAATCATGGTTCCAGCGACAATTACAGCCACTGAGGCCAGGGCATCAGATACGTTGTGCAAAAAGGCGGCGCGGATGTTCATACTGCGTTTCGACATGGAATAGGTCAGGATCGCTGTGGTCACATCGATCACCAGTGCTATACCGGCTACGGCGACGACTATCCATCCTTCAATGACCTGCGGCTCGAACACCCGCCATGCAGCCTCGTAGATCAGATAAAGACCCACCAGCAACAGGGTGACGAGGTTGATCAGCGCGGCAATCACCTCGGCCCGTTTATAGCCGAAGGTTTTGAAATGGTCGGCGGGCTGTCTGCCGATCTTGCGTGCTACCCAGGCAATCAGCAACGCGGCGGCATCACTGAAGTTGTGCAGGGCATCGGCAATCAAGGCAAGACTGCCGGAGACAATGCCGCCAACCACCTGCGCCAGCGTCAACAACATATTGATGGTGATGGCGGCAATCAAGCGCCGATCGTCCATCGCCTCTACATCGTGATGAAGGTGGTGGTGTCCATGGCTCATTTCTGGATTAGCCATTCGCTCTGTTCATGATTAATCCTCCGGTTATTGTTGTGGTGCTTGAAAGCGCGCTTTGGAAAAAACACCATAGAGCGCAGGAATAACAAACAGGGTCAGCAACGTCGATGATACTAAACCGCCCACCACCACCGTGGCCAGGGGTCGCTGCACTTCAGAACCCACGCCGGTAGCCAGTAACATGGGGGCTAATCCCAACGCTGAGGTAATGGCGGTCATCATAACCGGTCTCAGCCGTGATAAAGCCCCTTCAAACACGGCAACATCAAACGTGGTTCCCCCTTCAACGCGCTGATTAATGGAACTGACCATCACCACACCGTTGAGCACGGCAACACCCAACAAGGTGATGAAGCCAATGGAGCCGGGCACCGATAAATACTGACCGGAGATATACAGCGCGGCGATGCCACCGATAAGCGCCAGGGGTACGTTGAGCATAATCAGCGCCGCCTGGCCGACCGAATGAAAAGCGAAGTAGAGCAACAAAAAGATTAATCCCAGCGACAGCGGCACGACCACCATCAGTCTTGCCTGCGCACGCTGCTGATTCTCGAACTGTCCACCGTAAATAACGGTGTAACCCGGCGGTAGATTAATTTCGCTGTTGATACGTTGTTGCAGCTCAGCCACCAGGCCGCCCATGTCACGTCCTTCAACGTTGGTCTGAATCACCACCCGGCGTTGCACATCATCACGACGAATCTGCGGCGGGCCAGACTCAATGGCGACTTGAGCCACATCGCCCAACTTGACCCAGGCACCGTTAGGGGCTTGCAGGATCAAGCTGCGGATCGCTTCGACGCTATTGCGGTGTTCTTCTGCCAAACGCACATAGATGTCGTAACGCTCATTGCCTTTGATCACCTGACCTGCCTCACGGCCACCGATGGAATCACTGACCAGATCCATCACCTGAGCCACGGGAATACCGTAACGTGCTAGGGCATCACGATCAGGGCGGACGGCGAGCTGTGCTTCACCGCCGATCTGCTCCATCTCTACACCCCGCGTGCCATCAACCTTGCGCACCAGGGCTTCAATCTCTTTGCCGGTTTTAGCCAGTTGATCGAGATCGGCACCAAAGAGCTTGATTGCCAGTTGCGCTTTTACACCGGACAGCAGTTCATCCACACGCGTCGCAATCGGCTGCGAGAAGGAGAACAACAGACCGGGGTGAACTGACATTTTCTCTTCCATCAAGGCTTGCAGCGCTTTGCGGTTTGGTGCAGAAGTCCACCCAGAGACCGGCTTCAGGCCAACGTAAATCTCGACATTGGAGACCGGCTCAGGATCGCCGCCGATCTCAGGGCGTCCTACACGGCTGAAGGCGTAGGTCACTTCAGGGAACGTCAACAATTCATGCTCAAGTTTTTGAGTCACCGCCAGAGAGGTGTCAAGGCTTGATGAGGGTGCCAGGGTAACGCGGATGTTGAGCGTACCTTCCTCCAGTTCCGGAACAAATTCGGTTCCCAGGAATGGCACCAATGCCAGCGAGCCGACAAACAGCGCCAGTGCTAAACCGATCACCACAGTCTGCATTTTCAGTGCGCCGCCCAGGGCCTTGCGATAGAGCCTGTCGAGCGGCTTCATGACGAAGCTCTCTTTCTCTCTAACACCGCGTTTGAATAGATAGGTGGCCAGAGCGGGCACCACCAACAATGCCACGATCAGTGAGGCCAACATCGCCAGCACGATGGAGATCGCCATGGGTTGAAACAGTTTCCCTTCGACCCCTTCGAGGCTAAACAGCGGCGCAAACACGATGATGATAATCATCACCGCATAAAAGACCGGCCGTCCGACTTCGCGGGCGGCCATCTGAACACGCAGGGCGATGCCGTGATTGTCATGGGCCGCATCGTAGGGCGTTGGCGATCCAACGGCCATCCCTTTTTTAGCCTGTTCCCGGTGTTGGGCATCCGCTTTAGTGAGATGGCTAAAAATATTCTCCATCATCACCACCGAGCCATCCACCATCATGCCGATGGCGATGGTTAGCCCCCCCAGCGACATCAAGTTAGCTGAAACACCCCATTGCGCCATCACCATCAGCGCCAGCAAAATAGAGATCGGCACCGAAATCAGCACCAGGAAAGCGGCGCGCAGATTGAGCAGGAACAGCATCAAAATGATCACGATAAGGACGAATGCTTGCAGCAGTGCCTTGCTGACCGTGTTGACCGCCTGATTCACTAGGTCGGCCTGATCATAGAAGGGTTCGAGGGTGACTCCCTCAGGCAGAGCAATTTGAATGGCAGGCAGGATATCCTTGATGCCATCAATGGTCGCCTTGGTATTGGCGCCCATACGCTTCATCACAATACCCGCCACCACTTCACCTCGAGGTTGGGGATTGCCGTTAGCGTCACGCTCGGTAATGGAGACTGCGCCCTGGCGAATCTCCGGGCCGAAGTCGACACCGGCGACATCCTGCACGCGCACAGAAACACCATCCACATCGAGCAGCGGGATGTTACGGATATCCTGCAAACCCTGTTCACCGCTACGCACCCAGCCGACGCCACGAATCACCAGCTGTTCAGCGCCCCGGTCAAGGTACCAGCCACCGGCATTGCGGTTATTGGCTTCGATAGCCTCGGCAACATCATCACCACTCAAGCCATAGGCCAACAGGCGTTGCGGATCGAGTTGCACCTGATATTGGCGCACTTCGCCACCAAAAGAGAGCACTTCGGTGACGCCGCCCACCGGCATCAGCAGCAGTTTGACCACCCAGTCATTGATGCTGCGCAAGGCGATGGTATCGTATTTGTCGGGATCGTTGCTGCGCAGATAATACTGGTATACCTGCCCCAAGCCTGACGTATTCGGCCCCATCTCCGGGGCACCAATTCCAGCGGGAATCTGCTCCTTCGCCGCTTGCAGCCGTTCAAACACCAGTTGGCGAGCGAAGTAGATATCCGTGCCCTCTGTAAAGACGACAGTGATAACGGAAAGACCCGTTTTTGAAATCGAACGGACTTCTTCAACATCCGGCAACGCGTACATCACCGCTTCAATGGGAAAGGTAATGAGTTGTTCTACCTCTTCAGCAGCCAGGCCTTGTGCCTCGGTGTTGATCTGCACCTGCACATTAGTCACGTCAGGAAAGGCATCGAGATTAAGTTTGGGCAACACTAATGCGCCGCCCACCAGGGTGGCTAACAGGGCGAGCACCACCAACAGCCGGTTTTCGATCCCGGCATCGATTATTTTATTTAACATGATTTCGCCCCTTAGTGGTTATGCACAGAAAAACCGCTCTTGGCGATTTCTGACTGAACAAAGAACGCACCTTTGCTGACGATAGTGGTGCCTTCGGCAAGACCGTCGATCAACATCTGATCTCCGACGGTGCGCAGTACCTCCACCTCTTTTGGCTCAAAACGACCGGGGGCAACTTCGACAAACACTTGCCAGTCACCATCGGCTGCTCTCAACACAGAAGCCAAGGGTACAACGATGCCCTCCACCTTCTTCTTACCTTCAATCACAGCGGTAACAAATTGACCAGGATGGAGTTCATCATTTCGGTTTTCGACTTCGATGTGCACAGCCAAGGTGCGTGTTGTTTCATCCAGTGTGTGGCGAGCCTGAGTGACCTTGCCACTGAGCCAATGCGCACCTGCCTGAACACGAGCGGGTGATCCCAGCGCGATACGTGCCGCATCTTCCGGTGCCAGACGCGCCTCAACCCAGAGTAACGACTCATCACTGATTGTCATCAATACATAACCAGGCTCGATTAATTCACCGACCACAAAATCATCACTGATGATGGTGCCATCCTGAAACGAGAGCAGATGGAATTCGCCCGTGGCACGTGTCGCATCACCCGTTTTGATCAAAGATTCGATCTGTTTTTTGGTCATGCCATAAGCGCTGACCCTGGCATAGGCCTGTTGATAGGCGATCTGAGCCGCGACAAAACGCTTCTCGGAGACTACTTTTCGGCCTAGTTTTTCCACTCGGCGCAGTTCGACATTGGCCTCCATTAATGCGCCCTGGGCCTCAGCCATCTCGACACTGGAGAGCGTGATCAATGACTGACCCTTTTTGACATGATCGCCAAGCCGGGCATGACGTTTCATCACCTGGCCAGGCGTACGCGGAGTGACTTTGGTAGTACGATAAGCATTAAGCATGGCTTCACCGGGGGCAGTGATGGCATCACCCAGTGATTGACGCTTAACGATCATTGTCTCTATGCCTGCCATACGCCGTTGGGCGTCGCTCAGCTCGGTATCACTTGCTGCCTCGCCATGGCTGTCATCGCCACCTTCGTCGTGGCCACCCCCGTGGTCATCGTGACTTTTCTCCTCGTGTCCATCGTCCTCATGGCCGTGACCCTCTTTTTCGTGTTGGTGGCCTTTATCGCCATGATCATCATGGCCTTCTTCCATCTCAATGCCAGAAAAATCGTTAAGCCCATCATTCCCATGTGCGCGACCTTCTTCAGCAAAAACAATACCAGGGCTTGTCAGGCTCAATAACATCAATAAAACTAATCTGTTTTTCATTCTTCTACTCTCCAAAATTCTTTGTTTGTGCCGGTGTGGTAGACGCAATGCCCAACCAATCTTCAACCTGACCGGAAGCATCCAGCCAGGCGATTGCCGCTTGCCATACCTCGCCCATCAGGGTGGTCGCCGCGGCCTGGGTGTCGATATTTTGTTTGGCTTGAATAAGAAAATCGGTGGCACTCAGATCGCCCGCCTGCCACATTTGCTCCAGCAAGTTCATCTGTTCGCGATGGGCCTGCTGGCCGGTGCCCACCCAGGCGCGCCAGGCGCGGCTGGTATTCTCGAATCGACCCAGGGCACCGGCAAGACGGGCATTGGCACGCCGGCGGGCATCACGGTAAGCCTGTTCTTCGGCAATCGCCTGGTGCGAAGCGACGCGTATCAGTTCTTTATAGCTATTGCGTACAAACAGGGGGATTTCGATGCTCAATCCCAGTAGGCTCTCTGAATCTTCACGACCGGCCCGAATCCCGATGGTGGGATCAACACGCCCCTGCCGTTCCGCCAGGTTTATACGGGCCTTGGCCGCCTCCACGCGACTGCGCAGCACGATCAGTTCGGGTAAGGATTCGAGCAGGGCGGGATCGGCGCGTTGAGGCGGCGGGGCCAACTCCTGGGGTAATTGAGGCCAGCGCGCTACCGTTAAGCCACTGACTGCCTGCAATGCCGCCTCGGCTTCGGCCAGCTCACTCTCCCTGGCCGCCTGCGCCATCAAGGCTTCGCTATAGACGACCTGGGCCAAGGTGACATCCAGCGCCGTCATGTCACCCGCCGCCTGGCGCTGTTTCACAGTATCAATAAACCCTTTCATCAACTGGCGGCGGCGATGCGCCAGCGTCTGCATCTCCCGGGCGGCGAAATGGCGAGCCAGGGCGTCCAATGCTTCCACGGCGATGCGTTGACGGATCTCCAGCAACTCAGCTGTTGCTGACTGCACTGCCTGATTGGCGATGCGGGTCAGGGCAGCCTGTTTATCGCTCCAATCGAGGGTCTGACTGAGACCGATAGTGGTGGTATTGATAGCCGTGCGTTCAGTATCCAGCGCCAAAGCCGGATTGTGGAGCGGTTTATCCGCACCCTCGGCACTCGCCCGAGCTGCTTCGATGGTGGCTTGTGCCCCCTGCGCAACAGGGCTCTCCGACCAAACTTGTTGAATGAATGCCTGTAACGATGGGTCGACCTTTCGCGCCGCATTGGCGCTGATCGACAACGGAATCTCTCTATACTCGGGCGTGACTACCGCCCATGCAGGCAGCGCCAAACAGGCGCATATGCCGGCGCAAAAAACACGATTTAAAAACATGCTGTAAATCCTTCAGATGCAACAAAATACACACCGCCAGGTTAGTTTCAGCGGCACACTTGAAATCAAGAAGGATTAAACGATGGGAGGTCTGATAAGCGGAGTGATATACAGAGAAGGCGAGGCAAGCGGTAAGGCAAAAAAGTGATCGCGGTCCACCATCACAACAGGCGTCGTAACATCGCTAAAGATACCCATCAAATGGGAAGCAGCATGAGAACAATGATGAAGATCGTCATCGGGATGATCATGGTCGTCAGCTGCCAGATCGACGATCACAGAGCCATGCGCAGCCGCAGCCTCCGGATGAGTATCCCAAGCAAAGGCCAAGCCTGAACAAAGATTGGTGATCAGGAGTATATAAACCAATATGTGCTTCATAGGATGGCAATGTTAGGTGAACTGCTTGGCTATGTCAATTCCCAATAATTAAAATGCTGCTGTAGCAGATCCTTTAGGACACGACCTGCACGAAACATTCCATAACAATCCTTAGTCGTTTTTTAAGCTTGAGGCAATACACGCCTCACCTTCACAGTGGTTCACTTCCTCGGTCACGTCAAAAACCCCCATCGAAACTCGATAACAATGCCTTGTAGTGCGGTGGCGATTTTGGTTGATGCGTGACCAAAGATACTCTGACAGCATAGTGCTCCGGGTTCACTATCCCACAATTTATGAATATCAGTAACGAGAATGATGCTGGTGATCTTGCAGAAGAAGAGTGCTAATTAGATTAATCGTCAAACCAACAACGGCAACGGCTATGGCCTCATTAAAGTGGATTGCCTGTTGTGCTTGAAAATCCGCTTAACACACTTATCTGGCCAGCTTCAAAAGGGGAAGACTGGATTCTGTGAATGTGAGTAGTCGGGCCATGGCTGCCAATAAAATAAGTTAACGCTAGGCCATTTTTAAAAAAAGGGTGAGCACGATAGTTGTGCTCACCTTGGTTGTTTAATTGCCGGTGTAATTGGCCGCGATATAGTGGCCATCAGGGCTAAAAAATAGATACAGGGTTTGCTTTGCTGTATCACTGATCTTGTCATTTTTAAATGTAACTACCCACTCGGGCCCCTTGGAGTAGGTTTTCTGCTCTACGCTGGCAGCTTTCATTCCTGACCAGGTGGCATCAATCTTTCCTGCCTCTGCCAGTTGCTTTACTTTCTTTGATGCTCTGTTAGTCGCTTCTTTACTGGTCACTGGGCCGAGTGAATGTCCGCCATCAGAATCATGGCTATGCCCGGAACCGGCCATGACAGGTGTGGCTAGGAGTACGGATAATAATAGTGCTGCGGTTAAAGTTTTCATAAACTCTCCGAATATGTTTAGTTGATTGTGTCGTGATGTTGTGGGGCATCATGTGAGTGTGAACCATCATCATGGCCATGGTCTGAACAGGCCGAAACTGCTATCAGTATAAAGCTCGTTATCAGTGTTAAAAACAGTCTTCGCATTATAAGTCTTCCTTTAATCAATTGTATCGTGAGTCGTTTCCTTAATGATTTTGGCGGTACGTTCTTCATCCATTCTTATATGTTCATGAATGTGGTTGTCGGCGCTAAAACCAAATTCATCTGGATCGGTTACATGAGAATAAGCATGCATCTGCATCATGAATAGAAACAGTCCGGCAAAAATCAGTCCGTAATTGGATGTCAGGCTAAAGGCTTTGAATGAATCTGCCTTGCGCCAGCCTGCCAGCAGCAACAACATGACAGCCAAGGCCACAATTTGGCCCACTTCGATACCGACATTGAAAGAGATGATATTCATCAGCAGCTGATCTTCAGTCAAGGGCAGTTGTTGCAGTCGTGTCGATAAACCAAGGCCGTGAATCAGGCCCAGGCTAGTGATCATTACCAACATATTGGGTGGCTTGATATCCAGGTATTTCTTAAATCCTCCTAGATTGGCAAAGGCTATATAACTGACACTCAGGGCTATCACAGCATCAATCAAGAAGTAATTGACCTGAATGCCATTAAGGGTGGCAAAGATAAGAGTGGCACTGTGCCCAAGCGTAAATGCGGTGATGTACTTAACAATGTCTCTGAGCCGGGTAAGGAAAAAAATGATGCCGAATACAAACAGCAAATGGTCATAGCCGGATAGCATATGGGTAGCACCAATCCACAGGTAGCGTATATTTCCTCCCTCTAGGATTGTTTGTTTCTCAGCCTCGGACATACCATGTCCAAAGGCCTGGCTTGCTACCAGCGCTGCTAAGACAGCTAGAAGCCAGCGTGACTGCTTGATCGCATTTATCATAAAATATCCCGATAAGGTGTTGTTTAAGAGGGCTGGTATTGTCCTGATATTTTCTAGGTGTGTGAAGATTTAAGGGAGCCGGGGTAGTGGCCAGTTAGTGGGTGGGTGTGGGCCTCAATACTGTGTTGATGATGGCTGCCATCGTCGTCGTGATGTTCGGCTAAATGGATGTGAGTCGCCGTCCATTGTATTGTCAAGAATGCAGTAGTGAGCACAAGTAGTAGTGTGTTGTTAAGGCGAAATTTAGTCACGTTTATGTAGGCCGCTTACTCTAGATGAAAATTATGTCGAACTGTTCTGGTACATGTCAGATTAAACTATTATCGACCTGTGAGGAGGAAAGTGAAATATTCTGTCGAAAGTTAGTTAGCCTCTGATCGAAGGCATAAAACAGTCGGCTAATTATCTAAACATAAATCAATAAACGCCTTGGCAGCATTGCTAAGGGTGCGGCGTGGATGGTGAACAATTCCGAGTTGGCGCTTGACGGATATCTGCCTGCCAGCATCAGGACGTAGTTCTTTGTCAACCATGTTTTCTGGCAGCAGGCTCCAACCCAGCCCAACTGAGACCAGCATCTTTATGGTTTCCAGATAGTGGGTTTCCATTTTGGTTTCCAGTTGTCCCACGGCCAGGGTTTTGTCGATCAGCTTACGGGTGTAGGTGCCTGGGCCTGGCAGGATGGCGGGGTAATGGGCAAGTGCTTTTGGGGTGATCTTGGTGTGTTGACGCAATGGGTGGCCTGGACTGGTGGCGAGTATCAATGTGTCGGTCCACACGTTTATTCTGGTGAGTGCTGTGACGTCGGACGGTGGCAGTGTTACTACTGCTAGTTCCAGCTCGCCTTGCTCGATGGCGCGGCAGGCCAGTTCCGAATCCATAAAACTCAGATCCAGTTGCACCTTGGGGTAGTTGTGGGTGAAGGTGCGCAGTACCGGCGGCAGGCGGTGCAGGCTGATGTGATGACTGGTGGCCATTTTTAATGCGCCGCGGGTTTCGCCGCTGAGATTGCTGATGGCACGGCGTGTGTCTTCCATCTCACTGATGATGCGCTGGGCGTGCCCTCTGAGGGCATGGCCGGCCTCGGTCAGGCTGACCTGGCGGCTGATGCGGTCGAACAGACGGCTGTTGAGCTGGCCTTCCAGAGCGGCGATGCGTTTGCTGATGGCGGGCTGGGTGAGATGCAGTTCTTCGGCCGCTTTTGAAAACGAAGCGTGCTTGGCGACGCTGAGAAAGGCCTGTAGGTCATCAATGTTCATTGGAATTAATTGTATTCCAATATGGAATTATTTTCATAAAAATTATGAATTTGAGTTATTTGTGTCAGGCGCCTAAGATTGCCTCATGTGAATAACGCCGGATGTAGCAAAGGAGAATCCAAATGGCTGGTAAGACCTTGTATGACAAGTTGTGGGACGCCCATGTGGTACGTCAGAGCGACGATGGTAGCAGTCTCATCTATATAGATAGGCAGTTGGTGCATGAGGTGACTTCACCGCAGGCCTTTGAGGGGCTGCGCCTGGCACACCGAAAGCCATGGCGTGTGGATGCTAATTTGGCGACGCCGGATCACAATGTGCCAACCACTGGTCAGAAGGCCGGTGTAGCTGGGATTGTTGACCCTGTTTCAAGATTGCAGGTGCAGACGCTGGATAGTAATTGTGATGATTTTGGTATCACCGAATTCAAGATGAACGACATTCGTCAGGGCATTGTCCACGTGGTTGGGCCGGAGCAGGGTGCAACGCTGCCGGGCATGACGGTGGTCTGCGGTGATTCACATACTTCGACCCACGGTGCGCTGGGCGCCCTGGCTCACGGGATTGGTACCTCTGAGGTTGAGCATGTGATGGCGACCCAGTGCCTGATCCAAAAGAAATCCAAAAACATGTTGATCAGGGTCAACGGCAAGGCCGGGCCGGGTGTGGGTGCCAAGGATATTGTCTTAGCGATTATTGGTAGAACCGGCACCGCTGGTGGCACCGGGTATGCCATTGAGTTCGCTGGTGAGGCGATTGCCGACCTGTCAATTGAAGGCCGTATGACCGTTTGTAATATGGCAATTGAGGCCGGTGCCCGTGCTGGCATGGTAGCCGTGGATGATAAGACTATCGATTATGTAAAAGGCCGTCCCTATGCACCAACTTCGGATCAATGGCCGGCGGCGGTTGCCAGTTGGGCTGATCTACATTCGGATGCCGATGCTAAATTTGATGCGGTGATCGAGTTGAATGCGGCAGATATTCAGCCGCAAGTGACCTGGGGCACATCGCCCGAGATGGTGGTGGCTGTCGGCGACAAGGTGCCGAATCCAGCTGATGAGGCGGATGCAGTTAAACGCACCGGCATGGAAAAGGCTTTGGCCTATATGGGACTGGAGGCCAATACCCCGATTACTGCGATCAGTATTGATAAGGTCTTCATCGGCTCATGCACCAATTCGCGGATTGAAGACATGCGTGCCGCCGCCGCCGTGGCCAAGGGCCGTAAGGTGGCCGCAGGCGTCAAGCTGGCGATGGTGGTGCCAGGATCTGGTTTGGTGAAGCAGCAGGCTGAGGCGGAAGGTCTGGACAAGGTCTTTGTTGAGGCTGGGTTTGAATGGCGCGAGCCGGGTTGTTCCATGTGTCTGGCCATGAATGCCGATAGGCTGGAACCGGAAGAGCGTTGTGCCTCGACCTCGAACCGCAATTTTGAAGGTCGTCAGGGCCAGGGCGGGCGTACCCATCTGGTCGGGCCGGCCATGGCGGCGGCAGCGGCGATTGCCGGTCACTTTGCCGATGTGCGTGATTTAACTAACTGAACAGGAGGACTATCATGACTAAACTAAGGGCATTGCTAATGACCGCAATGATGATGGTTGGCTTGAGTGGTTGCGAGACCATGGAGGGTTTTGGCCGTGACCTGGGTAAGCTGGGTGACACAATCGAAGACGCCGCAGATAAATCAAGTAAATAAGGTTTTGTAATGGAAAAATTTATAACACTGAATGGTTTGGTCGCGCCCTTGGATAGGCCCAATGTCGATACTGATGCCATCATCCCGAAACAGTTTCTGAAATCGATCAAACGTTCCGGCTTTGGTCCCAATCTGTTTGATGAATGGCGTTATCTCGATCATGGCGAGCCGGGTATGGATAACAGTAAACGGCCGTTGAATTCTGATTTTGTCCTGAATCAGGCCCGATACCAGGGTGCGCAGGTATTGCTGGGGCGTGACAATTTTGGTTGCGGTTCATCGCGTGAACATGCACCGTGGGCCTTGGAAGATTTCGGTTTTCGCTGCATCATCGCGCCCAGTTTTGCCGACATCTTTTATAATAACTGCTTTAAAAATGGCATCCTGCCTATTGTCTTGGATGCGGCAATTATCGAACAGTTGTTTAAAGAGACTGAAGCCAGCGAGGGCTATAGTCTGGCTATTGATCTTCCTGCGCAAAAGGTGACAACACCATCAGGAGAGTCGTTCGCCTTTGAAGTGGATGAGTTCCGCAAGTACTGCCTGCTGAACGGTCTGGATGATATCGGTCTGACCTTGCAGTATGTCGATGACATTAAGGCCTATGAAGAGAGGCGCAAGGCCGAGGCTCCCTGGTTGTTTTAAATAAGATGTTTGGCGGGTCCCACCCGCTATAAGCCTAATAATGACTGTTGTCGGCGGGTGGGACCCGCCCGACATTTGAAATTGAGAGATACAAATGAGTAAAAAGATTGCAGTATTGCCTGGTGACGGTATTGGTCCAGAGATTGTTCGTGAAGCGGTTAAGGTGCTTGAGGCACTAAAGGCCAGTCACGGACTGGATATTGAAATGACTCAGGGTGCCATCGGTGGTGCCGGTTACGATGCCGCCGGTGATCCACTGCCGGCTGCAACGCTTGAACTGGCGCAGAACTCGGATGCCATTTTACTGGGAGCTGTGGGTGGCCCGCAGTACGATACGTTAGATCGTCCGCTGCGTCCTGAGCGTGGTCTATTGCGGATTCGCAAGGAGCTGAATCTGTTCGGTAATCTACGCCCGGCGCTGCTGTATCCCGAGCTGGCCGAGGCTTCCAGTCTGAAGCCTGAAATCGTCTCTGGTCTGGATATCATGATCGTACGTGAACTGACCGGTGATATCTACTTTGGCCAGCCGCGTGGGATTGAGGTGCGCAACGGCGAACGGGTTGGTTTTAATACCATGCTCTATTCAGAGACAGAGGTGCTCCGTGTGGCGCACATGGCTTTCCAGATCGCCATGAAGCGCGATAAAAAACTCTGCTCGGTGGAGAAGGCTAATGTGCTGGAGTGCAGCGAGCTGTGGAAAGAGATGGTGATTGAGGTCGGTAGGGAATATCCTGAAGTTGAGCTGAGTCACATGTACGTCGATAACGCCGCTATGCAGTTGGTGCGGGCGCCGAAGCAGTTTGATGTGATCGTCACGGGTAATATTTTTGGTGATATTTTGTCTGATGCAGCCTCTATGTTGACCGGTTCTATCGGTATGCTGCCGTCGGCTTCACTGGATGAAAACAATAAGGGCATGTATGAGCCGATCCATGGCTCCGCACCTGATATTGCCGGTAAGGATATTGCTAATCCGCTGGCGACCATCTTGTCGGTCGCAATGATGTTGCGCTACACCTTTGCTGATGAGGCTTCTGCCCAACGCGTCGATGATGCTGTCAAAAAAGTGCTGGCCAATGGTTATCGCACCGTAGATATTTATTCAGAAGCTACCAAGAAGGTGTCATGCTCTGAAATGGGCGATGCTGTTGTTGCGGCCCTGGCGTAGAATTTAAAGAGAGGCACGAAAATGAAACGAGTAGGTTTTATAGGTTGGCGCGGTATGGTTGGCTCGGTGTTAATGCAGCGTATGCGCGATAACAATGATTTTGCCGACATCGAACCGGTATTTTTTACCACCTCACAGGCGGGCAAGCCCGGTCCTGATGTGGGTAAGGATGTGCCGGCACTGAAGGACGCAAACAGCATCGATGAACTGGGGACTTTGGATGTGATTATCTCCTGTCAGGGCGGGGATTACACCAAAGAGATCTACGGCCCGCTGCGTGCCACTGGCTGGAAGGGTTACTGGATCGACGCGGCGTCGGCGCTGCGAATGAAGGATGACGCCATCATCGTGTTGGATCCGGTCAACAAGGATGTTATCAAGGACGGTTTGGCCAATGGCGTAAAAACCTATGTTGGGGGTAACTGCACGGTTAGCCTGATGTTGATGGCGATTGGTGGGTTGTTTGAAAAAGGCCTGGTGGAGTGGATTACGCCGATGACCTATCAGGCCGCTTCCGGTGCCGGGGCCCGCAATATGCGTGAGCTGATTCAACAGATGGGGGCGGTTAACGCCAATGTAAAGTCGTTGCTGGATGATCCGGCCTCGGCCATTCTGGAAATTGACAAAAAGACGGCTGATTTTATCCGCTCCAACGACTATCCGCTCGATGCCTGGCCGGTGCCGCTGGCTGGCTCGCTGATTCCATGGATTGATGTGCCATTGGAGTCAGGTCAAAGCAAGGAGGAGTGGAAGGCGCAGGTCGAGACCAACAAAATTCTCGGTCGCAGCGACAGGCCGGTACCTATCGACGGCCTGTGTGTCCGCATTGGTGCGATGCGCTGTCACTCTCAGGCGTTAACCATCAAGATGAGCAAGGATGTGCCGCTGGATGAAATTCATGCTATCACCGCCGAGCATAATGACTGGGTAAAGGTGGTGCCAAATGATTGTGATATCACCATGAAGGAGCTTACCCCGGCGGCCGTGACCGGTACTTTGACCGTGCCGGTGGGCCGGATGCGCAAGTTGAGCATGGGCAATGATTATCTGTCGGCTTTCACCGTGGGTGACCAGTTGTTGTGGGGTGCTGCTGAACCGTTGCGTCGCATGCTGCGTATTCTGCTTGAGGATTGATGCTGAAATGAGTAAGACCTTTAATGTCGTTGTTGTCGGTTGCGATACCTTGGTGGGTGAAACTGTTTTGACTTTGTTGGAGGAACGGGAGTTTCCCGTTGCCTCCATCTATGCCGTTGCCGGCGATGCCGGTGGTCGAGTTACATATAAAAATCGTCATTTGAAAGTTGAACCGCTTGAGTCATTTGATTTTGCTCAGGCCGAACTGGCTTTTTTCTGTGTAGATGAGGCTCTGGCGGAAGAGTACGCGCCCAAGGCCGCCACGGCTGGATGCGTGGTAATTGATGATAGCCCCTGTTTTCGACTTGAGGATGATGTGCCGCTGGTCGTGGCTGAGGTTAATCCAGAAGCATTGGCTGGTTATGCTGCGCAGAATATCATTGCCAATCCAGGCACCAATGCTATCTTGCTGACCACGGTGCTTAAGCCCTTGTTTGACGCGGCAGGAATTGCCCGTATAAATGCTGTCACTCTGCAGGCTGTCTCGGGCAAGGACAAGGCTGGGGTTGAGGAATTGGCCAAGCAGTCCACTGCCATGTTTAATCTGCAAAGCATGGAGAGCAACGTTTTTGGGAAGCAGATTGCCTTCAATCTGTTGCCGCAGATTGGTGCCGCCCTGGATGATGGCTATAGCCGCGAAGAGGTGAAATTGGCCTGGGAATCGGCCAAAATCCTCGGCCAGGATGTGCCTGTCAACGCCACCTGTGTCCGCGTGCCTGTTTTTCATGGCCATGCCATGGTGTTGCATATAGAAACCGTTGAGAGCTTAGGTGTGGATAAGGCTGTTGATTTACTTGACGCGGCCCCGGCTATTAATTTGATGTTGGATGATGATATGGCAACGCCAACCATCGATGCAGTGGGTGAGGATTTCGTCCTGGTTTCTCGTTTACGCCAGGATAGTAGTCATGAAAAAGGTATAGATTTGTGGTTGGTCGCCGATAACGTTCGTAAGGGCGCGGCCCTTAACAGTATTCAGGTAGCTGAAATTTTGATAAAAGAATATCTGAACTGAGTGTCAAGGATGTGATTTTAGTTTTTTGTGAGGAGTGGGTGATTTTATGGCCTAGTTCGAAAAAATAGCTAAATGTTCAAAAAAAACGAACGATAGCCGTTATACGTTATGTAAGAGTGGCTGGATGTTATGTTGGGATGAAAAAATCAGGATCGGGACATTGACTAAGGGATTTAAAAAGCGTCGATTAGCAGTTGCTTTAAGCGCATGCATGATGGCGACATCAGGTATTGTTCATGCCTTGGGGATGGGGGAAATTGAGGTTAGTACTGCCTTAAATGAACCCCTGAATGCTAAAATTAAGCTGTTTTCAGTAACCCCAAGTGAGTTTGAAAGCCTGGGAGTATCGTTGGCTTCACGTGAGGCCTTTGAGCGTGTTGGCATTGATCGCTTGCCAATATTGCGTGAGCTTGAGTTCGAGCTTGTTAGCTCCGGTGCCGATGCCCCGTATATAAAAGTGCTCTCCAGCAAGGCAATTAAAGAACCTTTTCTTGATTTTATTCTGGCTATCAACTGGTCCAGTGGCCAGATGATGCGTGAATACACTCTTTTGCTTGATCCCCCCGTTTTTGAAAATGAGCAGCCGCTTGCTCGGATCAATGCTGCTGCAACCCAACCTGCCAACATTGTCAGGCAAGCAACAACTACTGCCGTAGCCACGCAAGCGCGACAGGCTCTTGCGGGAAGTTATGGTCCGACTAGCCGGAAGGATACTCTCTGGGGTATTGCCAGGGATATGCGTCCGGATCGCTCGGTCAGCGTGCCACAGATGATGATCGGCTTGTTAAAGGAAAACCCAGAAGCCTTTGGAGATAATAATATCAACAACCTTAAGGCGGGCTATATTTTGCGCACGCCAGAGATGGGCGTGATTACGGAACTCTCTAAACAACAGGCTGCTGCTGAGGCCAACCGTCAATTTCAGGACTGGCGGGTTGCGAAGGGCCAGACCTCTACAGTGGGTCGTCAGCAGCGTGTTGTTGCGCCAACGCCGGCTTCGGCTACAGAAAACGCCAGTATTCCTGCGCCGGTTGCCACAGAAAAGGCTTCGACGCGGTCCCGTTTGCAGTTGTTGACACCTGAGGAAGAGGCCAAGGCTCGTTTAGGTGGTGTTGGTTCTGGTGCTGCAGGCGATGCTGTTGAGTCTTTACAGCGACAGCTGGCGGTAGCGCTGGAGTCTTCCGAGGCCCGCGATCGGGAAAATTCAGATCTGCGTTTGCGTCTTGATGAACTTGAGCAACAGCTTCAGTCGGTGCAAAAACTATTGACCCTCAAGGATGATAGTTTGGGGGCATTGCAATCAGGCGCTCAGCTAAAACAGCAGGTTGACGCTGCGACGGCTACTTTAAAAGCGGTTAAGCCTGAAGTGGATGCTGTCCCTAAACAGCCTGCCAAGCCAATCGTTCAGCCGGTGCCAGTTAGTCTGATTGATGAAGTTCTGGCTAATCCGATGTATATGGCTGCCGGTGGTGGAGTGATTGTGTTGCTGCTGCTTACGGTTTTGGCTATGCGTCGTCGTTATAGCCAGGCGGATGTTGATGATGATTTTGGCGTGATGGCTCCGATAGGGGCGGACGCGGAGAATAAGGCTGATGCGGCTGGCAAGAGTGCTGTGGCCTCTCAGTCTGCCGAGGCTGTTTCTGCTGCTGTAACTGCAGAAGTTGATGAGAATGTTTCAATTGGTGATTTTGGTGCTGGCCTAGGGGCTATTCACACGGAAGAAAGTGAGATCGATCCAATTGCAGAGGCTGATGTGTACCTTGCTTATAGGCGTTATGAACAGGCTGAGGCCTTATTGAAAGAAGCAATTAATGCTGATGCGGGTCGTCATGAGCTCAAGGTCAAGTTGTTGGAAATTTATTATGCTACCAAAGATGTGGATTCGTTCGAGGCTCAGGCTGAGTCACTCTATGCAGCGCTGGCGGGCCAGGACGAGGTTATGTGGAATCAAGTTGTGGAGATGGGCCGTGAACTGTTGCCTGAACACCCATTGTTTGCTGATGGATCTGGTGCTCCGGCCGTTGCCAAAAGTAGTTTGACTGAGAGTGATTTGGGTTTTGAACCTTCGGGTGGTGGTGAGGAATTGGGTTTTGATGATTCCCAGCCGCTCTCTGGTGATGATACTGAAATAAATGATGATGAGCTGGCAGAGAGCCTGGGGCTTTCTGGTTTGGCAGATGTTTCTGATGACGTCGGCGAGCTTGATGGGCTGGATACTACGGACTTGGCGGATGATCTTTCACTCGATGAGCTTGGTGACCTGGAGTTGGATTTAGATCTGGACTTGAGTGCAGCAGATGAGGTCGCAATGACCGAGGATGCTGCGGTGAATATAGCGCTTGACGATATTGACCTGGGTACTGACGGGCTTGAGGCAAGCTCTGAGGTGAGCGATCTGCCCGGTGAGTTGAGTGGCACGGTTGTGGCCGATAAATCTTTGGTGGATGCATCGCTAGAGCTCAATGTAGAGCAGGCTGATGATGTTGATGAGAGTGATGACCTGGGTTCCATTACTGACGAACTGGCTGGTTTTGGTGGCGAGATTGAGGAAGCGGTTACACTGGATTCTGATGCTGCGTTGACTGGTTCATTGGCGGATGGCGTTCCGGATGAGCTTGATGGGCAAACTGTTGATAAACCCGATACACAGGCTATGGATATAGATTTCGTTAGCGACGAGGCTGCTTTCCTGGGTGAGGTGTCAGCGGTTTCTGATAAGCCTGAGGCTGTGGTCAAACCAGTGTTGCCTTTGGTAGAGGATGATGAGCATTTAGGTGCCACAGAGAAAGAGCTCCCTTTTCGTAAAGCTGGCCGGGATTCTTCTTCAACTGACGTGAGTAATGCCGACTCCAGAGATGTTGACGCGGCGCAGTCTGTCTATCAGTCCCGTGATGTAGAGGCAGAAACCGATGGCCTGCTAGATAGTGCCAGAAAGCAGGACGACGATGACAACTTGATTGAGCTGGATATTTCTCCACGCAGCGAAGTCGATTCTGGTGAAGTAGCGTTAGGGGCTGATACGAAGGTTGTTGAACTGGAATCTGGTGCCAGTGAAGTGGAAGCAGAGATTGATCCTCTGGCCGATATTGCCAGTCTTGCTGAGATGGATTTTAGTCAGATGTCTGATGGAGATCATGATAACGATGATTTCTTTGACACCGCTGGTGATATGATCGGCACCAAGCTCGATTTGGCCAAGGCCTATATAGATATGGGCGATCAGGATGGTGCACGCTCGATTCTAGATGAGGTTGTTGACGAGGGTGATGATAATCAGCGCCAGGAGGCTGAGCAGCTTAAGCAGCAAATATCCTAGTTTTTTCTTTTATTTATATGAATACTAAAATCGGATGGTACGATCATGTGCATCCGGTTTTTCGTATTATTTGCTTCGTAATTTTCAGTTTATTTCTCGCTTTGGGTGATCTTGTCCAGCTGGGTGTGGCCACTGTTGGTGTAGTCGTGGTTTATGTCACTACGGTAAATTGCAATATGCTTGGTTTTTTGAAAATGCTGCGGCGTATGCGTTGGTTCTTGTTGTCAATTTTGTTTGTCTATGCCTGGCTTACCCCTGGGGTGCCTGTGTTTGAGGGGGCGTTTGGGCCTGCATGGCTGCCCACCGTAGAGGGGTTGCAGCAAGGTGGGCAGCGTCTGTTGGCGTTGATATTGATTATTGCGGCAGTGCATTGGTTGTTGCTGGTGACATCACGAGAACAACTGGTTGCCGCGCTTTATTGGTTGGCGGCGCCATTGCAGCTGTTGGGACTGGCGCGTGAGCGATTTGCTGTACGGCTTGCCCTTGTCCTTACGCGGGTTGCTGACGTGCAGATACACGTTGCCCGGCAGGTTGAGCAGGCTGATATTGATAAAGGCAATGTCAAAGCCTACGCAGCTGTTGCGGCAGACTTGGTTGTGGCTGTTGTTCATCGGGCTGAGCAGAGTCCGTGTGATGTACTTGAAATAGATGTGTCAGATAAGCCGCCGCGGTGGCAGTGGTGTTGGCCATTACTATTGCTGGTGACAATGCTATTGGTGGCTAAACTGGCCTGACAAACTATCCTTTTTTACGCAGGATGATTGACCCCAATGGCGGTAACGTCAATTCAAGTGAGTGGGGCTGATTCATCCATTCTTGTGGCTGACTCTGAATATGGTGGCCGTTACCGAGATTACTGCCACCATAGTACTCAGAGTCGCTGTTCAGGATTTCTTCATAGTCACCCTCAAAAGGAACGCCAATGCGGTAGCTTTGTCTTGGTATGGGTGTGAAGTTGAGCGCCACCAGGATGGTGTCATCAGCATCGCGGCGCATGTAGATTAAGATCGACTGTGAGGCGTCGTGGCAGTCAATCCATTCAAAACCCTGGCCTTCAAAGTCATGCCTGTGCAGTGCTGGGTTGTTGCAATAGAGTTGGTTTAGGTCGGTAACAAGGTTTTGCACGCCTTGATGCAGAGGGTAATCCAGTACATACCAATCCAATGCTTCTGCTTCGTTCCATTCCCGGCCTTGGCCAAATTCGCCGCCCATGAACAGCAGTTTCTTGCCGGGGTGGGTAAACATATAGCAATAGAGCAGGCGCAGATTGGCAAAACGTTGCCATTCATCGCCGGGCATTTTGTTAAGCATGGAGCCTTTGCCGTGGACGACCTCGTCATGAGAGAAGGGTAGTATGAAGTTCTCGGTGAAGGCGTATAGCAGGCTGAAGGTTAGTAGATCGTGGTGATAGTGGCGATGGATCGGGTCTTTGCTGAAGTAGTCCAGTGTGTCGTTCATCCAGCCCATATTCCATTTCATACTGTAGCCGAGTCCGCCCAGATAGATGGGGCGTGACACCATCGGCCATGAGGTGGATTCCTCGGCCATGATCAGGCTGCCGGGGTGTTTTTCATGGGTGACTTCATTGAGTTGACGAATGAACTGGATGGCCTCGAGGTTTTCTCGGCCGCCGTATTTGTTCGGTATCCATTCATTCTCTTCGCGGGAATAGTCGAGATAAAGCATTGAGGCAACGGCATCGACACGCAGGCCATCGATGTGAAACTCTTCCAGCCAATACAGCGCACTGGAAAAGAGAAAATTGCGCACTTCGTTGCGGCCATAGTTGAAGATAAGAGTCCCCCACTCTTTGTGTTCGCCGATGCGAGGGTCTTCGTGTTCGTAGAGGGCGCTACCATCAAAGCGTGCTAGGGCAAAGGCATCTTTGGGGAAATGTCCTGGTGCCCAGTCCAGCATCACGCCGATGTTGTTGGTGTGACAGTAATCGATGAAATAACGAAAATCATCGGGCGAACCAAAGCGACTGGTGGGGGCGTAGTACCCGGTAGTTTGATAGCCCCACGAGCCGTCGAATGGATGCTCGGTGATGGGGAGTAGCTCGATGTGTGTAAAGCCCAGCTGTTTGACGTGGTCGACCAGTCTGGTCGCTAGTTCGCGATAATTGAGAAAGTTGCCCTGTTCATCTTTTTGCCAGGAGCCGAGATGTACCTCGTAGATGGACATGGGTTCATGCATCCAGTCACGTTTTTCCCGAAGATCAACCCAGGCATCATCGTTCCATTCGTATTTGCTGTCTGAGGTGACGATGGATGCGGTGCCGGGGCGTAGTTCGAAGGCGCGGCCATAGGGGTCTGTTTTTAGTAGCAACTGGTTATTGATGCGAGAGCGGATCTCGAATTTGTACAAGCTGCCGTCAGTCAGGCCGGGGATAAATAGTTCCCATATGCCTGAGTTACCGCGGGCACGCATGGGGTGGCAGCGGCCATCCCAGTTGTTAAAGTCACCGGTAACGCTGATGCGTTCAGCATTGGGCGCCCAGATGGCAAACAAAACCCCCTTGATGCCTTCTACTTCAATCAGACGGGCACCAAGAAAATGGTAGGCGTGCCAGTGCTTACCTTCGCCGAATAGGTGCAGGTCAAATTCAGATAAAACGGGTTCAAAGCAATAAGGATCAAAGTGTTTCTGAGTCTGGCTGTTTTCGTCTTGCCAGCTGATGCGGTAATGTTTTTTTAATTGCCCCGGTTTGCCTGACCATTGAAACAAGTCGGTGTTGCCAATGCGCTCAAGCTGGAGATCAGTGTCAGCAATGTGTGCTTGTTTGGCACGAGGAATAAAGCAGCGAACAACGTCTTCATTGCCGTTGGAGTGATGGCCTAAAATTGAAAACGGGTCATGATGATTTGCGTCAAGAATGCGTTGCAGCTCAGGAGAAATCTCTGGTATTTTCTTGGTAGCCATTCTCAAACATCACCGTTATAGTAGTTAAAAAGATGATAGCATAAGTTATATGCTTTCAAAATTTTGGTGAGTGCATGAGATGGCAGGGTTGGAGGTGTTGATGTATGCCTCAAACTACTATAAATAAGGGGTGGAGATATGTCACATGACGATGCACGTTTTGTTAGTCGATTAACCCGCGATACGCTTGCTCTGATTCTTGCCGGGGGGCGCGGTACCCGACTTAAACAGTTGACTACTTGGCGGGTGAAACCAGCTGTTCCTTTCGGTGGCAAATTCAGGATTATTGATTTCCCGCTGTCAAATTGCATCAATTCGGGTATTCGCCGAATTGGTGTCGTTACACAATATAAATCGCATTCACTGATTCGTCATATTCAGCAGGGCTGGGGTTATTTTCGTGGTGAGTTCGATGAGTTCATTGAGTTGCTACCTGCACAGCAACGTCTTCAGGAATCATGGTATTCAGGTACCGCCGATGCGGTGTACCAGAATATTGATATTATCCGCACCCATAATCCCGAGTATGTCTTGTTACTGGCGGGCGATCATATCTACAAAATGGATTATGGCGCTATGCTGGCCGCTCATGCCGAGAGCGAAGCTGATATGACGATAGGTTGTCTCGAGGTGCCGCTGGATCAGGCTAAGGCCTTTGGTGTGATGAGCGTGGATGAAAGTGGGCGGATTATTGACTTTAACGAAAAGCCCGAAAACCCTGAGTCCACTCCAAACTGTGACGATGTGGCTTTGGCGTCCATGGGAATTTATATATTCAATACGCGTTTTCTATATGAGCAGTTGATTCGTGATGCGGATGATCCGAGCTCGAGTCATGACTTTGGCAAGGACATTATTCCTGCTGTCATTGAAAATTACCGTATCTTTTCTTATTCATTTCGTGATGTGCAATCAGATAGCCAAGGTTACTGGCGTGATGTGGGAACTGTGGATGCCTTTTGGTCGGCCAATATGGAACTTATTGAGGTAACACCAGAGCTGAATCTATATGACAAGCTGTGGCCTATCTGGACTTACCAGGAACAGTTGCCGCCAGCCAAATTTGTCTTTGATGACGAAGGTCGTCGTGGTCAGGCGATTGACTCCATGGTTTCCGGAGGATGCCTGATTTCCGGCGCGACTGTACGTCGGTCCTTATTGTTCTCCAATGTTCATGTGCATTCGTATTCTGAAGTTGATGAATCGGTGATATTGCCAGATGTGGATGTCGGTGAAAATTGCCGTATTCGTAAGGCCATTATTGATAAGGGTTGCAAAATTCCAGCGGGCACGGTGATCGGTGAAGACCCGATTTCTGATGCCGAGCGTTTTCATGTGAGTGAGGCGGGCGTGGTGTTGGTAGTGCCTGAAATGCTGGGACAAGAATTACACTATGTCCGTTGATTCACGCCTGAACGTGGTGCTGTGTTGGCACATGCACCAGCCTAATTACTTTGACCCTTCGACTGACGAATATATTCTGCCGTGGACTTATCTTCATGCCATCAAGGATTATGTCGATATGGCGGCACATCTTGAGGATGTGCCCGCCGCCAAGGCGGTGGTCAATTTTGCCCCTATCTTACTTGAGCAGCTTGATGATTATGCTGAGCAAATGACGGCATTTTTACGCGAGGGCATGGCTATACAGGATCACCTGTTGGCTGCCCTGGTAAGCCCAATTCTGCCTGAAGAGCCTGAACAGAGAATTACTCTGGTTAAGGCCTGTCTGCGAGCCAACGAAGGCACTATCATCAAGCGTTTTCCTTGTTATCAGCGCTTGGCTGATATGGCCAAACGCTTGATGGATGTGCCGGATGAGTGGATCTACGTCAACGATCAGTACATGGCTGATATTGTCACCTGGTATCACCTCGGCTGGATGGGTGAAACAGTGCGTCGTCGTGATCCGCGAATCAAGGCATTGATGGAAAAGGGTAACTGTTTTAGTTTGCATGACCGCCATGAATTAATGGCGGTAATGAGTGAATTATTGGGCGGGGTAATCGAGCGCTATCGACGTTTGGCCGAGGCGGGTCAGGTGGAACTTTCATTTAGCCCTTATGCCCACCCTATTATGCCATTGTTACTCGACATCAAGAGTACACACGAGGCGATGCCTGATGCACCACTACCGCTAGCCGAGGCTTACCCAGGCGGCAATGCAAGGGCTGAGTGGCATATTGAAAAGGGCCTGCAAACTTTCGAGCGCTATTTTGGTTTTCGTCCGTCAGGATGTTGGCCTTCAGAAGGTGCTGTAAGCATGGATGCTCTAAAGCTTATGGATAATTATGGTCTGCGCTGGGCGGCCAGTGGTGAGAGTGTGTTGCGTAACAGTTTGAATCTGGATCAAACGCCTGGGATCCTGCGCAAACAGCAAAATATCCATAAGCCGTATTTACCCGAGGGGCACAAAATTGGCTGTTTTTTCCGTGACGACGGTTTGTCCGATTCTATCGGTTTTAAATATTCGAAATGGCATGCTGATGATGCTGTTGCTGATTTTGTGCATCACCTGGAAAATATTGCCGATGTCAGTGCCGGCAAACCAGGGACGGTAGTGTCAATTATTCTTGATGGTGAAAATGCCTGGGAATACTTTCCTGAGAATGCTTATCACTTTCTTAGCGCCTTGTACCAACAACTTTCGTCCAATCCAAAACTGAATTTAACAACTTTTTCTGAATGTCTGGATCAAACCCCGGCTAAAGATGAGTTGCCGCACATTGTCGCCGGTAGCTGGGTCTATGGAACTTTCTCCACCTGGATTGGTGAGCAGGACAAAAATCGTGGCTGGGATATGCTGGTTGATGCCAAGCGTAGTTTTGATCATGTGGTTGCAGGTGGCCGATTAACAGACGGGCAGCTTGACAATGCCGAACATCAACTTGCCATTTGTGAAGGTTCAGACTGGTTTTGGTGGTTTGGTGATTATAACCCGTCTGAGGCAGTACGCGACTTCGAACGACTCTATCGTTTGCAACTGGCAACGTTGTATCAAATGCTGGGCGAAGAACCGCCCGAATACCTGTCTCATACCTTTTCTCATGGTGGTGGAGCCCCCGCCGCGGGTGGAGTGATGCGTCAAGGTCAGGGAGCTTAGGTGGGCGCAGTTGAAACGCCTCTCAGCCGTCGTCGTGCCGGGGTGCTGTTGCATCCAACCTCTCTTCCTGGCGGTGCAGGCTGCGGTGATTTAGGGGGAGATGCCTATAAATTTATCGACTTTCTTGCAGCATCAGGTATCAGCGTCTGGCAGATGCTGCCCCTGGTGCCGACGCATGGTGATCTGTCACCCTATCAGGGTTTATCAGTACATGCCGGCAATCCGTTGTTAATCAATCTTGAATTGTTGCAGGAATGGGGTTGGTTAACTGCATCGCTCGAGGCGGAACCAGAAAACTTTGTTGAATACCGCCTGGCTATGCTTCGGCGTGCCTACCAGGGATTCAATGCCACGACCGATGATGCTGTGCGAGCAGAGTTTGATCACTTTGTAGAATACAACAAACTCTGGTTGCAGGATTACGTTCTGTTTCAGGCGATTCGTCAGGTAGATGGTCATGGTTCCTGGTTGGACTGGCCGGAAGCGCTCAGGGATCGCGACGCAATTGCCCTGGTGGAGGCTGAACTGAATTTGGCTGATGCGATTGATTATGTCCGTTTTGAGCAGTTTGTTTTTTTTCGTCAATGGGGATTTCTACGTGAATACGCACATCAGCGGAATGTGATTCTGTTTGGTGATATGCCTATCTTTGTTGCCCATGATAGTGCCGATGTCTGGGCCCACCGTGAATATTTCAGTCTCGACGAACACGGTAAGGCCGAGGTGGTGGCCGGTGTGCCGCCAGACTATTTTTCTGAAACCGGACAACGCTGGGGTAATCCTCATTACCGCTGGGACAGGATGCAGGCCGATGATTTCAAGTGGTGGAAGGCACGTATGGCTACTCAACTGGAGATGTTTGATTGGGTGCGCATCGATCATTTTCGTGGCTTTGAGGCCTATTGGGAGATTCCAGCTCACGAGGAAACCGCCATCAACGGCCGCTGGGTGAGGGCGCCGGGCGATGAGCTATTTGATTCATTGCATAAGGAGTTTGATCCTTTGCCACTAGTGGCGGAAGACCTGGGTATTATTACCGTAGACGTGGATGCCCTGCGTAAAAATTATAATCTGCCCGGCATGAAGATTCTGCAATTTGCCTTTGGTGGTGATGCCTCCAATCCATATCTGCCTCATAACCAAACATTCGATAGTGTTGTTTATACCGGTACGCATGATAATGACACTAGTCTTGGTTGGTATGAGTCGCAGACGCCAGAGGTGCAAGGACATCTGGCTGAATACCTGGGTTATCCCAGCGAAACAATGCCTTGGCCTTTGATTCGTTCAGCGTTGGCATCGGTGGCCTGCCTAGCTATCATCCCTATGCAGGATCTGTTGGTGCTTAACGGCCAGCACCGCATGAATACACCGGGTACAACCGAAGGTAACTGGCGCTGGCGTTTTGACTGGCAGCAGCTGAATGCGGCCTTGGCACCACGAGTGCGGAAATTGGTGCATCAGTATGGTCGTTAAGCGAGCTGATTTAGAAAAAATTGAATGCTATAGATTGAATTTCTCGGCGGCATAGTGCTGCGCCTGAACTGAACGTCTGCGTTTTTATGTTAATGTCAATTAGCGCAACGCAAATACCACAGGTACCATAAATTCCAGCTGCTGGCGTGGATCGTTTTCCGGTAGAGGCGGAAACGGGTCGGCTCGTTGCGCCATTTCAAGTGCGGCTTTATCGAGTAATCGGTTGCCGGTACGTTGTTCCAGAATGACTAGCTGTGTTTGTCCTGTGCGATCGATCAGGATACGTAGCATGCCTTCCCCCTCGATGCGCAGACGCTTGGCGCGGCGCGGATAATTTTTATGTTTTTCCAGCCAGGCGATGAATAATTGCTCATATCTTGCTGTGGCGACCGCGTCCAGTGGCACAGTGTTGGGCTCTGTTTGGGGGGGCTGTGTGGTTTCTGGGTTGGGGTTGGGTGCTTCTACAGGCGTAGGGATATTCTTGAGCAGTTCTGGCTCTGGTTCTATTTTTGGCTCTGGCTCTGGCTCTGACTTAGGTGTGGGTGTTACAACGGGTTGTGGTTTCGGTGGTGGCACAATTTCCGGTTTGGGTGGTGGCGTGATGGGTGGTTTGCTCACTGGATTCTGCTGCGGTGGTGGTGTTACGGCGGGTGTGGCTGTGGTGGTTTCCGCCACCGCCGCCAGCAAGCTAACGCGAAGTGTTTGCTCAGGAATTTCTGGCCGGTGCTCAGACGCCGGCAGAGCGAACCACATGGCGATGCCGCCATGCAGGGCTAGAGCAATTAATACTGTGGCGCTCATGTGTCGCCAGGTAATCGTCATTGCTATGGATTACTTCGGTGTCGTTGCCAAGGCGACATTGCTGCCACCGGCTGCGCGGATTTCATCCATCACTTTCAGCAGCTGCTGTACTTCGGTAGCGGCATCGCTTTTCAGGGTGATGGCGGTATCGGCGTTGTTTTTTATCAGGGGCTCAATGGTCGTGCGTAACTCATCTAATTGAATGGCTTGGCCATTGAGCGCCAGCTGGCCGGTTAAATTCAGCGTGACGGTGATCGGGGTGACTTCAGTGACGTTTGCACTGCTGGATTCGGGGAGTTCCAGTTTAATTGCTTCCGGCACCATAAAGGTACTGGTCAGCATGAAAAAAACCAGTAATAGAAATACGATGTCAATCAATGGTGCGATATCAAGATGGGCATGGATGCGTGAACGGCCCTCAAAGTCCATGGGTTTCATCCTCCAGTTTTTCATTGTCGTGGCTACCGACATGGGAGGGGCTTTTACCAAAATGCATGAGCACCCTAATACTGACGTCTTTCATGGCTGAACGGACTTGATCGACTTCGCCTTCAAGGTAATAAAAGGCAGCCATGGCGGGGATGGCAACCGTAAGACCAAACGCAGTGGTCAGTAGGGCCTCCCAGATGCCGCCGGAGAGAATTGAGGGGTCAACACGGCTGCCAGCTTCTTCCAAGCGCATAAATGCGATGATCATGCCGGTGACGGTACCCAGTAGGCCCAGCAACGGGCTGAGATGGGCGATGGCGGAAAGTCCCCGCAACCAGGATTCAAGGTTACGAATTTCCTTTGAGCCTATGCGGCTGATTTCTGCTTCAATATCTCGGATGGACATGCTTCTGTTGGCGCCACAGGTGAGAGCACTTTCCATGACTCGGGCAACCGGACTGGTCTGTAATTTTAGTTGGGCCAAGGCATCAGTGTTCTGGCCGCGCTGTAATGCTGTTAAGACCGGGTCAACAAAATTCAAACGCCGTAACCCACTGCGGGAAAATTGAAATAACTTGATCAATATGATGGCTACAGCCAATACCGACATGGCTAGCAGCACCACCATGACGGGACCACCTTGTTGGAACAGATCTACTATGTTCATAGTTCAGAATCATTATTTTTAAAAAGACAACGGGCGGCAATCGCTAGGATTGCCACCCGTGTATGTTTAGCGACAGCGGGGGATTATATATCCATTTCGATGCCAGCATAAACAAACTGTGGCATATTACCACGGGGTCCATCAGGTTGTCGTGAAACAACTTTTTGCTCATCAAACAGGTTTTGTACTCCGGCGAACAGCTTGGTTGTTTCATTGAGACGGTAAAAAGTTGAAATGTCTGTAATAAAATAGCTGTCCGTTTTACCGTAACGTGAATCGGGGGCGCCATCGCCATTGACTTGGGTATTGACGTTATTCGCGCTGGTAAAGGTCTCACTGACGTAATTGCCTGAAATAGAGGCACCCCAGTTTGTCGCCTCCACACCGCTACCAAGACTGATAACGTACTCAGGAATATAGGGTACGAGATTGCCGCTTCGGCCAAAACTAAAGATTGATTCTGGATCGGTGGAGTTGGCATTATTTTGTTGCTTGGCGCTGGTGTAGGTGGCGCTAATAAAGGATGGATTCCTTACTGCCCAGCCATTTGCGATGCCAGCATCGTACTGCAGTGCAAATTCGAGACCAGCGCTGTCTACGGCACCAAAATTCTCACTTTCACCGGTGCCTGTACCACCTTGGTTATCAAGCACTATCAGGTCCTTAAAGGCGGTATAAAACAGGGTAGCCTCGGCGGCCAGTGCCTGACGCGGATTGCTGTAGCGAGTTCCAATTTCAAACGCGGTGCTGGTCTCTGGGTCGAGGCCACTGCGGGTGCCGCGTGGGTTGGGTGGCGAGAAGCCCGTGTTGACGCCGCCAAAGCCGGTCCACATGTCATTGAATTGATAAGCTGCACCGAAACCAACGGCGGTCATGTTAAAGCTGTTTTTACCATCCCGGCCTTGTGTGCCACCGACACCTTGCAATGTGCCTTTAGGATCTTCGGAGATTTGATCCAGCATTTCGTAGCGTATGCCAGGGGTTAGGGTCCAGGCGCCTGTTTTAATGGTGTCCTGAATAAACATGGCCAGCGCGTCGGTTTTTTGATATCGATCGCCTGCGCCCCCTGGCGTGCCGGCGGTCATATTAGAAATAGTGCCGTTGGCGGCCTGGGTGTAGGTGTCATCCCACTGGAAGCGGCGTACGTCATCCTGATGCAGCCGCACACCAAGTGCCAGTTCATGCTGGATGTCATCGGTTTCAAAACGAGAATAGACCGCAGACTCAATGCCTCGGGCACTGTATTCACGATTATTGGCCCTGACACTCAGGTTGCACGCTGCCGTTCCCTGCAAACAGTTTAGGGATGTGCCGCCAGCTGCGAGGATGTTGGATAAGCCGTCACCATTGGCTTTATTAAGTTTATACCAATTACGTTTGAAATTGGTTTGATACAACGTTGTAATAATATCGAGGTCATCATTCGGGCTAATGGCATACCGCAATGAGGTTAGGTCTTGCTGATAGGCCATATTGTCAAAGCGAGATGCGGCATAACGACGCGTTGGGTCGGCCTTGAAATCGCTCTCGGTCAGCCCCAGGTAGGTTTCATTAGCGTCGAGCTCACTGTTACCGAGTTTAAGTTCCAGTCGTTGGTATAGGGCTGTATTGGGTTCCCATGAAAGCTTGACGGTAGTGTCTGTTTTACTCATACCAGTGTCACCGCCATCGCGAAAATCGCCTGTTTCATCAATGCGTTTAAAACCGTCATTTTGTCGTTTATAGCCTTCCACCAAGACACCGAACTGACCAGCATCGGTATCAAAGGTGTTGCCGGCATAGGCGTGGGTGCGCAGCTCGTTAAAACTACCAAAGGTTGATTTTAGGTAGGCCTTTTTCTTTGTAGGAATCGGCGTGGAAAGATAGTTGATTACGCCCCCCGTGGTCTGAGGACCATATTTGATCTGGCTGGAGCCCTTGAGTATTTCCAGTCCACTCATGCGTCCAGCAGTGGGTGCATAGTATGCTGCCGGTGCAGAATAGGGGGCCGGTGCGATTAAGATGCCGTCTTCCATTAACGTCACTTTGGCGCTGCGGGTGGTATCAACCCCTCTCAAGCTGATGTTGGGGAACAGGCCAAAACCATCTTCTTGGCGTATGTAAACACCGGGTACCTTGCGCAATGCACGGTTTATATCGTCGTAGTTTTGTTGCCGAATATCTTCTTTAGTGACAACCTGAGCAGAACCAGGCAGGTCTTCGATATTGGCGGGATTGCCAATGACCATTACCTTATCAAGTACCTGAATGTCTTCCTTGTTCTTGTTCGATTCCTTATTTTCTACCTCAATAGAATCTGCTGCGCCAGCTGGCAATGCCAAGCCCACGGTGGCAATGGCGATGGCATTACGTAATAAACGCTGTTGTCTTTTCACTTTATAACTCCTTCAACCTGATTTTAGTTTTTCGATAAAGCCGTTTTTGACGGCGATTCGGTATGCCTTTTTGTGCAGGGGCGGGCCTGACTGTTTGGGATTATGAAGGCAATAAATAAAAAAGTAAATAGAAATCATTATCATTTGCAGTCGTATTAATTAAAAAAGAGGGGGGGGAGAGTTTAGGTTTGACGGGCGGTTCGGAGTTATAAGAAGAGCTTGGTTGATCAGTCAGCATAGTGGTGTCATTAGCGATCATGAGGGCTTTTGGGGGTAAGAATGAGGCAATAAAAAAGCCCCACAGCGAACTGTGAGGCTTTTGTATATGGTACCGAAGGCCGGACTTGAACCGGCACGCTGTCACCAGCATCGGATTTTGAATCCGACGTGTCTACCATTCCACCACTTCGGCAGATGCTGTGGCACAGTCTATTGGACTGCAGACCAGAACAAGCCGCGTAGTATAGGTGCAAGGAGGCGGTTCGGCAAGAGCTGTCGATTAGCATTCCAGAAACTGGTACTATCCGCCGCCATGCAACGTACCGATTTTGATTATTTTTTGCCGACCGAGCTGATTGCCCAGCAGCCGTTGCCCGAACGCGGGGCCAGCCGTTTGCTGTTGTTGGATGCTGCGACAGACCGCCTCGAGGATGCTCTGTTTGATGGTTTGCCTGAGCAATTACTGCCGGGTGATCTGCTGGTATTTAACGATACACGGGTGATTCCCGCACGACTGTTTGGTGCCAAGGCTAGTGGTGGCAAGGCCGAAGTGATGATCGAACGGGTGGTGGATCGGCATAATGCCCTGGCCCACGTGCGCGCCAGCAAGTCACCCAAGCCAGGTAGCCGACTACTGTTGGATGGCGGTGTCGAGGTTGAAGTAATAGGCCGGCAGGGCGACTTGTTTGAACTGCAGTTTCTCGATCAACGACCGCTGTTTGAAATCTTGGATTTGTTTGGGCACATGCCTTTGCCACCCTATATAAGTCGTGATGACGAACAGGCCGACCGTGAGCGTTATCAGACGGTCTATGCTAATAACCCCGGTGCGGTGGCAGCCCCAACCGCTGGCCTGCATTTTGATCAGGTCATGCTGGATCGGTTGGCAGAAAAGGGTGTTGAGCAGGCCTTTGTCACTTTGCACGTCGGTGCGGGCACCTTTCAGCCAGTGCGGGTGGATAATGTTGCCGACCACAAGATGCATGCCGAATATGTGGAGGTCAGTCAGCAGGTTTGTGACCAGATAAGCGCCACCCGCGCCCAGGGTGGTCGAGTGGTGGCGGTGGGCACCACCGCCCTGCGCAGCCTGGAGGGTGCGGCGGCAGCCAACAACGGTTTGGTGCCATTCTCAGGTGAGACATCTATCTTTATTACTCCGGGCTATAAGTTTCAGGTGGTGGATTTGTTGATTACCAACTTTCATCTGCCTGAATCGACGCTGTTGATGTTGGTCAGCGCCTTTGCCGGTTACGAACGGGTGATGGCGGCCTACCGGCACGCAGTGGACAAACAATATCGATTTTTTAGTTACGGCGACGCCATGCTGGTGATGCCAGAGCCGGGTGCGTTGGCCGAGAGAACATTATGAAGTTTGAATTAAAAAATAGTGACGGAAATGCCCGTCGTGGCCAGCTGAGCTTTGAACGTGGCACGGTGCAGACCCCGGCCTTTATGCCGGTAGGCACCTATGGAACGGTTAAGGCGATGACGCCGGAAGAGCTAAAAGGTTTGGGGGCCGAGATCATCCTGGGCAACACCTTTCACCTGATGCTGCGTCCCGGCACTGAAATCATCCAGAAACACGGTGATCTGCATGAGTTCATGCATTGGGACGGGCCTATCCTGACTGATTCCGGCGGCTTCCAGGTCTTTAGCCTGGGTGAAATGCGCAAGATCACGGAAGAGGGTGTTGCCTTTCGTTCGCCCGTGAATGGTGACAAGGTCTTTCTTGATCCGGAGCGTTCAATGCAGGTGCAGCGCGAGCTGGGCGCGGATATCGTCATGATCTTTGATGAGTGCACCCCATATCCGGCCACAGAGTCGCAGGCCCGTGAGTCGATGGAATTGTCTTTGCGCTGGGCGCAACGTAGCAAGATCGCCCATGAGGGCAATCCCAATGCCCTGTTTGCCATTGTCCAGGGTGGCATGTATCCGGAGCTGCGCACCACATCGCTCAATGGCCTAAAAGAAATTGACTTTGATGGTTATGCCATTGGTGGCCTGTCGGTGGGTGAGACTGAAGAGGAACGGATTATGATCCTCGACCACCTGCAACCGCAGCTGCCGGAGGATAAACCTCGCTACCTGATGGGAGTGGGCAAACCTGAGGATATTGTCGAGGCGGTACGTCGCGGCATTGATATGTTTGATTGTGTCATGCCGACTCGCAATGCCCGCAATGGCCACTTGTTCACCCAATTTGGTGATGTGCGCATCCGTAATTCGAAAAATAAACAGGATACCCGGCCTCTGGATGATAGCTGTGGTTGTTATACCTGCCAACACTATAGTCGTGCCTATCTGCATCATTTGGATAAGTGTGGTGAGATCCTCGGTGCACACCTGAATACCATTCATAATCTTTATTATTATCAGGCGTTGATGGAGGGACTGCGAGCGGCGATTGAGGCTGGTGAACTGGAGTTGTTTATAACCGGGTTCTATGCCAAACGCGCTAAAGCTGTGTCATAATGTGCAACTTTGTTTTCCAGCTCCAGTGTGGGCTGGGAGAATTTATATGTAAATTTTTGGAGAGTTAAATAAGATGAGTTTTTTCATTTCTGATGCCCTGGCCCAGGAAGCAGCCGCGGCAGGTGGTGAGCCCGGTATGATCAATTTTGTATTCCTGATTGTACTGTTCCTGATTTTCTATTTTCTGCTGCTGCGTCCGCAGATTAAACGTGCCAAAGAACATAAAAAAATGACCGCAGCACTGTCAAAAAATGACGAGGTAATTACCTCTGGTGGTATCGCAGGCAAGGTTACCAAGATTGATGACAGTTTTGCGACCTTGAAGATTGCTGAAGGTGTTGAGGTGCAGGTGCAGAGAAGTGCAATTGGTTCTTTGTTGCCAAAAGGCAGCGTTAAATTCTAATTCTGCGTCAGACAGGAAGTTCGAGACAAAAATATGATTAATCAGTACCCGTGGTGGAAAAATCTGCTGGTCGTTGTGGTGATTGCGATTGGTGCTCTCTACGCCTTGCCTAATCTCTATGGTGAGGATCCTGCGTTGCAGATCTCTTCAACCCGTGGTGCTGGCGTCACCGATGCCACCCTGGGTGATGTCCGTGGTGAGTTGCAGCGCCAGGGCATAAAACCGTTGAAGATGGATATTGAGCCACAGGGTTTGGTGGTGAGGTTTGCCAGTACCGAGGATCAGCTCAAGGCCCGTGATCAGCTGGAGTTGTTTATGCAGGATGATTATGTCATCGCCCTTAACCTGGCGCCGGCAACGCCGGACTGGTTGCGTTCCTTTAATGCCTTGCCAATGTATCTTGGGCTTGATCTGCGTGGTGGTGTGCACTTCCTAATGGAGGTCGATACCGATGCGGCGGTGCAGATGGCGGAGGATAGGTATGTCGGCGACTTGCGTGCTCTGCTACGTGAAAACAAGGTGCGTTACCTAACAGTGAGTCGTGTTGCCGATGGTGGCGTGGATATCAAATTTCGCAATCCTGATGCTCAGCAAAAAGCGGTTAGCGTGATTGGCAAGGAATATCGAGAGCTGTTACTTGACGACGAACAGCGTGGCGACGCCTTTTATGTTATGGCCAGGCTGTCTGAAGACGAAATGCGTGAAACACGTAAGTTCGCCGTGCAGCAGAACGTCACCACCCTGCGTAATCGTGTTAACGAGTTGGGCGTGGCCGAACCGTTGATTCAGCGTCAGGGTGAAGACCGCATCGTGGTGCAGTTGCCGGGTGTGCAGGATACGGCACGTGCCAAGGAGATCTTGGGGGCTACGGCAACGTTGGAATTCCGTATGGCAGATGAGACCGGCAACCTTCAGGATGCTCTAGCTGGTCGTGTGCCCGCCGGTTCACGACTTTATAAGGTCCGCGAAGGTGGCCACGTACTGCTAAAGAAGCGGATTATTGTTACCGGTGATTCGATTACCGATGCCCGTTCAGGTATCGATTCGCAAAATGGCAGCCCCAATGTGCGTATCTCCCTGGATCAGAAGGGCGGTAAGAAGATGCTAAACACCACCAAGGATAATGTCGGCAAGGGCATGGCGGTGGTTTTTATCGAGCAGAAATCCAAGTCGAGGCTGGTGGATGGTGAGCTGGTCAAGACGCGCACTAAGGTGGAAGAGGTGATTAACGTTGCTAATATCCGCGAACCATTTGGTAGTGGTTTTCAAATCACCGGTATGAGTAGTACTGAAGAGGCGCGCACGCTGTCGTTGTTGCTGCGTGCCGGCGCACTATCTGCACCGGTTGAGATTGTCGAAGAACGTACTGTCGGCCCAAGCCTGGGGCAGGACAATATCGACATGGGCGTTCAGTCTGTAGTGATTGGTTTTATCTTGGTGCTGATCTTCATGGCGGTTTATTACAAGGTATTCGGCTTAGTTGCTAATCTGGCGCTGGCCCTTAATCTGGTGGTTATCGTCGCGGTGCTTTCCATGCTGCAGGCGACTCTTACCCTGCCGGGCATCGCCGGTATTGTACTGACGGTGGGTATGGCAGTGGATGCCAATGTGCTGATCTTTGAGCGTATCCGTGAGGAGTTGCGCAACGGCATGTCGCCTCAGGCCAGTATTCAAGCTGGTTACGGGAAGGCAGTTTCGACCATCGCTGATGCCAATATCACCACCCTGATTGCTGCTATTGTGTTGTTCGGTCTGGGTACAGGGCCGATTAAGGGCTTTGCTGTGACGCTGTCAATTGGGATCCTGACCTCCATGTTCACCGCTATTATGGGGACGCGAGCCGTGATAAATCTGATTTACGGTGGCAAGCGGGTCAACAAACTTTCTATTTAGTGGCTGGTCTAGCAGCAGGTAAGCAAAAGCATTAGGGAACCAAAGATGAAGATACTGGATACAACGCAGAGCATCGACTTCATGAGCAAGGGCAAACTAGCCCTGATTATGTCGGCGTTCCTTATATTGTTGTCACTTGCATCACTGGCAACGCGAGGTCTGAATCTTGGTATCGATTTTACCGGCGGTACCTTGGTTGAAGTCGGTTATAACGAGTCAGCCGATTTGTCGCAGCTGCGTTCGACATTGGATGCGGCTGGTTTTGATGGTGCTGTGGTACAGCATTTTGGCACCTCGAGGGATGTCTTGATACGGCTGTCGCCGAAGATAGATGAGGGTACGGCTGATTTGAGTAGCCGTATCTTGCAGGCGCTGGAGGTCAATGGTCAGGATGTTAATCTTCGTCGGGTTGAGTTTGTTGGGCCGCAGATTGGTGATGAGCTGACTGAAGATGGTGGTCTTGCAATGTTGGCGGCGCTGTTTGGTATTTTGATCTATGTCTATTTTCGCTTTGAGATCCGTTTCTCGTTGGGGGCGATTATTGCGCTGATACATGATGTGCTGATTACTATGGGTATCTTTTCTGTCTTTCAGTTTGAGTTTGATCTGACTGTGCTTGCTGCAGTACTGGCTGTCATTGGTTATTCGTTGAATGACACCATCGTTGTCTATGACCGTATTCGTGAAAACTTTCGCAAGATGCGTAAGGGTAGCTCGAAAGATGTCATAAACAGTTCTATCACCCAGACATTGGCGCGCACCATGGTGACGTCCTTAACCACCTTGTTGGTATTGTTTGCCCTGTTTATGTTTGGTGGTGAGATTATTCACTCCTTTTCCCTGGCGCTGATTATTGGTGTGTTGGTGGGGACGTACTCCTCTATCTATGTTGCCAGTAGCTCAATTCTGATGTTGGGCGTGAGCAAGGCAGATTTGATGCCAGTTGAAGTAGAGGGTGCAGATTTGGATGGTATGCCTTAGGCTCTAGAGTTTGGCTTCGATAAAAAAGCCCGCTTTATGCGGGCTTTTTTAGGCCGGCATGTCGGTTTTATTGCGTTCCTGGGATTGCTTGACTCCGAGTGGATCCACTTCGATAAGATCACGGCCTGCTGTCTTGGCTTTATACATGGCGACGTCTGAGCGTCTAATCAACTCGTCAGAATCTTCGCCTTGATTGTAGAGAGCTATGCCTGCCGAGAAGGTAGGTACTGGGATTTCCGTATCCTTGACGAGGATGTAGGGATCCACCTTGAGTTTGTATTGCAGTTTGTTCAACGCGCTTAGAGCACCGTGGATATCAGTATTCGGGAATAATACAGCGAACTCTTCACCGCCATAACGTGTGGCCATGTCGTGGTAGCGGAACACAATATTCATGTTTTGGGCGAAGTGTTGCAGGATGACGTCGCCGGCGGCATGACCATAGGTGTCGTTGATTGGTTTGAAATTGTCGATATCGATCAGTGCCATCGCTAGCGGGTAATCAAAACGCAGTGCCCTGGAAATTTCGTCATCGAGGCGCATCAGAAAGGCGCGTCGGTTAGGAAGCTGGGTCAGCTCATCGGTCAGGCTGAGGCGGTGTACACGTGATAGCTCTTCGTTGAGATTGTGGCTACTGGAAACGATGTCATTAAGACCGTCGTCAAGGCTCTGAAAATTGCCTGCCAGATCCTGTTGCATCTTGATTAATTTGGCATAACGTCTGAGAAAAGTATTTTTAACCTGGCTTATGTTGTCAGTTTCATCAAGATTACGTATTACGGAAAATGAGTTGTGCAGCAATTTTGATAAGGCAGAGTTGAACTGCTTAGCATTGTTGATCTGATCGGCAAGGCTGGATTGAATGTTGTTGATATTGTCGCGAGCCTGATCGATGTTGCAAAAGGGTGCTTCTGGATAAGCTGTTGCTTCACTGTTATCGACATCGATGACCTGCTGGTTCAGCTTGGTTGGTGTATGTTCAGCGCTGGCTGTTTGGTCGCTATGTTCCAGGTTGGGGCTAGGGGTGTTGAGTTCGCCGAGTCCAATCTCATCGCCCAGTAGTGAATTGATGGTCTCCTGCATGCTTTTTTGGCCTAAGCCATTGTCTTTTTGTGCCTGTTCGAGCAGTTGTTGGACCTGGCTTTGGATGTCATGCAGTTCCGATTCAGTCATAGAGTCCTGCAGACTCTTTTGCATGATTTGAATTTGCATCCACTGCTCAGCACCAGCGGGAAAATGTACCGCAAGATTATTGAGTAGTTTGTCGAGCAGGTTTAGATAAAGCTTTTCAGAATTGAGTTGGCTGTTTTCAAGCTCAAAAAAAGATTGTTCTATGTGCTTGTAGAGGGTTGATCCCGCAGCGGTGCTTTTAAGATTGTCCAGCAACGACAGTATTCTGGCGAATGTTCTTGTGTGTGCTTGATAAGTAGTAATTGCCAACTTTGTATTACCCCATAATCCAGACCTGCTGGCCAAACATGTTACCCTCTTGGCCTTGGCGATTTCAGGTTAATTACTCAGGTTGGCCTCCTGCCCATCGCGCAAATCATAAAACCTATTTTACCCACGGCTTTGAGTATATCATCGTTTGCTACTAAACGAACGCTTTATCTTTTTATTTTAAAGATGTTTTTAATGTGGATGTTTTGTGGCCTGTTTGCATTTGGGTATTTGCCTGGGATTGTTTTGGCTGTGAGCTTGTTATCGATGCAGAAATGGTCGGAATCAGGTATCCTTATGCCCCTTTCTGAAGATGATAATAGATAGCTAGCCGGAGAACTGCAACGCCATGTTTACCAAGGATATGACCATAGCCGGATATGACGACGAACTGTGGGCAGCGATGGAGCACGAGCGCGAGCGCCAGGAAGTGCATATTGAATTGATCGCCTCTGAAAACTATACCAGCCCACGGGTGATGCAGGCCCAGGGCTCAGTGCTGACCAATAAGTATGCCGAGGGCTACCCATCCAAGCGTTACTACGGCGGTTGTGAGTTTGTTGATATTGCTGAGCAGCTGGCGATCGACCGCCTGAAAGAATTGTTTGGCGCCGATTATGCCAATGTGCAACCTCATTCGGGTTCTCAGGCCAATGGCGCCGTCTATATGGCCCTGCTGCAGCCTGGTGATACCGTGCTGGGCATGAGTCTGGCCCATGGTGGTCACCTGACTCACGGTTCACACGTCAATTTCTCCGGCAAAACCTATAACGCGGTTCAATATGGCCTTAAAGAAGAGACAGGCGAAATCGATTACGATCAGGTCGAGGCGCTGGCCAAAGAACACAAACCGAAGATGATAGTCGCCGGTTTTTCGGCCTATTCCCGAGTGGTGGATTGGCAGCGTTTTCGCGACATTGCCGATGCGGTGGGTGCCTATCTGCTGGTGGATATGGCCCACGTTGCCGGCTTGATTGCGGCGGGTGAGTACCCTAGTCCGGTACAGATTGCCGATGTTACTACCTCAACCACCCACAAGACTCTGCGTGGTCCTCGTGGCGGCATCATCCTTGCCAAGGCCAATCCTGAGATAGAGAAAAAATTGAATTCTGCCATCTTTCCTGGCATCCAGGGCGGTCCGTTGATGCATGTGATTGCTGCTAAGGCGGTGGCTTTCAAAGAAGCGTTGGAACCAAGCTTCAAAACTTATCAGCGGCAGGTGGTGACAAACGCCCGAGCCATGGCCAAGGTGTTTATCGAACGTGATTATGATGTTGTTTCTGGTGGCACCGATAATCATCTGTTTCTGGTCAGCTTTATCAAGCAGCAGCTGACCGGTAAGGATGTTGATGCCTGGTTGGGCAATGCCCACATTACCGTCAACAAGAATGCTGTGCCGAATGATCCGCAGTCGCCATTTGTGACTTCCGGTATTCGTATCGGCACGCCGGCCATTACCAGTCGTGGTTTCGATGAGGCCGACAGCCGTGATCTGGCGCATTGGATCTGTGACATCATCGACGCCAAGGGCGAGCAAGCAACTGTTGATGCGGTTAAGGCGAAAGTTGCCGAGGTGTGCCGGCGCCTGCCTGTCTACGCTGCTTAAGATTCGCTTATGCGTTGTCCGTTTTGCGGTGCTGATGAAACCAAGGTTATAGACTCGCGCCTGGCGAATGAGGGCGATAGCGTTCGTCGTCGGCGCGAGTGTCTAACTTGTTCCGAACGTTTCACCACCTTCGAAACGGCAGAGTTGGCCCTGCCCCGGATTGTTAAGGTCAAGGATGGCACTCGTGAGCCTTTCGATGAAGAAAAGCTGCGTCGTGGCATGCTGCGGGCATTGGAAAAACGGCCTGTTGATACTGAAAAGGTCGAGGCAGCCATCAGTCGTATCAAATCCCTGTTGCGCTCTACTGGTGACCGGGAGGTTTCGTCGCAACTTCTTGGCGAGTGGGTGATGGATGCGTTGGCCGATCTTGACCATGTCGCCTATATCCGTTTTGCCTCGGTCTATCGCAGTTTTGAAGATGTCAGCGCCTTTCGCGAAGCGATCGAGCGGCTGGAGAACGAGCCTTCGGCTGAGTTGAAGGCACAGCAGATTTCCCTCTTGCCTAGCGGCAATAAGAAGAAAGACAGCTGAGCTTGGCCGCGCTTTCTTCTGCACAACTAGCCGCGTAATCTTTTTTATGTTTTCCGTTGATGATTATCGTTACATGAACCGGGCACTGCGTTTGGCAGAGCAGGGTTTGTATACTGCTGACCCCAATCCGCGGGTCGGTTGCGTAATCGTTGCTGGTGGCGAAATTGTTGGTCAGGGTTGGCACCGTGCTGCGGGTGAACCACATGCAGAAGTTCATGCCCTGCAACAGGCCGGTGAAAAAACTAACGGCGCGACGGCTTATGTGACGTTGGAACCCTGTAGCCACCACGGCCGCACGCCACCTTGTGCCGATGACCTTATAGCTGCAGGTGTGGCGCGGGTGGTAGTGGCAATGCAGGACCCTAATCCCAAGGTGGCCGGGCAGGGCCTGGAACGGTTCAAGGCGGCTGGTATCGAGGTGGTGGTTGGCTTGATGCAGCAGCAGTCCGAGCAACTGAATCCCGGTTTCATTTCCCGCTTCAATCATGGCCGTCCCTATGTGCGCTGCAAGCTGGCTATGAGTCTGGATGGCCGTACCGCCATGGCCAGTGGTGAGAGCAAGTGGATTAGCTCTGAGGCCTCACGTCTAGATGTGCAAAGACTGCGTGCCCGTAGTTCAGTAATTGTCACGGGCATAGGCACGGTATTGGCGGATGATCCGCGCATGAATGCGCGAGTGGGTTTTGAGCTGAAACAACCCGACCGGGTGGTGTTGGATACAAATCTGCGTATGCCTGTTGATGCGGCTATGTTGTCTCTGCCCGGTATTAGCTGGCTGGCCAATGATAGTCGGGATCAGTGCACACGCTCAGGGCTGGAACAGTCCGGTGCGCGTATGCTCGATGTGACAAGTGATAATGGCCATATTGACCTGACAGCCTTGTTAAGCGCCTTGAAGGATCTTGACTACAATGAGGTGCTGGTAGAGGCAGGGCCAAGCCTAAGTGGTGCGTTTATGCAGGCAGGCCTGATTGATGAATTAATTGTTTACATGGCACCGCACCTGATGGGACATGGCGGTAATGCCTTGCTGCATTTGCCTGGCATTGAAGCCATGCAGGACAGGATTGCGCTACAGATGACGGAATTGAGGCAGGTTGGTGATGATCTGCGTTTGAGCTATAAATTGACAACACAGGCTGGATAAAGAATGTTTACAGGAATCATAGAGGCCTGCGGTGAGATTACAGCGGTTGAAAAGCAGGGTGGTGACAGTCGCCTGCGCATCAATGCTGGTGACCTGGATATGTCGGACGTTAAACTGGGTGATAGCATCGCCACTGATGGCGTCTGTCTCACGGTGGTGGCGTTTGATAGCCACAGTTTTGAGATGGATGTCTCGGCCGAAAGCCTGGCCAAGACTACGTTGGGCGAATTTAAGCCCGGCCGCAAGGTGAATCTGGAAAAGGCCATGCAAGTCTCGGCCCGTCTGGGTGGCCATATTGTCAGCGGTCATGTGGATGGTGTGGGTGTCGTCGAATCGCGTGAATTGGTGGGTGAGTCGTTGAGGTTTCGAGTCCGCGTGCCTGATGGGCTCGCCAGGTATATTGCGATCAAGGGTTCGGTCTGCATCGATGGCACAAGTCTGACAGTCAATAATGTCGAGGCTGCGGTATTCGAGATCAATATCATTCCCCACACAGCCAATATTACAACGATTGGTGAGTACCGGGTTGGCCGTAGGGTCAATATTGAAGTTGATATTATCGCTCGTTATCTGGAACGATTGTTGCTGGGTGACAAGGCCGCGGATATCAATGCGTCAAGCATTACTATGGCCACGCTGGCCGAAAATGGTTACTTATAAAATGTCCTTAAACAGTATCGAAGAGATCATAGAAGACATCCGCCAGGGCAAAATGGTGGTGTTGATGGATGATGAGGATAGGGAAAACGAAGGTGATCTGATCATCGCCGCCGAGTGTGTTACCGCCGAGAACATCAACTTCATGGCCCGTTACGCACGGGGGCTGATTTGCCTGCCGCTGACGCAGGAGCGCTGCCAGCAGCTCAATCTGCCCTTGATGGTGAGTGATAACAACGCCAAACATGCCACCAATTTTACCGTCTCGATCGAAGCCGCTGAGGGTGTCACCACCGGCATCTCTGCCGCTGATCGCGCCACGACAGTGTTAGCCGCGGTGAAGACCGATGCCAGGCCGGAAGACATCCACCAGCCGGGTCATATATTTCCCTTGATGGCTCAGCCCGGCGGTGTCTTGAGCCGTGCCGGTCACACTGAGGCCGGTTGTGATCTAGCCCGTCTGGCCGGTTTTGAAGCGGCGGCGGCAATCGTCGAGATTCTTAATGAGGATGGCTCCATGGCGCGTCGGCCCGAGCTGGAAGTGTTTGCCCGTGAACATGGGCTCAAGATCGGCACGGTGGCCGATCTGATCAGCTATCGAATGCAGAACGAAAAGACCGTCGAGCGAGTTGCAGAGTGTCAATTGCCGACCGAGTATGGCGATTTTCGTCTTATGGCCTATCAGGACTATGTCGGCCAGGGCCTGCATCTGGTATTGCAAAAGGGGGATATCAACGCCGATCAGCCGCCTTTGGTGCGCGTTCACCTGGCCGATACCTTTACCGATATTTTGGCGGTGCAGCGCGGTGAAACCAGTTTACCACTGAAGGTGGCGATGCAGCGTTTGCAGGATGAGGCGGCTGGCATCATCGTACTGCTGCAGCACTGCGATAGTCCAGTGAGTTTGGTTAAGCGGATTCGTGATTATCAGCTGCAGGATCGTGGTGTGAATTTGCCCAAACCAGCTGACTCCACCGACCTGCGCCAGTATGGTGCCGGTGCCCAGATTCTGTCTGACCTGGGAGTAACAAAAATGCGGGTTTTGGGTGCGCCGCGTAGGCTGCATGGCCTGTCGGGCTTTGGCCTCGAAGTAGTGGAATATGTCTAGTAAGGCTACAATAGCCCCAGATCGAATTTAGATTAAGGATTTTAGATGAAAGACGTAACTCGAATTGAAGGTGATTTCAACGCCGCGGGTGCCCGTGTCGCCATCGTGGCCGGGCGCTTTAACAGCTTTGTGGTGGATCATCTGATCAGCGGTGCAATCGATTGTCTGCAACGTCATGGCGCCAGCGCCAAAGATATTGATCTGTTCCATGCTCCAGGCGCCTATGAGCTGCCGTTGCTGGCACAGCGCGTTGCCGGCAAAAAAAAATACGACGCCATCATCGCTCTCGGTGCGGTCATTCGTGGTGGTACACCACATTTTGATTATGTTGCCGGTGAATGTACCAAGGGTCTGGCAATGGTTTCCATGCAGTTTGACTTGCCGGTCACCTTTGGTGTGCTGACTGTAGACAGCATCGAGCAGGCCATCGAGCGTTCCGGCACCAAGGCGGGTAATAAAGGTGTGGAAGCGGCCATGTCGGCAATTGAGATGATCAATCTGCTGAAAAATGTCGACCAGCTGTAGTTTTAAGTCGGCTGCCAGCAGTTTTTAAGGAGAACACTATTTGAGTCACGCTCGCACCATGGCACGTCGTTGTGCCGTTCAGGCGCTCTATCAATGGCAACTTACCGGCCAGAATGTAGATGAGATCTATCAGCAGTTCCTGGTCGAACGCAATATGGCCAAGATTGATACCGAGATGTTTAAAGAGCTTCTTAGCGGCGTGACCAAGGCGCTGGAACAGCTGGATGAAAAAATTCAGCCTCATATTGATAGAAATATCTCAGAAGTAGATCCGGTTGAGCGGGCGGTACTGCGAATGGGAGCTTATGAGTTAATGTATAGGCTTGAAGTGCCTTATCGTGTTGTAATCAATGAAGCACTGGAGGCAGTCAAGACCTTTGGTGCCGAGCAGGGTCATCGTTACGTTAATGGTGTGCTCGACAAACTTGCCCAGGAAATCCGTGAGCTGGAAGTAAAACGTAGCGCGCGTTAATCATTTACCTTTTCATAACCATGGTGGACATCCATGGGTCTATCAGAATTTGAACTCATTACTCGATATTTCGGTCAGAGCGGAGGACTGAATCAGCGCCGCCCCGATGTCGAGCTTGGCATTGGTGATGATGCCGCCATCGTCAATATACCGGCAGGGCAGTCACTAGTGATGAGTCTCGATACTTTGGTCTCGGGGGTTCACTTCCCTGACAACACGTCGGCTGAAGATGTTGCCTACAAAGCGCTGGCGGTAAACCTGAGTGATATGGCGGCCATGGCAGCTGAGCCGAGTTGGCTGTTGCTGGGGCTGACGCTGCCACAGGCTGACGCAGCCTGGCTGGAAGACTTTAGCCGAGGCCTGGGTCAGTTGACGAGTCGGTATGGTGTTGCCCTGATTGGTGGTGATACCACTCATGGGCCGTTAACCATCAGCGTTCAAGTCAACGGCCTGGTACCGCAGGGTCAGGCACTGAAACGCAACGGTGCCCGGCCCGGTGATTTGATCTACGTTAGTGGTCAGTTGGGTGATGCCGGTCTGGGGCTGAAGTTGGTGCTTGGTGAATTGGGTTCGCAGGGTATCGAACTGTCACCGTCACGCAGCCAATATTTTTTACAACGTCTGAATCGTCCCACGCCTCGCGTTGAGTTGGGACTGGCCTTGCGTGGTCTCGCAACTGCGGCGATTGATGTCTCGGATGGTTTGTTGGCCGACCTGGGGCATATCCTCAAGGCTAGCGGGGTGGGGGCAACGATCAATATTGAACAGTTACCCGTGGCCGATGAGCTGCATGCTCTGCCTGAACAACAGTGGCAGTTGCCTTTGACGGCTGGGGATGACTATGAACTCTGTTTTACTCTACCGGCTGATAAACAGGTAGCGTTTGAGCAAGCATTACAGGCTGTTGAATGTCCCTGCACATACATCGGTCAAATTGTTGCAGAGACAGGTTTGACTCTATTGCTTCATGGAAGCGATATTGATAGTGAGAATTTAAAAGGATATCTGCATTTTGACTAAACGTATTCCAGGTTTGAATCTGGCCAATCCGATACACCTGCTGGCCTTTGGTTTTGGTTCCGGTGTTGGCCCTAAGGCACCCGGTACCTGGGGCACGCTGGTTGCTGTGCCGATCTTTATATTGATGCAAGATTTGTCGTTGTCCGTTTACCTGGGCTTGGTTGTTGCCATAACCGCGCTTGGTATTTGGCTCTGTGATGTCACGGCCAAAGACCTGGGGGTGCATGATCACCCTGGTATCGTCTGGGATGAAATTGCCGGCTATCTGATTACCATGATTGCTGCACCGAGTGGTTGGCTCTGGTGTCTGATTGGTTTTGTCCTGTTCCGATTATTCGATATTATTAAACCCTGGCCAATCCACGTCATTGATAAAGGTGTCGATGGTGGGCTGGGGATCATGCTCGATGATGTGTTGGCAGGTTTGATGGCGCTGGCCTGCCTGCAGTTGCTGGCCTATTTTTTGATCTAGTTTTTATTCATTGACCAGTCGCAATGCAGTAACCACTGGCGTAGTTCTTCAGCAGAGCTGGGTTTGTTGATGTGATAACCTTGGGCCAGGTCACAGCCCATTTCCCTGAGTAGCTTCAGTGCGGCCTCGCTGTCTACCCCTTCGGCAATGACCTGATGGCCCATGTTGTGAGCCAGGTCGATAGTGGAGCGAACAATGACCTTGTCGGCATCTTGCCCCAGCATGGCGTGGACAAAGGATTTGTCGATCTTTATCTCGTGAATCGGTAGCTGCTTTAAATAGGCCAGTGATGAGTAACCGGTGCCGAAGTCATCGATGGAAAGTTTGATCCCCATCGCGTGAAGTTGAGACAGGGTTTGGTTGGCCTGTATCGGGTCATACAGCAAGGCCTGCTCGGTGATTTCCAGCTGCAAGTGTTCTGGTTTTATTTGCCACTGCGTTAGCAGCTTGGCGATTTGAACGCATAGATCCGAGTCATGCAGGCTGCGGCCGGAAAGATTTATCGACATCTGTAGCGTCAGTCCAGTGCTATTCCACAGGTGTAGTTGCTGCAAGGCCTCTTCCAGAACAAACACAGTTAGCTCACGGATATGGCCGCTGTGTTCGGCCAGGGGAATGAATTCGTTTGGCGGTATCAGGCCCTTTTCCGGGTGCTGCCAACGGACCAGGGCTTCGACACCGATCACCCTGTTTTGACGCAGATCAACGTTGGGTTGGTAGTGAATGACGAGTTGTTTTTGTTGCAATCCACGACGCAGTTCGCCAGCCATGGAAAGACGTTTGATACTGTGTTCGTCTAACTCTGGCTTGTAGAAGGCTGTATCTGTATTTGAGCGTTTGGCCACATACATGGCGATGTCGGCCTGGCGCATCAAGGTGCTTGCTTGTTCACTGTCGGCCGGGCAAATGGCGACACCGATGCTGATGCCAATATGGATGTTCTGGTCTTCAAAAATAAACGGTGCCTCAATGGCGGCAACAATCTTGTTAGCGGTAAGGGTGATTTGATGCTGATCAGTGATACTGGGCAGCAGGATGGCAAATTCGTCACCGCCGAGACGGGCGACCGTATCTGAGTCACGCAATACGCTGCGTAGTCGCACGGCAACCTGTTGCAGTAACAGATCGCCATAATGATGGCCAAGGGTGTCATTTACCTCCTTGAAGCGGTCAAGGTCGCTGATAAGCAGGGCCGCGGAGTGTTCATCGCGTTTTGCGATGCGTATTGCCTGTGCCAGTCGATCCTGCAATAACACCCGATTGGGCAGCGAGGTGAGGGCGTCATGCAGAGCTTGATGCTTGAGTTCCTTGTTTGCCCCGGCCAGTTCCTGGGTACGTTTGATGACGCGACCTTCCAGATCTGCCTGCAGCGATTTTATTTTGGCCTCAGCCTGCTTACGTTCACTGATGTCGCGGCAAATGACAATGTAGATGTAATTATCCAGCTGACGGAGCTGATTGACCGATGCCTCTACGTGAAAGATGGCCCCCTGTTTGCGTTTGCCTTGTGTTTCGTAAAACTGAATCGGCTCAAAACCGTCAGCCGTTTTGCTGCTGAAGAAGACGGAAAAATTCGGCTCGAATAATAATTGGATATCCTGATCAACGACTTCGCTGGCGTTATAGCCAAAGATGCGCTCGGCTGCGAGATTGAAGGAGATGATTTTGCCGTTGCTGTCGACAGTAATCAGGCCTTCGATAATATTGGCCATAATGGTGCTGAGGCGAGCCTCGCGGGTGGCCAGGCCTTCACGCTGATTGACCAGTTCGGCGCGCATTAACTCAAGATCACTGCTGAGTTTTTTGATCTCGTGGATGTTGCTATTGAATTCCAGGTGACGAGCATCATTTCCTGAGGCGATTTTGCGTGCCGCAAGGCCAAGCTGAACCAAGGGCCTGGTCAATTGTGGACCAATGATGGTCGCAATGATAACGGCTAGCAGAATGTAGCTGGCGGTGATGATTAGACCGTACTGCCGTGTGCTGATTATCAGGTTGGATGTGGCTGTTTCATCATAGCCAAGCTGGAGGATGTAATCTGCCTCGCTGATCAGCAGCGGCACGGCGATGTAATAAACGTTGTCGTCACGGTCGCCAAACTCGGCGTCAGCTTCGATGTCGGTAATGGAACCATCCTGAATGTTGAGGTGGATGAGGCTGAGGTTGTCATTCAGGATGCTATCAATGTTTGCGGGCGGATATTGAAAGTGTTCCAGAGTGCTGGCCAGTTGACTGGCATTGGCCAGGCTGGTGTTGATGAATTGATTCTTGAGGTGCTGTTCCAGTGAGGGTAACAGCAGGATAAAAACTACCGAGGCCAGCAGGCCGTGGATGAGCAGTTCAGCCAACACCATTCGGCTTGTAAATCTGTTGAATAGACTGCCCATATACCGCCCTTGCCTGAGTGTCTCAGCTGGATTTAAGAATTACGGCGAGGGCTGGCATTGCTCTTGTAGGTATTGCGCCCCGATTTGATAACTCTACCGAGCTGGTGCTTTATCCACAAGAGACATTGGTCACATTTAGATGTTGTTGAGTCGTTTGTCTTGTTCGATTAGGGCATAGGCCGAGTGGTTGTGAATAGATTCGAAGTTTTCTGACTCAACGGTATAGGCAACAATGCGTTTATCGGCATTCAGGCTGGCAGCCACGTCACGCACCATATCTTCGACAAATTTAGGGTTGTCGTAGGCGCGTTCGGTGACAAACTTTTCATCCGGCCGTTTCAACAGACCAAACAGCTCACACGAGGCCTGGGCTTCAACCAGATTGATGATGTCTTCAATCCAGACAAAATCACAGGTGTGTACCGACACGGTGACATGTGAACGTTGGTTGTGGGCGCCGTATGCTGAGATCTTCTTGGAGCAGGGGCAGAGGCTGGTGACGGGTACTACCACCTTGATATTAACACTTGGTTTGCCGTCCTTGATCTCACCCAGCAGGGTGACTTCGTAGTCCATCAGGCTTTTGACGCCCGAAACGGGGGCAGGCTTTTCGACGAAATAGGCGAACGACATCTCAATGTGGCCGGCCTCTGCGTCGAGACGGGCTATCATCTCTATCAGCATCTGTTCAAAAGACTCAACCGACAGCTCTCGCTCGTAATTGTTGAGAATCTCAACAAAGCGTGACATGTGGGTGCCCTTGAAGTTGTGTGGCAGATTCACATACATGTTGAAGTTGGCAATGGTGTGCTGCTCACCCTGGCTGCGATCCTTGACACGTACCGGATGGCGGATGTCCTTGATGCCGACCTTGTTGATCGGGATGCGGCGGGTATCAGTGCTGTTTTGTACGTCTTCGATAGTGGCCATGTATTTTATTCCTCTGTGTAACGGACGCAGGCCCGCTCGGTTTCCCAGATAGTGATGGCGCTGACCTTGACATGGTCACCATTCAGTTTGCTGGCCAGTTCGCTGTAGATATAGGCGGCAATGTTTTCTGCCGTCGGATTGATCTCATCAAAGGGACTGAGCTCGTTCAGATAGGTATGGTCGAGCCGGTCGCAAATGGCATTGGTCTCGCTGCGGATCTGTTTGAAATCCATGCCGATGCCAACCTCGTTAAGGGCGGTTGCTGTGACCTCAGCCTCAACCTTCCAGTTGTGGCCATGCAACTTTGAGCAATCACCGGGGTAGTCGCGCAGCGTGTGTGCGGCGGCGAAATCAGTCAGTATTTTTAGGCTGTAACGTGCTGGCATAATGATTCTTATGTGCTGAAAAAACTAGTATGTGTCTGCTTTGGCGACCGATTGAGGACTGCTATGAGCGCTCAGGTAGCGATTAACGCGGTCTATTATACCCTGAATGCTTAAGCCTGACTCATTTAGTAGGTCTTGTCGGTCGCCGTGTTCGATGAAGTGGTCTGGCAGTCCCATCTGGATCAGGCGGGTTGGTTGGTCGTGCTGGTTCAGTAGCTGGCCCACCAGGCTGCCGGCTCCACCGATGACGGCATTTTCCTCTATGGTCAGTAGTAATTCGTGTTCGTTGGCCAGTTTCAGGATCAGGGCTTGGTCCAGGGGCTTGATAAAACGCATATTGACCACGGTGGCATTCAGTTGCTCAGCAGCGGCCTCGGCGACAGCGACCATGCTGCCGAAGGCCAGCAGTGCAATGCGTTTACCCGGGCGGCGCAGTTCGGCCAGGCCCAGTGGCAGGGCGGTCATTTCTTCGTCAACGGCAACGCCGGGGCCGGTGCCGCGTGGATAGCGCACCACCGCCGGACCATCGAGGCAGTAGCCGGTGTAGAGCATTTTTCGGCACTCATTTTCATCGGCCGGGGCCATAATGGTTATATTGGGGACGCAGCTAATAAAGCTCAGGTCAAAGCTGCCCGCATGGGTTGGGCCGTCTGGGCCTACCAGGCCGGCACGGTCAATGGCAAACAGCACCGGCAGGTTTTGTAGGGCGACATCGTGGATCAGCTGATCATAGGCGCGCTGCAGGAAGGTGGAATAGATCGCGACCACCGGCTTCATGCCCTCGCAGGCCAGCCCGGCCGCCAGAGTCACGGCATGCTGTTCGGCGATGCCAACATCGATATAGCGCGTCGGGAACTGTTGTGAAAAATCCACCATGCCCGAGCCTTCGCGCATCGCTGGTGTGATGCCCACCAGCCTTTCGCTTTGACCTGCCATGTCGCAGAGCCAATCACCAAACACCTGGGTGTAAGTAATGGCAGAGCCTTTGGCCAGTAGCTCGCCATTGTCCGGGTCAAACTTGCCGACACCGTGATAGGTACAGGGGTTCTGTTCGGCTGGGCTGAAGCCTTTGCCCTTTTTGGTGACGATGTGCAGAAACTGCGGTCCTTCAATCTCGCGCATATTCTTCAGGGTGCTGACCAGGGTTGGCAGGTCATGGCCATCGATGGGGCCGATGTAGTTAAAACCCAGCTCTTCGAACAAGGTGCCAGGCACGATCATCCCCTTCATGTGTTCTTCGGCTCGTTTGGCCAGTTCCCAGACGCTGGGCATCTTGCCCAACACCTTTTTACTGGTGTCGCGCATGGAAGAGTAAAACTTGCCCGATAACACCCGTGCCAGATAATTGGACATGCCACCGACATTGGGCGAGATCGACATCTCGTTGTCATTGAGGATCACCAGCAGGTTGGCGTCGACATCGCCGGCGTGATTGAGTGCCTCGAAGGCCATGCCAGCCGTCATGGCGCCATCGCCGATGATGGCTATAGATTTGCGGTCGATGCCTTGCTCCTGTGCCGCCAGTGCCACGCCCAGGGCAGCGCTGATGGAGGTGCTGGAGTGACCCACGCCAAAAGTGTCATAAGGACTCTCTTCTCGTTTGGGGAAACCAGCCAGGCCACCCTTCTGGCGTATGCTGGCCATCTGTTCACGCCGCCCCGTGAGGATCTTGTGTGGATAACTTTGATGGCCCACATCCCAAACTAGCCGGTCTTCTGGCGTGTTGAAGACATAGTGCAAGGCGACGGTTAGTTCCACCGTGCCCAGTCCGGCCGACAAATGGCCGCCGGTGTTACTGACTGACTGGATCAGAAAGCGACGTAATTCAGCCGCCAGTGTGGGCAGCTCTGTCTGCGAAAGTAGGCGCAGGTCGTCAGGGCTATTGATGCTCTCCAGCAAGTCTTGGTTCTGGGCGGTCATACTCTATATATGTTGCGTGCAGAAAAAGCGTGAATTATGAGGCCCAGAGAGACTGGGCGCAAGCTAAACGGGTTATAGCAGCTTGAAAGGTCAGGCTAATCAGCTGTTTTAGATGGTCTTTTAGTTGCGGCGTGAAATGATGTATTCAGCCATCCAGCGCAGTGGATCGGCCTTGGTGTCGTAACAATCCAGGCTGGCTAGGGCCTCCTGATACAGCTCTTGGGCACGTTGCTTGGCCCCATCCAGTCCCAACAGGGCTGGGTAGGTGGGTTTGTTGCGAGCCATGTCGGCACCCTGAGTCTTGCCCAGGGTTTCGGTGTCACCCTCGATGTCGAGAATGTCATCCTGAATCTGGAAGGCCAGACCGATGCATTTGGCGTAGTGATTGAGCTGTTTCAGCTGTGTTTCGCTGACGGCTTGACAGCTCAGGGCGCCGAGCATGACACTGGCGCGGATCAGGGCGCCGGTCTTGTGGATATGCATATTTTCCAGCTCTGGCAGATCTAGGCGTTTGCCGACTGACTCCAGGTCGATGGCCTGGCCGCCGCACATGCCGCGTGATCCGGATGTGGTCGCCAGGTTGTCAATCATTTGCAGCCGCCGTTCGGCACTAATCTGGGTGTTTTTGTCATGACTCAATACATGAAAGGCCAGCGATTGAATTGCATCGCCAGCGAGGATGGCGGTGGCCTCGTCAAAGGCCTTGTGACAAGTAGCTTTGCCGCGGCGCAGGTCGTCATCATCCATGGCCGGCAGGTCATCGTGGATTAGGGAATAGACATGGATCAGCTCTACGGCAGCGGCCGGACCATCTAATTGCTGCAGTTCAACGCCAAGGGCCTGGCCAGCACTGTAGACCAGAAAGGGTCTGACCCGTTTACCGCCATCCAGTGCTGCATAACGCATCGCTTTGTGCAGGCTTGCCGGGGCTATGTTTGGCTTGGGCAGCCAGTGATCAAGCGTGGCTTCGGTGCGCGCCTGATGGGCGCTTAGCAGTTGCTTTAGTACGTTATTCATCGGTATCAAAGACCTCCGGTTCACCGCTTTTTTCGAGCAGGATCTGAACTTTTTGCTCGGCTTGCTGGAGTGATGCTTGGCAGTGACGGGTCAGGGTGACACCGCGCTCGAACAGTGTTAGTGATTCTTCCAGGCTGATATCACCCTGCTCAAGATTTTCCACCAGGGTTTCGAGTTCCACCAGGGCGGTTTCAAAATCGGGCTGTTTTTTGCTAGTTTTTCTAGGCATTTTAAAATGAGATTAATTGTAAGTTGCGTCGACGACACCAAGGGTTTGCTCATGATGCGTTTCCAAGGCTCACATGATACAGTCTCTGCGCATTGAATTAACAGGATATTGAAGATTTTAGTATGAGCAGTTACGACGCTTCGTCCATTGAAGTCCTGAGCGGCCTTGAGCCGGTGCGTAAGCGCCCAGGCATGTATACCGATACCACCCGCCCCAATCATTTGGCCCAGGAGGTGATCGACAATAGTGTCGACGAGGCCATGGCCGGACACGCAACAAAGATTGAAATCATCCTCTTTAAAGATGGCTCGCTGGAGGTACAGGATGATGGTCGCGGCATGCCGGTGGATATTCATCCCGAAGAAGGTGTGCCCGGGGTGGAGGTCATCCTCACCAAACTGCATGCCGGTGGTAAGTTTTCCAATAGTAATTATCAGTTTTCCGGTGGCCTGCACGGGGTCGGTGTGTCAGTGGTCAATGCCCTCTCTAATCGGCTTGATGTCTGGGTTAAACGCGGCGGTCAGGAATATAATATTGCCTTTGCCGACGGTAATAAGGTCTCTGATCTGACCGTGGTAGGCAAGGTCGGTAAGCAGAATACCGGCACCCGGGTGCGGTTCTGGCCTGATCCGACCTTTTTTGATTCGCCCAGGATTTCCGTTAGCAAACTCAAGCATGTGTTGCGTGCCAAAGCCGTCCTGTGTCCGGGTTTACACGTCACTTTTTACGATGAAAAATCAGCTGAGCGCGAAGAGTGGCATTACGAGGATGGTCTAAGCGACTATCTTGGTAGTGCCTTGCAGGGGTTTGCACTGCTGCCGGAAGAGCTGTTTGTCGGCGGCACGGCTTCAACGCATGAAGCGGCTGACTGGGCGGTGGCCTGGCTGCCGGAAGGTGGCGAATTGGTCACCGAGAGCTATGTCAACCTGATTCCTACCGCCCAGGGGGGAACGCATGTTAATGGTTTGCGTACCGGCCTGACCGATGCCATTCGTGAGTTTTGTGAGTTCCGAAATCTGCTGCCACGCGGTGTTAAGCTGGCGCCGGACGATGTCTGGGACAAATGCGTCTATATCCTCTCGGTGAAGCTGGAAGATCCACAATTCAGCGGTCAGACCAAAGAGCGGTTGTCGTCACGTGAATGCGCGCCGTTTGTCTCTGGCGTGGTTAAGGATGCCTTTAGTCTGTGGTTGAACCAGCATACTGAGGCCGGTGAGCTTATAGCCACGCTGGCGATTAATAATGCCCAGTCGCGCATGCGCGCCGGTAAAAAGGTGGTGCGCAAAAAGGTCACCTCGGGTCCGGCCCTGCCGGGCAAACTGGCTGACTGTAGTTCGCAGGATATTGGCCGTTCAGAGCTGTTTCTGGTGGAAGGGGACTCGGCCGGTGGTTCGGCCAAGCAGGCCCGTGATCGCGTCTATCAGGCCATCATGCCGCTGCGTGGCAAAATCCTGAATACCTGGGAAGTGGATTCGGCCGAGGTATTGGCTTCGCAGGAGGTGCATGATATCTCGGTAGCCATCGGTGTGGAACCTGGCTCTGATGAGCTGAAGGGGCTGCGTTACGGCAAGGTCTGCATCCTCGCCGATGCTGATTCCGATGGTGCTCACATAGCGACACTGTTGTGTGCTTTATTCCTGCGTCACTTCCGTTCGCTGGTGAATGCCGGTCGTATCTATGTCGCCATGCCACCGCTGTTTCGTATTGATGTCGGCCAGCAGGTCTTCTACGCCTTGGATGAAGCGGAAAGGCAGGGAGTGCTAGATCGCATCGCTGCTGACAAGCTCAGGGGCAAGGTCTCGATTCAGCGCTTCAAAGGCCTAGGGGAGATGAATCCGTTGCAATTGCGTGAAACGACGATTGACCCCGATACCCGCCGCCTGGTGCAACTGACCCTCGACAGTGGCGACGAGACCCATCAGGTGATGGATATGTTGCTGGCCAAGAAGCGTGCTGCCGATCGGCGCGTCTGGCTAGAGAGCAAAGGTAACCTTGCTGAGGTTTAAAAGTGCTATCGTTTTAGAAAGACCTCATAGTTTCCCCTGTGTTGATTAACCATAATTCTCAGCCAGTATAAACGGCCTTATGGACATAGGCGACGTTTCAGCAGCAACATACCTAACGCGTGGCAACATGTTTTCAAGTTTAAAGCGTTGATTGAATCGATAACAAGACTCGGCTAGGTATCGAGCTCTCAGTGACGATAGGTGTATGTTGGCAATGCGTTTCACTGCAGAAAAACGGGATGTTTTTTTAGTGTACAGTAGCTTTGACTACCACATTCGGGGAAAATGTAACCTTGATCTCGATAGGGCTTCGATACTAAGCAACCACCGGCTGTTGTTGAGCCTTTCAATTGGTTAGGCTTAGGTAAGCGCCATTCTGGCCAGGTCTTGAAGACCAGATGCCCAGATATAACTTTCGAACAAGCTAGCGAGCAAATACAATGAAATCTATATGCCGCCTATTTTTATTGTTAACCGCGTTCATTTATCTCTCGCCCGCAGTTGCTGAGGATCAATTTGAAAAAGATATCGAGGCTATCCGTGAGATCTATTTGGCGGCGACTGATGGCAATAAACGTGCTGTGCGCAAAGCAATAAAAAGTATTGCCAAGATCGAAAGAAAATATCCGAACCATCCGCTAGTGATGAGCTATAAAGGCGGGGCGCTCTCTTTGCGGGGTATGAACATTGGTGCACGTCCTCTCAATAGAATGCGTGAAACTGAAGAGGGGCTAAGAGTTATTGACCGTGCTTTACGCATGTTGCCTAGGCATAAAGGGAATTACCTTGAGGCTGTTGAAGCCCAGCTAGTGGCTGCATATATCTTTATCAACCTTCCGGATTCCATATTTCATCGTCTTAAAGAGGGTAACCATTTGGTTGAGAAGCTGTTGGCCCATAATCAGATTTCACAGATGCCTGACGGCCTGCAAGCGGCGATTTATTTTGCGGCGGCCACTAGCGCCGGAAAATATGAGGCGCAAGACCGGGTTAAACACTATCTTGAGTTAACGCTTAAAACAGATCCCGATGGGAAAAATGCCAAAGAGGCTCAGGCGCTGCTGAAGGATATCGCTGGCTGATATGGCGCCAAGATTTAGAGTTGCAGACGATCAGCAAACATTATGGTGCCGGCGAAAATTACATAGAGGCGCTTCAAAATATCTCATTCTCTCTCTCCGAAGCTGAGTTCTTGGCCGTACAAGGGCCATCGGGTAGTGGTAAAAGTAGCCTGCTTAATATCTGTGGTCTTATAGACAACCCCAGTGATGGTCATTATTTTCTGAACGGCAAGGCAGTAGAAAAACTCAATCCCCGCCAACGCTGCGATTATCGGCGTCACGACATTGGCTTTATATTCCAGCGTCATCAACTGATACCTGCAATGACGGTGTTTGAAAATATTGCTTATCCTTTGTTTCTCAACGGTGAAAGACCGAAACAGATCAAACCGAGAGTTAAGCTGATGCTGGAGCAAATCGGTCTGGGCCATCGTTGTAAACATTTGCCCAAACAGCTTTCCGGCGGTGAACGACAACGCGTTGGTATCGCCCGTGCCTTGATCAAACGACCTCAATTGGTGATCGCTGATGAGCCCAGCGCCAGTCTGGATCACAAACATGCCCACGCCAGCTTGATGCTTATGCATGAACTCAATGAACAACACGGCGCCAGTTTTATCATTGCCAGTCATGATGCCTTTGTGATCGAACACTGTGATCGTACGGTTGATCTGCTTGATGGGCGCCTGGAATCTTTATCGTGAATAGCTTGCTTATAGCGATACGCAATATCCGGCGTGATGGCACACGCCTGATCAGCACGGTCTTGGTTATCGCTGTGGGTTTGGCAGCGTTGCTGATTGGTAGTGGCTTTATGCTATCTACCTACGATGCCTTGCAGGAGATCGCGATGCGTGCCGAGGGCCATGTGATTGTGTTGGATGATGATCCTGCGCCTACTCTAGGTGGCGCTCATCAGCAACTTACGCTGGCTAACTGGAAAATTATTCAGGACGACCTATGGCAAGATTCCAGGGTGCTGCGCGTCCTGCCACGGGCACGTTTTGAGGGGCTTGTTAGCAATTCTGACAATAGTGCGGCATTTTTTGGTACTGGCGTCGATCCCAAGGAGGAGTTTCGGGTGCATGGCCCATTTCTACGCACCACTGACGTGCTCGACCCATGGCTGACAGATCAAGACACACCAGACTTACTGTTGGGGTCAGTACTGGCCCAAACGCTGACTGCCAAAACGGGGGATTTGTTAACCTTACAAACTCGACGTAGCGATGGTCAAGCCAGCGAAATTGTTGTACGCCTGGCAGGGAGTTATCACACTGGCACACCGGAAATCGACAACCATACGCTGATGGTTAGTACAGACACTGTCAGTACTTTGCTAGGCTCGAGTCAGATCAGTCAGTTATCTATTTATCTTGAGCAGCCTGAAGATTCCATGGCGATTAAGCAACTGTTGCAAAGCCAGTATGAAGGCATAATTGTACAGAGTTGGGATCAGCGCGCGGAACTCTACGATAAAGTAAAGGCTCAGTACGATCGCATCTTTGGTGTCATGGGGGGCATTATCTTAATCGTGGTCTTTATTTCCATATCTAATACGATTGCCCTGGCGATCTATCAACGTCGTGAAGAAATTGCAACCCTCGGTGCACTGGGTACTCAGCCGACTCGTATCTATGCAAACTTCATCCTCGAAGCTTGTTTGATTGGCATCATTGCCACGAGTCTCGGTATGCTATTCGCCTACACCATAACTAATGCCATTAATCTTGCAGAATTGATGATGCCAGCACCGCCCGGAAAAACCGAGGGCTATGCTATATACGTATATATCTCATGGCCCCATTATTTGCTTACCAGCTTGGTGCTTATCACCATCGTAGTGCTTGCCTCATTTGTCGCGTCCTACAATAATGCCAGAGTAAATATCGCTGATTCCCTATATTGATCCATACAAGGCTAAGCTACTTGTAAAACAGGTTGAAAATTTCGGCAAGTGTATACGAAGAATTATATGTGATGATGCGTTTGATATTTACCGGATAGAACAGAATATTACTAATTCGTCGATTCGTTGGTTTGTGTCTCTCAGAGATCGTTTCTGACCACAGCTTAATCTGGCGTTTTTAAATCCATATAATCGCTCATGAATTCGGCCAAGCTGTAGCCTTTTGAAATTGAACTTTGTTTTTCATAACGTTAGCCTCTTTCATATCATGCCAGCTCAAGTATAGCTTTTGCTCTGAGGGTAGCTGCGTTTTGCGGGTAATCAGGAATACTTAAATGGCGTCTTATCTTTTGGATCTGTTGATTGTCGTTGCTGTGGCATTCTCAGCTGTGTTCTGGTGGAACACGATGGGGATTAGACTACAGGCCTACAACGCGGCCAAGCGACATTGTCAGGAGCTGGGCTTACAGTTGCTGGATCAAAGCGTAATGTTGAAGCGAGTACGCATAAAGCGTAATCGGGCTGGCGGTCTTTCTTTGCAACGGATATTTGCGTTTGAATTTGCCTCAACCGGTGATGAGCGATACCGCGGTGAAGTGCAGCTGTTAGGGCGGTCTTTAGTTGATGTCACGGTCGATCTTCATCGCATTTGATGTTTTTCCTCATGTCGTTTCTAGCCCTCTTCAGATCCAGATAGAGCGTCACTATAGAATATTCATCGAGTGGTGGTTATTATTAATCAAATGGAAGGTCAATGCGCCGCCATTTAGCTGCGATCAATAACGCCAATATGTTGTCTCGCAGCCCATAAATCTCTATTTGTTTGATATTTAGAGTGATTCTGTATGACTCAATTATTGTGTTATAAAGACGGTGGGTGAGTACCCTTTGTTATGGATTCAGCCGTCTTATTACAAACTACGGATATATAAAGATGTTTGATGGCAAATCAATTTTGATCACGGGTGGAACAGGCTCATTTGGGAAACGCTACGTCAGCACATTGCTCGAGCGCTACAAGCCGGCAAGGCTGATCATCTATTCCAGAGATGAGTTAAAACAGTACGAAATGCAGCAAAAGTATAACGGCTCGATGATGCGCTATTTCATCGGTGACGTCCGCGATGGTGATCGACTGAAGCAAGCCACGCGCAATGTGGATTTTATCATCCATGCTGCAGCGCTCAAACATGTTCCTGCTGCGGAATATAATCCGATGGAGTGTATCAAGACGAATATCCATGGCGCTCAGAATGTCATCGAAGCAGCATTGGATAATAATGTTGAGAAGGTTATTGCCTTGTCGACCGACAAGGCAGCTAATCCGGTTAATCTATATGGTGCCACCAAGCTGGCATCAGATAAGTTATTTATCGCTGCCAATAATATTGTTGGTTCCAGGCAGACTCAATTTGCAGTTGTACGTTATGGCAATGTTGTTGGTTCGCGTGGCTCTGTCGTACCATTTTTCAAAAAACTGATTGAGGATGGCGCGACAGAGCTTCCCATCACCGATGAGGCGATGACTCGATTTTGGATTACCTTGCAGCAAGGCGTCGATTTTGTATTGAAAAATTTTCAACGGATGCAGGGCGGGGAATTGTTTGTGCCGAAGATCCCTTCTGTAAGAATTACGGATCTGGCCGACGCGATGGCCCCTGGTATGCCAACTAAGGTTATTGGTATTCGTCCGGGTGAAAAGCTGCATGAGATCATGTGCCCGGCAGATGACTCGCATTTGACCCTGGAGTTTGCGAGTCACTATGTGATCCAGCCCACCATTCAGCTTGCCCGGGTGAACTCATTTTCCACAGATATGCTCGGTGAGCAGGGACAGAGTGTAGCGCAGGGGTTTTGTTACAGCTCCGGCGACAATCCTTATTTCCTAAGTCTGGACGAGATTCGCGAGATGAACGGTTAGGCAAAACAATGATCCCTTATGGTCGGCAATCAATATCAGATGCGGATATAGAAGCGGTAACAGAGGTCTTACAGTCTGACTGGTTGACCCAAGGGCCGCTAACCCCACGCTTTGAGCAAGCCGTTGCCGATTACTGTAGTGCGACCTATGGGGTTGCCGTATCTAATGCCACTTCAGGTTTGCATTTGGCCTGTCTGGCATTGGGTCTCGGGCCGGACGATCTGCTGTGGACCTCGCCGATTACCTTCGTTGCCTCGGCCAATTGTGGTCGATATTGTGGTGCTGATGTGGATTTTGTCGATATAGATCCCAAAACCTATAATATGAGCAGCGACGCCCTGCGTGTGAAGCTTGTCGCTGCCGAACGCGATGGACGTTTACCGAAAATTGTTGTTGTCGTCCATTTTTCCGGCCAGGCCTGTGGCATGGAAGAAATTCAGGCGTTGTCGAAACAATATGGCTTTTACCTCATCGAGGATGCGGCCCATGCCATCGGTGGAGCTTATAAAAACGGTCATATAGGGAGCTGCAAATATTCCGACCTTACAGTCTTTAGCTTTCACCCCGTCAAGGTAATGACTACTGGCGAGGGGGGAATGGTGATGACGAATCGGGATGAGCTTTATCAACGCCTGGTTGAGTTGCGTAGCCATGGCATTAGCCGTGATCCTGCCCGAATGAGGGACGCTCATAATGAAGGCGGCTGGTATTACCAGCAATTGGAGCTTGGCTATAACTTTCGCATGACCGATATTCAGGCCGCATTGGGTTTGAGTCAATTACAGCGGCTTGATGAGTTTGTCGCAAGGCGGCGCAGCCTGGCGCGGCGCTATAACGATAAATTGGCAGGCTTGCCGGTAGTGACGCCATGGCAACATTCAGATGCTTGCTCTGCGTGGCATCTGTACGTCATACGTTTACAGCCGGAGACTGCAGGCATGTCACGGCGACAGCTCTATGAGCAGTTGTGGCAATCGGGTATTGGCGTCAATGTTCACTATATTCCGGTGCATCTGCAGCCCTATTACCGTGACCTGGGTTTTGGCCTAGGTGACTATCCTGAGGCGGAGCACTATTACGATGAGGCCCTTACGCTACCGCTATTTCCAGGCATGAGCGAAAGTGACCAGGACAGGGTCATTGGTGTGCTTCATGAGGCGTTGCAATGAAGGTTGTAGCCATTATCCAGGCTCGCATGGGCTCGACCCGTTTACCGGGGAAGGTGATGCGGGATTTGTGTGGCCGTAGCGTGCTGTCACATGTAATTCAGCGCGTACGGGCTTGTGATAAATTGGACCAGGTTGTAGTGGCCACCACTACAGACCCTATCGATGATGTTCTTGTGGAAGAAACCTGCCGAAATAATGTTGGCTGCTTTCGCGGTAGCGAGGCGAATGTTCTGGAGCGCTTTTACCTGGCAGCCCAGCAGGCAGGCGCCGATGTGGTGGTAAGGATCACCTCGGATTGTCCCCTGATTGACCCAAAACTGTTGCACGATATGGTCGATAGCTTTGTAGATGCTGCCAATGATTCAACTGAGCTGGACTATATGAGCAATACGTTGGAACGTTGTTATCCGCGTGGGCTGGATGCGGAAATCTTTACCTTTGCTGCGCTAGAGTATGCCTATCAACATGCGCATCAGGCTTATGAATGCGAGCATGTTACCCCTTTTATTTACCAGAACCCCACCCTGTTTCAGATTAAGAATTATGGTTCTGAGCGAGATCTCTCATCGCATCGATGGACACTCGATACCCATGCGGATTGGCAATTGATCGAGCGGATCTATCTTGCCCTTGAGCGTATAGGTGATGAGTTTTTCACTACCGATGATGTATTGAAGTTGCTGCAACAGCAGCCTGCTCTGGTCGAATTGAATGCCCATGTGGAGCAGAAAGAGTTGTCGGTGCGGTGAGGCTTGTGTTTCGGGTCGATGCGGCAATCTACATGGGGTCTGGCCATGTGATGCGTTGCCTGACCCTGGCAAGGTCATTAAAAAAAAGGGGGGCGGAGATTGTCTTTATCAGCCGGGAGCTGCCCGGGCATATGGGCGAGACGGTGAGCGAGGCAGGGTTTGAACTTCGCATGTTACCTGCTGCCGGAATTGCGCCTGCATATCATCCCGCCAACGCGGAAGATGCCGCTGGCTGGCTGGCAGTGCAGCCGGATATAGATGCCAGTCAGTGCGCTGATATTTTAAAAGAGCTCGCACCTGTTGACTGGTTGATTGTCGATCACTATGGCATAGATATTCGTTGGGAATCTGCGATGAGGCCAATGGTAGGATCAGTCATGGTGATTGATGACCTTGCCAACCGTAAACATGACTGTGACCTGCTGCTGGATCAAAATCTGTTGCCTGATATGAAGCAGCGCTATCGAGGGCTGGTCTCATCACAGTGTCACTGTTTGTTTGGCCCCGATTATGCCTTGTTGCGTGACGAGTTCATCGCAGCGAGAAGAGTGCTCAGGCAACGGAATGGTAGCATCAAAAGCATACTTGTATTCATGGGCGGGATGGACCCGCAAAATACAACCGAAGTCGCGCTTGCGGGGCTGATGTCATTGCCCAACCAGGATCTTATCGTTGACATAATCGTCGGGTTGACTAACCCCAATCGTGAACGTATTGCCAGTTTATGTGGTTCTGATGCCCGCTTCAATTTCGAGTGTCAGATTGATGATATGGCCATACGTCTAAACAGGGCGGATTTGGTGATAGGCGCTGGTGGTTCCACCTCATGGGAACGTTGTCTTCTTGGGGTGCCGTCGATATTGGTTATCATGGCAGAGAATCAGCGCCGGATATCAAATTATCTGTGTGACCTGGGGGCTGTGATAGTCGCAGGTGACAGCAGCAGCTTAACGCCTGGGAAAATCGCCACGATAGTCTCTGATCTAAAGAGTGATCCTGATAAGGTGAGCGCAATGGCACAGGCCGCCCTGGCGGTAATGGTTGGCTATACTAGTGGCGCGAATGAGATTTGCAACTGGATATATCAAGAGCAGGGTAATGGCTAGCGACAAAGATTACTCCTTAAGACCGCTGGTGCGGGACGACCTGGAAAGGGTGCTGGCCTGGCGTAATTCCGACCAGGTGCGTTCCTATATGTATCATGATGATTTGATCAGTTGGGCAGCACATGAGCGCTGGTTCAACAGGGTTGCAGAAGATGCCCGTTACGATTACCAGCTTTTTTGTTATCAAACATCGCCCATTGGTCTTACCAGTGCAAGCCAGATTGATCGTGATGCCGGGACCTGTTTTTGGGGTCTTTATATCGGTGAACAGGACGCGCCGCCGGGAAGTGGCTCGTGGCTGGGCTATTATGCAATGAATCATATGTTTGATGCACTGGCTATGAGGAAAGTGATCTGTGAGGTGTTGGCTTTTAATAAAAGGGCGATCCGGCTCTATGAAAAACTTGGCTTTGAACAGGAAGGCTGCTTCAGGCGCCATGTGCTAAAGAACGGCCGTTATGAGGATGTGGTGAGTATGGCCTTGTTCGTCGAAAATTGGCAAAAGACAAAAAAACTACTAGAACGGGATGGCGGTTGATGAATAATGAGATCAAGATAGGGGGGCGGCTGGTGGGTTCAGCGCACGCGCCTTTCATCATCGCTGAGATGTCGGGTAATCACAATCAGTCGCTGGAAACGGCTATACAGATTGTGGAGGCCGCAGCCCAGGCTGGCGCCCATGCCTTGAAGTTACAGACCTATACAGCAGAGACAATGACATTGGACCTTGATGAGGGTGAGTTCAAGATCGATGATCCCAATAGCCTGTGGTATGGGCAAACGCTCTACAAGTTGTATCAGCAGGCCGGTACGCCCTGGGAGTGGCATCAGCCAATCTTCGATAAGTGTCGAGAGCTGGGCATGCTCTGTTTCAGCACCCCATTTGATGAGACCGCAGTGGATTATCTCGAGAGACTGGATGTACCGTGTTACAAGATAGCCTCATTTGAGAATACCGACCTGCCTCTGCTGCGCAAGGTGGCGGCTACTGGCAAACCGATGATTATATCGACGGGAATGGCCAGTGTGGCGGAACTTGATGAGACAGTGCGTACAGTCCAGGCAGCGGGCTGTGATGAGTTCATCCTATTGAAATGTACCAGCACCTATCCGGCTACACCAAAGCATAGTAACTTGCTGACAATTCCCCATATGCGGGATTTGTTTGGCTGTCAGGTTGGATTGTCGGACCACACCATGGGAGTGGGTGTAGCTGTTGCAAGTGTAGCCTTGGGGGCTACGGTAATCGAAAAACATTTTACTCTGTCACGTGCCGCTGGTGGGGTTGACGCGAGTTTTTCGATGGAGCCAGAGGAGATGGAAGATCTGGTGGTGGAATCAAAACGAGCCTGGCAGGCCATGGGCAATATTGGCTATGGTGCAGGCGAGACTGAAAAGGCCTCGCTTAAATTTCGGCGTTCGCTTTATATTGTGAAGGACGTAAAGGCTGGCGAGGTGTTGTCTGAACATAACCTGAGGCCTATCCGTCCTGGCCTTGGTTTGGCGCCCAAATACTATGATACTTTGCTGGGCAAGAAGCTTAATCAGGGTGTTAAGAAGGGTACACCGATGAGCTGGGAGCTGATCGGCTGAACCTGGCATAGCAGATCGATAGCTGCGTGCCTTAAACCGCCAGGACCGCGAAAACTAAATGGACGACTATTCCAAGGCAAACTTCAAACTTATCGAGACGCGAGCTGGCTGTAGGCGAATTGGGTGAAATTGAACATATACGGTGGAGTTTCGTCGACACCTTTTGGTAGATGGAATCCATCTGAGCAGTTGTTTTGATCCAGTAAGTGAAGCGCAGTTACGGGCTGCTACGGTACCTGAGTCTGAAAATGTGATATGGGTTTATGGCCTAGCTAGCGGAGATTTGCAGCGTGGGTTACTGTGTCGCGATACATTGCAACAACTCGAAGTCGTTATCCTGAATTCAAGTCTGTTAATAGTCGGTCTAAGGTTATTTGAGCACGAGGGTTGGCTCTCCGACAGTAGAGCCAAACTTCATTTGGCAAACTTAAAAATAGAACTCAGAACTCCCTTTTGCGTTGTATCGGCTTGCCTAAAGTTGATAGAGCCAGTGGCGGCTCAGTTACGGGACTTGATCGTGCTTGAACTTGATACTAGCTATATTAATGCCAAGGTCCTTAACCATAAACAGTTCCAGCGACAGACTCAGAACAATGCGGTGCTGCTGAAGCAGGATCATGACGTGCAAGAGCTGTTTGGCTCACGCCGCCGTGGATGTTGCACCTAAGCTGTTGCTGATCCAAGGTATCATTCCGGATATAGTAATCAGCATAAATGGCATTCGAGAGCACATCATGGCCTTGTTTGATGCTGTTCTGCAGCCATTGGCGGATTTTCCACGGGTTTGCCACAGTGAAAGCCTTTCGTCTGGGGCAAGAGAGTCAGGGTGGCGGTGCTACGGTGAATTTCATGGATTGTCTTGCGCCATTATTGGAGGCCAGCAGCAAGATGTTTGCTCAGGACGAAGTGGAGTTTCTGGATGAAATCTTTGCCGCGCAACAGCGCGGTGATATATCTTTGTTGCTGATCTACTTGGGTATATTTTTCCAAATACCACGCTTTGAAGAATTGGGGCTAGAATTTAAGCAGTAGTACAAAATGGGCAAAACTATCCATCTCTTGTTTGTTCAGTTCCTCTTGTATGGTTGTTAAGAAAAGCTGGTCATGCTCAATGCCGCGTGAGAACTGATAAAAGGTTTTGACTGCCACATCATCTAACACCTTCCTTGCAACAGCGGGCGAATAGTCTTCAGGGGAATCAATAAGCCCGTTCAGGTCGGGGTTTGAAAAAAACAGGAATTTCACCACCGCAATACGAATAATGAGATTCTGCATATGGCTTAATAGGGAAGGGGATTTGACAAACAGATCCTTAAACCAGAAGTTTTTACTGTAATTTTCCAGGTATTGGTCTATTTCGGCGCCAAATGTTTTCTTTAGCGTGTCTCGTCGTTGTTGGTATTTTGTTAGCATTGCTTCTAAAGCAACGCTAAGATTACCGCTTTCTGCCTTGTATTGTACCGCGTCGGATAAAAAAACAGCTTTTATTCCGCAGTCCCCAAGAATGTTCGAGATCAGATTTGTTAACATCCCTTTTGGTCTGACACGACCTAAAATGATGGACTGAATTAACGACATTGAAAAATCTATAGATTGTGGCAAATCTATCAGTTGGTTGTGTAAGCTATCCATGTAACCAGGAGCCAGCAGGTTGTCCAGCTCCTCGGCTATCACCTCATCATTGGCATTTTTAACACCGTCATAGACATGTTCTGATAGCTGTTTGCTTAAATATAAGACAATAAAAAGTCTGCTTTCAAATGGGTAATTACGATTTGTTAACAGTTGTAAGATAATTTCTCTGAAATCATTAATGTATGTCTGATAGTGATTTGCGGGTGTACTGGATTGAGCGTGGGAAAAAACAGTGCCTTTCTTTAATAGCTCTTCCGGATTAAATGCCGTTAAGTCGGTTGATGATTCATATAATAAACAAAGCCTGGCTGCTTCTGGGCATGACAGAGACAAGCCAAGCTCAATGTTGTCGCCTATCATGGCCAGTTGGCGTGGATATGACTTGCATGTATCTCCAAGGCAGGATTCGCCATATTTTTTGTGAATTATGCAGAGTGAGTCAGACGGGTCTAGGAAGGTACACATGCCATCATCTCTCATGTTGATGCTGGCATAGTTGTTAGCGTCAGACTTCTTTATTTTTGTGAAATTAACCTTTATCTGGTTGCCTGGCAGAACCTTTTTTAGATTCCCATATGTTTTTCGGGCAATTGTTATATTCCAGTCATGACAACAATTGTCCGGGCAGTCAGGGCCGATGCACTTGAAATCCAGGGCATATTTTGTGGTGATGCCCTTCCTGTTTTGGGTGTTACGCATAATTTTTTAGCACCGTTTGTTTGAATGTTCACACAATAATTAAAAGCTGGCGTCTGAGCAATTGTCTCTGTGTTGCCAAAGGGGGCGGATTTATCCGAAGTTCAAAAAGTGATTGGATTGTTCATCAGCGTCATAAGTGATAACTATTTTTTTAATGCGGTTTCTAGCTGTTCAATGCCTGGGTAATTGGGGTCGATGTCCTTGATGTGCTCCATGGCACTCTGTGCCGCATCTTTTGCGCCGATCTCTACCAGCAATAATCCGAGCGCGAGCATGGAATTCAAATCGTGCGGTTGCTGTTGCAGGTGCTGGGTGTAGACCTCAATTGATTCTGTAATAGCGCCCGTAAGCGCTAAGAGTTGGGCGTAGAAAGGCTTATAGCTAGGGGTTTCTTCTGATAGAGTATGCAGCGTTAACAGAGCACCAGGGTAGTCTTCTTGCTCCATAGAAAAGGTGAGGATACGCTCTAATGCAATTTGCTTAAGCTCCTGGCTTGTATTGCGATCAATCAATTTATAGTTGTGTGTGGCAGATCGATAGTCCTGTTCCAGCTCCTTGATAAAGCCCTTTATCAGCAGATTGGCCTGAATGGCTAATGGCTCGTCACGTTTATCGAGCCCATCATAAATGCGTTGCAAGGCATTCTTATTACCACTTTCAAGGTTGGCTCTGGCATTTTCTATGATTAATCCAATAGTGTCGGTGTCGCGGGAGAGGGTATGAAAATGTTGGATCAGGTTTTCTTCATCTGCACTGAGCAATGCTTTGTACTCTGACGATAGCATGTCTAGTTGTTCATGCGCCTCAGGGGATAGGGTGCGGAAAACTTCAGGATGTTTGGTTTTCCAAATGTCGGCGCGTCCCAGCTGCAGATCTTGACGCCATTGTATGCAGGTAAGCTCCAGGTTTGGTACTGGTTTTTCTTCTTCGAGACGGCTTTTAATTCGAGTTTTGGTGGAGTCAATAAGGTCTAATAAGGCGTCTGTCCCTATTTCAAAGGCCTCATAATAGAGTTTCGTTTTGTGAAACAGCTCATCGCTAGACCAGTCAGTTCCTGGGTCTGCGCTGATGATCTGGGCAAAACCTTCAGCATTATAACGCTTGACTGCATTGCCCATTGCTTCAAATTTGTTATCCAGCTTTCGCTCGATCTTGTCCATTAGTCTTTTATGTTTGGAGTACTCTAATGAATTGACATGCTTCATCATTTTTTCGTTGCACCCCAAGGCGTTCTCGGCGAGCCTTCGGATCTGTTTAAGCTCATCAATGGCTTGATCCATTTTTTCTAGCATTGCATCGTAGTGGGCGACCCTATTTTCTGGAGAGTCATCATCTAGATGAGTAGAAATGGTTTTCCAGGCAGGTTTATCAAGAGGTTGTGTGATTATGATCTGATCGGTTGGAATGTATTCAACGTTTTCGATACGGGCCGCCCCTGCAGCAGGGTTGATCATCCGGCGTTTTCGCTCGGTAGCCTCCATTGCCTGCTTTGCAATTGTATTGATGGCTTCGTAGTAGCCTTTGTTTGTTTCAGCCATACTGCCACCATTGGTTTCGACTGTATGGTCAATGTTGCCAATCATGGGGCCGGCGGCGTGCTCTTTTGTGCCACTTGTATGGGTGAAGCCGTCAGCGCTGTAGCAGAGATCCACGCCAGCGAGGATGATCTGGCTGCAGCCTAGTTCCAGGGCAAGCAGGATTGCATTATTGGTGACCGAAGGAGCGATGACCTTGGTGTTGTCGAAGCCCTCGTCATACCAGGAAACCCGAGGGCCTGAAAATGCCTGCTTGTGAGGCCATTGACCGACCAATAACGGGCTGGCGTTACAGCTGTTTACAAACAGCGTTTTGTCACTGAATTTAAACATATCCTTGCTGACAGAGAAGCTGATGAATTGAGGGTCGACTGAGCAGACAATATCTGGCTCAAGCCCGGCCTGAAGCAAACGGGTTGAAATTCTTGATACGGCGATGATCACCGCCTCATTTCTATGCACCTCAATCCAGGGTAGGAGTTCATCCAGTGACGGACCGGCAGCCAGGACGATGGCTGTTTTTCCCTTGAATACGTCTTTCAGGCGAATGGAGGGTATTCGATTTTCTGCCAGATTGGTAAGCTGGGTCTTAATAAAGACGTGTTCGTCGAATTGGGAGGTGAATAGCCAAAATAGGTGTCGTAGCTCCTGGGACACGGCTTGAGTCAGGTGGGGGTATTCTGGATAACTGCCCAGTTGAGCCGCACACGACCTGACATAACTAATCTTTCCCGAATAGGCGTACTTTGAGAGGGCCATTTTACGGGCTTGATCTGACCAGCTCTTTAGGTCGCTGAACGCTATTCTGTCGCTAAGCTCCTCAGAAATTAGATTGCTTCTGTTTAAATGATTCTTGATCGCTTCGGGTTCAATGAACAGATAGCGGCTACCTCGGGGTAGCCCCCGATTGATGATAAATTTTGGGAGGAGGCCGGAATCGCTGCCAACAATTACATAAAGAGTGTCTTTTTGGAAAATGTCGTTGCCGAACCGTGTTTGAAATTCTACCGCAGCGCATCTTGATTCAAAGATGTCGCCAACAAAGTGTTCTATATAAATATCCCCAAACTGGTTTGTCTTCTCATTCAGGGCCGTTTCGGCATAGGTTTGTGGTATTGTCATGTTTGTTGTGCATCCTTGCTGGATTTATATGCTAAACCTATAGGGCAAAATTCATGCCGTCAATGCAATTGGATCAATGTGAAAAAAACGCAGTATGGCTAAAGTTTTTAATTTAAGAGGCCGATACATCTTATGGGAGCGGTAAATATTTCCAACTGAGGAGTATATCCGCTGATGATGATGGGTTTGAAGAGTCAATGGTTTGACTTTCACCCCGAGATTTGGAGTAGCTGTCATGGCACAAGTAGTTAATACCAATGTTATGTCTTTGAACGCCCAGCGTAACCTGAATAATACGCAATCGGCGATGAGTACCGCATTACAACGTCTGTCTTCCGGTCTGCGTATCAATAGCGCCAAGGATGACGCTGCCGGTCTGGCGATTTCTGAACGTTTCACAGCTCAGATTCGCGGTCTGAACCAGGCCGCTCGTAACTCTGCCGATGCCATATCCCTGGCTCAGACCGCTGAAGGCTCAATAGGTGAGATCACCAACAACGTACAACGTATCCGTGAGTTGGCAGTACAATCGGCCAATGCCTCGAACAGTGCCTCTGACCGTTCAGCCCTGAATACTGAGGTTGTTCAGTTGCAAGCGGAGATCAGCCGTATCATCGCTACCAAGTTCAACGGCAAAGCCATCATCGGTGCGAGCGCCCAGGGCTTCAAGTTTCAGGTGGGTGCCGATAACGGTGATCAAATAACCATTACGACAACTAATTTATCAACAGTTGCCACAAAGGTATCTTTTGCGGCCGCAAATGTAACCACGGCGACTAAAGCGGGTTCCATGATCCTAAAGGCGGATGGTTTTCTTAATACCCTCAACACAGAGCGCGCCAAGTTGGGTGCGGTTCAAAACCGGTTTGACTCTGTTATTCGTAATGTCCAGAATACGTCAGAGAATATATCCGCTGCACGTAGTCGTATCCAGGATGCGGATTTCGCGGCAGAAACTGCAGCACTGACACGGGCACAGATTCTGCAGCAGGCCGGTGTAGCCATGTTGTCTCAGGCTAACTCGGTGCCTCAAAACGTACTTTCACTACTCCAGTAGTTAAGGTAGCCTAAGGAATAATCCGCCCCTGCTAGCTGATAGTATGGGCGGGTAGCCCCTTGGAGGTGGTCTACATGACAGGTATCAATGAAATTGTACAAAGCGCCCCAACCGTAAAGACTCCAACCACTACGGTTATTGATGCTACGCCAACTGTTCCAGTTTCCCCCCCTGTTCCAACACCAGTGGAACAGGAGCAAAAGATCCGGCAGCAGGATGCCGCCGCTGCAGGCAAACAAGATCCCCTTTTAGGCAAATCAGAACCAAAGGCTGCCAGGGATGAGCAGGTAATGCAAGCACTTCAGGTGGTGAGGGATTACGCACAGAGCATCGAGCGGGACTTGAAATTTAATGTCGATGGCGAGAGTGGCCGTTTGGTAATCACCGTAATCGACCCTGAAACTGATAAGGTGGTGCGCCAAATTCCGCCGGAGGAAACCTTGTACATACTACGCAACATGGAAAGAGGCGGCGGGGCATTGTTTGATAATAAAGCCTGATTGGCATGAAAACTGCCTAATTTCCCGGTAGTTTGATTCAGGATTAAGACGTTGTGAGAGGTGATGTATGGCTCTGTCAGCAGGTGGTATAGGTTCAGGTCTGGATGTTAGTGGCATAGTCAGTCAGCTGATGGCGTTAGAGCGTGCGCCACTTGACCGGCTTAATACGCAAAAAGACACTTTGAATGCCAAATTGAGTGCGTTTGGTCAGCTCAAGAGTGCATTGTCCACCTTTCAAACGGCCATGACGGGGCTCAGTACGGCAGATAAGTTTCAAGTCTTTTCCAGTGTCTCATCCAACCCAGACTCATTTACGGCAACGGCTAATACCGCGGCATTAGCTGGTGTGCGTTCTATTGAGGTGTTAGCCTTAGCCAATCCAAATAGGATTACATCTGGTATGGATGCTGGCTCGACCTATGCCGATGCCGATACCAGCATAGGCGTCAGCGGTATTCTAGAGATCACCCAGGATATTGCTGGGACGCCGAGAACATTCCAGATCAGCCTTGACGGTACCAATAATACCTTAAACGGTATCATGGACAGCATTAATAATGCGGTGGAGAATAGCGGTGTTACGGCATCCATCGTCAATACGGGGACGGCCAGTAAATTGGTGCTTACCTCGAATGACAGTGGAACTGCAAACGCGATTACAATTGACGCAGGCACAACCGCTAGTGTGGCAACGGCGCTTGGCTTCGAGACTATTGCCGGTAATGAGGCCTCTGACGCCAGTGTAAGAATTGATGGTATCGCTATTACTTCTTCTTCCAATACCATTAGTGATGCCATCAGTGGGGTTACGCTTAATTTGAAACAGGCGGCGCCTGGTGTAGTGGAATCGTTAAATATTAGCCGCGACACTGAGACAGTTAAGGCGTCTGTTCAATTATTTGTAGATGCATACAATGATGTACGTAAAGTACTGGATACCCTGGGCGGTGAAGAAGCGACCCTGCAGGGGGATAATGGTTTGTTGAATATTGAACGCCAGTTGCAGAGCGTTCTTACCAAACCAGCCGCTGGTTTGAGTATTAATTATTTATCTGAGATTGGCATTGAGACTGACCCCAAAACTGGCTCATTAACGCTTGATAGCGCTCAGCTTGATACGGCTATTGGTGCAGATTATTCTGGCTTGGCTAATCTTTTTTCAGATTCTACAGAAGGTTTTGCTGTAAGATTTGGGGCGATGGCCGATAGCCTGATTGCTGCAGATGGTTTGATTGAGTTACGGACTGCCGGAATTGATAGTAGTATTTCATCCATTGAAGATCGTGGGTTAAATCTGGAGTTCCGGCTTGAGAATATTGAGGCGCGTTACCGTAGACAATATAGCGCGCTTGATACTTTAGTTGCGCAGATGAATTCGACGGGTAGCTTTTTAAGTCAGCAATTAGGCAATCTACCGTCGGTAAATTGACAGTATTGGCAACTGAAATACTCTGAAGTAGATCTGGAGAGAGTTTGAATGAATTATTCGCCGAACAAGGATAGTATGCTTAACCAGTACAAACAGGTGGGTGCGCAGTCCGGTGTGGCTTCGGCGTCGCCACATCGTCTGATCCAGATGCTGATGGAAGGCGCGCTGGAAAAGATTAACCTGGCCAAGGGCTATATGCAGCGTGGCGAAACCGCATTGAAAGGCAGTCATATCTCATGGGCGATATCAATTATTGATGGCCTGAGAATGAGTCTGGATAAGGAGGCGGGTGGCGAGATAGCACAGAACCTCGATGATCTTTATGATTACATGGGGCGTCGTCTTGCTGAGGCAAACCTGGATAATAATGAAGCAATGCTGAATGAAGTGGCTGGCCTGATTATGGAGATAAAGTCGGCGTGGGATGCTGTGCCTGAAATGTTGCAGAATAATTCGGTTGAAACAGTTTGATGGCCGTTGGCCGATGTTGATTAGTTAATGACTATCGAAAGAAAGAATGGCAGTTCAGCGAATTTGATGGAAGCGACTTCATCTTTTGTAGCAACGACAGAGATGATGCTTGAGCTGGGCAGGCAGGGTGAATGGGAGCAGCTTGCTGAAATGGAAGCCAGAAGGAGGCCAGAACTTGAGGCCTTTTTTAATTCGCTTGATTCAAATGACTTGCGCAATAATTCAGAGCTATTAAAACAATCGATAGAGAAAATATTGGCTCTGGATAATCAAATTATTGCCCTTGGTGCAGCGTCTAAAAGCGAGCTGGCTGAATTAATGCAAAAGAGTAACTCTAGCCGCCATGCGATGTCTGAATATCAAAAAAATACTACACTATAGATCCACCATAAATTACTTTATACGCAACCAGTAATATGATCTAACTGGGTAAGTCATAGGGATACGATTTGGCTGAGACGATTGAGTTTACTGGTTTATCCTGTGATATAAATCTTCCTCTGGAGTGGTCTTTACTACCTGACCCTGGTGGTCTTTCTTCGGCTGTTGAACGTGCAAATCAGAACTGCCTGAAAATTATTCTTGGCTTGGACGAGGGGCTGCATGAGGTAGCGGATGAGAGTGCTGAGCTAAATCATGATCTCCAGCGCATGGATTTCAAAATCAACATTATTCTGGAGATGGTTGCGCAACTGGCGTCGCAAAACAGCCAAATCCCAGCAAGTGTGGATATCAAACTCAGCTCTACGCTTGTTCAGTGGCCGGTGCTTACTAATCCCCCTGAGCAAGGTCAAGTAGTACAAGCCAAAATCTATATGGATGCTCGTTTTCCTTTTCCGGTTGTGATTATTGGTAATGTAATATCGGTAACGCCAATGGAAAGTGGCTATTGCGTTATTGTTGAACATGCGCAAGCCAATGCCTATTCTCTAGAATTGTTGGAAAAATACATTTTTCGTTGTCATCGTCGTCAAATTGCAAGAATGAAAAGTGGAACAGGTGCTTAGATAGATAATGAGTGATTGTTTTAGTGATGGTTTTTTGACATTATTAGCCTCTAATAATGTTTTGCTTGTTAAAACAACGACTGGAGAGCGCCCATGCGTGAATCAGCAATATTGCTGATAGACGATGATAAAATTCGTCGTGATGAGCTTCTGGCAATTCTGGAATTTATCGATCTTCACCATGTCTTTGCCGCTGACAACAGTTCATGGCAAGGGCTACTAAGGCAATGTGATCAGCCACTGCAAACTCTGGTGCTCGGTGATTGCGGTTCAAATGAATGCTATGAAGAGATTTTGAAGCAAGTAAGATTGCTCAGCCCTAAAGTCAATATTCTGTTGTTTCAAAAAGAAGGTGTCGATGGACTCTACCCTGACTCCCTGCAAAAAAATACCGTTACCTTTCTTGAACAACCCCTGAAATACAAACAGTTGGTCGCTGCTCTGGAAAAGACAAAGGTAAACAGGAACCGTCAGAATATGACAGTTGATCGTCGCGGTGAGATCGAGCTATTTCGCAGCCTGGTGGGTAATAGTCCCTCGATTAAGCAGGTGCGTAAATTGATAGGGCAAGTAGCCAGCTCTGATGCCAACGTGCTGGTACTTGGGGGCTCGGGTACTGGCAAAGAGGTGGTGGCGCGTAATCTTCATTATTCATCCTCTAGAAGAGAGAAACCTTTTGTGCCGATCAACTGCGGTGCCATTCCCGCTGATTTGCTTGAAAGTGAATTATTTGGTCATGAAAAAGGTGCTTTTACCGGGGCAATTAGCACAAGGCAGGGACGATTTGAACTGGCTGAGGGTGGCACCCTGTTTCTTGATGAAATAGGCGATATGAGTCTGCACATGCAGGTAAAACTACTTAGGGTTTTACAGGAGCGCACATTCGAAAGGGTGGGTAGTAATAAAAGTATTACCGCCAATGTTCGCATCGTTGCGGCGACGCATCGAAATTTGGAGCAGGCGATTAGCCATGGCAAGTTCCGTGAAGATCTGTTTTATCGACTCAATGTTTTTCCTATCGAAATGCCGCCATTACGTGATCGTCTGGATGACATTCCTTTATTGGTGGCTGAGCTGATTACCCGTTTGGAAAATGAGGGGCGGGGCTCGGTTCGTATTACCCGGTCGGCGATGATGGCTTTATGTCAGTATGATTGGCCGGGCAATGTCCGTGAACTTGCCAATTTGATCGAGCGGATGGTGATCATGTATCCAACCGGCGTTGTGGATCTTAACGATTTACCGGAAAAATTTCAGACCAATGAGTTAGGCAAGGGCGAAGCAATAGTTAAGGCTATGCTGGCCCAACAAGCAGTTTCAAGTGATGACGTTGACAACTCTGTGAGTCGTCTACCAAGGTTGCCCGTTGAAGGGATAGATCTAAAGAAATACTTGGCCGACTTGGAACGAAATTTTATTCAGCAGGCAATTAATGAGGCGGGCGGTGTTGTTGCTCATGCTGCCAATCGTCTTAAATTGCGTCGAACCACGCTGGTTGAAAAAATGCGTAAATATGATTTTCAACGCAACGAAGAAGTGTCATAACTTTGACATCATGATCTTGTGGTGATTATAACAATATGATTTTAAAGTAATTTAAAAATATGGCCTGATTTTTGCTTTGGTTCTGTTGAAGTCAAACCTTCTACAGCAGAACGTAGTTAACAAAGGCAAAAGCATGGCGTTAGAGAATACAGACCAGCTCAAGCACCTAAAAAGCGCGTTTCAGACATTTAACAAAATGTCTGAGCAGCTTGCGTCATCCTATCATCAGCTTGAGAGCCAAGTTGAATGTCTTAATAATAAACTCGCTTCTGCATATGGCGATTACGAACACCAGATCGAACAAAATCAACACTTGGAGAACAGGCTTGAGCGTCTGCTTGATGCGCTGCCAGGTGGTGTGGTGGTCCTGAATGCTAAGGGGGTTGTGCAAGAGGCCAATAAGGCTGCCGTCGATCTACTAGGCGAACCACTTAAAGGCGATGTTTGGCGTCAAATTATTCAGCGTGCCTTTGCTCCACGTATGGATGATGGACACGATATTTCATTACAAGATGGCCGCCGAGTTAGTATTACAACCAGTTCGCTGGATAAAAAACCTGGCCAAATATTGTTGATTACAGATGTTACTGAAAAACGATTGTTGCAGGACAAGTTAGGACGTTTTCAGCGGCTGTCAGCGATGGGGCAAATGGCAGCAACACTGGCTCATCAGGTTAGAACGCCTACAGCAACTGCATTACTGTATGTATCAAATCTTCGCAATAATGCGTCAAATCCTGATGCAGTTGAAAAATATAGCGATAAGGTGCGTCAACAGCTGCTCCATACCGAGGCTATGGTGTGTGACATGCTCGCTTATGTCCGTGGTTCAGGCAGCCAGCAAGAAACTATTTTTACATGTAACAATCTGATAAGTGCCTTATATCAGTCTGTGCAGGGGCAGGTTGAACAAAGTAACAGTCGGCTGAATATCAGCAACCAGTGCCCGGAAATAAAGTTAAAGGCAAATCGTGAGGCCGTATTGGGTGCATTGATTAACCTGGTTATGAATTCAATTGATGCCGCCTCAAAAGTGACTTTGGTTATTGATATCAATGTCAGTGTTAATGCAGCAGCGGATATTTTGATTTCAATTTCAGATAATGGGATAGGCATTCCAGAAAATCTAAAAAAACATGTCTTTGAACCATTTGTAACATCAAGACCACAGGGAATCGGTCTTGGGCTTGCCGTAGTTAAGTCTGTAGTTGAGCAACATAGTGGAAATATTGATATCGAGTCTGAACGAGGAAGAGGTACCAAGATCAGTTTTACGCTTCCTCGATATGCGGGTAGCGGTGATGATTATACTAATCCAAAAGAAGATCAAAAAGAGGTGTCGTCGTTATGAGCACAGCAGCAGTACTAGTGGTCGAAGATGATAATTCACTGCGTGAGGCACTTTGCGATACGCTGGAGCTGGCAGGTATTAATGTTAAAGCGGTTGCCGATGGCAATGCGGCATTAAGGATTATCGAGAATGAGTCAGTTTCAGTGGTTGTAAGCGATGTTCATATGAAACCTATGGATGGCCATTCTTTGCTGCAACAACTTAAGTTGAATAGCCCCGGCTTGCCTGTAGTTCTGATGACTGCATATGGCAGTGTTGAGAGTGCGGTTAAAGCTATGCAGGAAGGCGCCAGTGATTACCTGGTAAAGCCGTTTGATGCAGACATATTGCTGAATATGGTTAACCGATATATTCGAAAAATACCTGTTTCTAACGGTTTGATAGCTGAAGATAAAAGAACAATGAAGGTGGTTGCCTTATCTGAACGTGTTGCGGCATCTGATGCAACAGTGATGATTAATGGTGAAAGCGGCACGGGAAAAGAAGTGATTGCTCGCCACATTCATAATTGTTCATCGCGAACAGAGGGACCATTTATAGCAATAAATTGTGCGGCAATTCCTGAAAACATGCTTGAGGCTGTGTTGTTTGGTTATGAAAAAGGCGCTTTTACCGGCGCTCATCAATCTTGTCTAGGAAAGTTTGAACAGGCCCAGGGTGGAACTATTCTGCTTGATGAAATATCGGAAATGGATATTGGCTTGCAGGCTAAAATACTTAGGGTGTTACAAGAAAAAGAGGTTGAACGTCTAGGTGGCAAGAAATTGATTTCTTTAGATGTTCGAGTGTTGGCAACGACTAACAGAAATATGAAAGAAGAGGTGGTGGCAGGACGTTTTAGAGAGGATTTGTACTATCGCCTCAATGTTTTTCCTATTACTTTGCCACCGCTACGAGTTAGAAGTGGTGATGTGATTCCACTGGTAGAAATGTTTGTTAATAAATACTCTGATTCCAAGTCTGTGCCTATATTGACTGGCGATGCAAAATACTCCCTGAGTCGCCACAATTGGCCTGGTAATGTGCGTGAACTTGAGAATGTGATTCAGCGTGCTTTGATCTTATGTGACGGTAAAAAAATTGTAGCTGGTGATCTGCAATTTGAGTTTGAAGAGCCGGAGGCTGACAGTGTCACATCACTATCAACTACTTCTGATTCCAGTCTCAATAACGATCTTAAAGCAAAAGAGTTTGACCTGATTATCAATGCGCTTAGAGAATCAAATGGTAGTAAAAAGGGAGCATCTGAATTATTGGCTATAAGCCCAAGAACCTTGCGTTATAAACTAGCGAGTATGCGTGAGTTAAATATTCTTATTCCTGGCGAGTAGCCTACAATGGGTTGGTGAGATTATGAATGATATAAACGTAAATCAAATTTTAGTTCAAATACGAGCTATGGAAGCTCAGGCAAAAGGCCTGCCAGAGGTTGGCCAGGCTGGGTCTACATCGGGGGCTGATTTTTCAGCCATGTTTGTTCAGTCAATTAATGCGGTTAATGAAACTCAGAAGGCATCGGGTAGTCTGAAAAAACGTTTTGATATGGGTGATCAGAGTGTTGGAATGGTCGATATTGCAATTGCATCTGAAAAGTCAAAAATAGCATTTACAGCGATGAAAGAAGTGCGTAATAAACTGGTCGATGCGTATAAAGAAATAATGAGTATGCCGGTTTAATTCTATGAGTAAGGACTGACTATGGCACTCGTAAAAGCAGAAGATATTGGTAATCAAATTGAAGGAATAAACAAACTGCCAGTTTTAAGGCAGGTTGGTTTAATGGTTGCATTGGCAGCAACAGTAGCGCTTGCGGTAGCCATCGTTCTGTGGGCTCAAGAACCAAACTACAAGATGTTATATGGTAATTTGTCTGACCAGGAAATGTTGGAAATTAGCTCTGCACTGGATCAGGCGGGTATTCGATATGACATTAATGCCAGTAGTTCGTCCATCATGGTTGAATCTGGGCGTATTCATGACGCCAGAATGCGTCTGGCCAGCTCTGGGTTGCCTAAGGGGGCTGATAGTGGTTATGCGCTACTGGATAAAGACCAGGGTTTTGGTACCAGTCAATTTATTGAAACAGCTCGCTATCAACGTGCCATAGAAGGCGAATTGTCCAAAACGATTGCGTCTGTCAATAATATTCAAAGTGCCAGAGTCCACTTGGCAATCCCAAAGCAATCTGCTTTTGTCCGCAATCGTAAAAGTGCCAGCGCATCGGTTATGTTAAATCTATACCAAGGTCGCAGGCTGAATGAAGAGCAGGCTGCCTCGATTGCTCATCTTGTAGCCTCTAGTGTGCCCTCTCTTGAGATGGAAGATGTGACCGTTGTTGATCAAAATGGCCGCATGTTAACCCGTTCAGATGCCAGTAGTGCGATGGGAAAATCCTCTTCCCAGTTTGAATATCGCCAAAAACTCGAAGAATACTATATACACCGGATTGAGGAGATACTTGAACCAGTTGTAGGTGTTGGCAAGTTGAAGGCTCAGGTGATGGCGGACCTTGATTTTACTATTACAGAACAGACGAATGAGTCATTTAATCCTGACTTGCCATCTATCAGAAGTGAGCAAACGATTGAAGAAGAGGTTCAGTCGGGAGTTCAGAAAGGCGGCATTCCTGGCGCCATGGCTAATCAGCCACCCGGCGCCGGGGCAATGGTGATGGGCGATGACGCAACAGGTCAGGGCGGATCGGGTTCAAGTAATAATAGTCGTAGGGTTGTGCGTAATTATGAGTTGGACCGTACTGTTAGTCATACCAAGTACCAAACAGGTATGATTAAGCGTATATCAACGGCTATAGTGATTGATAATAGATTTTCTGAAGACGGTACCTCTACGCCATTGACGGCAGAGGAGATGGAAAAAATTAATGGCTTGGTTAAAGAGGCGATTGGTTTTAATGTGGCACGTGGTGATAGTTTAAACATCATCAATGCAGAATTTCAACCGATTGCAGAAGCGGAACCGCTACCAGAAACGTCATTCCTAGATCAGCCTTGGTTGTGGGACGCTGCTAAACAAGGCGTCGGTCTGGTCGTGGTGCTATTTCTGATTTTTGGGGTGTTGAAACCCGCATTAAAAAACTTGGCTGAGAAAGGAGCTGCTGTCCCAGTCCCTATACCGACAATGCAGGATGGAGATCAATTGGCCATTGAAGGGCAGCCGGGGGCACAACCGGGGCAATCCTATCAACAGGCTCTAGATGCGGCAAAATCTGTCGCCCAGCAGGAACCTCAGCGGGTTGCCGGCGTTGTTAAGGAATGGGTAGCGAAAGATGGCGGATAAAGAATTAACGGCTTCCAAACTCTCAGGTGCTGAGCGCTCAGCAATTCTGCTAATGAGTCTTGGTGAGGCCGAAGCAGCTGCAATATTGAAACATATGGGGCCAAAGGAAGTGCAGAGAGTTGGCGCCGCGATGGCACGAACCGCGGATGTTACTAAAGAATTAGTGTATGAGGTTGTTAGTAGCTTTTTAGATGAGGTTGAAGGGAAGGCGTCTCTAGGTGGGTCCGAAGACTATATAAAAGGCCTGCTTACATCGGCTTTGGGTGAAGACAAGGCTAGTCAGGTTATAGACAGGATACTGTTTGGTCATTCGTCCAAAGGACTGGAATCCATGAAATGGATGGAACCCAAAGCCATTGCTGAAATGATCAGGACTGAACATCCACAAATTGTGGCCATTGTTTTGTCTTACCTTGACCCTGACCAGTCGGGCTCGGTGTTATCGTTACTGCCTGAGCGAACTCGTGCTGATACGATTATGCGTATTGCTACGCTTGATGGCATTCAACCGGCGGCGTTAAATGAGCTGGATATGATTCTTGATAAACAGTTTTCTGGAAATAATGCCATTCAATCATCCAGTGTTGGTGGTATGAAATCGGCAGCAAATATTCTTAACTTTATGGATGGCTCGGTTGAATCTGAAATTATGGATGAGATTAAGGAGGCCGATGCAGAGCTTGGTCAAAGTATAGAAGACCTTATGTTTGTGTTTGAAAATATCGGTGATATTGATGACCGAGGTATTCAGTCGCTTCTGCGAGAAGTTTCATCTGATACTTTGATGCTGGCCTTGAAGGCAGCAGATGAAATTATTAAAGAAAAAATATTCAAAAACATGTCTAAACGCGCTAGCGAAATGTTGCGTGATGATCTTGAGGCCCGAGGCCCGGTTAAACTTTCTGATGTTGAAGGCGCGCAGAAAGAGGTGCTTGCTGTTGTTCGTCGCATGATGGAAACCGGTGAAATAGCGATTGGTGGCAAGGGTGGTGAAGAATATGTCTAAAATTATTGGCAGTGATGTCAATACCAAGGCGTGGACTCTTCCAGAAATTAGCGATACATCCAAACCTGCTGCAGCAGAATCATTTACAGCACGAGAAATCAAGGCGGTAGAAGAAGAAGTTAACAGCATCAGAGAGCAGGCTTATCAGAAAGGTTTTAGCAAAGGACAACAGGAGGGGCTTGCCAGTGGTCAGCAGCAGATAGACCAGACGATACAATCATTAACCACAATTTTGGATGCATTGTCCGCCCCGCTAAAACACGTTGATGAGAAGCTTGAGGATGAGTTGGTTAATCTTGCCGTTTCGATTGCCAAGCAGATTGTTCGACGTGAGCTAAAAATTGATCCTGCGCAGATTGTCGGTGTGGTTAAAGAGTCGTTATCCATTATTCCTTCCTCTGCACAAAATATCCGCGTTTATTTGAACCCTGAAGATGCCGAAATTGTACGAAAGATTATGCCTGTTAATACCGGCGAACGTAGCTGGAACATTATTGATGATCCGGTATTGAGCCGTGGCAGTTGCAATATTGAAACAGACGCGACAATTGTCGATGCGACGTTTGAAAGCAGGATTGCAACGATTGCGGCGGAAATACTCGGTAGTGAGAGGTCTAATGACTGAGCAGGGCAGCCGAACTGAAATTTTGTTTCCGGATATTGCTGAGCGCCTGGCTAAACGTTCAAAAAAACTTGAGAAAAAAATTCCGCTTACTGTCAGCGGTAAGCTAACGCGTATGGTGGGGTTGACGCTGGAGGCCGTTGGTATTCAGGCGGTTATTGGTGGCCGCTGTCTGATCATCCCCTCTGTTGGTGAGTCGGTAGAAGCAGAAGTAGTTGGCTTTGCTGGCGATAAGACCTATTTGATGTCAACCGGTGATATGCAGGGTCTGGTGCCTAATGCCAAGGTTATACCAACCAATAGGGTCTGCGAGGCCCCAGCGGGTATGTCGTTACTTGGTAGGGTGCTGGATGGCGCCGGCCATGCTCTCGACAACAAGGGCAATCTTGAGGTAGAAACAAGGGTGCCTCTAACGGGGCGCTTTATTAACCCGCTTGCCCGTCATCCAATCGACACCCCGCTGGATGTCGGGGTGGCGGCTATTAACGCTATGCTAACAGTCGGCCGTGGTCAACGCATGGGACTATTTGCCGGTAGTGGTGTGGGCAAGAGTGTTTTGTTGGGGATGATGACCAAATACACCACTGCTGATGTGATTGTGGTGGGGCTAATTGGTGAACGTGGCCGTGAGGTTAAGGAGTTTATAGAGAAGATTCTTGGCGACGAAGGTATGGCTCGCTCGGTTGTGATTGCAACGCCTGCTGATAATTCACCGTTGATGCGCCTTCATGGTGCCATGCTGGCAACCAGTATTGCCGAGTACTTCCGTGATCAGGGGTTGCAGGTCTTATTATTAATGGACTCATTAACTCGCTATGCCCAAGCTCAGCGTGAGATTGCCCTGGCGATTGGTGAACCGCCAGCGACCAAGGGTTATCCACCGTCAGTGTTTGCAAAATTGCCGCAATTGGTTGAGCGTGCTGGCAATGGTGATAAAGGTGGAGGTTCAATCACGGCTTTTTACACCGTATTGACTGAAGGCGATGATCAACAGGATCCTATCGCAGACGCTGCCCGGGCGATACTCGATGGTCATATCGTACTGTCGCGCAGTATGGCTGAAATGGGGCACTATCCAGCGATTGATATTGAAGCATCAATCAGTCGAGTAATGAATGAGATTGTTAGTCCGGAGCACTTGGAACAAGCCCGTCACTTGAAGAAACTATTTTCAATCTATGAGCAAAATCGTGATCTAATTAGCATCGGTGCCTATAGCAAGGGCAGCAACCCTAAAATAGATGAGGCGATAAATTATTATCCTCGCATCATGGACTTTCTGTCACAAAATATTTCGGAGGCGGTACAGTTTGAGCAAAGTTTGCAAGGCCTTGAATCATTATTTAAGAATTCATAGTTTCAACAGTCAGAATTCAAGTGATAATAATTGGCTATGGTGAAGTCAAAGCGTTTTGAACCTATAGCCAATTTGGCACGCAATTCTGAGCGCGAAGCTGCCACGGCGCTGGGCAGTGCGCTGCAAAATCTAGATGAGCAAGTTGAACAGTTGGCGAACTTGATACGTTACCAGGCAGACTACAATCAACGTTTGAATTCCAGTGCCAGTGCAGGCATGAATGCGCAAAAACTTAATGAATATATAGAGTTTTTAGCCAAGCTTTCTACTGCTATTGAGCAGCAACAGCAAACTATTGTGCATGCCAGGCAAGTGTTAGAAGAAAAAAAGCTGTTCTGGTTTTCTAAACGTGGTAGGTCAAGGGCATTGGACTCGGTTTTGGATCGATATCTCCAGGATGAGGCCAAACAGCTTGATAAACGTGAACAGCGAGAGCTGGATGATCGAAATAACCGCACTAAAATAGACTGAAAACCCCGTTTAGAATCAACATCTGAATTTTACCTAACAATGGATATTTAAAGCCTATTTTCGGAATTCTGCAGATTCCAGCTGGATAATATTTCCCTCTAAAGCTCATCTTTGAGCTGCCGCTAACATTTGTGTGATGTAACAGACGCTATTGAAAAGGTAGGGGGCAGTATGTCATCGGAAAATGAAGCGGTTGATTCCGGGATGGAGGTGGTCATCGAATGCAATGAAGCATTGGATGTCTCGCTAGTTTCTGATTTTAAGGTGCTTTTACAGCAGGCATCAGGTCAAAATTCCCCCATAGTATTAGATGCTTCTCTGTTGGAAAGAATTGACGGAGCAGGATTGCAGCTGGTAACCGCGTTCTTTCAAGAAGCGACAGAGTCAGGTTTAGGTGTGAGCTGGCGCAATCCAACAGAAGCGTTGATATATGCTGCAGATTTAACCGGTTTGAAAGACGTGCTGCAATTGTAAAGGGTGTTACACGTGTAACACTGAGCAAGGAAGAATGGGATTAAGAGGGAGTAATTATGCCAACGATACTCGCAGTTGATGATTCTGCATCCATGCGCCAGATGGTGACGTTTACCCTGAAGGGTGCGGGTTTTACCGTTATTGATGCGGTTGATGGGGTTGATGCGTTAGCTAAGGCTAAAACGGCTAAAGTTGATTTGGTGCTAACAGATGTGAATATGCCCAGGATGGATGGAATAAGCCTGATCAAGGAGTTGCGGGCGCTGCCAAACTTTAAATTTACACCAATATTAATGCTGACGACCGAGTCAGGTACTGGAAAAAAGACAGAAGGTAAAAGTGCTGGAGCAACAGGTTGGATAGTAAAGCCGTTCAATCCTGATCAATTGCTGGCAACAATCAAAAAGGTTCTGGGCTAAGGCTTATGAGCATAGATATCAGTCAATTCCTGGATACTTTCTACGAGGAAAGTTTCGAGGGTCTGGACACTATGGAAACCGAGCTGCTCGGGCTCAACGTTGGCGAGGCAGATGCGGAATCGATTAATACAATTTTTCGTGCAGCACATTCAATAAAAGGCGGTAGTGGTACCTTTGGCTTGATGAATGTGGCGGACTTCACCCATGTGTTGGAAACTCTGCTTGATGAAATGCGTGATGGCCGCCGTGATGTGACGCAACCGGCAGTTGACCTGATGTTGGCTTCTGTCGATGTCTTGCGTGAAATGCTAACAGCATTGAGAAATAGTGAAGAGGTGGATAGCGTCCGTGTGTCAGAGGTTCATGATCAACTTGATGCTTTGCTTAAAGGTGAGGCTGCCAGTGCAGAAGATGATATTGTTGAAGGCGCTGTTGGAGATGAGGAAGAAAATGCTGCTGTAAATTCGACGGCAGGTTGGAACATAGGTTTTAAACCACTTTCCCATTTATTCAAAACGGGAAATGATCCAGTTAGAATTATCAAAGAATTATCAGAACTTGGCTCTCTCAAAGCAAGTGTCGATTTGTCGGCAATGCCTGAGTTTGATCTGTTAGACCCGGAAGAGTGTTGTTTGGCCTGGCAGATAGAGTTAGGCGGGGATGCAACTGAAGAACAGGTCAGGGATGTTTTTGCCTGGGTAGATGAAGATTGCGAGTTAGTTATAGAGGCAATCGTTTCAGGTGCTGCAGAAGAGCTTGAGGAAGTAGTTGATATCGAGCCTGAAGTTATACCTACCCCAGACGCTGTTGCCGAAGAATCTGTTGTAAATACTGAACCTACCACTGCCTCTGCCCCAGTTTCTGTAGCTGCCGAGAAAGCTGAAGTTAAACCGAGTTCTGTTCCTACGAAGAAGCCTGCCAGTCCAGCTGCAAAAAAAGGATCGGCTGCGGAATTAGGCTCTATACGCGTTGGTATTGATAAAGTCGATGCGCTTATCAATATGGTTGGTGAATTAGTCATTACCCAGTCAATGCTTAACCAGTTAGGCGAAGACTTTACTATGGACAGGGTTCAGAAACTGCAAGAAGGCTTATCTGAACTAGAACGTCATACGCGCGAATTGCAAGAAAATGTCATGCAAATTCGTATGCTGCCAATCAGTTTTTCTTTTAACCGTTTTCCTAGATTGGTTCATGATTTAAGTAGCAAACTGAATAAGAAAATTGAGCTGAAGATGTCCGGTGAAAATACGGAGCTTGACAAAACTGTTATGGAAAAGATTGGTGACCCACTTGTGCACCTTGTCAGAAACTCTTTGGATCATGGCATTGAATCACCTGAGAACAGGCTGGCGAAAGGTAAGCCTGAGATCGGTATTCTGCATTTAAATGCCTATCATCAAGGCGGAAATATTGTTATTGAAATCAATGATGACGGTGCTGGATTGAATACCGATCGGATCCGTGAGAAGGCGATTGAAAAGGGTCTTATCGGCGAAAATGAATCGCTATCGGATGAAAAGATTCATGAGTTGATATTTGCGCCAGGTTTTTCAACGGCCAATGTGGTCAGTGATGTCTCTGGTCGTGGTGTTGGTATGGATGTGGTTAAACGCAATATCAGGGATCTTGGTGGTGTGGTGGAGGTGAAATCGAAAAAGGATGTCGGTTCTACATTTACAATCAGACTACCGCTAACCTTGGCGATACTGGATGGTCAGCTGGTTCGTCTTGGTGATGAAACCTATATTATTCCTTTGGTCTCTATTATTGAATCATTGCAAATAAAGGCCGAGAGTGTCAGCACAATTGCAGGTGGTGCAGAGTTGTACAGGCTGCGTGAAGAATACTTACCCATTATCAGGCTTCATGAAATATTTGAAATAACACCTGTTAATAGAGAGCTTGTAAATGGACTGCTAGTGGTTGTCGAAGGCGATGGTCAACAGGCAGGGATTTTTGTTGATGATCTTCTAGGGCAGCAGCAGGTAGTTATAAAAAGCTTGGAAACAAATTATAAAAAGGTTGAAGGTTTGTCTGGTGCGACAATTCTAGGCGACGGCACTGTTGCTTTAATTCTCGATGTGGCGGGATTGGTTAATCTTTCACGGGAAAGGGTTAAGGCATTAAAAAAACAGGCAGCAGTCGCTTAAAGGAGAATGAAATGAGTATGATCCAGGGTCTGGATAATAATTCGCTGGCTGATAATGCAGAAGGAAATCAGTACCTGACTTTCTTGTTGGCAGGAGAGGAATATGGTGTAGATATTCTTCGTGTTCAGGAAATAAAAGGCTGGGATAACGTAACCATGATTCCGAACACGCCTGATTATATAAAAGGTGTCATCAACCTACGCGGAACAATTGTTCCAATTGTCGATCTGAGGGCTAGGTTTTCACTTGAAACTATTCCTTATGGCATAACAACGGTTGTGATTGTGCTGCGTGTAAACAGTGATAATGGTAGCCGGATAATGGGGATCGTGGTTGATGCAGTATCCGAGGTTTATAATATTTCTGAAGACGCACTCAAACAGGCTCCCGACTTTGGCCAGGCAATCAGTACTGACTTTGTTATGGGGCTTGGAACTATCGATGAAAAGATGATCATTGTGCTTGATATTGACCATCTTCTTAATTCCAGTGTTTTAAAAGCATTAGCTGACCAGGAAAGCAAATAATTTCTGGTCGGGTTGTTTGTGCTCATAGTAGTTTATTTACCCAGGGACAATTTTTGTTTCCGAGATAAGCACTGATTCTCGCTTTAACAGGTATAACAGAATGGCAAAGGAATTCGATTTTTCGGATAAGGACTTCCAACGAGTAAAAAAACTTGTCCTGGAACATACTGGCATTTGTCTCTCAGATATCAAGCACGACATGATGTATAGCCGCTTGGCAAAGCGGCTAAGAAGTCTGCATTTGGATAGTTTTAGTGACTATATCGATCTGATTGAAAGTGGTGACGACAAGGAATTGGGTAATTTTACCAACTCAGTGACAACAAATCTGACCTCATTTTTTCGTGAGCAGCATCATTTTGATTATTTAAAAACCACTCTAATCCCAACGTTAATGAAATTAAATGCGGATACCAGAAAGATCCGAGTCTGGTCTGCTGGTTGTTCGACAGGTGAAGAGCCTTATAGTCTTGCTATTACCTTGAAGGAAAGCATTCCCGACAGTGCCGGCTGGGATGTGAAGGTACTTGCTACTGACCTTGATACCAATGTACTGGAAACAGGCAGTAGCGGTGTTTATAGCATGGATAGGGTCAATGGAATTTCATCTTCTATTTTAAAACGCTGGTTTAACAAGGGTAAGGGAGAAAATGAGGGGCTTGTCAGGGCTTCGAATGAACTCAGAGATATGATTATATTCAAGCAATTGAATCTGATGGAGGCATGGCCAGTTAAGGTCGGTGTTGATGTTATATTTTGCCGTAATGTGGTCATCTATTTTGATAAGGCTACCCAGGCAGTGTTATTTGATAGATATGCTGAAATACTTCGCCGTGATGGATTCCTTGTCATTGGGCATTCTGAGTCTTTACATAGGGTAACTGATAGGTTTAATCCGCTTGGAAAAACCATCTATCAGAGAACCATTTAGATGTCTCCTGAGCAGCTCAATGTATCGAAAAATATGGGGTTGGCGGGGGGGCACCCACCGCGATCTTTACGTGGCTTTTCGAATATTAATCGCTATTGGGATAAGTGTCACGAAGTCTATGCAGCCAAAATTCTGCCGGGTGAATACTATGTGACTATGCATGGTGAAATGATAGTAACTGTACTGGGTTCATGTATATCAGCTTGCATCAGGGATAGGGTGTTTGGTATTGGCGGGATGAATCACTTTATGCTACCTGTTGGCGAGGAAGGTGGCAGCTCAAGTAATACCTGGAATAGCGCGGCGACACGCTACGGAAATTTTGCCATGGAAGCATTGATTAATGACATTTTGAAAAATGGTGGCAGGCGTGAAAATCTTGAGGTTAAAGTATTTGGTGGCGGTATGATTCTCGAGAGTATGACCGACATTGGAAAAAAAAACGCCTCGTTTGTACGAGACTTCATAAAGACAGAGGGTCTTAGTCTTTTAGCGGAGGATCTGGGTGATGTTTACCCGCGAAAAGTTCATTACTTTCCACAATCAGGAAAGGTATTAATGAAGAAACTTCGTTCTTTGCATAATAATACTATCGTTGATCGCGAGACATCCTACTTGGATAGTCTTGAATCTAAACCTGTAGAGGGTGAGATTGACTTGTTTTGATGTAGGTGATTGATGTCGAAAATAAGAGTTCTGATAGTCGATGACTCTGCCTTGGTTAGAAAACTTCTGACTGAGATGCTGAGTTCAGCACCGGGTATAGAGGTTGTGGGCGTTGCCCAAGATCCCTATATTGCACGTGATAAAATCAAGGAGTTGAATCCAGATGTTTTGACGCTTGACGTTGAAATGCCGCGTATGGATGGGCTTACCTTCCTCAAAAACCTGATGCGTCTTCACCCTATGCCTGTTGTTATGGTCTCATCGCTGACTGAACAGGGGGCAGATGTAACCCTTAGAGCCTTGGAGGCCGGGGCCATTGATTTTGTCACCAAGCCTAAAATTGATCTTGTCGATGGATTTGTCGAATATCGAGATGAATTGATTGAGAAAATCAGGACGGCTGCAGTGGTAAGCAAAACCGCTTTATTGATGCGTGCCTCTAGCCTGGGTGGGGCAAAAAAACAGTCCGCAGATGCAGTGTTGGAGAAATCGGTTACCAAGCACTATCGAACAACGGATAGGTTAATAGCGATTGGGGCATCTACAGGCGGAACAGAGGCCATCAAGGATGTCCTGATTGCCATGCCCCCAGACTCGCCAGGTATTGTTATTGCGCAGCATATCCCTGAGGCATTCAGTGAGCCATTCGCCAAACGAATGGATAATCTTTGCGCCATAAATGTGAGACATGCTGAGGACAATGAGCAGATACTGCCCGGCCATGCCTATGTTGCTCCTGGCAACGTTCATTTAATGGTGGTCCGAGATGGTGCCAAATATCGTTGTAAATTGAATAATGGCCCACCAGTTAACAGACATAGACCTGCTGTAGATGTTTTATTCAGATCGGTTGCGCAAAACGCGGGTCCTAATGCTGTTGGCATTATTTTGACCGGTATGGGAGATGATGGGGCCAATGGTCTGTATGAGATGCATGAGGCGGGTGCCAAGACTATTGCCCAGGATGAAAAGACCAGTGTGGTTTGGGGGATGCCGGGCGAGGCAGTTAAGCGAGGCGGTGTTGATTTTATTTTGCCGCTCGATAAAGTGTGCAAAAAAATTGTAGAGTTGGTTCGGGACTAGTCTTGCTGGGTGGCATTTTCTTGCTACTTTTCTTTACTGCTTAATTGGTACATATATTGCTTTCAATCTTAATATGTTTAATAAATAAGTGGTGTCATGGACGCAGCTTCTCAAAATAGGACGTTATTGCCGGCCGGGCCGACCTCAGGACGAGGAGTCGGTATGTCTATTGCTGGCGCATCTCAACCTATTGATAATCCAGCTGAATTTAGTGGGCCATCGTTTTTGGATTCACTTGGCTTGTCCAGTCAGGCTTTGCTGCCCAACACTGAAACCTCGGTCGCGGCATTAGACGGGGGTGGCCTGTTGTCAGGGCAAACGGCAAAAATGGGTGCTGGATTAACGTTGCCTGATGGGCAAAAGCGTGCCGCCGATATGAGCAATGAAGATCTGTTCTCGGTGATTTCGCAGCTACAGGGCGAGGGTGCCGAGGCACTGGCCAGCCAGCTGGCTGCTATGTTGCGGGGACAAGCCGGTACGGCTGAGTCGAAATTGTCTGCTCAGCTGTCTAAGCAACAGATGGATGAGGTGTTTGCTCAAATCCGTCAGCTTTCCGAAATTACGACACCTTCTGGAGCTTCGTCGCTGCTTTTGCAAACAACCGTGGTCAATACTGCCGTTGCTGACCCGCTGGGAGGGCAATCAAAATTTGCTGAACGACGCTTGGTAGAGCGGCTTAATGCAATCTTGCCACAACAGGCACCGCTAGCCGAAGCGGCTAATGTTGGCGGAAATTTAAGGCAGTCATTCGCTGCGGCTGAATTAGCTCGGCAGGTGACAGGAGGTAATGACACATTACCAAACACTGTAACGGTTAGGGATTCTGCGGGTACTGCTGCATTGACACAAGCATCTGTGTTGTTTGATCGCATGGCGGCTATGTCGAATGAGCGCCAATTAAGTGCTGATCTTTCGAATGGGATGACATCTGATCCGGATCAAAATCCAGCGTCAACGTTACCATTTGGCAAAGCGTCTAATTTACTGGCTAGTAGTGGCTCTAGACCTGCGTCCTATGTTATTCAGGCGCCGTTGTTGGCACCTCAGTGGCAAACTGAATTTAGTGGCAAGGTAATGCTGTTGTCCAGCACTGTTGGTCAGGGACAAAATCAGGTTGCAGAAATTCGCCTTAATCCTGCCCATATGGGACCAATTGAAGTCAGGGTGGTGATGAAGGATGATCAGGCATTAATTACCTTTTCGGCACAGAATGGTGCGGTTAGAGATGCTATTGAGTCGTCGCTGCCGCGGTTACGCGAAATGTTTAGCAGTTCAGGTGCGATGTTGGCCGATGCCAGCGTCTCTGAGCATTCGTTGTCTGATCGTCAGCAACAGAATCGACAGTCGGATTCGGAAGCGGGGTATGGTCGTACTGATGCAGGCCTACCGATGAATGATCAAGCTGAGTTTATTTCGCAAATCAACCTTTCGGCAATGTCGCCTCCCGGCAGCTTGGATCTCTACGCTTAAACAAGCGTTAGTTTCTCCCTCTTTTGTAGCATGGGTGTCGTTTTATCGACACTGTCCTTTCTGTTCGAACAAAAATCAAGTCAAAATTATGTCGTTATGCCATATATTCACGTAACATATTGTTAGTAATGGGTATTTTTAGTGGCTCATTAATTGCATAAGTTATAAGAAAATATAATTTATTGAGCTTGGAGGTGTGTGGTGGCTAAAGAAAGTGGTGCTGATAAAGAAGTTGCTCCAGCCGGGGGCAAAAAAAAGCTGATTATTATGATTCTTGCCGTGCTGCTGCTAGTCGGTGGCGGCGTGGGTGGATCGCTTTATTTTATGGGAATGATCGGTGGCGGATCAAGTAAGGCTGTAGAAGAGCATGGCGCGCATAAAGAGGTGAAAAAAGTCCCAATATATTTTGCTTTTCCGCAAGCATTTACCGTCAACATTGAAACAGATCAGGGTCTACGTTTTCTTCAGCTTAGTGTTGAGGTTATGGCTTATGACCAAGCTTCAATAGATGCAATTGTCTCCCATATGCCGGCAATCAAAAATAATATTATTTTGCTGCTGAGTAACCAGGTTTATGGCGACTTGGTAAGTATTGAAGGTAAGAAGAAAATTCGACAAAAAGTGTTGAGTGAAATGCAGGCAGTTTTAGATAAATATGAAACAAAATCGACAGTTGAAGAAATTTATTTTACTAACTTTGTGATGCAATAAACTGATGTCAGTAAATGATTTATTATCTCAGGACGAAATTGATGCGCTATTACATGGCGTAGACGATGGTGATGTCAGCACTGATGACGATATTTTCGACGGTGAGGCAAAGTCTTATGACTTCACCAGTCAAGATAGGATTGTACGTGGGCGCATGCCTACGTTGGAAATGATTAATGAGCGCTTTGCCCGTTATTTCAGAACCAGCTTATTTAATATGTTGAGAAAATCACCTGAGATAGCCGTTGGTGGTGTGCAAATGCTCAAATTTGCGGAATATGTGCACACCTTGTTTGTGCCCACCAGTTTGAACTTGGTTCACATTAAGCCGTTACGTGGAACAGGGCTGTTTGTATTTGACCCCAAGCTTGTATTCATCGTTGTTGATAACTTCTTTGGTGGCAGCGGCAAGTTTTATAACAAAATAGAGGGCCGTGAATTTACCAGCACCGAATACAGAATTATCGAGATGATGATGGAAAAAAGTTTTGCCGACATGGCCGAAGCCTGGTCTCCAGTGCTGGATATTTCATTTGAATTTCAAAATTCAGAGGTAAACCCACATTTTGCCAATATTGTTAGTCCAACCGAGGTGGTGGTGATCAGTACTTTTCATATTGAGCTTGATGGTGGTGGTGGTGACATCCATGTCACGATTCCGTATTCAATGCTTGAACCAATTCGAGAGCTGCTTGATGCTGGCACGGTGAGTGACCGGTCAGATGTTGATGAGCGTTGGACGACTGCACTTGCAGAAGATGTTAAGGAAGCTTACATAGATGTAAAAAGTGTTCTAACGAATGTGGATATCACTCTTAGGGATATAGTCGATATGAAAGTGGGGGATATTATCCCATTTGATTTTCCTGAGGCCGTAACGTTGACAACGGACGATAATGTGCCGATTTATAGAGGAAAATTTGGGGTGCATCAAAATAATAACGCGATTTGTATTATTGAACCCGTGAAATCAAATATTCCCGTTGTTTCCCAGTTAGGAGTTATTAAATGAATGACGAAACTGAAAGCGTAGCTGCCAGTGAAGATGATGCTATGGCCGAGGATGCCTGGGCTGCTGCCTTGGCTGAACAGGATGAGGAAGAATCAGCGCAATCTGAAGTCGAGCCAGCTCAATTAGATGAGCTTACAGATGGTGGTCTTGGCGTCGCCGATGAAAATATGGAGGTGATTCTTGATATTCCAGTCACCATTTCGATGGAGATCGGTCGTACCAGCATCAGTATACGTAATTTGCTACAGCTCAATCAAGGTTCTGTTGTTGAATTGGATCGCCTGGCTGGTGAGCCTATGGATGTGCTGGTTAATGGCACTCTCATTGCTCATGGTGAGGTAGTTGTGGTGAATGAAAAATTTGGTATTCGATTAACTGATGTGATAAGTGCGCAAGAACGTATCAAAAAGCTTAAGTAAATTGATAGAGATGATGTGGTGATTGCTTTATCTGAAATAGCCAAAATAATGATGTGGTCATTGTTTGTGCTGGTGTCGTTATTTTCCACTGTCGCTATTGCTGCAGAAGAGACCATCGCGGTAGTACAGAAAACGTTGCCCCACAGTAGCAGTGAGCAGTTAATAAAAATGGTGCTTGGGTTGTTATTTGTACTAATGATGATCTTTTTGTTGGCATTTTTATTTAAAAAATATGTTGGTTCCAGTTTTATTGCTAACACTTCATTGAAAACGCTTGCCGGTGTTTCAGTTGGCCAGAAGGAAAGAGTGGTTCTGGTTCAAGTGGGTGAGCGGCAGATTTTGGTAGGGGTATCTCCAGGTCAGGTTAGTATGCTTTATGCCCTTGAAAAGGGGGAGGAAGTAAGTGTTGCGAATGAGACAGAAAAATCTGTTTTCGCAGAGAAACTTAAACAGAGCCTGACACGGTTGGAAACGAAATGAAGACGTTAGTGGTTATGGTTTTCGCGATGTTTCCAGTAATGGTGTATGCCGAGCCGGGGCTAAACGCTCTGTCGATGTCTGTTAATCAAGATGGTACCGAGACGTACTCCCTGAGTATTCAGGTCTTGGTGTTGATGACGCTGCTGACCTTTATCCCGGCGGGTATTCTGGCGATGACCAGCTTTGTTCGAATTGTGATTGTGCTGGCCTTATTGCGCCAGGCTCTTGGTACGATAACGACGCCTACAAATCAGATTATTATTGGCCTGGCACTGTTTATGACGCTTTTTGTCATGGCGCCAGTTTTTGACCGGGTCTATGACGATGCCTTTCAGCCATATATGGACGAGAAAATATCGAGTGAGGATGCGCTGATGCGTGCCGGACAGCCATTTAAACGATTTATGTTGGATCAGGTTAGAGATACAGACTTGGCACTGTTTGTTGACATGTCTGGCACTGAAATTGATGAAGAAAGTCTTGGTAATGTACCTTTTTCTGTTCTGGTGCCTGCTTTTCTTACTAGCGAGTTGAAGACGGCATTTCAGATAGGATTTATGATTTTTATTCCTTTTTTGATTATTGATTTGGTGGTTGCCAGTGTCTTAATGGCGATGGGGATGATGATGCTGTCACCATTGATTGTCTCGTTACCATTTAAAATTATGATGTTTGTCTTAATTGATGGCTGGGTGTTGGTACTGGGCACGCTGGCATCAAGTTTCTACGTGGCTTGACGGGGTGCTCTGATGACACCTGAGGTCGTTTTAGATATAGGTAGAGAAGCACTTGAAGTGCTTACTATACTGGTAATGATTATCTTGTTGCCCGCTCTAGCTGTTGGTCTAATCGTCAGCGTTTTTCAAGCGGCAACCTCGGTGAATGAGCAAACCCTGAGTTTTATTCCAAAGCTGTTGGTGACATTTGGCGTGATTATGGCGGCAGGTCCATGGCTCTTAAATATGTTGGTGAATTATTTTCAAAAATTAATTTCCAATATTCCAAATGTCATAGGCTGACAAGGCTGAATTGTGAATATTAATTATGACCAGCTTGTTAATGAGTTTGCCTGGTACCTGTTGCCATTTTTTCGTGTTGCTGCGTTTGTAATGGCAGCCCCTATTCTTAGTACGGCCTTGGTTTCCATGAGGATCAGGCTGATTATTGCCATGGCTATTACTGTTGCCATTTTTCCTTCTCTCATACCAAGTAATGCTATTGATCCCATGTCATTAGAGATGGTTATTTCTATACTTCAGCAGATATTGATTGGTGTTTCGCTCGGTTTTGTTATGCAGTTCATGTTTGCTGCGGTTGTAATGGGTGGTCAAGTAATCGGTATGCAAATGGGGTTGGGTTTTGCCATGATGATGGATCCACAAACCGGAATAAGTGTTCCGGTGGTGAGCCAATTTTATAATATTATTGCGGTGTTGTTTTTTTTGTCAATCAATGGCCATTTGTTGCTTATTCAAATATTGAGCGAGAGTTTTAATTTAGTTCCTATTGATGGAATAGGATTGCCGCTATCAGCAATTGAGGCATTGGTTTACTTTTCCGCCTGGATTTTTTCTGGGGCTTTGATAATGGTTCTGCCGGCTGTGGTTGCGCTGTTGATGATTAATGTGGTGATGGGGGTGATTACCCGAGCGACACCGCAGATGAATATTTTTGCGGTGGGGTTTTCTATTACGATTACAGCGGGTTTTATTATCATTATGGTGACCCTTTCTACAGCGTTGCCCCAGTTGGGTATGTTGTTTAATGAAGGGTTTATGTTTATGCGTGAAATTCTGGTAGCAGGCTGAAGTTATGGCTGAGTCTTCAGATGGGCAAGAAAAAACCGAAGACCCCACGCCTAAAAAGATTAGTGATGCGAGGGAAAAGGGTAATGTTGCCCGTTCGCGTGAACTTACTACCACAATTATGATGCTGTCTTCTGCCGTTGGCCTGTTGTTATTTGGTTCAATGATTGTCTCTGGTTTTAGTGCGGTAATGAAGAATAGCTTTGCGATAAAGCGCGATCATGTGTTTGATACGACATATATGATGGATGCGTTTATTAGTGCTGTTGCGCAGATGTTGATTGCGCTGACACCTTTTCTGGGATTGTTGGTGATAGCTGCGATTGCGGGCTCCATCATGCTAAGCGGTTGGAATTTTAGTGTTAAGGCTGTTGCAGTTAAACCCTCCAAACTCAACCCTATATCTGGCTTGAAAAGGATTGCCGGGCCACAAGGGTTGATGGAGCTGGGTAAGGCGCTGGCCAAATTTTTTGTTATATCGGGGGTTGGAGTGTTTGTATTGTACAAGTCCTCCAACCCTGTGCTGGGGCTGGGGCTTGAGCCTGTGAAACAGGCAATTGCACATTCAGGAGAGCTCATCTTCTGGGGGTTTTTTGCGGTGAGTTTGTCGTTGATACTGATTGCCGCAGCTGATGTGCCTTTTCAGCTCTGGAACCACAAGCGTCAACTCAAGATGACCAAGCAAGAGGTTAAACAGGAAACCAAAGATACCGATGGTAGCCCTGAGTTGAAAGGAAGAATTCGCCGAACACAGATGGATATGGCGATGGGACGGATGATGGAGGCTATCCCTGATGCCGATGTAATTATCACCAACCCAACCCACTTCTCGGTAGCCATCAAATATGACCAGGACAATATGCGGGTACCGATTGTGGTGGCCAAGGGCGCCGACCTAATTGCCTTTGAAATTAGAAATGTGGCCAAGGATGCCGGTGTTCCAATTATGACCTCACCAGCCCTTGCGCGTGCGGTTTACTTTACGACAGAAATTGATGATGAAATACCTGAAGGCTTGTATATGGCTGTAGCGAGAGTGTTGGCTTATGTATTCAATCTGAGGCAGCAGTTTAGTTCAGCCAAACAAAGTGATTTTGAAATGGCTGATTTACCAATTCCTGAAGATATGCAGTTTGATGCGAAAGGTAAGCGGGACGTGTAGCGAGGGGTTTTGAAATATGGAAAATATTAAAAATATGCCTACACTGTCTGATCTGATGCGCCAAGGACTGGGTGTCCCTGTGCTGTTGCTGTTGATGTTGGGCATGATGATAGTGCCTATGCCCGCATTAGGCCTGGATGCCTTGTTTACCTTTAATATCTCTCTATCTCTTATCGTCTTATTGGCTGTGGTTTATGCTAAGCGGCCACTCGAGTTTGCGGTATTTCCGACGGTAATTCTGCTGGCAACGTTGTTGCGCCTGGGCTTAAACGTTGCTTCTACACGGGTGGTACTACTGGAGGGACATACGGGGACTGATGCAGCTGGAAAAGTGATTGAGGCCTTTGGTGAGTTTGTTATTGGTGGTAACTATGCTGTTGGTCTGGTGGTGTTCGGTATTTTGGTAATTATTAACTTTGTGGTTGTGACCAAAGGTGCTGGACGTGTCTCAGAAGTGTCGGCCCGCTTCACCTTGGATGCGATGCCGGGCAAGCAGATGGCGATTGATGCTGATCTGAATGCTGGGTTATTGAATCAGGAAGAGGCGCAGGAACGACGGAAGGATGTAATTCAAGAGGCTGATTTTTACGGTTCTATGGATGGGGCCAGTAAGTTTGTTCGTGGCGATGCTGTTGCCGGTATTCTGATCCTGTTCATTAACATCATTGGTGGTTTGTCGATTGGAATAGCCCAGCACGACATGCAGTTTGCCGATGCGATGCGTAATTATACTTTATTGACTATTGGTGATGGTTTGGTTGCCCAGATTCCTTCTTTGGTGCTGTCAACTGCGACCGCCATTATTGTGACTCGTGTTACCAGTACGCAGGATATGGGGCGGCAGATTTTAGGGCAGTTGTTTGATGATCATCGGGTGTTGGTTGTGACTGCCAGCATTCTCGGTTTGCTCGGCATTATTCCAGGGATGCCAAATCTGGCCTTTTTGACATTGGCGGCAGTATTTGGTGGTGCGGCCTATATGAAAATGAAGGGCAAACGCGAACAGAAGACGTCAGAAGATGCTTCGAAAGCACTCAAGAGTACCGCAGAGCCCGCGCCAGAAATGAAAGAGTTGACTTGGGATGATGTGGTTCCTGTTGATACCCTGGGTCTGGAAGTGGGTTACCGTTTGATTCCCTTGGTGGATAAAACTCAGGGTGGTCAGTTGATGGGCCGGATCAAAGGTATTCGCAAAAAGTTGACTCAAGATCTAGGGTTCCTAGTTCCATCAGTGCATATTCGCGATAATCTTGAGCTGTCGCCTGACACCTATCGCATTACTCTGCTCGGTGCCACTGTGGGGGAGGCGACTATTCATCCGGATCGCGAACTGGCGATCAATCCCGGCCAGGTATATGGCGCTTTGCAGGGCATTCCTGGTAAAGATCCTGCCTTTGGCCTCGATGCCACCTGGATTGATCCTCCGCAGCGAGATCAGGCTCAGACGATGGGCTACACCGTGGTTGATCCAAGCACGGTCATCGCAACGCACCTGAGTCATATTATTGGCAGTCATGGCTATGAACTGCTGGGTCGGGAAGAGGTGCAGCAACTACTTGATAATGTCGCCAAGGTTGCACCCAAGCTGGTTGAAGGACTGGTGCCTGAGGTGTTGCCGCTGGGGAGTGTGGTTAAGGTTCTGCAGAGTCTGCTTGAAGAGGGGATTCCCATCCGTGATATGCGTCGAATCGTCGAAACCTTGGCGGATGAGGGTACCAGGAGTCAAGACCCCGCTATTTTGACGTCAATGGTCAGGGTGGCGCTTGGCCGATCAATTATTCAGCAAATCAATGGGATAGCGCCTGAATTGGCGGTAGTTACGCTTGATCCTGCATTGGAACAATTATTGCAAGAATCAGTTAGGACCGCGGGAAGCGGTGGGCTCGGGCTTGAGCCCGGTCTGGCAGAGAATATGTTCTCCGCGCTAGCTGAGGCGACCCAGCGACAAGAGATGAATGGGCAGCCAGCTGTGCTGTTGGTGTCGGCCTCGATCAGGCCGGTGTTAGCGCGTTTGATCAAAGGTTCCATTCCTGCTTTGAAAGTATTGTCTTATAACGAGATACCAGACGATAAGCAGATCAAGATTATGTCAACAGTAGGGGGGCAACAAGCACCGCCTTTAGGCTGAAACGAGCCGACATGATGAATTGATCGGGTGATGCGGAGTGAGGTAAGTAACGATGAAGATAAAACGTTTTTTTGCACCGGATGTCAGGTCAGCGATGCGTATGGTTAGGGAGGAGCTGGGTGAAGATGCTGTTATTCTTTCCAATAATCGTGTCAACGGTGGTATTGAGATTATTTCGGCAACTGATTATGACGAAAATGCGTTACGTCGCGAGGTTCAGCAAGAGCATGAGTCAGAAAAGCAGCCTGCCGTTATGACGGCGGACGATGTTGCGGCTCAGCCGGCATGGTCGCCTTCAGAGTCGGCTCCGCATGTTAGGGAAAAGCCGCAAATCATATGGAGTCAGGAGCCTACCTTGATGGAGATGCGTGGCGAGATGAGAACAATGCGCGGCTTATTGGAAACCCAGCTTGCCGAATTGGCGCTGAAAGATCATAAAATATCGACCCCATTTGAATATGAATTGAAGCAACGCATGGCCCGACTAGGGTTGGGCTCAAAGCTTGCCAATGAGTTACTGCAGTCACTGCCTATGGAAGGGAGTGCGGACGACTTGTGGCGTCGTCTACTGGGCAAAATTGCGGTTAAGCTTTCTGTCACTGATGATGATATTTTGACCCAAGGTGGGGCTGTGGCTCTTGTTGGCCCTACCGGGGTTGGAAAAACCACCACGGCTGCCAAACTGGCGGCGCGATTTGCCATGCGCCATGGTTCACGCAGTGTGGCGCTGATCTCGACAGATAATTTTCGTATTGGTGCTCACGAGCAACTCAGGGCCTATGCCCGAATTCTTGATGTGCCTATCCGTCTTGCCAATTCGGCCGAAACGTTGCAAGCGGCGCTAGATCATTTTTGTGATAAGCGTCTGGTCTTGATTGATACGGCGGGTATGAGCCAGCGGGATTTACGCCTGACAGAGCAATTTACTGTGCTACAGGGTGAGAGTGACAGGGTGCGAACCTACCTGGTGGCGGCTACTACCTCCAGACTGTCTGGCTTGCAAGAGGTGGTGCGAGGATATAAAGGTGTTGAGCTGAGCGGTTGTATTTTAACCAAGGTGGATGAAAGCACATGTATTGGTCATGCCTTGGATGTGGTTATTCAACAGCAGCTACCGGTTGCCTATGTCAGTGATGGGCAACGTGTTCCCGAGGATCTGCAGCCTGCCAGGGCTCATACTCTGGTAAGTCGAAGTGTGGCAGTAATGCAGGAAAGTGCAGATTTGCTCGAGGATGAATTGATGACGGGGATAGGGGTTGCAGAGGTCGGTAGCTAATGCGCATGATGGAGAGTCAGATGGATCAGGCTGCGGGACTAAGAAAAGTGAGCAACCCGGGGCCGGTCAGGGTGATCGCTGTCGCCAGTGGTAAAGGTGGTGTGGGTAAAACTAATGTCTCAGTAAATCTGGGGTTAGCGATGGCAGCTGAGGGCAAGAAGGTCATGCTGATGGACGCGGACCTGGGGTTGGCCAATGTCGATATTATGCTCGGTCTGCATCCGGTATATAACCTTTCTCATGTTATTAGTGGCGAACGGACACTGGAGGAGATTATTGTTGCAGGCCCGAATGGTCTGCAGGTTATACCTGCCTCATCTGGTACGCAGAATATGACGGAACTGACGCCGGCTGAACATGCTGGTGTTATTCAGGCCTTTAGTGAAGTCGGGCACGACCTGGATGTGCTGATAATTGATACAGCTGCAGGAATCGCTGATTCGGTGATTAGCTTTACCCGAGCGGCCCAGGAGGTTATTGTTGTGGTTTGTGATGAACCTACTTCAATAACTGATGCTTACGCCCTGATTAAATTATTGAATCGAGATTACGGAATTCAGCGATTTAGGGTACTATCGAACATGGCTCACAGTATGCAGGAAGGGCGTGAGCTGTTTGGTAAAATGGTTAGGGTTACCGATCGTTTTCTCGACGTAACCTTGGATTTTATGGGGACGGTGCCGTACGATGAGTATCTGAGAAAAGCATTGCAAAAACAAAGGGCAGTTATCGACGCTTATCCAAGAAGTAAAGCAGCCATGGCATTCAAGACCCTGGCCAAAAAAGCCGATAGCTGGCCGATACCCAGAAGCGCGGGGGGGCATCTGGAGTTTTTCGTGGAAAGGCTGATTCAGAGTGCGCAATAATGATGAAGGGATACCGCAATGAATGGGCTCGCGACCTACAGCAAAAATATGCAACCTATGCAACCAACGAAAAAAAACAGTAGAGATGACTTGGTGGTGCAGCATGCACCGCTGGTAAAACGTATAGCCTATCATTTGATGTGCCGACTACCTCCTAGCGTTCAGGCGGATGACCTGATTCAGGCAGGAATGATAGGCTTGCTTGAAGCTGCTCGTAATTATGATTCCACGCAGGGGGCTAGTTTTGAAACCTACGCGGGTATCCGAGTCCGCGGTGCGATGCTTGACGAAATCCGTAAAAATGACTGGGCACCCCGTTCAGTCCATCGCAAGGCCCGTAAAGTGGCCGAGGCGGTGCGCCAGATCGAAAGTATGATGGGGCGTGATGCCCGCGATAACGAAGTCGCCGAAGCGCTTGACATGTCTTTGGGTGAATATCACCAAACACTCCAGGCAGCGAGTGGTTACCTGGTGCTCAGTTTTGATGATCTGGGTGCGGATGATGAGGCAGTTGCAACTAATATCAATCTTTCTTCTGCGGCAATGACCCCGTTTGATGGTCTGCAGAAAGAAGATTTCAAGCGCAGCCTGGCTGAAGCCATTGCCGGATTACCCGAACGTGAGTGTCTGGTAATGACACTTTACTATGATGAGGAGCTGAATCTACGTGAAATTGGTTCGGTTCTGGGTGTTAGTGAATCCCGTGTCAGTCAAATTCACAGCCAGGCCTTGATACGTTTACAGGCCCGTTTGGGGCAGTGGACGAAAAAGGACTCAGATTAATTCAAATCAAGCCTAAACATTTCCAGCCAAGTGCGGATAATAATAGAGAGATTATGGAGCAGCAACAATGGTGCCCATAGATCTTTCAAGAGTCGCTAGGTAAATGGAGGTTTCTAGTCTTGGACAAGAATATGAAGATCCTGGTTGTAGACGATTTTTCTACAATGCGCAGGATAATAAAGAACCTGTTAAGGGATTTGGGTTTTAGTAATACTGATGAAGCTGATGATGGTAACACCGCGTTGCCCAAGCTTCAGTCCGGTGATTTTGATTTCCTTGTGACTGACTGGAATATGCCAGGTATGCAAGGAATTGACCTTCTTAAGGCCGTTCGTGCCGATCCGAAACTAGCAAGTCTCCCTGTTCTGATGGTTACTGCAGAAGCAAAGAAAGAACAGATTGTTGAAGCAGCACAGGCCGGTGTTAACGGTTATGTGGTTAAGCCTTTTACTGCCGCCACGCTGAAGGAAAAAATCGATAAGATTTTTGAACGCATCGAAGCTGCTGGCTAAGGCTTTTATTACCCGCTTTAGAGACAAGAGATTTCAGAATGAGCAAAAATTTAATTTGCAGTGACAACGGCCTAGAATATGCGAAGAAACTGGTTGACTGTATAGAACGGGGCGATCAGGAAGAAGCGGAAAAGGTAATGGAAGACCTGTCGGCACTGCGTGAAGGTCAGTTGTTTCAGGAGTTAGGTAAACTTACCCGAGATCTGCATGACACAATGGTTAGCTTCCAGCTGGATACTAACCTGGCTAACCTAGCAGAGAGCGATATCCCTGATGCCAAAGAGCGTCTTAATCATGTCATAACCATGACCGAGCAAGCGGCTGAAAAAACACTTTGCGCAGTTGAAGTTTCAATGTCGCTCGCGGATTCTCTCAGAGATAAAAGTGAGAAGTTACATGAGAACTGGGGTCGATTTAGAAAGCGCGACATGGATATTGACGAATTCCGCAAAATGAGCACTGAGCTGGATGAGTTTTTTCAATGGCTTGATCAAAAAAATCCCGAAATAAGCTCCAGTCTTTCAGACATTATGATGGCTCAGGGCTTTCAGGATTTGACAGGCCAGATTATTGGCCGAGTCATAAGTATGGTGCAGGATGTTGAAGAAGGTTTAGTGGGCCTGATTCGGATGACTGGACAGAAGATGGCCCCCAAAGGAGGTTCATCGAAAAACAAGGACAAGGATGGCCCCGATATCGAAGCAGTGGGACCTGCTGTGCCAGGTGTTGATAAAGGTGACATTGTTGCCAGTCAGGATGATGTTGATGATCTTTTATCCAGTCTGGGTTTTTGAATATAACGGGGCGATGATTTAGATGGCGATTGATCTGAATGATGAAATTCTGCAGGATTTCCTGGTTGAAGCCGGTGAAATTCTAGAGCAGCTCGGCGAGCAGCTAGTTGAGCTAGAACGTGCGCCAGAAGATTTTGAACTCTTAAATAGTGTATTTCGTGGCTTCCACACTGTTAAGGGTGGGGCTGGCTTTTTGAGTTTGAATGCGCTGGTTGGAATCTGTCATCGTGCCGAGGATGTCTTTAACCTGTTGCGCCAGGGTGAGCGTCAGGTAACACCACAGTTAATGGATGTGATTCTGCAGGTAACCGATGTCGTCAATGAAATGATGGATTCTATCCGCTCCGGCGAAGATCCAGATGATGCTGACCCTGCCTTGTTGCAGGCGCTTGAAGCAATATCAGAAGGTGAGGATGTAGTGGCTGTGGTAGCGACCGAACCGGCAGCTATAGAAGCGGCAGCCACAGAACCTGAACCTGCAATAGCCCCGGATGTTGTCGTTGAGCCTGAGGAAGCTCCAAGTTCGAGTGAAGAAATTAGTGAAGATGAGTTTGAAGCTCTGCTGGATGAGTTGCACGGCAATAAAGATCAGCCTCAAGCCTCGGCCGCAGTGGCAGCACCTGATTCTGATGAGATCACTGAAGACGAGTTTGAAGCACTGTTAGATCAGCTGCATGAATCTGCACCTAAGCAAGAGTCGGCTCCGGTAGCAGAGGAGGTTCTTGTTACTGAGGAAAAGGCCAGTCATCCGGCGGCCGTGAATGCGAGTTCGTCGGATGAGATTAGTGAAGATGAGTTTGAAGCGCTATTAGACGATCTTGATGCCAAGAAAAATGCAGCGGTACAGGTACCTGAGCCTGTAAGGGCTGAACCCAAGCCTGCCCCCGTGCCTACTTTGGAACCGAAGCCAGACGCCGAAGCCAAATCGGAAGCAAAGCCCAAACCTGCTGCTAAGGTTGGAAAAGAAGCGCCTGCTGCGGAGACGACAGTCAGGGTTGATACCAAACGACTGGATGACATTATGAATCTGGTCGGTGAGCTGGTGCTGGTGCGTAATCGTATGGCCACCTTGAAAACGACTATGACGGCCGATGAGGAGGTTGCCAAGGCTATCGCCAATCTTGATCTGGTAACAGCAGACCTGCAGAGCTCGGTGATGAAAACGCGCATGCAGCCTATTAAAAAGGTATTTGGCCGGTTTCCTCGTGTTGTTCGTGACCTTGCCCGTAGTCTCAAGAAGGAAGTCAATCTGGAATTAATAGGTGAAGAAACTGATCTAGATAAAAACCTAGTCGAGGCCTTGGCCGATCCGTTGGTGCATCTGGTGCGTAATTCGGTGGATCATGGGGTTGAAATGCCTGATGAACGCGAGCAGGCAGGCAAACCCAGGGCTGGAACAGTCATCTTGTCAGCGACCCAAGAGGGCGACCATATCTTACTGACGATTGATGATGACGGTAAGGGTATGAATGCGGATGTGCTGCGTAAAGTTGCCGTCGAAAAAGGTCTTATGGATGAAGATGCTGCTGCACGACTGGATGAAAAGGCATGTTACAACTTGATTTTTGCGCCGGGCTTTTCAACCAAGGCAGAAATTTCTGATGTCTCTGGGCGTGGTGTCGGAATGGATGTGGTTAAGACGCGAATCACACAGTTAAATGGTGCGGTGGAAATTGACTCTGTTCTAGGTAAGGGCAGTCGTGTGACCATTAAACTGCCATTGACACTGGCAATTATGCCGACATTGATGGTGGTACTGGGGGGGCAGGTATTTGCCTTGCCGCTCGCAAATGTCAATGAAATATTTGATATGGAATCGGCCAAGCTCAGCACCGTGGATGGTAAGGAAGTGGTGATCATACGTGAAAAGGCAGTACCGTTAGTGCGTTTGACCAAGTGGTTGGTGAATAATCCTGTTCAAGCGAGTGATACAGAGGCGGAAGCAGGGGAAGGTTTTGTTGTTGTTACGACAATTGGCGGCAGGCACATTGGTTGCGTTGTTGATCAACTGGTAGGGCAGGAAGAAGTTGTGATCAAACCGCTGGGTACTATGTTACAAGGGACCAAGGGTGTCTCAGGTGCAACCATTACAGGTAATGGCGGAATCGCCCTGATACTTGATATGCCAGGGCTGCTAGAAGCCTATGCCAGTCGCACATAGGAGGTTGTCATGCCGGTTAGGGTTCTGGTCGTTGATGACTCATCGTTTTTTCGGCGACGATTAACCGAGATATTCAACAGCGACACGCATATTGAAGTTATCGGTGCTGCGGCGAATGGTCAAGAAGCAATGGAACTTGTAAAAAAGCTTAAGCCCGATGTAGTGACCATGGATATTGAAATGCCAATTATGGATGGTATTACTGCGGTCAGAAAAATCATGCAGACCAGCCCGTTACCTATTCTGATGTTCTCATCACTGACTACCGATGGTGCGCAGGCGACCTTGGATGCGCTTGAAGCTGGTGCGGTTGATTTTTTACCGAAACGGATGGAAGATATTTCTCAGGATCGCGAGGTTGCCAAGCGGCAGCTTTGCGCCAGAGTTCGTTTGATTGGCGCCAGAGGGCTGAAAAAAGTTGTTGCCCCTACAGCCGCCGCTCGACCTGCGATGCAAAAAACAGAACCATCGCTGGTGCCGAGATCAACATCTACAAGAGCTCGCCGGGGTGGGTACCGCTTGGTTATTTTGGGGACCTCAACGGGTGGGCCGGTTGCTCTGCAGAAGGTTTTAACCGGTTTGCCAGCCACATTTCCTTTACCTATTTTACTGGTACAACATATGCCGGCCAGTTTTACGCCGGCGTTTGCTGAACGGCTTAACAAGCTGTCTGGAATCTCTATTAAGGAGGCTTGTGATGGTGATCATCTGCAAAAGGGCTGGGCCTATCTGGCACCAGGTGGCAAACAGATGCTGGTCGAAGATCAGCGTGGTTCACAAGTGATCAGAATTGTCGAAAGTTCACCAGGGCAAACGTATAAACCCAGTGTGGATGTTACCTTCGGTTCTGCTGCCAAACTGTTTTCTGGCGATGTGCTTGCGGTAGTGATGACAGGAATGGGGGCCGACGGACGTGAAGGCGCAAGAATGTTAAAAAATCATGGTTCCACGGTGTGGGCCCAGGATAAGGAAACCAGTGTGATTTATGGAATGCCGGCGGCGATTGCGGAGGCTAACCTGGCAGATAATATATTGGCGTTGGATGCCATTGCCTCAGCTTTGATGGAATGTGTTTGATTAGTCTATGGATATTTTAACGCTATTAGGCTTGTTGCTTGGTTTTGGTGCCATCATAGGTGGCAACATCCTTGAGGGTGGTCATACATCATCACTGATGCAAGCAACTGCGGGTTTGATCGTGCTTGGCGGGACGATTGGCGCAGTGTTGGTGCAAACCCAGCCGCCAGTATTTGTTCGTTCCCTTAAGATGCTGCTATGGATTTTTATGCCACCGAAGGTTGAACAGAAGGCAGCGGTTGAGAAGATCGTGGGTTGGAGTAATATTGCTCGTAAAGAAGGTTTGTTGGGGCTGGAATCGTTGGTGGAATCAGAATCCGATGAATTCGCTAGGAAGGGGATACAATTGCTGGTGGATGGCAGTGAACCCGATGTGATTCGGAATATTCTCGAAGTAGAAATTGGTGTCAAAGAACACTTTGATACCCAGGCTGCCAAGGTGTATGAAGGTTATGGTGGTTACTCACCCACTATTGGTATTATTGGCGCGGTAATGGGCTTGATTCATGTAATGAATAATCTTGCCGACCCGAGCAAGCTGGGTTCGGGGATTGCGGTTGCCTTTGTGGCGACGATCTATGGTGTTGGCCTGGCCAATCTTATCTTTTTACCGACAGCCAACAAATTGAAAGCCCATATCCATAATCAGGCCCAGTTCCGGGAAATGGTGGTTGAAGGGGTGATTTCCATTGCTGAGGGTGAAAATCCAAGGAACATCGAAACCAAGCTGGAAGGTTATTTGAACTGATTTTTCTTGGGTTTTACTTGAAGGCATAGAAATTGCTTTGATTGCTCTGGGGGGTCAGGATTTTGACTCATTATGAACTGGTGTTTGATTGAAGCTTTACTATGGCGCGTAAAAAAAAACCAGAAGAACATGAAAACCATGAGCGTTGGCTGGTTTCCTATGCCGACTTCATTACCCTGTTGTTTGCTTTTTTTGTCGTTATGTATGCCTTGTCGTCAGTTAATGAAGGGAAATACCGAGTCTTATCTGACTCCATGGTTGCCGCCTTCCAGAATGCCCCACAAAGCTTGAGGCCTATTCAGATTGGTGATCCGATCAAGGCGCCGCTAAATGTCTTTCCTGATAGTCGGCCACAACTGAAGGCGATCCCCTATGTGAATCCGGAAGAGGCGCGCGAAAACCGTTTGCAACAAGAGAGCAGAGGTGGGATCAGGGATCGTCGGAATCTGGATAAACTGCAGAAGAAGCTGGAAAACTCCCTAGGCACAATGATTGAACGTGATCTAATCTCGGTCAAACGTACGGGTAAGGGCTTGGAAGTTGAAATAAACTCTTCCATTTTGTTTGATAGTGGTGAGGCTTTGATTCAGGCCAAGGCTGTGTCCGCGTTGACGGAGATTGCTGCTGCAATCAGGTCTTTCCCGAATGCAATTCAGGTTGAAGGTTTCACCGATAATGTTCCAATTGAAACCTTTGCCTATCCATCCAACTGGGAACTGTCGGCTGGCCGTGCAGCTAGTATAGTGCATTTGCTTACTGACGAGGGGGTAGATCCATTTCGAATGTCGGCCGTAGGCTATGGCGAACATCGCCCGGTCGCGGATAATAGCACCGCAGAGGGGCGTGAGCGGAACCGTCGGATTGTGGTGGTAATCATGTCTGAGGCGGCCTCAAAGCTATATGATAAGGAACAGGTTATTGAAGTCACTCCCGGTGGCAAGCGGGTGCAGGATATTGATCTTGATGAGCCGCCAGCACTGATAGAAATGCCGATTATGACCACTATCCTGCCGGTGCCTGAGAAAGACTTTCCAGATGGACTGCCGCTACGTGGCCGTGGCGGTAATTCCAGCAATGCCGAAGAGCAGGATCGGTTAATGACGATCATGGAAACTATAGAAGAAGGCCGTGATGCTGACGGGGTGAAGCCATGAAGGTTTGGGCGATAGCGAATCAGAAAGGAGGGGTAGGCAAGACCACAACGGCAGTCAGCTTGGCAGGCATCCTGGCACAGCGTGGTTACCGTGTCCTGATGCTGGACATTGACCCGCAAGGTTCTTTGACTTCCTATTTCCGCTATAGCCCAGACGATCTGGAAAGCAGTGTTTTTACATTGTTTCAAAATCAGGCGGTAAATCCCTATAGCCTGGTTCGGCCGACCCGTTTTGAGGGAATGCATCTTATGCCCGCTACCATAGGGTTGGCAACACTGGATCGTCAACTCGGTGCCAAGAGTGGCATGGGCCTGGTTATCAGTAAGGCTTTGAAAGCAATGGAGGATAAATATGATTATGCCCTGATCGATTGTCCACCGATGCTTGGGGTGTTGATGGTGAACGCGATGGCGGCATGTAATCATTTAGTGATTCCAGTGCAGACTGAATTTCTGGCGCTAAAAGGTTTGGAAAGGATGTTGAAAACCCTGGCCATGATTACTCGCTCAAGAAGTATTCGTCTGCCTTACACGATTGTGCCAACCATGTTTGATCGCCGTACTCGAGCTTCAACAGAGACGCTTAGGTTGTTACGAACTCGCTATGTTGACGAACTGTGGAATTCGGTCATACCTGTGGATACGCAGTTCCGAGAGGCAAGTCGCATGGGCATGCCATTGCCGATGTTGTTGCCTCAATCTCGTGGCGTAATAGCCTATACGCATCTACTGGATCTCTTGCTTAGCCTCGCTGCCAAACAGCCACAGGCGGCAGTAATATGAGCAGCGAAGAAAAAAAACAGTATAAGACTGACGTTGAGCATGAGGTAGCACTAAAGGTCTATATTGACGCCTTGCTGCTGGAGTCAGAGATAGAGGCTCCTCCCGAATCAGCTGTAGCCGTTACCGAAACGGTTGATATAACAACGCCGACAGCGCTTGACGCAGCAGTAGTGCATGAGACAACTGTTTCAGAAGTCATTGAAACAACAAAAATTAATCCGTCGTATGGGCAAGGTGTTTCTGCTGCGAGTGAGGTTGTTGAATACCTGCTATTCAAAGTGGCGGGTTTTTTAACGCTGTCTGTGCCATTGGCCCGCTTGAATGGAATTATGAAATGGGAGGGACAGGTAACGCCTATTCCTGGCCATGCAGACTGGTTTTTGGGTTTGACCTCAAATCGTGGTCGGCAGGTTAAAGTTATAGATATTGCCAAGTTTGTTATCCCTGTTAGTCATAAGTCACGCCAGGCCGTTGAGGCAGAACGCCAATTTAAGCATTTGTTGTTGGTGGACGGGGGGAAATTTGGGCTTGCTTGCGATGAACTGGGCCAGGTGCTGAAGTTGAGCAGTGACAAAATTCGTTGGCGGGATGATCGAGGCAGTCGCCCTTGGCTGGCCGGAACTATCATTGAGCAGATGAGTGCGCTGCTCGATGTGGATAGTTTTACCGAAATGCTAAAGGAAGGCGTGCCTTTGGACGAGATATCATAGAGACACCATAGAACCAGTTGATTTGCTGCGGACCCACTGCCAAATTGACGGAATAATAATTCGCAATACCAGGAGCAATATTATGAGCCAGAGTGAGCAGGTAGAAAATAACCCGATTACACAATGGGTGACCTTTCGCCTGGAGAATGAGACTTATGGTGTGAATGTTATGCAGGTGCAGGAAGTGCTGCGTATGACAGAAATAGCACCAGTGCCTGGCGCGCCCAGTTATGTGCTGGGCATTATTAATCTGCGCGGTAATGTGGTGACGGTTATGGATACCCGGAGTCGATTTGCCTTGCCACCGCATGAGGCTGACGATGCAACGCGAATTGTGATTATTGAAGCCGAAGACCAGGTGGTGGGGATTATGGTTGATAGCGTGGCGGAAGTGGTTTATCTCAAACAATCCGACATTGAGATTGCCCCTAATGTCGGTAATGAGGAAAGCTCACGCTACATTCAAGGTGTGGCCAATCGTGATGATGGTCTGTTGATTCTAGTTGATCTGGATAAACTCCTGACGGATGATGAGTGGAGGGAGTTTTCCAATATGTGATTTTAATCCGCTATCAGACAGGTGAAGTGCGTGTTTTGATTATTTGAAAAAAGGAGGAGGTATGGCGGAAATTGATGGAACGAATCCGTTATCGCCTGTTTGGCCACAGCGTCCGGGGCGAAAGGTTGAGAAAGGTGATCCGGCCAAGGATGAACGGCGTAGACAGGAACAGGACAGGAAAAAGCCGAATAATAAAAAAGACAAGGATGATGGTTCATTTCATATTGATGAATATGTCTAAATTAGTTTTGGGGAGCCTGAGTTATGGCTGATTTATCCGTCTTCGTAATCATAGCTGTGGCTGCCCTGTTGGTCGTGGCTTTTCTGGTCCTCGCCAAAAAACAATCTAGAATGCAGCGTCAGCTGTTTGAAAGTCAATGCCGGGTTGAACAGCTGATGGAAGAATTGAAGGCGATTTATGCCGGAGCAGCTGGTCAGGGTAATCATATTGCCCGTATTGAAGCGCAGCTCAGGCAGTTGTCTGATCGCCAAGAGCAACTGGATGAACAGGATCCTACAAATCAAAATTATAGTGATGCAATTGAGCTTATCCAGAGTGGCGCCTCAACCGATGAGCTGGTTCGTCATGGCCTGCGGCGTGAAGAGGCTGAACTGCTGATGCGCATGCACGGAGCACAGTCGCTAGGCTAGGCTTTTTCGGAGAGTGGCTGTTTGCCTGATAGATAATAGGCAAAGGCAATCACCTGGGCTACCGCCAGGTAAAGACTTTCAGGTATCTCATCTCCCAATTCTATTTGCGCCAGCACGCTGACCAGAATTTCGTTATCTTCCTGAATCGGAATGTTATGTTCGCGGGCAATTCTTAAGATCTGTTCTGCCAGGGCATCTTCACCCTTGGCAGTAACTTTTGGTGCGACTTTACCATCCCATTGCAGAGCAACGGCCTTGACTGGTTTTTTGTCCTTGCTCATGCGTTTATATCCAAAACAATGTGGGGCAGGGTACTGCTCGTGGCTTCTGGTGGTGTGCCCGGATAACAGCATAACTCACTACTTTCCAGGCCTGCTTGGTGATAGCGCTGGCGTAGATTTTCCAGGTTCTGATTAAATAGCTGAGTGGTTGCCGCACTTTCGGCCCAGAAGGTTGTGGAGATTTTGTTGTTGATCATTCTCAGCTTTGTATGCACTGGTCCCAGTCCATCAAGATCAAAGGCGAGACTGATGTCCCATTGTTGTTCGCAGTCTTTTTTGGCCTGATTATTTTTATCTTCTTCTGTGATGACAACGTCAAAGATGTCAACGTGTTGATTGTTGCGGATGGGCAGCTCAAAGGTCAGGTTAGTTGGATTTTGCTCGTTGACAGATAGTGAGGCCGCCTGGTGCAGTTGAGTACGTGACAGGGCAGACTCCACTTGTTTGCCCAGTTCTAACAGCAATAATGGCAGGTTAGATAGGCCGGCCAAATTTTCTTTTACGTTGGGCTGAGCCTGCGGTGTAGTTCCGCGCAAGGGCGGTGCTGTGTATGGCAAAGGCAGCTGGCTATTGGCTTGAGCGGTAGGTGGGCGTTGTGATGTTGTCGTGCCATCCGTCTTGGTAATCTGTTGTATTGCGGCAAGTAAACGGAATAACCCAAGCTTTAAATCGGCAGAAGTTTTGTCTACTGCGCTGCTGGCTGTGCTGCCCTCTATTTTGCTGAGCTGCATTTGCAGCGATTGTTTGATTGTCTGCTTCAGTGTCTGCGCGGTCCTGTCGCTAGCAAGTTTGTTTAGCCTATTCTCAAGAAAAATGCCGGAATTGAGTATGTCCTGTTTCAATTGGCCGGTCTTATTTATTGTGTCTCTGGCCGGCAGTTGCTTGAAAAGTTGTTTGGCAATATCGAGGATAGCGGCGGGGATAGGCAAGGTTTTACCTGCTGACTGATTTAGCCAGGCCAGGTTGGCTAGCAGGGTGGACATGCTGGCTTGTTTGGGTAAAGCCTGTCTCAAGATGTTGTTAATGACGACATCCGTGGCTATTGGCTGGCTGAGCTGTGTGGTAGTGGGTGTAGTAGCGGCGGTCTGGGATGGGTTGGACGTGAGTCGTGTTGGGCTAAGTATGCGAGCCTGAAGGATGGGATTGTCACCAAGCCGGCTGACACGCAATTCCAGCTTTTGCCCGGCTGGCAGACTTACGGTGGTGTCGGCCTGTAGTTGCTGGTTGCCAATTTGCAGAATCAGACTCTGCGGACTGGCTTGCCTGACAACAGTGGCTTGCAGAATTTGCCCAACTTGCCAGTTGCTGATCGCATTTGGAGATGATGTTGGTTTAATAATGTTTGGTGATGGGCGATTGATTTCCATAGAATTAAGGAGTTTCTGGATAGATGTAAGCCCTGCGAGGCGATGTCATAGATTCATTCCGAGACTCCTTGAGGATAAAGGCAGGTCAGAACTGTCCGATGATACCTATATTGCCAAGTCAAAATATGCTTGTATAGGTAATTATGATTATTAAGTATATTGATTTTTATCCAAGGGTTTTTCATGGCTAGTTCAAAAATACGCAAATTATGGTTTGTGCGTCGTAACGGTGATGTCCGTGGCCCATTCCCAGCCACCGCGATCTCACAGTTCTTATTGGTCGGACGGTTGCACAAGTTTGATGAGGTCAGCCAGGATCAGCAGGTATGGCAATCAATAGATGACGTGGAAGAGCTTGTTCCTGAAGTAATGAAGGCGGATCTGACTGACCCGGTTAATCAGTCAAACCTTGAGGCCAGCAAACATGGTGCAGACGAGCGCAGTGGTGAGGAGCGCCGCCATGCGAATGATCCCGAGCATCAGGAGCAACGCGAGAGAGAACGGCGTGTGGTCGATTCTGCTGATGAACATATTCAGCGACGGGCGCGGATGAGAGAAAAAATCGTCGAGGCAGAGCAAAAGACTAAGCGACAGAATATGATTATGACTGTAGTTCTGGTGCTGGTATCCGCCGCTATTCTGGGCCTGATATTTGGTTTTGATCCGGGTGAGGAGATCCCAGATATCAATTGTGCTACGGTCCCGGCAAGTGGCGTCAATTGGAGTAATTGTGACCTGCAGGGTGCTGAGCTGAATGGCGTTGATTTGAGTGGCTCACATATCCGCAATGCCAACCTTTCCGCCGCGGTGCTTTTTCGCGCAAATTTGCAGGGTGTGGATCTTGCCTACACTAATCTCGGTCTGGCAAATCTGCGCATGGCCGATATGCGTAATGCTAGTCTGGTTGGTAGTAATTTTCGTAACAGCGATATGCGTGGCGCTGACTTGGCGGGTGCTGATATCTCTTATGCCAACCTTCAGGGGGCAGAGATGGTTGGAGTGAATCTTGACGGTGCAAGACTGGATAAAGCAATCTGGGTCGACGGCAGACGTTGTGCGGAAGGCTCGGTGGGGGGCTGCATTCCGATAAATTGAGCTTATGGAAACGAGGTGGTCGTGTAACGCCATATCTTCAAGTCAGGTGACCAGTAATCAGCGGATAGCCCTGCTTTATGCTTGAGGTGCTGGATGAACTGTTTCGGTTCAGGCAGTTGTTGCCAGACACTGGGCAGAAAAGTCCCCCGTTGCTGTCCCGTCTGCATGATTAAACCATCAACGCCGGGGCGGAGTTGGTCGATCAGATCCTGCTCAGAGGTGAACGCCATTTCTTCAGCCGGGTTTAAGACTGAGATATGAATTTCAAGCGGCTCATATTCGGGCTGGCTTAGGGGTAAAAAGCGTGGATCGCTAAAGGCGGCGGCAAAGGCATTATGGGCAACCTCAAGCACCAATGACCGGTGCGCTTCAAGTGTGCCGATACAGCCGCGTAGCTGGTTATCAATGTTCAATGTGACAAATGATGCGCGTTGTTGTTGCAGTTGTGACGGGTAGTGGTCTAGCTGCAATGGCATTGGCTGGCCGTGTTGCAGACCATAAAGAATGCTCTGTCTGGCGACAGACAACAGCGTTTCCTGCAGTGCCCTATTGAGACTTGTTTGCGCTGGGTTATCTGAAGGCATAGGCGCCATAACCGACCACCTGATCCTTGCTGCCGGCGGTGTCACCGGAATTTCTTTGGTCGAGGATTTCCGCCTTTAGACCATGCGTGCTGGCATACATCAGCAGACCATTGACCGGTGTGCGACCACAGGCGTCTTCATAGCCAATCTTATCGCCATCAAGGTTGATGATGGCCTGTGATGTCAGTGTGTCCAGTTTGTTTGCCGTGGTATAGTCGTGATAGTGACTCAGGTCTGAACTGATTACGATTAATGTCTGCCGGTCCTGGCAGGCAAGCTCCAGTACTTCGCATACCTCGCGTGCCGATGCGTCACCAACAATCAAGGGAATGAGTTTGAAATCAGCCAGGACGGTTTGCAAAAACGGCAGCTGCACTTCAAGGCTGTGTTCCATGGCATGAGCCTCGTCCAGAATCTTGGTCTGTTTCAACTTGGCGAGTTTTCTGATCATGTTTTGATCAATCTCAACAAGGCCAAGAGGGGTGGCAAAGCTGGTGGCGCTGGTAGCGGCTAAGCCCAGCAGGGGAACTCGATGCGAGGGTCCCAACAAGACAACACGATTGATGTACTCACTATTATTTTCAAGCAAATGATAGGCGTTAGCGGCGATGGGGCCGGAGTAAATGTAGCCCGCATGTGGCGTAATGATCGCTTTCGGGACAGGGCCGATTGAGGTGGCCTGAGCCAGAAATTGCTGCACCATGCTTCTCAGGCTTGTCTCATCTTTAGGATAAAACATCCCGGCCACTGCAGCGGGTCTGATGCTGGTCATGTCATACCTCATACAAGTCAAAGATAACAACACCAGTATAGGAAAAAAAATACTGGCTGTGCTTGAATTTTCATTGTGATAACGCTATCAGTTAGTAGTGGACCAGGGGTTTCCGATGACTTCAGAGCTTAACACCGTGGTAGCAACCGAGTACTGGCATCCATTGGCTGATGGCCGGGTGCAGTGTGATTTGTGTCCACGTTACTGCAAATTACATGAAGGTCAGCAGGGGCTGTGTTTTGTCAGGGCCAATCAGGATAACCAGATTGTACTCACCACCTATGGTCGATCCAGTGGTTTCTGTGTTGACCCAATAGAGAAGAAGCCCCTCAACCATTTTTTACCCGGCACCCCGGTGCTGTCATTTGGCACCGCCGGTTGTAATCTGGCATGCAAATTTTGTCAAAACTGGGACATGAGCAAGGCCAGAGAGATGGATGTACTGGCCGATCAGGCGCCGCCCGAGGTGATTGCCACTGCGGCCAAGCAGCTAGGTTGTTCCAGTGTTGCCTACACCTATAACGATCCAGTCATATTTCTTGAGTATGCGGTAGATGTAGCCAAGGCCTGTCGTGAGTTTGATATCAAATCCGTGGCCGTGACCGCAGGTTATATCTGCGCTGCGCCGCGCAAGGTCTTCTTTGAGCATATGGATGCGGCCAATGTTGACCTGAAAGCCTTTACTGAGGACTTCTATCACAAAATCTGCGGCGGTCATTTGCAGGACGTGCTGGATACCCTGGTCTACATCAAACATGAAACTGGTGTCTGGCTTGAGATAACCACGCTGCTGATTCCGGGCAAGAATGATTCCGACGAAGAGCTTAAACGTATGACCGGTTGGGTGGTGGAAAACCTAGGGCCTGATGTGCCGATGCACTTCACCGCCTTTCACCCTGACTGGAAGATGATGGATGTGCCATCAACGCCGGTTTCAACCTTGGTCAGGGCCAGAGAGATCGCCCTGGCCAACGGCGTTCGCTACGCCTACACTGGCAATGTCCATGACAAACAGGGCGAAAGCACTTATTGCCACAGCTGCGGCAAGATGGTGATCGGGCGAGACTGGTATGTGTTGTCTGACTGGCACCTGACAGACGATGGTCACTGTGAATATTGTGGTGTCAGGTGCAGTGGCCTGTTTCAGGGCAAGGCCGGTAACTGGGGGGCCAAACGTCAGCCGGTACGCCTGCGCGATTATGTTGTTTAAATTGCTTGTTCTACTGAATCAGACATGCGGTAGAATTTGCACATATCGTCTTTGTTGTTGATGTTCACTTTCAGGCCGCATAACAGGCCGTCTTTGATGCCTGTACCGAAGGTTCCTGGCCGCGTTACCAGCACCCCGAATAATATTGGTGTGACAGACGCTGTCGAGCTGTTCGATTAGGGGCGGCCCGCACTGTTCAAACTCGTTTCAGGCAAACTTGTCTCTATGTGGCCAGGATTTTTATATTAATTCTTTTAGTCAGGCCATACTCTGCGTGATGTCGCCAGTGCTGGACGAGATGCCTCTCCACTTTTTGTCATGGTGACAGGCTTTTCAGCGGTAGTCTCTTTATCGGTGTCTTGTTTCTCTTTGGCTTGACGAACACTATCTGCCAGCTTTGATGCTATTTTCTGATTCATTTTGAAACTTCCTCTATGATTGCGTCAATTTCCTGCGCAGCACTCTCGCCCCGCTTACCCATACAATAGACGCTCGCGCCTTCAATGGCAGAGGTTCTATAAATAGCACGACGACGGAGAACGCTGTTAATGGATGTAATATCAAATTCGGCCAGCGCCTGTTGCATGGCTCGGGAAAGCGCGCTACGAGGCTCCAATTGGTTGATTACCAAAAAGGCCTCTAGCTTTGGGTTGCTTATTTGTGCCTGCTCAATTGCTCCGGCAATGCGAATACTTGCCCAAAGGTCGATAGGAGAAGGCAATACTGGAATCAACACTGCGTCAGATACTGACAAAGCCAAGCGGGTTACATCGGTCTCCAGTGTCGGCGGACAATCAATCACTATATATTGGTAGTCTTCACGGAAGCGGTTGATCTCTCTTGCCAAGCCGCCGCCCAAAGAGATCACCGAAACCGGGAAGGGGCGCCCATCCGAAGCCAAACCAGCCCATTGGCTTGCCGAGCCCTGCGGATCGGCGTCGACAACCAGGGTACGACCGCGGCGTGCTAGACCTGCAGCAATATTCATGCTCAAGGTAGTCTTACCGGTACCACCTTTTTGATTTGAAATCGAAAAAACCTTTGCTGACATGCTATTTACCCAGTTAATCAAACAATCCGATTTTAGCAAGTAACCTTAAAGTGGAACAAAGTGTATTCTAGCCCCGCTCCGCTACCCTGTAACGATAAAATATTGGCTCACTTTACCCTGCTTTATTCATAAATGATATGCCAACTACCGCTTGTCCGGGCTGATATCCGGCCTATTAAGTGGATGATTAATTGAGTGAATCTAAAAACAATAATTATCGAATGGCTACATGGTTGCAATTTAATGAAACCATGGTTTTAAGCCAAATGACGGCCGCCAGCTCTATTATATAGAGTTGCTTGAATAGTGGGCGGGCTGGTATGTACCCGCGGTAGGGGGTGATCAACTTGCAGTACCTTTGGCGGCGAGGCGGAGAAAGTACGGCGGTTGTGTGTCCTCCTACAGCTCGATGGGGTTGCGAGGTGTAAATATGGCTGTTGTTAAAGGCGACGCGATTTGGGTATAGACACTTTAATCCAATATCAAGTACAGTGGCGCGCTTGTCATGTGTGTTGGCAATCAGATAAAGGTGAGGGGCATAGTTTATATCTATGTGCATTATAGTTTTTTGTTGGCCTTGCTTTGAAATGATGAAAAACAGCGAATTTTCAGCTTAATAAACCTTCTTGCTTTAGTAGGAATGAGTAATTGTGCGATGGAGTATAGGTGTTATCTATGGTAATCATTTTTTCTATTGATTGGCATACGTCCTTCTTACCTCTTATTCTTCTAGCACAATTTAAAACAACCACTTCGATTAACTACATCACAGGAGATGAAGAATGGCCAAATATGATGCCGGTGTAAAAGAATATCGTGATACTTATTGGGCGCCTGATTACGTGCCCTTGGATACCGACTTGCTGGCCTGTTTTAAGGTGGTAGGGCAGGCTGGTGTTCCGCGCGAAGAAGTTGCTGCTGCAGTAGCGGCAGAAAGTTCAACAGGTACTTGGTCTGCTGTATGGTCTGAATTGTTGACCGATCTTGAGTTCTACAAAGGCCGTGCGTATCGCATTGAAGACGTTCCAGGCGACAAAGACGCTTTTTATACCTTTATTGCTTATCCGCTGGATCTTTTTGAAGAAGGTTCGGTTGTTAACGTGCTGACCTCTCTGGTTGGTAACGTATTTGGTTTCAAGGCGCTGCGCACTCTGCGTTTGGAAGATATCCGTTTTCCGATAGCTTTCATCAAGACCTGTGGTGGTCCTCCTGCCGGTATCCAGCTTGAGCGTGATCGTCTGAATAAGTACGGTCGTCCATTGCTGGGTTGTACCATCAAGCCTAAGCTGGGTCTGTCTGCCAAGAACTACGGTCGTTCAGTATATGAGTGTCTGCGTGGTGGTCTGGATCTGACCAAAGATGACGAAAACATTAACTCTCAGCCGTTCATGCGCTGGCGTGATCGTTGGGACTTCGTTGCTGATGCTATTCATAAAGCAGAGCGTGAAACAGGTGAGCGCAAAGGTCACTATCTGAACGTGACTGCGGCTACTCCAGAAGAGATGTACAAGCGTGCTGAGTACGCAAAAGAACTGGGTATGCCTATCATCATGCATGACTTCCTGACCGGTGGTTTTACTGCGAATACGGGTCTGGCCAACTGGTGTCGTGAAAACGGCATGTTGCTGCATATTCACCGTGCAATGCATGCGGTAATCGACCGTAATCCTCATCACGGTATTCACTTCCGCGTATTAGCCAAATGTCTGCGTCTGTCTGGTGGTGATCAACTTCACACCGGTACTGTTGTAGGTAAGTTGGAAGGTGATCGTCAGTCAACACTGGGTTTCGTAGATCAGCTACGCGAGTCTTTCGTTCCTGAAGATCGCAGTCGTGGTGTATTCTTCGACCAAGACTGGGGCTCAATGCCAGGCGTATTTGCTGTCGCTTCTGGTGGTATCCACGTATGGCATATGCCTGCACTGCTGAACATCTTTGGTGATGATTCTTGCTTGCAGTTCGGTGGTGGTACGCAGGGTCACCCATGGGGTAATGCTGCAGGTGCTGCTGCCAACCGTGTTGCTTTGGAGGCGTGTGTTAAGGCGCGTAACGAAGGTCGTGAGCTGGAGCGTGAAGGTAAGGACATCCTTACTGCTGCTGCAAAACACAGCCCAGAGCTGGCTATAGCGATGGATACCTGGAAAGAAATCGTGTTTGAATTCGACACAGTTGACAAGCTGGATGTTGCTTAATTCAACAGTCGTTTATAAGCAAAGATTTCAACTTAACTGAATTTTAAAGAGGAAAAATCATGTCTGTAACAGGTGATTACCAAACTAAAAATACGCTGGAGACTTTCGGTTTCCTGCCACCGCTGACTCAGGAAGAAGTTTATGCGCAAATCAACTATATGATTGCGCAGGGTCTGACGCCAGGCGTCGAGCATGAGCTTCCAGAAAATGCCCAGGATCATTACTGGACCATGTGGAAACTGCCATTCTTCGGTGAAACTGATCTGAATAATGTTGTTAACGAACTGGAGGCTTGTCGTCGCGAGTATCCTGATCATCACATCCGTTTGACCGGCTACGACAACTACACCCAATCTCAGGGCGTAAACTTTGTAGTATTCAAAGCCCAAGGCGGCTCACGCGCTTGGTAAATGGGTGATCTCGGTGCGGGAGTCATCCCGCACCGAATCTGATTCTAGTTATAAGAACGGATGGGAAATAATATGGCAAGCCAACAGCAATCTGGTCGTGCTGCCTCTCAGGCACGTCGACAACTGCAAGTGAATGGCAAAGGTCGTTCAGCTGCTGCTACTGCGCCTACCCGTACGCGAGAGCGTAAATCGGTTCCTGCTGCGAACTTTGCGTCAGCACTAGCACCACAAGCTGCTGCACCTGTTGCGTCAAGCTTTGCTGCTCCTGCAAGCATGTCTAAGCCAAAACCTGCTCAAAAGAGTGCGTCGCGTCTGCGTCGTGAATCTTTGGCGACTCGTGGCAAGAAAGCGGATAGAAGCAGTGATCGTCAGCGTAACAGCGAAATGGCGTTGAAGCGTCGTTCTGCTGCAGAAGCTAAAGCTAACAAAGGCAAATGTGGTTGTGGTGGTCCTTGTTGTCAAGAAGCAGAGGCGAAAGCCGCTGTGGCAGCTGCTCCATCATCAATGCTGAGCACTTCTGTTTCTAGTAGTGTTAAGGCTGTGCGGAGAAGACCTGTTATGAACCCCAGTGATTCGGGGCGTATGTTATCTCGGGCGCGTCGTGCTGCGATGACTGGTCGTGGTAAGGCTGGGCTGGAAGCTCACGGTAAGGGCAACTCCTCTGCATCGCTGGCGCGTCAGGCTAATCCGGAGATCTCTGCGCGCGATCTTGCGCGTGTGGTTCGCGACTCGCGTAGTAAAAACGGTGCTCGTGGTAGTAGTTCTGCTACACCGACTCGTGCCCGTCGTCCTCGCAACGCCGCCGAAGCTAGGCAAGTCAGTGGTACCGAGGTTGGTCACACTGAAAAACTGACCGGTGATGAAGTAGGTTTGTGTCATTCAGGCATCACAGGTACCGAATACATGTCAGCGGAAGTCTTCGACAACTTTTGTCAAGGCGAAGCCCCGAAAGCGCCAAAGAAAGTAGAGACTTCTGAAACCTTTAGTGGTAGCCGTGTTACTAGCGGTGGCAAGGTTGGTGGTTCTGCGATTCTGACTGGTACAGAAAAGGGTGGCTGTCGTGATCTCACGGGTAGTGAGTACTTGGGTAAGGAGTATTTCGTACAATTGTGTAATACGGCACCACAACCTAGCGCAGCGAAAATCAGTCTCTCACACACGCAACGCGGTACAGTGATCTCTGGTCCCAAGGCTAGTCGCTCAGACAACGTCACGGGTAACGAGGGCGGCACATGCAAAGCCGTAACAGGTACTCCTTACGCAAGTTCTGAGACGTTTGAGTCTTTCTGTTCTACTGATGAAAAACGTCAAGGTCGTCAGCGTTCAGTTATGCCAGTTCGTCAAGGTGCGGGTAAGGATATTACTGGTATTCAGCCTGGCCTGAGCGGTAAGCAAATGACCGGTGCTGAAGAAGGTGCATGTCAGACAGTTAGTGGCACACCTTACTTGGCTGCGTCTGAAGTTAAGAATGTTTGTGGCGCCGCTCCTGCCAGAGTAGGTGAGGCTGACTTTCCTCAAGCACTTGGTGTCGCTGCTGGTGAGTTCAGTGTGATGCCTAGTGTGGCGAGTTCTACGCCTGAAGTGAACGTCGCAGAACCAATCGCACAGGTTGCGAAAGGCAACGGTGCTGTAACCGGCTCAGGTTATGAAGGTCAGGGTTCTGTGACTGGCGCTTTCTCCATGGGTAAAGGCAAGGTGTCGGGGACGGAAGAGTCACGTTTCGGTGATCGTACAGGCAATGTAGTTAAGGTTGAACCTAAGCAAGAACAAGCGGCAACTGTTAGTCGTGTGACTGGCGAAGGTATAGAGACTGGCCTGAATATCACTGGTGATGACTGGGATCGTGGTGATCGTGTAACAGGTACTGAGGGTGGTTCCGCTACTCAACGTAATCCTTCACGTCGTGGTCCGATGAGTGCAATGCCTGAGGTTGCTTCAAAGCGTGAGCCTCAAGTAGTGCGTGAATCTGCCAACGTCACTGGTGGTAGTGGCGGCTCACAAGGCTTATCTGCGATTACCCTCTCTGGCGGAGCTCGCGGCTAAACACCTTTGGTGGATAATAAAAAGTAATAAGTGGACGGAGTGCAGGGCTTGCCCTGCCTCTACTTCCATCTAGTTGGAACTCATTAAATAAGAATTTTTTACGGACGGATAATGTTGGCAGGAAGACAAAATAGAAGGGCGAAGCCACAGCAGCGTATGCGCGTACGCAAAGCTGAAGATGTGGCCCGTCGCCAGCGTAAAGGAGCAGTCTCACCTGCTTCTATTGCGCAGGGTGGTCATCACCCTTTCTGTCGCACAGCCGATAACGCCCGTCTGTATAAGTACGAAAGCCGTAGCAAGGAAGCGTTCGACAAGATTGAAAAGGTGTTGCGCCAAATTTCCCAGCATCAACATCGGGCGGATTTTATCGTTCAGGCTCAGCAAATTTCAGAGCAGGAATTGGGTTTTGCTTTGCCTAAATCCATGCTTGATAACGCATGGATCGCACCGTTAGATATGCGGGGCATGTATGCCTGGTGCGTGTTTGAAACTTTCCGCCGTTTTGCGGATGAATTTTTTACCACTCAACCCTTGGCTCAGCCGCAGGATGCTGGCTTTCAGGACTTCCTTGAAAGCTGTGGTTTTCATACTCTGGACTTGTCGCCCTGTGCTGATGGTCGCCTGGCACACATTATTCGTTATGTGTTGCGACTTCCTCACAAGGGTGTGCGCCGAAAATCCTATGCTGGGGCCATGTTTGATGTGGAAGACAGCGTGCAAAAATGGGTGAAGACGGAATTCACCCGTCATCACGAAGCCAAACCCAATGGTGCGAATGAGCCGACACGCTATCTAAAAACAGCGGTGTACCACTACAGCAGCAGCAAGCCTGATGAAGAAGGTTGTGCCGCGCATGGTAGCGATCCTGTCAAGGCGGCTGAAGGCGCATTGTCGCGTTTGTTGGATTTTAGACAAGGGGTAGAGAACAGCTTTTGCTGTGGTGCCTCCATCGATTTGTTGTTGATTGGTATTGATACGGATAATGATGCCATACGTGTGCACTTGCCTGATGATCAGGGCTATCTCAATAGCGATTGTTATATAGATGCTAACGAGGTGTATCAACAGACACGCTACTTGAATGAAAGTGATGGCAAGGTTGCTGTCAGCGGGCTCGTACAACAGGTTGCCCAGGAACAAGGTGTTACCCCAGCAGTTGGGATGGTGAAGTTGATTACTCGATTGTTGCTCAATAATATTTCGCAAATCGATTATGTGCGTAATTACTTTAAAGGCTGCTACAGCGATATCGGCCATCAGGAGCGTTTTATAGGAATGGGTATCGGCTTTGAAGAAGTTCAATTGCGTAACCTGACCTATTTTGCATACCTGAAAACAGTTGAGTTGGGTGCTAAGGATCTGGATGTGGGGATTAAGATTTTTACTGGTCTTAATATTAGCAGGGGGCTTCCTGCTCCAGTGGTGATTCGTTATGACTACCACGGCAATGTCCCAGGTGCGCGTGATCGTGCTGTGGCTAGATGCCAGTGTCTGGATGTTGCAATGCGCGAGCGTTTTGCCAAACAGGCACATCAAGGTTTGCTACATACCTTGATGGTTGTGCGTGACTGTAATGCAGAGCAAGGCATTGAAGTAGTGGGTAGCTCAGTGCAACTAGGTGTAACAGAGGCAATGCACTGATGAAAATTTTTCAGGTTGATAAGCCATTGGTGGCAACTAACCGCATTGAAAGTATGCAGCACAAACATCTACAAGTGGTGCGAGATGGCAGTACTGTGATGGTGGCGGTAGACTCGGTGGGCGCTTCCCCGGGTGACTGGGTGCTGTGTGTTGGCAGTTCAGCGGCACGTGAAGCAGCGGGTTCAAAAGAGTATCCTTCCGATTTGACAATCGTTGGGATCATAGACCATTGGTCAGGGGGCGAGTAATGGATATTTTTCAGGTGGTTGGGTCGCTGGTATGCACCCATCGCCATCCTGGACTAGGCACGTTGCCGCTACGGTTGGTACGTGATCAAAAGGGCAAACTACAGGTGGCGGTAGACACTATCGGTAGTCGCTCGGGAAGTTGGGTTTTTGCCACTAGTGGCTCGGCGGCACGCATGGCGCTGGATGATAAATCCCTACTAACCGACCTGACCATCGGTGGCATCATCGACAACTGGGAGCAACAAATTGAATTAACCCATTCTTCGTCCGTCGGGCAACCGGCGGCGAAGGGTAATGAATCAAAAACACACTAACTGGAGATAAAATAATGTCAAATGACACTTACGGTATAGCACTTGGTATGATCGAAACTCGTGGACTGGTCCCAGCAATTGAAGCTGCTGATGCCATGACAAAAGCAGCGGAAGTTCGCCTGATTGGTCGTGAGTTTGTGGGCGGCGGCTATGTAACTATTTTGGTTCGTGGCGAAACTGGTGCCGTGAATGCAGCTGTACGCGCTGGCGCCGATGCCTGTGAGCGTGTGGGTGATGGCCTGGTGGCTGCGCACATTATCGCGCGTCCTCATAATGAAGTAGAATTCGTTCTGCCTAATGCTAAGACAGCTAAGTAATTATCTAATAAATTTTAATTTGGTAAAACATTAAGGAGTTATAGCAATGACAACTGAAACTTACGGTATTGCATTGGGCATGATTGAGACTCGCGGTTTGGTGCCTGCAATTGAAGCGGCAGATGCCATGACTAAAGCGGCTGAAGTTCGCTTGATCGGTCGTGAGTTTGTGGGTGGTGGCTACGTGACTATCTTGGTTCGTGGCGAAACAGGTGCGGTTAACGCTGCTGTTCGTGCCGGTGCCGATGCCTGTGAACGTGTTGGTGACGGCCTGGTGGCTGCACACATCATTGCGCGTCCCCACAAAGAAGTTGAGCCAGTTCTGAGCAAAGATTAATTGTTCAAGCACTGAGTCGGGTGAATCGCCTCCTTATTGAGAGGCGATTCCCTCACCTATTCCCCCGGTTCTTAAGTATTTAATCCAAGAATTTTTTCGGTATGATCTATTCTAAGTCAGATCCAGTTGTACTCGGTTTTCTCGGTCGGGCATTAAGCTTGGAGATGACTGCTGTCCAACAATATCTGGCTGTTTCGCGTCTGCTCAAACTTCGTGGTTTTGAAGAAATTGGCGCGAAATTTCAGCACGAAGCGCAGGAAGAGATGGGGCATGCTGAACGTATCATTGGCCGTATGTTAATGCTCGGTGTGGCACCTAATGCGACACAATTACGCCCTGCTCAGTTGGGTGACTCCTTACCCAAAGTGATGGCAGCAGTTCACGCTATGGAGATTGAGGCGGTTGGCTTTTATCAGCAGGCAGTGCAGCATTGCACGGCACAAGATGATTTCGACAATAAGCTATTTTTTGAACAATTGCTGCAGGAAGAGCGGGCCCATGTGAATGAGTTTGCCAATTGGCAGCAGATGTTAGAGCCAAGTACATAAACGAAAGATTTCTTTCGAGGGAAGTAGTGCCCATGGTTGAATTTTGGTCCCAACGTAAACGGCCGTTACGCCTGGAAAGACGCATCGAATTTCCTGACTACGACGCGACTCGTGACTTCTTAGATTTCACCGCTGACCTCTCTGAGAGTGAAGATTTTTATCCTGATATGAATTTTGCTTCTACTCACGTGTCGATGACCATCCAAATTGAAGATGAAGACGTTGGTTTGACTGCTAAGCAGCAAGCATATATTGACAAAGTCAATGAATATGCGCCTGGTGAAAAAGTCCAGAAATCATTGGATGGTGACTATAAGGAACACAAAGGAGACTAATATGACCACAGAAAACCAAAATACACCTGCGCCAGCGACCGTTAAAAAAACAGCAGCAAAAAAAGTGGTAACTAAAAAATCGGCAACACGTCCTAAAGCGCAGCCAGTGAGAAAGGTGGAAGAAAAAATCCCTAGTATTCCTTCACGCCGTGTTTGGCCTGACTGATTTCGGTATAGGGTTGCTTTTTTTATACATGGGGCTTTTTAGTCCCTTTTTATTATCATGATGGGATGTGAATCTAGTTTGCAGCTCCTGATCAGTCGAACCTGTGTCGCCGATTGGATGCTAGAGTTTGAATTGAAATAGTAAAGAACGTAGTCTCTCTGTTCGTCAAAGGGGGAAAATTTTATTTGGCTATGATATCTTCATGCCCCAATAAAAAATATCATCTACACCGTTGGTGTGGATACGGAAGGAATTGGTCATTTAGCCTTATTGACTAGTCCAAGAACAAACAGGGTTGATATCTCTGTCTTCCTGGAAATTCCTATCGCTAGATCACACTGCGTTTGAATGGAGACACTACAGCGTTATGGATCAACTCGTTATTCTTTTGTTGGCCCTGCCTCTACTGGCCGGTTTAGTTAATCAATTATTTTCCAAAACTCTTGGTTATGCTTCTGCCAAACTGAGTGTCTCCGCCGCAGTTGTCACATTTGGTGTTGCGCTTCTTTTATTGATTAAAATGTTCAGTAGTGACAACACTGCCCAGGTGATGTTGGCGGACAGCTGGGGGATATTACTAGCAGATCCACTTAGCAGTTTAATGGCAGTGTTGATAACCGGTATCAGCTTGATTGTGCGCATTTATTCTGTGCGTTACATGATTGAGGAAGCCGGTTACGGTCGCTTCTTTATGTTGCTCGATTTTATGACCGCCTCGCTTCTGCTAATGGTGACGTCGGGTGATCTGATTACGTTGGTCATCGCTTGGCACTTAGTTGGCGTGGTGCTGTACTTTTTACTTGGTTTCGATACCAAGAGCCCTGTTGCTTCTCGCTATGCGTTGTGGACCTTGATTACCTATCGTATTGGTGACATGGCGATGGTGATCGCCGCGGTGTTGTTGTTCCATGCCTTTGGGACCTGGTCGCTTACCGAAATATTTGCTCAAATTACCGAAAACCCTGGCCAGCATCATTACTTTGGTATGCCGGTCGAAGAGGTGGTAGGGCTGTTATTGGCGTTGGCTGCATTTGCGCGCTCAGCGCAGCTGTTTTTACACACCTGGTTGCCTTACACCATGGACGGTCCTTCTCCGGTCTCAGCATTAATGCACGCGGGGATAGTGAATGCTGGTGGATTTTTGATTAACCGCTTTGCCCCCATTTTCGTTCAAACAGAGAGCGTGATGCACTTGCTGTTTGCTGTTGGCTTGGCGACTGCGATTGTTGGTTCGGTGCTGATGTTGACCCAGAACGACATTAAGAAGGCGTTGGGCTATTCCACCATGGGTCAGATGGGTTTTATGATTATGGAATGTGGCGTCGGAGCATTCTCATTGGCTATCTACCACTTGATTGCCCATGGTCTGTTCAAAGGAACCTTGTTCCTGGCAGCTGGCAGTGTGATTAATGAAGCGCGCCAGCACGATGGGGTACCAAAACAAGATTTGTACACTTTTGTAGTGGAACGACGATCCGCCAAACGAAGGCAACCCTGGTTGGTGATGGCTGGGATCACCTTGGCAGTGCCAATCATTATTTTATTTATGGCACATTGGCTAGTCGCGCAGGATTTCTTCCAAAAACAAGGTGCGATTGTGTTGTTGTTCTTTGGTTGGATCACCGGCGCACAATTGCTGTTTAATACTTATCGCATGGATGTTCAGAACGTTTGGCGATTGGTGGGTATGATTATCTTCTCGTTCGCGCTGGTTATTCTTGGTTACGTCTTGATCAGTCATGCTTTTGACCTTTTCTTGTATCCTGATCCTGCCTTCCGCTCAGAAATCTACACTGCCGCACATATTAATGTGTTCTGGTTTGATGTGCTGGTGGTACTGACCACTGCGATTATCGTGGCGGGTTGGGTTTTGACCTACTACTCTGAGCAAAACCGCCTGAAAGGTGGAGAGCAATTTAATCGCCTATGGTTAAGCTTTTATGCCATGGTTTCGCGTGAGTTTTACCTGCCTGATTTGTATGCCTGGCTAACGCGTGTGCTGTTAAAAGCCTCCGCGCGTTTGAATGTGTTGTTGAGGTGGCGCTAATGTCTGAAATCATGCTGATTATTGCGGGACTATTTTTACCATTGTTTCCAATGAGTATGGTGTTTAACGGGCTGTTCAGTCGCTTGGGTAGCCCATTGCTGCGCATTGTATTATTGCTGGCTTGGCCGCTCATCGGTGTGGCAATCGTTTCTTCTGTAGGCATCGAAATTCCGGATTGGATTATGGTGTGGGCATTGTTGACAGCTATTCTTTACGGCTTTAGGGCCTTGGTCTTGCGCGAAGTCAGTTTGTGGGCGGCGTTTATTGCCACGTCCTTGTGGGCTGTGCTTTGGTTAGTCATTGACTCAAACGAGGCAGGGTTTTCCCTGTTGGCATTTTTTGCCCTTGGATTTAGCGTGCCGCTTGCCTTACTTGTGTTACTAAGCGGTGAGCTTGAAAAACGATTTGGCGCCGCTTATACCGGCCTGTACAACGGTATGGCGCAGTCTTTACCACGGTTAAGTTGGGTTATTGTTATCGTTGTTCTCGCCATTATAGCTACGCCAACCTTTCCGGCCTTTTCAGCTGTGATGACAGCCATGCTAAATATTGCTCATGGATCTCTGACGATGGCGCTGATGTTGGCAGTCGCTTGGTTTATTTGGGGCTGGGCCGGTGCCCGTTTAATCCAAGGGTTACTCATTGGTGAAGAACGCGAAGCAGCTGTTGCTGACATGAGTTCAGGCAAGTCTTGGGCCTATGCGGCGGCATTGGTGGCATTGATCTACTACGGTGTGTGCATGATGGGAGGCTTGACATGAGTTTATCTCTAGGTGAAAAACTCAAAATTCGCTCCATGATTTATGTGGCTGCGGAGCCCGTACCGTTCTTCTGGCCCATGCGTTCGTTTATCCACCACAATCCCTTGCACGGACTTGAACACCTGCCGTTTTCCGAAGCGGTAGACAAGGGAAGTAAGATTTTTCATGGTCGTAGTTTTTTGCCGCGTTCGGTATATCAAGGCTACTTGAACGAAGGCAAAATTGACCGTAAGAAGCTTGAATCCATCGTTGCTGAATTTGCTGAAAGTCAGCCTGGTGTTGAGGGCATCGATCTGCAAGCTCTGCTGATGAGCCTACTCACTGAAGTAGAAGAAAAGGTTGTCGCTTTAGACAATTTGGTCGATGAAAGCGATATCCAAAATGCATTGGCTGGAAGAACATTAGAGACCAAGTCGGATGATGTAACCCAGGCACTGGCGGGGCAACTGCGCGGTCAGCTGCTTGAAGATCGTCCTATATATGAGTCGGTAGATGCCCTGTATGGCTCTAAGGTTGGTGATGATCTTGATGAATTAATGGTCAAGAGCTGTCTCGATTTTTTTGATGAAGGGCAGTCAGTCTGGGCCATGCCTAAACGCGAATTGGGATTTTTTGCAGCCTGGAGTAATGTGGCGCGTAGAAACATTCGCCTCTTTCTACGTGGCATACGTATCAAAGATATTCTTGATGTTTCGGACTCGCCTGAAGGTGTGATTAGTTATGTACTAAAAACACTGGGTATCCCGGAGCAGTATTGGACCAGTTATTTCACGCGTGAACTTGCGCGTCTACATGGCTGGGCGGGCTTTATCCGTTGGCGCGCAAGCGATAAAAACTATCATTGGACTAAACTCTATCCTGGAGATCTGGTGGACTTCATGGCCGTGCGGATGGTCTTGGCGTTGGCGCTGTTGCAAGAGCGAGGTCGCCACCAAGCGGCTTATACCAATTCTGAAATTGATTCGATCATCGGCGCTAAGACCAAAGAAATGTATCTACGCCGTGAATTTCATGGTCGCCACGTGTTGCCTGTAATGGCGCACAAGGTTGATGTTGCCCTTGCGAGTGGCGATCAAGGTGTGATTGAGCAAACTTTTGCTGAGTATGTTCAAGCCAAGCGGACCCATGTGGCACAGAATCAAGCCGCGCGACTGCGCTCACTGGCGCAAAAGGTCGGCGCCTCATTTGATCAACTTTCAACAGAACAGCTGTCGTCGCTGATCGCTGCTTTACGTGAATTTGAAAAGCAGGAAGGCATGTGTTGGTTGCGTGGTATGGAAGAGCAGGCCATGGAACGCCTCATGGATGGTGTAAAGCTGGCTCCACCAGTCAAACGTGAAAAACGACCATTTGCTCAGGCGCTGTTTTGTATCGACACCCGTTCAGAACGCGTGCGTCGTCAGCTAGAAGGCATTGGTGATTATCAAACTTTCGGTATCGCAGGTTTCTTTGGCGTGCCGGTCAGTTTTATGGAATTGGGGAAAGGTAGCGAGACACATCTTGCCCCAATTATCGTCACACCAAGGAATGTAGTGTTAGAAGTGACCACAGGCGGTGTTTCTGAAGACACCGCTGCGCTGACCGCACTCGAGCATGCGATGCACGAGTTGAAAGAGTCAGTGTTATCGCCGTTTGTAACGGTTGAAGCGATTGGTCTTCTATTTGGTTTGGATATGATCGGTAAAACTATCGCGCCCAAGTCTTATAATACTTGGCGTAAGCGTTTTCACGACGATAAACCCTCGACTCTGCTTCTGTTAGATAAGTTGACCCGAGAGCAGGCCGATTCGGTAGTGCGTACCGTACAACGTGCGGTGATCATCAAGGCGGTAGAGCAGGAGCTTGGATTTAAACCTGAGCAAATTACCGATGATATGATTCGTGGACTGCGTGAGAGTGCGATGGAAAATCCGCTGGAAACAGGTGAACTGTTGCGCGAGCTGAATATCAGCGAAGCACGGTTGGCTGAATTAGTGACGCGTTTGCAGGAGGGTTATCGCATCAACGCCTCATTTGCGGATTTACAAATGGAGCAACTGGCGCGCATTGGTTTTTCCATCGACGAGCAAGCCAATTTTGTCAGTGCCGCCTTAAGTGCCATTGGCCTCACCAAAGAGTTTTCCCGTTTCATCCTCGTTATGGGACACGGTAGTTGCTCTGAAAATAATCCTTACGAGTCGGCGCTGGATTGCGGGGCCTGCGGTGGTAACCACGGTTTGGTCAGTGCCCGGGTGATTGCACAAATGGGTAATAAGCCGGAAGTGCGTACCCGCCTGCGCAAGATGGGCATAGATATTCCCGAGGACGCTTGGTTTATCCCAGGCTTGCACAACACCACAACGGATGAACTTAAGCTGCACGACCTCGATATGATGCCACCGTCACATCTGTTTTACCTGGACCGTTTGAAAAATGGTTTGGTGTCCGCATCACACTTGACCGCGCAAGAGCGCTTACCGACTTTGCAACAGCGGGTGCCAGAGAATGCAACGAAGGCCTATCTGGCGGCACAACGTAATTCCATGGATTGGTCCCAGGTACGACCGGAGTGGGGCTTGTCACGCAATGCCTATTTCATTATTGGTCGTCGAGATCTGACCCAGCAGTTTACTCTGGACGGTCGTGCCTTCTTGCATTCTTATGACTATCAGGTCGACCCTAAAGGCCGCTTGTTGGAGACAATCATCACCGGTCCACTGGTGGTGGGTCAATGGATCAATATGGAACACTATTTTTCAGCGGTGGATAACGAGCGCTTTGGAAGTGGTAGCAAGGCCTACCACAATGTTGCCGGCCGCTTTGGGGTGATGACAGGTAATTTGAGTGACCTTCGTACTGGCTTGCCTTCTCAGACGGTGTTGAATGAAGGTCAGCCTTACCATGAACCCATTCGTCTCATTACCTTGATTGAGGCGCCGTTCGAACACGCTCAACGCGCCGTAGAGTCGGTAGTTTCGGTTAAACATCTGGTGCGCAACGGCTGGATTCGTCTGATGGTGATTGACCCAGAGGTTGAAAAGATTTACATATTCGAAGATGGCCAGTGGCACTCACGTCCCGCCAACGTGGTCGATCAAACAATGCTTGAGGAGTCAGCGTAATATGGCAAACCTGAATTTAAACCCACTGAAAAAACTCGAAATAATCCTCGATGGCGAGCACAAAGCCTTTGTTACCGATCTATTAGATCGGGCAGGAGTTAAGGGATATACCATCGTTAACAACTTGTCTGGTAAGGGCGCGCACGGGTTTCATCAAGGACATCTTATGTTTAATGAGGATGATGTGCTGATTATGATCATCGCTGCAGTGCCCGAGGCGTTGGTCGATCCTATTCTGGAAGGCCTGGGGCCTTTTTACAGTGAGCATTCCGGCGTCGTATTTGTCTCAGATATCCAAGTAACACGTGTGGTCAAGTTTAGCCATTGATCGTATTAGCTCTGTCATAATAAGCAGAGCGTAGAGGCGTTATTAGCTATTTAGCTGGTCTTCGACGCGATCTTAGTTTCTTATGAATCTCCCCAGTTGGTCTGTACTAATTGGGGATATTTTCGCCTGGGGGTACTGGTTTTTGGATGTTGCTCCTGGCATTACCTCCCCCATAACTAATATCTATGGCATGGATACGTAAAGTCTTCTGCTGTTGACCGTTAGTGTGTTCATTCATTGGATAATGGTTGCTATCCATACCTTCTTAGAGAAAGCTTAATTGTTATGGGATTATGAAGCAGCGCCATAATTTTGGGCGTTTGGTAGCATTTGATTAGATATTTGATGGAAAGGTGGTTTGTTTTACTTTTGTATGCCGATATTTGGTGATGAGTCTGTCTTTAATCCTAGCAATTATGGTTTTGTGAGGCATCGTCAATATTTAATAATTAGACATAGTTTGTGTGTTCTTGGGGGGTGTTTATAGTAAAAAATTATTTTGCCGTATTTGTATAGATCTCATCTATGTGGCTGAGAGTGTTTATCAATTTGCTCCTTTCCATAAAAGGACTTGATAATGGCGACAACTGTTTCAAGCTTAACTTAAATAGATTATTCAAAGGCTTAGTGCCGGAGTCGTAAAATGTCTACTCTCAGCAACCTGTTAATACCTGCCGTGCTGTTTTTTGCCTTGGGGGTTATTGCAAGACTAATCAAGTCTGACCTCAAGTTCCCACCTGATTTAGCCAAGGTTTTGTCCATCTATCTATTGATGGCGATTGGTCTGCATGGTGGTTATGAACTGTCAAAGGCTGATTTGGGGACGGCTGTGAATTCCATCACGTGGGCATTAATCCTTGGCTTTTCACTGCCAATCATCGGCTATTTTGCCTTGGTGGTCACACGTAAAGTCAGCCCCTTGGATGCTGCAGCAATTTCTGCTCACTACGGTTCGGTAAGCGCCGGGACCTTTCTTACCGCGATCGCCTTTTTGGATAACTCCGGGATTGAGTACGAGTCTTACCCACTGATTATGCTGGCGGTGATGGAGTCACCTGCAATCGTGGTTGGCTTGTTGTTGGCGGCGATGGCGCGTAAGCAGTTGGCAAAGTCCGAGGGTAGAACGGTGGTCCGCGATGAGGATGATAACGGGGGAGGTTGGGGGCACTTATTGCACGAAGCCTTTACTAACGGCAGTGTTGTGGTGCTGATTGGATCCATGATCATTGGTGCGATTTCCAAACCTTCTGGGATTGAGTCGCTGAAGCCATTCATTGATGAGATTTTTATGGGTGTATTGTGTCTGTTCTTGTTTGAAATGGGGATGGAGGCCGCGCGTCGAATCAAAGAATTCAAGAAGGTAGGTGTGCCACTGGCGTTATTTGGTGTGCTCATGCCATTGGTCGGAGGGGCTGTCGGTACATTTGTTGGCTATAGTATCCTCGGGTTCTCGGTCGGTGGGGCGACTTTGGTTGCCGTATTGGGCGCCAGTGCTTCTTATATCGCTGTCCCTCCAGCGATGCGTCTGGCGGTACCTGAAGCCAATCCCTCATTCTATCTGACCTTGTCTTTGGGGATTACGTTTCCGTTTAACGTATTGGTCGGTATTCCACTCTATTATTGGTTTGCCCAATATTTGGCGGCTGTTTAAAATCGGCATTTGCAAGGAATTTAAGTAATGACCAATTTATATCCACATAAGCTTGTTAACATCATTACCATGGATATTCTGCAGGACAAACTGGCAGAGATGTTTCGACGCCATGGTGTCAGCGGCTACACTATTTTGCGGGTTCGGGGTGAAGGGGCATCGGGCGAATCCGCCGGCACCATGGATTTTGAGGCCAGTATCATGATTAAGGTGATTGTCCCCGAAGAAAAGCTCCAGCGCTTGCTTGACGGCCTGCAGCGACAGGTTGATAGGGGCTACCACTTAACTATATTTGTCTCCGATGTGGAGGTAATTGCCCCTCATAAGTTCTCTAAACCTTTGGGGTAATACCCACTCAGTGCTCGACTGGTGGTATGCTATAAGCCCTCTGAAATTATGAAGAGAGGCTAAAAATTGGAAGGCAATAATTTGCATACTGGTGAACTGCCAGATCAACTCCTTAGGCACCTGACACTGCGTCAACTCCAAATTTTTGAAGCGATTGTACGGCTTGGGAGCTATACCAAAGCGGCTGAGGAACTGTTTCTGACTCAGCCGACGGTATCGATGCAGGTTAAAAAAATGTCCGACACCATTGGCTTGCCACTGTTTGAACAGGTCAATCGCCAGAACCGTCCCACTGAAGTTGGCGCGGAAATTTATCGATCCTGTAAAAATATATTCGATACGCTGACTAACCTGGAATCGTCAATTGCAGAATACAAAGGGCTTAAACGGGGACGATTGAGCCTGGGGGTTATCACAACGGCAAAATATTTTGCTCCAGAGATGTTAGGTGCTTTCTGCAAGGAGTACCCTGAGATTGATATATCTCTGAAAGTAACGAATAGAGAGCGGATACTTGAACGTATTGCGCAAGGTGCTGATGATTTGTTTGTGCTTGGGCGAACATCTGATGATGCTGGTTTGATTTCTATCCCATTTGCCCCGAATCCCATGGTTGTTGTTGCTGGAAAAGATCATCCGCTGACGCGCGAGCGAAACATTAGCCTGGAACGACTGGCGCAGGAGCCTTTGATATTGCGTGAGCCAGGGTCCGGTATTCGGGATACGGCGACGCGCCTGTTTCGTGATAGAGGTCTTAATCCCAAGGTACGAATGGAACTGGGCAGTAATGAGGCGATTAAAAATGCAGTGGTTGGGGGACTGGGAGTCTCAATTTTATCATTGCATACATTGACCCTTGTGGGGGCAACGGGGCCGGTGGATATTCTTGATGTTGAAGGTATGCCCATTCAACGCCAGTGGTATCTTGTTTATCCCAAAGAGCGCGAGTTATCTCTCATTGCTAAAAGTTTTATTGAGTTTGTTCAAAACCAGGGGCCTGAGATTCAAGAGCGTATGGACAAGTTGCTGGCGGATTTTGATCTTATCCATCAGGAGAGATGGCGAGGTCTTGGTGTGAAAGAGTAAGCCTCGTAAACTATATCACCAGCCTAAGAGCAATTGCATAAGTGAGAAATTAAAGAGGGCTGAGATCGAATCGGAATGGTATGCCCTAAACTCTAGTTATTAAGTCGAAGAGCAGGGTAAGCGTTCGCTCTTCCTCACCATTCTGTGTAGTGAACGCATATTGTTGTAGTGGCTGACATAGGTTAACGGAATCCACGCTACCTGATGAGACTCACTATTCCCCGGGATGGGCAGGCTATCATCTATCTCAAGCAGGAAACGTATATCGAAGTGTTCATGGCGGTGATCATGTATGCTCGGATAAATAGTGTGGATATCAACATCGAAGATATCTTCTTGCAACAGGGTGATGTTGGACAATGCAATGCCGGACTCTTCAGCAGTTTCTTTCAAAACCACGCGTAAAATATCGGCGTCACCATCTGCATGACCGCCGGGCTGAAACCAGCGATTAAGTTTGCGATGATGCAATAGCAGGGTGTGGGTGTGGCCAGGGTTTACAACCCAGGCAGATCCAGTGACGTGGCCTCGCAGCAAATTGCGATCAAAGCAGTTGTCGTGAGCGCGAATAAACCGCAATGTGCGATTTACCATGGCTGTTTCGTCTATAAATTGCGTTTTATAGGTGAGAAGTCTTTGTATCAGGTCTTCGCGATGCATTTCAAGGGCCGAAACATAATAATTTGTTTAGATAATATGAAGTTAGCATGAATGCCCATATATTGCCCATTGGTTTGCTCTATATGGCATATTGAAAAGAGTAATGAAGTTGAGACAGTAAGTATGGTCTAATTCACGGTCAGAAATGCCCGTACAGCTGCGTTGCCAATGAGTTAGTGGTATGTGCTCAATATCTCGAATTTGGACTTTCATCTAGGCATGATTAAGCTACGAACTTATATTTTCATAGACTCCTTGCAGCCCCAGTTGGCGACCTATCTTGGTACGGTATCGCAAGGTTTCTTGCCTGTCCCTGGGGATGCCTGTTTATGGATGGAAGTTTCTCCAGGCATGGCTATTCATCGGCTTACTGATGTGGCACTAAAGGCAGCGCGCGTTCATCTGGGGCAGCAGGTCGTTGAGCGTGCTTTTGGCTCGATGGTATTTCACCATCGGGACCAAAGTGATGTGCAGGAGGCAGGGCATGCGGTGCTGCGCACCATGGGGACCCGCGAAGACGAACGTCAAAAATGTCGTATTTCCTGGAGTGAAATGGTACGTTCGCTGACGCCGGATCACGCAGTATTGATTAATCGCCAGGATCGTAAAGGCAATATGATACTACCCGGCCAAAGCATGTTCATTCTGGAGACTGAACCTGCTGGTTATATCGTTTATGCCGCCAATGAGGCAGAAAAGGCCGCAAATATTACTCTGGTGGACGCTCGCGCTGTTGGTGCATTCGGCCGTCTTACGTTGGCTGGCAGTGAGTCGGAAATCGAAGTTGCTGCTCAGGCTGCGATTCACGCTGTTCGATCCTTAACCGGACGTAGTGCATAATCAGAGTTTTAATACGGTTTGAGTAGTTATATATTTAAACGGGCATTTACACAGAATTATTTACAGGCTCTAACCCGGTATTGTAGCTGTACGCTCTTGTTGCCAGGCATGACTCACCCTTTTCTATCGAGGGCTTTCCGTAGCTAGGAATCATCTCCCCGTGCAAGGAAGGCAAGCATTGGTGTTCCCAGCGGTGTTTGATCGAGGCGATGTGGCTTGGTTTTGTTTTTCTGACTTGAATGAAAACGTTGCTTTGGAAAGTCAGTAGTCGGGACATTAATAAAGGACTATAACAGCAGTACGCTAACTATGTTAAATAGGCAGTGGAATAGTGCCTGAATCACCTGGAGTCAGGAACATAACCGAGTTGAACTACCTTCAGCATCCACATCCCGATAACCACAAGGCTGCATGTGCCGCCTCGACGCGTCTGGCGTTTGTAATTGCGCCAATTACCACCAGTAGAGCCATGCCAGTGGTGCGACATTGGCACCGATGACAGGCAAGCAAAGGGGGGATAGCGCCATCTACTGCTGTCAGAATAATAGTCATTGAGGCACTGGATGATTGCAGCAGCAAGGTAATAGTGATGTCGGTCAGAATTCCATGCAAGGTGGTGTGGGGCCAGCGTTCAAGGGTGTCTTGCAGGTTGCGGCCAGACGGAGACCGTTGCCCATGAGGAATATGCCTAGTAGGAAATCACCCAGGTGGCTGTTGCTGATGTTTAAATCCATTCAGTTCCCCATTTTTGTCTGGTTGATGAAAGGCTATAGCAGTCGACTATATTATATAAGAACTTAATATAGTATTTCTCACATTGATAGTGTTATCTTATATGGCAAGTAGGCTGATAATGCTTATGTACCTAATCAATCTTATGCCGAAGTGGAGCTATTTGCTATGACAACATCAGCAGCCCAGCAGCAGCCAAATCAGACAATAGAAGAGCGGCTCAATGAGCTTAATCAGCGCTATCATGATCTGAGCCCGGAACAGCGGGTAAAGCAGCTTTATCAAGACTTCGCTCCGGATGAGGTTATGCTCACTTCATCATTTGCCACCAATTCGGCCTTTCTATTGCATCTGTTTGCAACTACGGCACCCGAGCAGGTGATCCATTTCATCGATACCGGCTTTCATTTCGCAGAAACGCTGGCGTATAAAGAGCGGCTGACTGAGTTGTATCATCTCAAGGTAGTCGATGTGCATCCGGAAGCGTGGAAGCATGAATATACAGTCAAGGATCAGACCTGGAAAACAGATCCAGACTTTTGTTGCTCCATCAACAAGGTTGAGCCGCTGCAAGAGATCAAGAAGAACTTTAATGTCTGGGTTTCTGGCTTGATGCGCTGGCAGACCGAACACCGGGCCAATCTGGATGTTTTTGAATATCGCGGTGGTATCATTAAATTCTATCCATTGCTTGATGTGACCAAAGAAGAACGTGATGGTTACATTCGTGACCATAAACTGCCATTTCACCCTATGGTCGCCAAGGGCTATTCATCTGTCGGTTGTACTCACTGTACCCGACCTGGTGACGACCGCTGTGGTCGCTGGGTCGATTCATCAAAATCGGAGTGTGGCCTGCACGTTTAGACAATTTTAGCGTCAGGCAGTCGGCCGTTGCCCCTTGTGTTAAACGCAGGGGGCTTTTTGCGTTTAAGGGGCTGGGGAGATTAAGCTTTTCCAGGGCGACTGACGATATAGTATTACAGCCCTAGATAATATGGATGAAGAGGTGCAGGAGGTGAAGGAATAAAGATGAAATATGACGTTGTTGACGCAAGAATTACCCCCGAAGGTCATTTGGATATCCTCTCTCAGTTAGAGGTCGCCAAGCTCAGAGATACCAGCTTGGGTGGGCTTTTTCATATTTTTCGAAACTGCTCATTGGCGGTTATGAATTGTGGTGGTGATCTGGATGATGGTCGTGAATTGCTAGCGCGCTATAAAGACTTTGATATCCGGGTAGTGCAGCAGGAGCGTGGTATCAAGCTTGAGGTCAAGAGTGCGCCTGCCAGTGCCTTTGTTGATGGCAAGATGATCAAGGGCATTAGTGAACACCTGTTCGCAGTGTTGCGCGACGTGGTCTATATCAACGATGAGATTCATGGCTCCTGTAAATTTGATATTGAAACCAGTGATGGCATTACCAGTGCCGTGTTTCATATATTGCGTAATGCCGGTGTGCTGCAACCCAATATGGATGCCAACATGGTGGTGTGCTGGGGTGGGCATTCAATCAAACGCGATGAATATGATTATACCAAAGAGGTCGGGCATGAGATGGGCCTGCGTGGGCTGAATATTTGCACTGGCTGTGGACCCGGCTCAATGAAGGGGCCGATGAAGGGTGCCACTATTGGTCATGCCAAACAGCGCATAAATGATGGTCGCTATCTGGGTATCTCAGAGCCGGGCATTATTGCCGCTGAGTCGCCCAACCCAATCGTGAACGAGTTGGTGATCTTGCCGGATATTGAAAAGCGTCTTGAGGCCTTTGTCCGCACCGCTCATGGCGTCGTGGTGTTTCCGGGCGGGGCAGGTACAGCCGAAGAGATCCTCTATATTCTCGGTATTTTGTTACATCCGGACAATAAAGATATTCCCTTTCCGCTTGTCTTTACGGGTGGGGTTCATGCTGAAGAGTACTTCAATGGTATTGATAGCTTTATTGCTCAGACACTGGGCCCGGAAGCACAGAAACTCTACAAAATCATTATTAATGATCCAGAGGCGGTTGCTCGCGAGATGAAGGTAGGGATTGAAAAGGTTAGGGCGTTCAGACGCGAGAAGGGTGATGCTTATTATTTTAACTGGTTGTTAAAAATTGACGAGGCCTTCCAGAAGCCCTTTGAGCCAACCCATGAGAATATGTCGTCACTGCAACTGCATAAAAAACAGGATAGCCATCGATTAGCAGCAAACCTGCGTTGTGCCTTCTCAGGTGTGGTGGCGGGTAATGTTAAGGCCGATGGAATTAAGGCAATCGAAGAACATGGCCTGTTTGAAATTCGTGGTGATCAAAGCATTATGGATCCTCTGGATAGGCTGCTGCAGAGTTTTGTTGAACAACAACGTATGAAGTTGCCAGGCAAAACCTATATGCCCTGTTATAAGGTCATGAAATAACGGCTGACCTAATCGATTTTAGTCGGACTGGATAGGGGGGCGCTCCATGCCTCACCTATCCCAATTCATTATCCTCGTGTCGTTGCATAGCTAAATCAGGCTTGAAATTTTTGCGTTGTGATTACTGGCGACGATGCTGCCAGCCTCCATTCCGAGGCCAATAAAACCAAGTAATTAATAGGGTGGTTCATATTGACTCTCCTCCTTAAATAATGAGGGCACGACCAAATTTTATTGGCAGTGCCGAAATGTGGATAAAATCAATGACAAGTCTGACAAGTCTGACAAGTCTGACAAGTCTGACAAGCTGCTAGCAGTGCCGCAAGGTGATAACTCGCAATTTCTGCGGTGACGAGCAAGGGTTCGTCCTACTCATAACGCCATTAAGGCCCAATGTTTTTGCCGATAGTAGTCAGAATTTTGTTGTAAAGACATTCCTGTTTCGGCCGATAAATCAGATGAAACAAAATAACTGCCCTGTAGCCAATAAAAGCTATTGAAAAATACAATGTCACCTAGAGAACAGTTTATCCTACGGAGGTTTACAGTATGAAAGGCACTAAAGAGTTCGAAAACAAAGAGCAACGTGCGACTGAACGACACGGCATCCAGGTCGATGGCCGTGAACATCTGTTTAAGCTAAAATCCCAGCAAGGATCCTTCCCAATCACAGACATTCAAGATGTCTCGGTGTCCGGAATGGGCCTAGAGGCCAGCACCGCGTTCAACAAGGGTACCGGGGTCATGTTGAATTACAGCGAGGGCGACTTCGATATGGATATCCAGGCTACGATCATCTGGTGCAACCCGCTCTCCGACGAGAACAAGTTTGCATTGGGAATCGAATTTGATGCGGCCAATGGTGGTAATAATTCACTGTTCTTCCTGGCGATGCGCAAATATCTGGATGAGTTTGATGGCGTAACCATGGATACCTGAAGCCGGAGAAAGTGCCAGCAAAAAAAGGGGGATAGAACCCCCTTTGTGACCTAGCAGGCTGTTGAAAATGAAAGATGCTAAGTCTGTTTTTAATTGTTTTCGGAAATATAGGCAAAAAACGTAAATTCAGCTTTATAAATAGGCCATGTTTTCGGATTATCCCACACCTTTCCGTTTATTAGGTGGATTGTGCATAGGCGTCAGGTTCCACCAATAATGGTGAGGTTCAACCCCGCGTTAATTCGTGTCAGTCCTTTGGCGAATCAGACCAATGGTCTTGCCCCGACAGGCTCCATCAAAACCTTGCATATCGTAGTTCCTGTTTGCATGCCAGCCCTACCACCTCGCCAAACAGTGCCAGAATAATATCGTGTTCCAAAAGACGATCACGATTTTTTCTGAAGGTGGAATGATCCTAAACTTCGTCGTCAATATCCAAAGCGCTTTCGGGGCAGGCTCTGCCAAGACCGGCAAACCAACGAAACAGTAAGTTATAACTCACCTGCTCGACCAGTTGATGTTCGCTTCGTACAGTATAGAGGACTTGCAACAGCTGTGCGCGTAACAAACGCTCGGGTGGAGTCGATTCACGACTATCTTCGGAATAGGCGCTATCAGGCAAGCAGTGAATGCACTTCATGGCCTAGTTGGATAACGCCTTGATCGGCCGGATCGGGTGATTGCTAGGTGCAAAAATTTCAAGATGAACGGTGGTGAATAGATTTTCTTGTGTAATGTCTGTGCCACGAATTTGATGCTTGTCCTGGAGAGTATCGCTCCGCATAGTTTAACCAAGTCAGTTGCAATGCGGGGGAATTTCAACGCCCTGCTAGGGGTATAGCGGGACTAAAATATCTTCTTTTTTACGGTGTTTGGCGGTTGTCGTTTTTTCCGCAACAGATAGCTGCTGCCATAGTTGGCTGCCTTGCCAGTTATCGCTGGCTGAACCGTAAAGTGCCTGGTTGAGGTGTTTGATCTCTTGTTGTGTTGCTTCGTTCAGGCGGTTGCCGATCTCAGAGATGTTGGCAGGAGGGTTGTCGGGCCAGTGGCGTCTTGCCCAGTTAAGCAGTTCTGTTTTACTTTGTTGTGGGTTGTTGCCTAGGCAGGCCTTTTTGACGGCGTTGAGTGAAGCCTTTGGCAATTGCTTGCTTGTCGAGTTATCTGTGTTGTTTGCCGTATTGCTGCTTCTGCTGATCAACCAGGCGATGATGGTCGTCAGCCAACCAAGACCAAACAGAATGCTCAGTTTGCTGTAGAAGCCGCTGTCTGCGTGAGACACGGTTAATATTTCTGCTGGTGTGGTTGTTTCTGTAACAATGGCGGCGGGTTGTGATATGGCCGCTGCTGGGTTTGTTTGTACACTGCTTACGCTAGGTTGTACTTGCATGGTGCGGGCGGGCAGGGTGGCGGATTCTATCTTGTTAGTGTTGACGTTCCACCAGTTGATTCGGATTTCCGGCAGGGTCAGTTTCCCGGCCTGTGTCGGAATCAGGGCGATCTTCTCCTGCCGTGTACCATTGATACCACGGTTGCCAAGTTTGTCGTTCAGGCGTGGTTGATCGGGGTAGGCCTTAAACCCCTGCATATCTGCCATGGCCAGTGACGGCAGTTGTGCGGCGGTTAGACCGTCGGCCTTGAGTGTCAGGGTGCGAGTAATAGGTTCGCCGACGATAAAATTATCGGCTTGTTGTGACCAGTTCTCGGTCAGTTGCAGGTCACTGGCAGGCAACCATGCCTGGTTGCGCATGTTGCTGGGAATAGGCTCTACCTTGAGTGTGATGTTATCTGATTTGAGCCGTTTGGTAGTGCTGTTTTGGCCGAAGGGATCAAAGCCGCTACGGGCAGGGCTGGCTACTTGTGCATCGAGTGTGACGGGTTCAATAGTGATGTCACCACTCTGTTGTGGGAAGAGGGCGTATTTACGTTCGATGACGATGTAACGGCGACCATTGCGTTGCGTTTCATAACTGGCGTCATCACCAAGTTTTTCTATGACGACTTCAGCATTGCTGAAACTCGGCTCTGACATACTGGCACCGCTGATATTGACGGCGCGATAAAAGCGAATAGTGTAGAGAACCTGCTGCTGAACATAGACGGTCTGTCGATCCGTTTCAGTCTCAATGAAGATTTCCATGTTTGCAGGCGCACTGTTAGTGGTGTTGGATTGTTTATTGACGCTGATATTGATGGTCGGACTGTTGTCGTTGTCGAATTGGATCGAGGGGATGGTGAGCGTACCGCTGCGCTTGGCCATGGCGCGCAGTCTCCAGCGGGTCTTTTTGCTGAAATTGCCATTGATAAACTTCATGCTTTCGCTTTGGTTGCGGCTGAGAATTTCAAAGTCCTGCTGTAGTGGGCTGAAATCAGGGTTGCCACTGATGTGGTCATCGGCCTCAAAGAAAATCATAAATGACTCAGTGATGGATACCGGGTTGCGGTCAACCTCGACAGTGATGTTGGCGGCCTGGCTGTTGAGTGACAACAACACAAGGCTAAACAGATAAAAAATTTTATTTACCATGGTTCCATCTCACTATTGCGTTGTTGAGATTGTTGCTGGTATTGATATTGAAACTTGCGCCGCATCAAACCGCCGGGGTCATCGGGAATGCGACGCAACCATTGTTCGGTAGCAATGTCGCTTTCTGATGTTTCACTGTATTCAGGACTTGGTCTGGCCCGCTGTTCTTCTTCCGCATCATTGTTTTGGCCTCTTTGTTCCCGGTCCGGTTGCTGTTGTTCTGCTTCGGCTTGATCAGCATCTTGCTCGGCTTGCTGTTGTGCCTGTTGCTGTTCGCTAGTCTGTTCTTGCTGTTGTCCTGTCATCTGTTCAGTTTGTTGCTGTTCAGATGACTGCTGGTCACTCTGTTGGCCCTGGCCTTGCTGTTGTTGATTATCACCTTGGGAGTCTTGTTTGGATTCGTCGTCCTGCTCTTGATCTTTATCCTGGATTTCCATTCTTTGCTGTTTTAACAAATTGCGATTGTATTCGGCATCCTCATGCTTAGGCTGTTGTTTGAGGGCTTCGTCATAGGCTGCGATTGCCTCTTGGGTTTTGCCTAAACGGGCCAGAGCATTGCCCTTGTTGTAGAGCGCTTCGGCGCTGTTGATGCCCTGAAGGGTGTCGATGCTTTGTTGATACTGGCCAGCGCGGTACTGAGCTGCAGCCTTCCATTCAGGATTATTAAATAGCTCGGCGGCCTGTTGTGCATTACCTTGTTGTAGTTGTTGTTGCGCCTGTTGATTCTGATTGAGCCATAGTTGTTGCAGATCCATAGCGTAGGCCTCATCAGGCACGGGGATGATTAGTAGCACTACAATCGCCAGATAGCCGCGTCGAAATGTCAGTGCTGCCAGCGGCAATAACAGCAACAATAACCAGGGGCCTTCTTCACGCCATTGATCGGTATTCAGGCCTTTGACGGCTTCTTGGGTTTCATCTTCGGCAGTAACAATGTCAAGCAGGTATCGTATGTCGGTCTCGTCGGTGCTGATGCGGTGATAGCGACCATTACCTTGTTGCGCCAGTTGTTGTAGCGGCGCCTCAATCAGTTTGGGGATGACGATGGCACCGCTATTGTCTTTTAGAAAACCGCCATCACGCAAGGCAATCGGTGCACCTTCGAGTGTACCGACACTTAGTACCGAGACGCGGTGTTGGTATGTCTTGACCTCATTAAGTGTGTTGTCGCTGATGCCATCGGTGATCAGGAGAATGTCGCCCTTGGGAACTCCTGCCTGTTGCAGCAGTTGTGCCGCTCGAGCAATGGCAATGGCGCTGTCGCTACCCTGTTGCGGCATCATGTTGCTATCGAGGCTGCCGATCAGCGAGATGATGGTGTTGGTGTCATCGGTCAGCGGTGAGACGGTAAAGGCTTGAGCGGCGTAAACAATCAACGCAGTCTGACCTTCGCGGCGTTGTTGGAGAATGTCGATCAGTTTCAGACGGGCACGAACCAAGCGGCTGGGCTTGATATCGGTGGCATCCATTGAGCGCGACAGGTCGAGTGCAATCACCAGGGCAGACTGATCACGAAACACAGGTTGTTCGCGTTGCTCGCAGACCGGGCCGCTGAGGGCAAGGATGGCCAGCAGTCCTGCTAGAGCAGTGACAAACAATGGCCAGCGGCTGAGCTTGGCCTCACGTCCTTGCAGGATGTAGGGCAGCAGTTGTGAATCGCACACCGTGCGCCAATTGCCTGCTTGATTGCGACGTTGGCCCAGTAGCCAGAGCAGAAAGACCAAGGCCAGCAACAACCATAACCAGTCGGGTCGTAACAACTGACAACTATCCATGTTGCCTCCCTAAACTCGTAAAGTTCAGCGCTAGTATCAACAGGCTTGCCAGTGCCATGGCTAAGCCAAGCGGATAGATATACAGTGCGCGCATGGGACGAAACAGTTCGGCCTCTTGTTCGGTGGGTTCCAGTTCATCGATCAGGTCGTAGATCTTTAATAACTCTTCGCTGTCACGGGCACGGAAGTATTTACCGCCGGTTTTTTCAGCAATGGTAGTAAGCGTTTTTTCATCCAGATCGGCCGATGGATTGACACGCTGCGTGCCGAACAGTGAGCGGACCAGCATCTCGTCAGCACCGATGCCGATGGTGTAGATTTTTAGTTCTTTCTCTGCCGCCAGTTCAGCAGCCTTGATCGGCGTGACTTCACCGGCGGTGTTGGCGCCATCAGTAAGCAGTATCATCACCTGTTCTACGCCCGACTTATCGCCCAACCGCTTCACCATCAGACCGATGGCATCGCCAATGGCGGTGGCCTTGCCGGCCAGGCCAATGGCCGCCTCGTAAAGCAGGATGCGTACCGTGTCGCGGTCGAAGGTCAGTGGTGCTTGCAGATAGGCCTGTTCACCAAACAGGATCAGACCAACCCGGTCACCGACGCGACGTTTGATAAATTCACCAGCGATTACCTGGGTGGCCTGGAGGCGGTTGACGGTCTCGCCTTTAATCTGAAAGTCACGTGTATCCATGCTGCCGGACAGGTCTACCGCCAGCATCAGGTCACGGCCGCTGGTGGGCAGCTCAATTGGCTCACCGACCCATTGTGGTCGTGTTGCGGCAACAACCAGACAGAACCAGGCCAGGCTTGCTAACAGCAGCGGCCAGCGTCGTTGTTTAGCGGATACTATGCCCGTGCTGATGCTATGGAAGTCATCAATGAAGGGTACGCGGAGGGCGGCATCTTGCTGACTCTTGGCCGCTGGCAAGATAAATCGCAATAACAGCGGTAGAGGCAGGGCAGTCAAGGCCCACAACCATTCAAATTGGATCATGGCTGCGTCCCGGGCTGTAGCTGTTTGATCCAGTGACGACTGGCGTTGATCAGTGCCTGGCTATTGATGTCACACTGCCTTTGAAACGGGCCATTGATGAGTGCATGACTGGTTTCTGCATCAAAGCTGTTGGCCTGTGAATTTAAAAACTGGATCCAGGCCTCGCCATTCAGTCCGGCAATATTGTTACGCGGAAAACGGCTGATGCAGATGCGGCGCAGCAGGACGGAAACTTCACTGACCAGTTGTTGGCTGTTTTGATGTAGGCCAAAGTGGCTTTCGATGCCGGTTAATTCTGCCAAGGCCATTTTGCGTAGTTGTCGCCGTGCCATGAGTTTGCGGATGCTCCAGATTAACAGTGGCAGCAAAATGAGCAGGGCTAACAGCAGCCACCAGCCGATGGCTGGCGGCCACCAGCTAACTGGGTCGGGTAAATGAATGTCGCGCAAGGATAGTTCTGGGTTCATCGTCGCCCTAAACCCTGTTGCAGGCATTGAACTACATCATCAGTGGTGGAACAGCTAAGGTAATGGATGCCGGGAAAACGACTCAGCTGTTGCAGTTGTTGGCAGTGTTGCTGAAACTGTTGCTGATATTCGCGTTGTGCAGACATCCTGTCACTGCCAAATATGCTGTTGCGTTGACCCCAGGTCACACGATATTGGCCACGCTCAGGTAGCGCTTGTTCTAATGGGTCATGAATATGGAATAACACCACATCGTTGTGGCGTGACAAATGTGCCAGATGTGATTCGGCCTGCGGTCCCAGGTTGCGAAAGTCGCTGATCAAAAAAATCAGGCTGCCGGGTTTGGCGACGCGACGCAGGCGGGCCAGGGCGTTATTCGCATCTGGCTCTGGTTCGTTGTGTTGGCTGTGCCAGTGGGAGGCCGTGCTCAATTGTTGCAGCAACTGCAAGACTGCCGATTTGCCGCGCTTGGGTCGCAATTCATGATGGTTGTCGGCATTGAATACCAGGCTGCCGAGGCGGTCACCCTGCTTGTTGGTGCTCCAGGCGATCAACGCAGCAGCACGGGCGGCGATCACCGATTTGAATGCGCCGCGGGTGGCGAAGAACATGGTTGGGCGCATGTCGACCCAGGTGATAACCGCCCGTTCGCGTTCTTCACGAAACAGTTTGGTATGTGGTTTGCCGGTGCGGGCGGTGACGCGCCAATCGAGTGTGCGGACATCGTCACCCGGTTGATACAGACGGGCCTCATCAAACTCCATGCCGCGGCCCTTGAAACGTGATTGGTAGTTGCCGCTTTGACGGGCGGCGATGCGGTGGGCCTTGAGTGACAGGCCTTCACCAGCGCCACGCAAGGTGATCAGCGTTGCCGGGCAGACGTGTATTAGGTTGTCGCCATCGACTGTGGCTGAGTCAGCAGAATTTGTGCTGCGTTCAAACAGGTTCATGGTACGGCGACGGTATGGATTAGCTCATCAATGAATTTGTCGGCGCTGATGCCATTGGCCTCGGCTTCATAGCTGAGAATAATGCGGTGTCGCAACACATTGTGGGCCATGGCCTGGATGTCTTCCGGGGCGACATAGTCACGCCCTTGCAGCCAGGCATGGGCACGGGCTGTGCGGTCGAGGGCGATTGTTGCGCGAGGGCTGGCACCATATTCGATCCACTGTGCCAACTCAGTGCCGTAACCGATTGGTTTGCGTGTCGTCAGGATCAATTGTAGCAGGTACTCTTCCAAGTTATCGGCCATGTGGATTTGCAGAATTTCTTTGCGGGCGCAGAACAGCGCCTCTTGGGTAATCATGGTGGTAGGGTGGACCGTGTTTGTCTGGGCCTCGTTACGTACCAGATGCAGAATCTTTCGTTCAGCCTCGGCATCGGGATAGTCGATAAATACATGCACTAAAAATCTATCCAGCTGTGCCTCGGGCAGGGGGTAGGTGCCTTCCTGTTCGATAGGGTTTTGGGTCGCCATCACCAGAAACAGCTCTGGCAGTTTGTGGGTCACGGCACCGACGGTGATCTGGCGTTCGGCCATCGCTTCCAATAAAGCAGACTGCACCTTGGCCGGGGCACGGTTGATCTCGTCGGCCAGAATCAGATTGTGAAACAGTGGTCCGGCCTGGAACTCAAAGCTGCCATCCTGGGGTCTAAATATCTCGGTGCCGGTTAGATCAGCGGGCAGTAGGTCCGGGGTGAACTGGACGCGGTGAAAGTCAGCTTCGATCAACTCGCTTAGAGACTTGATGGCGCGGGTCTTGGCCAGGCCAGGTGCGCCTTCCACTAATATGTGACCATCGCAGAGCAGGGCGATTAACATCCGGTCGACCAGGGTCTCCTGGCCGATGATTTGTTGACTGATATGTTGTTTGAGCAGCTGTATTTCTTTCTGATATGACATGGATAACCCTTACTACTGTTATTTCAATGTTGTGAATTTTACTGATAGTAATCAAAGCAGCAAGCCTTGCCGACAAATATGACTATGTGGCACAGTGATGGTTCACAGAAAAGCCGGGCCTGGTGTCCAGATTAGGCGTATTATCGTGAGCTATTAATCCTTATCAATTCATAGAGTTTTGTCATGATTTTTAAACCCCTGAAAAATAGCCAGCCCCATCCTGAATTGGCCGAAGTGCCAGCGCTGGGCATGAAGGCCGTAGATCTGGCCGTAGATTTTCGTCGCCACTTTAGCACTACTTTGGGGCGCGACAGGTTCTGTATGTCCACCCATTACCCTTATACAGCCCTGGCCCTGGTACTGCGTGACCGTTTGATGGAACGCTGGAAGAACACTCGCTATGTCTACCAGGAAACCGACAGCAGACGCGCCCATTACATGTCCTTGGAGTTTTTGATGGGCCGGGCCCTGGGCAATGCCATGCTCAATCTTGGTGTTGATGATGAAGCAACCGCTGCCCTGGAACAATATGGCATTGAGTTGGAAGAGGTGGCTCAGGCCGAGCATGATGCCGGTTTGGGAAATGGTGGCCTGGGCCGCCTGGCAGCCTGTTTTCTTGACAGCTGTGCCACTTTGCAGTTGCCGGTGATTGGTTATGGGATTCGCTATGAATATGGCATGTTCAGGCAGCATATCGAAAATGGTCGTCAGATCGAAGAGCCGGATCATTGGTTGCGTAACGGCAATCCATGGGAGTTGGAAAGACCTGAATATACTCAGCGGGTTCATTTTGGCGGACGCACCGAATTTTATCGTGATGCCAGTGGCGTGATGCGGACACGCTGGGTTGGTACTGAGGATGTGCTGGCCGTGCCTTACGATGTACCTGTACCAGGTTACCGCAATGGCACCGTCAATACACTGCGGCTGTGGAGTGCAGCGGCCACCGATGAATTCAATCTTGATGAGTTTAATGCTGGTGATTACACCGAGTCGGTTGCCAACAAGAATGACGCTGAGCATATCTCCATGGTGCTCTATCCAAATGACGCCAGTGAGAATGGTAAAGAGTTGCGTCTGAAACAGCAGTATTTTCTGGCTGCAGCCACCCTGCGCGATGTCCTTCGTCGCTGGATTCGTGACCATGGCCGGGATTTTAATAGCTTTGCCGAAAAGAACTGTTTCCAGCTCAATGACACCCACCCGACCATTGCCATTGCTGAGTTGATGCGCCAGTTGATGGATAATCAGTGCATGAGTTGGGACGATGCCTGGTCGATTACCTCCAGAACCATGGCCTACACCAATCACACCTTGTTACCCGAGGCGCTAGAGCGTTGGCCGGTGCGGGTGTTTGCTCAGCTATTACCGCGACTGTTGGAGATCATTTATGAGATCAATGCCCGCTTTCTCGGCGAAGTGGCACGCCGCTGGCCGGGTGATACAGAGCGTCTGGTGCGGATGTCGATTATCGAAGAGGGTGATGAACCACAGGTGCGCATGGCCTACCTGGCTATTGTCGGCTGTTATTCAGTTAACGGTGTGGCCGAGTTGCACTCACAGTTGCTGAAAGAAGGTCTGTTTCATGATTTTTATGAGTTTTGGCCGCATAAGTTCAACAACAAGACCAATGGTGTTACCCAGCGCCGGTGGTTGGCCAGGTGTAATCCTAGACAGAGTCAGTTGATCAGCGACACCATCGGTGATGACTGGGTCATAGAGCTGGAACATTTACAAAAACTTAAACCCTATGCTGACGATGCAGGTTTTCGTCAGCAGTGGTATGAGGTTAAACAGGCCAACAAGCAGCGCCTGGCAAATTTGGTTGAAGATGAGTGTGGCGTTGTCTTTAAGACCGAGGCGATGTTCGATGTGCAGGTCAAACGTATTCATGAATACAAACGTCAATTGCTGAATATCCTGCACGTAATTCATCTCTATGACCGAATCAAACGCGGTGATACGGATAATTGGACGTCACGTTGTGTCCTGATCGGTGGCAAGGCGGCGCCTGGTTATGCCATTGCCAAAAATATTATCAAGCTGATCAATAATGTTGCCTTGATGATCAATAATGATCCTGACGTTGGCGATCTGCTCAAGGTTGTATTTTTCCCCAATTATCGTGTCACAGCCATGGAGCTTATTTGTCCGGGCACCGATTTGTCTGAACAGATTTCAACTGCAGGTAAAGAGGCATCTGGCACTGGCAACATGAAGTTTATGATGAATGGTGCTGTAACCATCGGCACGCTTGATGGCGCTAATATCGAAATCCGTGAAGAGGTTGGTGATGAAAATTTCTTCTTGTTTGGCCTGACCGCTGAGGAGGTGGCGGAGAAACGTGGGCACTATGATCCCAACGCAATTATCGCTTCGGATGATGGCCTGAGTCGTGTTATGCAGTTGCTACGCTGTGGCCACTTTAATCAGTTTGAGCCAGGTCAATTTGATGACATCATCAATTCAATCTGTAGTTCGGATGACCCATGGTTGGTGGCTGCTGATTTCCGTGCCTTTGTCGATGCCCAACAACGAGCGGCCGACGCCTATCTGGATCAGGATCAATGGGTGAAAATGAGTATTATGAATGCGGCTTGTAGTGGTAAGTTTTCGACTGATAGAACCATGCAGGAATACAATAACGAAATATGGAAACTAACGCCGGTTGCTGTTGAGAAGTAAGCCTTGAAATGCCCCCTGCTGCAAGGGCAGGGGGTATGGTTTTATGTCAGGTTACTGAACCCCTGGACAAGTTCTCTAGAGTCGAACATGTCGCCTTCATCTTCCTCAGCTGCCTCACATGAGAAGTGGTCTGCAAGTATTGGAATTTCCTCTCCACAATTGTGTAGGACGGTATTTGAAAAAGGCTTAGGCCCGGTAGTGTGATGAGACTGAATTGTTTTTTGCTTCAGTATGCTGGCAAGTAACCCATTGCCGCATGTTAGTGCTGTTCAGGGGGGCGTCCTGGCCGCGTAAGGCGGCGGCGGGGCGTTTCTGGGGAAATAGGTAAATATTTATGCCCCCCCTTGAAACACTGGCAGGTCATCCCAATATAACAGTCCGAACCCTTCCTCAGAGAAGGGCCGGATTATTAATTAGTATTTCAATCAACAATTTATGTTTCTCAGGAGGAACGTATTGTGAATATTCGCCCTTTGCATGATCGTGTGGTGGTAAAACGCCTGGATAGCGATGATAAGAGTGCCGGTGGCATTGTGCTGCCTGGTTCTGCGCAGGAAAAGCCCATGATGGGTGAGATTGTTGCCGCAGGTGCGGGTCGTGTGCTGGATAACGGCGACAAGGCAGCTCTGGATGTTAAAACCGGCGATAAGGTTCTGTTCGGCAAATTTGCTGGCACTGAAGTCAAGATCGACGGTGAAGATTACCTGGTTATGCGCGAAGACGATCTCTTCGCCGTAGTTGAATAAGAATTCTGAAATTTTTAGAGGATATAAATAATGGCTGCTAAGGAAATTCTATTTTCTTCTTCCGCGCGTCTCAAAATGCTGAATGGTGTAAACATTCTGGCTAACGCGGTTAAAGTTACTCTCGGCCCTAAGGGTCGTAACGTAGTTCTGGAACGCAGTTTTGGTGCGCCTTCAGTGACTAAAGATGGTGTCTCTGTTGCTAAAGAGATCGAGCTGGAAGACAAGTTCGAAAACATGGGTGTGCAGATGGTTAAAGAAGTTGCATCCAAAACTGCTGATGTTGCCGGTGATGGCACAACGACGGCTACCGTATTGGCTCAGTCTATTCTTAACGAAGGGATGAAATCCGTTGCTGCGGGCATGAATCCAATGGATCTGAAACGTGGTATAGATAAGGCTGTTATCGCTGCGGTTGAAGAGCTGAAGAAAATGTCCAAGCCTTGTACTGATAGCAAGTCTATCAACCAGGTGGGCACCATCTCTGCCAACACCGATACGGTGATTGGTCAGATCATTGCTGATGCGATGGAAAAGGTTGGTAAAGAAGGCGTTATTACGGTTGAAGAAGGTTCAGGTCTGGAAGATGCGCTGGAAGTAGTCGAAGGCATGCAGTTTGACCGTGGCTATCTGTCACCTTACTTCGTTACCAATGCTGAAAAAATGGAAGCTGATCTGGAAGCCCCCCTCATCCTGATCTACGACAAGAAGATATCTAATCTACGCGATTTGCTGCCTATCCTCGAAGGTGTGGCCAAGGCCGGTAAGCCATTGATGATCATTGCTGAAGATATTGAGGGCGAAGCACTGGCAACATTGGTCGTTAACAATATGCGTGGCATTCTCAAAGTATCTGCTGTTAAGGCGCCTGGTTTTGGTGATCGCCGCAAGGCTATGCTGCAGGATATCGCTATTCTGACTGGCGCGACTGTTATCAGTGAAGAAGTCGGCCTGTCTCTGGAAGCGGCAACTCTGGACGACCTGGGTACTGCGAAGAAGGTTGTCATCAGCAAAGACAACACTATCATCATTGATGGTGCCGGCGTTAAAGCTGATATCGAAGCCCGTGTGGCCCAGATTCGTGCGCAGCTGGCTGAAACAACTTCAGATTATGACAAAGAGAAGCTGCAAGAGCGTGTTGCCAAACTGGCCGGCGGTGTTGCCGTGATCAAGGTTGGTGCTGCCACTGAAGTTGAAATGAAAGAGAAAAAAGATCGCATCGACGACGCCTTGCACGCAACCCGTGCCGCGGTAGAAGAGGGCGTAGTGCCTGGTGGTGGTGTCTCTCTGGTCCGTGCCATGCAGGCTATCACTGATCTGAAAGGTGCGAATCATGATCAGGACATCGGTATCAAAATTGCCCGTCGTGCCATGGAGGAGCCATTGCGCCAGATCGTTGCCAATTGTGGCGATGAACCTTCTGTTGTTGTCAACAAGGTTGCTGAAGGCAAGGGTAACTACGGTTATAACGCTGCTACAAGTGAATATGGCGATATGCTGGAAATGGGTATTCTGGACCCAACCAAGGTGAGTCGTTCTGCGCTGCAGCATGCTGGTTCTATTGCGGGCCTGATGTTGACTACAGAGGCAATGGTTGCTGACAAGCCACAGGAAGGTGGCGCTCCAGCTATGCCTGATATGGGTGGCATGGGTGGTATGGGTGGCATGGGTGGTATGATGTAGCCACAGCCCAGACGCTGTAATTAAAAGCCCCGCCGGCAATGGTGGGGCTTTTTTTATGACGCAAAAAATAGATTATTTTTCAAGTTTGTAAAAAACATTTTTGTATATAGAATGCCGCCGACATATTGGTGTTGGCTGTGTTCCGGCATCGATATTTTTTGTTTTATCTGGTGGGAAAATGCAGGAGTGAAGTGCGTGTGATGATGCTGACGATGATCTGGGTATGAACATCAATGATGATGAAAACCTGCCAGAGAAAGAAAATAGCACGGACGACAACAAGAAGAATAATCTCAGTCAGCGACGGCTGGATGCGCGGCGAAAACTGGAGCTGCGTAAAGAGCAAACACTGCTGCGCCAGCAGCTGGGCGATGACTACAACGACTCGCTGGACCTAGACTAACCCTTGTCTTACAGATGGCTGATGTAATCTGGAGTAAAATATAGCGTAGCTCTTTTGCTTTATTAGTAACTCGATGGCATGCAGTTTGGTGGCGTTTTCAGGCAAGACACCCAATAGCCCCTCATGCTCAAGTTCATCGATGCTCCAGGTCAGACTGGCGCGGATCTGTTGCCTCACCAGTCGTGATTCTATTTCAGCCAGTAAGGCCTCAGTGTTGCTTTCAAGCGGCACGTAATAACTGAGTTTAAAGCTGTTCTGCTTAGCTGTTTCCTGTAGGCATAGCGCGCTGATGTCAGCCAAAATCTCAGCCAGTTGGGCATGGCTGAAGCCTTGCCAGCAAGGCGCGATTTCGTCCTGTCAGTCCGGCCACTGCTGCCATTGATGATCTTTGATTTGATAAATACTGTTACTCACATTCCCCAAAATATAATCGGGCTGAAGAATGTGAAGCTCTGTGATAGTCGCTTCCACCTGCTCTCTATGGCCGCCGCTGACATAGGCGATATCCACTTCTGGCTGTTGTGCA